>CAJHYJ010000270.1_pt1 | contig 48325 bp, 42 predicted proteins | sample 9198711 | NCBI WGS metagenome assembly CAJHYJ01 (sample SAMEA7708361, study PRJEB35096) | sediment metagenome | biome: marine neritic benthic zone biome [ENVO:01000025]; feature: sediment [ENVO:00002007]; material: shallow marine sediment [ENVO:03000034] sea grass bed [ENVO_01000059] ...
GAGTTCATCAATCCGGGACCGGGCAACACGAGGATCGTCCAGGTCCTCCTGGGGAATCGACAGGAAGTTGAAGTCGTACTCGGCGAAGAACTCGAGGAGGCCGTTGTACGCATCTGCGAAGAGCTGTACATCTGATCGAATCTCAGACGGAGCATTGTCGGCCGCGTTGTCGATGTCAGCCGCTACCTGTTCGATCGTCGCTTGCAGCTGGGAGGTTGTCTGCTGTACCGGATTCAGACTGACGTTGGCGATGTTGTCGCTGGCGAACTCACACCAATCGTCGCCACTGCCGCCCGAGGATCCTGACGTGGTCGTCGTCGTGGCCATCGTGGTCGTGGTCGTCGTCTCCACAGTGGCACCATCGTCGCCGGTGTCGCCCGTGTCACCATCGTCACTGGCATCGTCGTCGCCGCCGCAAGCAGCGAGGACGAGCATGAGAACCACGATCAAACGCAGTGATGTCCGCATCGAACCCCCCTCGGATTCATCGCCGGCCCCCGTGCCGACGTCCGCAACCTAGCGAGCCGAGCCAGCGCAGGCTCGTCTTGTGAATTCGCGAACGATTGATAGCGTGTGGCCCTCGCACACTGGGGAGTGAACGTGAAAGTGCTGGTCACGGGAGCAGCGGGATTCGTTGGCCCGCATGTCGCCCAACACATGCTCGAGCTCGGGTTCGAGGTGTCCGCATACGACTTGACGCCGCTGGCGCACCCGGACATCGAAGACATCACGGGCGACTTGCTCGATCTCGACGCAGTCAAAGACGCCGTTGCCGGCAAGGACGTGGTTGTCCACATCGGTGCCATTGGCGACGTCTATCTAGCTGGCGAACGGCCGTCCTTGGCAGCGGCAGTGAACGTCACAGGCAGCGCCAACATCGGCGAAGCGGCTCGCGACGCAGAGGCACGCGTCGTCCATGCCTCCACTTGGGAGGTCTATGGCGAGCCGGAGTATCAGCCATTGGACGAGGCCCATCCGTGTGCCCCTGACCACCCATACAACATCACCAAGCTGGCCGGCGAGCGCATCCTGATGGCCGCAGACGAGCTGCACGACGTGCCCACGGTCGGCCTCCGCCTGGGGACCGCCTACGGGCCTGGTCTGCGACCGAACTCCGTGTTCCGGATCTTCATCGACCGCGCCATGCGGGGAGAGCCGATCACGATCCAAGGCGACGGATCTCAGGTGCGTCAATTCACTCATGTGAAGGACATCGCCAGGGCATTCGGCTTGGCCGCTCAGTCTGACCTCCGTGCAACGGTCATGAACACCGTCGCTCCAGAGGCCACGTCGATCCGCCGGCTCGCAGAGCTGGTGGTCGATCGAATCCCGACCGAGCTCACCTTCGGGCCGCCGCGGCCGGGAGACGTGCCGCCGGCACTGGTGTCATCTGACAAGGCTGAAGAGCTGCTCGGGTGGGCTGCTGAGATTCCCTTCGATGCCGGCCTCAATCAGCTGATCGACTCAGTCGCCGATCCGGCGTGATTCGGTGACCGGTCGCCCAACGGTCCTCATCGCCATCAAGGGCCTGGGGATCGGTGGCGCCGAGAAGCTCATATCCGAAGCGGTTGACTTCTGGAACCGCGACGAATTCGACTATCGAGTCGCCTACTTCCTGCCTTGGAAAGACCAGCTCGTTGCTGAGCTGACGGACGCGGGTGTCCAGATCGACATGATCGGATCAGAACGAGGGATGGATGTCGGGGCACCGAGCCGGTTGCGTCGCCTCATCGCGTCGACTGAGGCATCGCTGGTCCACGTCCACAGTCCGGCGGTGGGCGTATTGGCCCGGACAGTGTCGCCGGTGCCCGTGGTGTACACCGAGCACAACGTGGTCGACTCGTATCGGCAGCCCACCCGTACGTTGAATCGCCTCACGTACCGCCGCAATGCTGCGGTGATCGCCGTGTCGGATGCAGTTGCGGAGTCGCTGGAGAGCTTTCCCGGGCCGGCTCCTCGGGTGATCCGCAACGGCGTGCATTGCCATGTGACCCCCGATGAGGCAGCCGGCGTCCGCCGCGAGCTCGGGGTCGGTGACCGGCCGTTCGTAGTCCACGTTGGCAACATCCGCCCGTACAAGGGGCACCGGAATCTCATTGCGGCGGCCGGCATCATCAGAGAGTCCGTCGACGACGTTCTGGTCGTCTCGGCCGGCGTCGAGAAGAACCCGGGCGATCAAGCGGCGCTGCAGGCGGAGATCGAGGAGTCGGACTTGGTGGACACGGTTCGCCTCCTGGGTCGCCGTGAGGATGCCCGGGCGCTGCTGGCTGCTGCTGACGTCGTGGTGAACCCGTCCGATGTCGAAGGCTTGCCGATCGTCGTGCTCGAAGCCATGGCCCTCGGCCGTCCGATCGTGGCGACATCGGTCGGCGGAGTGCCGACGATTGTCAGGGATCGGGATACCGGTCTCCTGGTCCCTCCGAGTGATCCCGGTGCCCTGGCAGGCGGCGTCGTCGAGCTCCTCGCTGATCGGGCCCTGGCGATCCGTCTCGGTGGCGCGTCCCAGCAGCTGGTCGACGAGGAGTTCAGCTTGGAAGCGATGGTCACCGCCGTCGAAGATGTGTATCGGACGGTGCTCCTGTGACCGACATGCCCAAGGTCAGGCGGTTCGAGGACGCCGACCTCGATGAGGTGCTCGGTGTCCTTCGGGCCGCGCTCGGCGAACCGCCCGGCCTGGAACGGACCCCCGAGCTGTTTCGATGGAAGCATCTCGACAATCCGTTCGGTCGCTCCCTGATGTTCGTTGCCGAAATCGATGCCGCGTTGCGGGCTTCCGTGCGCTCATGCGCTGGGACCTCGAGTCACCGCATGGAACGGTTCGCTGTGGACGGGCTGTCGACACGGCGACGCATCCGGACTTCCAACGCCGCGGCGTCTTTCGAGCCCTGACCGAGCACGCAATTGCTGAGGCCGGCGGCGCCGGCATCGACCTCATCTTCAACACACCGAATGCCAAGTCCGGAGCGGGCTACCTCAAGATGGGGTGGAGCTCCGTGGGGCCTGTTGGTGTCATGGCGAGGCCCGGTCTCGGTCTGATACGAATGGGAGACAAGGCGTGGCCTCCGGCCAACAACGATCTGACCGAAGAGTCCGACCGTGTAGCAGCCTCCCTCGAACGCAGCGCCAACCGACTCGCGACCGATAGGACGCCCACCTATGTGGAATGGCGATTCGGCTCTCACCCCACTGCCTCGTACGTCCATGCCACGGTCGACGATGGGGTGGCAATTGGGCGAAGAAACGTTCGCAATGGACGACGCGAGCTCGTCATCAGTGAGCTCGGAGGACTGTCGGCTTCAGCGGCAGTCCGGAGCCTGATCCGATCGCAGCGACCCGACTATTCGGTGGGTTGGTTTTCGAACGGCACACCAGAGAGGGCGGCCGCCATTCGAGCGGGTCTCATGCCCATCCCCAGGATGACCGCTCTGACACTGGTCGCCAGACCGTTGCGGGACCTGGACACCGATGTCGCGGCCCCAGAATCCTGGGGTCTGGCGCTCGGGGACCTCGAGCTGCTCTAGCTGTCCGAGGGATCCGCGAACGGGCCGAGCTGGGTGACCGTCAGGAAGGCGACGACGGAGAGTCCGAAGGCCACCGTCAGGACGGCTGCCAGGTCCGGGCTCGCGAGATACAAGAACAAGACGACGACTCCGCAGAGCCCGACCTGGCCTGCCGAGCTGATGACAGCAACCTCGGGAACGGATCGGCCGGTCTGATGGACCCGGTCGTAGAGATGACTCCGGTCTCCTCTGAAGAGCGGCTTCTTGGCCCGCTGCCGACGCAAGACGGTCACGAGCAAGTCGACCAGGAAAACCCCGAGCAGCCCGAAGCCGGCCGAGATCTGGACCGGTTCGGCACCCGCCTCGGCAACCGCCCACACGAGGAAGATGGCCACCGAATACGCGCCGTTGTCTCCCAGGAACGCCTTGGCCGGGTGCCAGTTCAACACGAGAAACCCAATCAATGCTGCGGCCAGGATGACTCCGCCCCAGCCCGTGAGGCCCCGTAACTGCGCCACCCCGGCCACCGCCAACGCGGCAATCGCCGCGGCCGAGCCCGCCAGCCCGTCCAGACCGTCGTAGAGATTCACCGCGTTGACGGCGACGATGACGAACACCACGAGCAGGACACGTGACAGCGCCCCCTCGTAGCCAAGGGCCAACACAACCCCGGCCACGGCCGTCACAGCCAACCGGAGTATCGGCGACAAACCCAGCCGGTCATCCGCCAACCCAAGTACGAAGAGAAGCCCCGAGGCCACGAAGAGTCGAACATCGAACAGCTCTGCGACCGCCAAACCGGCGTGCACGGCAGTGAAAATGGCCACCCCGCCCAGAGGGACCGCCGGGAGATCGTGGGCCTTCAGCTCTGGATCGTCAGGTACATCGACGAAACCGATCCTGGGACCGATCCAGACCATCGTCAGGGTCAACGCCAGCGACAGGCCCAGTGCGGTGACTACGCCGACCACTCGAGCACCTCCGACACCTCACCAGGATGTACCTCTGTGGTACCGGCTGGTTCGAAGCCCATCTTGCGATACGCCGAGATGGCCGCGGCATTGTCGCTTCCGACCACCACCTTGACGATCTCGGTGCCCCGGTCCTCCAACTCTTCCAAGAACTCAACGCCGAGCCGATGTCCGAGACCGCGCCGCCGGACCGAGGCGTCGACCGCCATCGAGAGAAGCTCGGCGTCCGCGAAGTCCTCGTTGCCACCCGAGTATCGAGCGGTTTCCCAAGCGCGCCTCAGGACATCGGGCCTGAGCGCCTTCGGCACTGCCGTAGCGCCCGCTCGCAGCCCGTGCCGGCGGTAGAAGTACGAGAAGAACCGATCGGTGTCTGCAACCCCCGCGACGAAACCCACCGGCACCCCGCTATCCGCAATCCGGATCACGGCGTCTGGCCACTCGATCATTGCCGCGTACAGCGTCCGCATGAAACGGAACCCGAGGCTCGGCAGGAAGCCGCTTGCGATGCCGTCCATGTGCAGGCGCGCCAGTGCTGCCGCATCGTCAGTCCGAGCAGACCTGATCTCGATTTCGCCGGAGGGCTCTGTCAGTTGGGCCGTCAACTCGAGCAGACCCTTCCGTTCCGCTACGCGGCGATAGGCCTCGAGGACGCGGCGGACAACTCTCTGCTCGTCGAAGTGTTCGACAGCCCGGCTTCGGGACCTCGTCGCCATGGCCCGGCGCAGACCATCGTCATCGCCGAGCTTCCGGATTGCCGCCCGGAGACTGTCGGGACTCCGCACAGGGACCAGCAGACCGTTCGTGCCGTCCTCGACGACCTCTCGGCAGCCGCGTATGTCGGTAGCGATCACGGGAATGCCCATGGCCGAGGCTTCCATGGCCGCCCTCGGGAACCCTTCCCGATGAGAGGGCAAGACGAACATGTCCATCGCCTGATACAGGTCATCGACATCAGACCGCATGCCGAGGAACAGAACCCCGTGTTCTTCGGCACGGGCAATCACGTCAGCAGGCAATGCATCGGGCTTAGCGGGATCGTCTGGTCCCACCACGACGAGCCGGTATCGCTCGTCGAGCTCGCTGACGGCTTCGAACAACTCCGGGTACCCCTTCTCCTCCACCAGCCGCCCCACCACGCCAACAACGATCTCGTTCTCGTGCAGCCCAAGCTCAGCCCGCACGTCTTCACGGGTCCGCCGAGATGGATTGGACGGATCAAAGCGCTGAAGGTCGACGCCGTTCCCCAGGTGGCTGGATCGTTCGGGCGAGGCGATGCGGAGGCGGCGCATGAGGTCGAGGTCTTCGCTGCTCTGGGCAAGCTCAGCATCGCTGAAGCGCGCGGCGATCGCCTCCAGCGTGTAGACGATCGCTCGCTTCATCCATGGATCGTCAGGAGCGGCGTACAGACCATGCACCGTGTTGACCACGATCGGCACGCCGGCCAGGCGGCCGAGGATGCGGCCATACAGCCCGGGTTTGGGATTGTGGGTATGCAGGATGTCGGGACGTTCTCGACGCAAATGCTTCCAGAGCTGCCACGCGGCGCGTAGATCGTCCAGCGGAGCGACGCCTCGCGTCGACGACGGCAACGGGAGATGGCGGATCCCCTCGGTGGCTATCTCGTCCACCCACGGACCGGGAGCACTGATGCCGATGGAATCGCCACCCAACTCCTCGATCGAGCGAAGTTGGGCCAGCACCAGAAACCGCAGGCTCAGATCGACAGTCGTCAGATGTGCGACCTTCACGCCTTCTCCCCCGCTCGTGCCTGGGCTCGCAGCGCGAGATCGTATCGATCAACGGCGGCGGCGATGGTGAATCGTTCGCCGGCAAACATGCGAGCACGATCAGACGCCCTGGTCAGCGCAGCTCGGTCCTCGCCATACATCCGCAGGGCGGCGGCAGCCGCCTCTGTGGATCCGGGCGCCACGACGCGCCCGGTCTCGCCATCGAGGATGGCTTCCCGGACACCGCCCACGTCGTAGGCGATTGTGACCACGCCCGCTGCGGCTCCTTCCAGGACCACCCCAGGTAGCCCCTCCGTCCTGGACGTGAGAAGGAGGACGTCCGCATTGGCATAGACCGAGGTCATGTCGCTGACCGAGCCAAGCAGCGAAACCTCTACAGCCGAGGCGTCGGCCGCCGCGGCTACTGCATCTCGCAGGGGCCCATCGCCGGCAACCGTCATGTTCAGGTCGATCGCGGCTGCCGCGCTGCCGACGATCTCGAGGGCCGCCAGCGGATTCTTCTCGTCCGACAAGCTGCCTGCGAACAGCACCCGCAGAGCTGCTTCGCCAGCTGATCGTGTCACGTTGGCAAAACGATCGGGCACACCGGTCGGAACGACAGTCAGCTTCGACGGTGCCAAGCCCAGACCGTCTACCAGTTGCTGGCCGGTCGGTCCGGACAACGAGAACACATGATCAACGAGCCGCAACAACCAGCGATAGGTGAGTCGACGCCGGCCCCGGGCCCAGAAGAGTGGATCACCGATACTCGTGTAGACAAGCCGAGGCCGGTCAGGCCCCCACCGCAGGGCCGCGACCGTGTATTGGAGTGTTGACGATCCATTGGCCATCACCACATCGGGACCGAACTCGAGTACCCGGGATCGAAGAGCACGGACCACCTTCGGATCGAGCCGACCCAGGGCCGCGGGCTCCAGAGCCGAAAGCGCTTCTGCCGGGATGGACGCCTCGACCCCGGGCGGCAGATCAGCGAGAGCCAGGAACTGCACCTCCCATCCCCTCGATGGGAGCGCCTCAGCGAGTTCCGAAGCGAACACTTCGGCGCCGCGTCGCTGGCGGCTGGAGACGATCAGAGACAGGCGCATCGGCCCGTCAGTCTGCATGGAATCCGGCCTCCGAACAACGCTGAAATCTGATTTGCCACCTGCGTCGCTCACGATCCAGATACTGGCAGTCAGACGCGTTGCCACGCAACGTGGTTGACCTCTCCCCAATGAGCGCTCTAGGCGCGATGTGATGGTCGAGATCGACTGAAATCATGGGCCGATCGACCCATGACTAGTGAACACGGAGAGTGACTGAATGAGTTGTGACAGTGCTTGGCACGACCGTGCAGAGCGCACTATGTTTCACCGTGGGTAGTGGGAACTGCTCTCTAGAGCAAGCCAAGGGGGGCTGAATGCGCGAGTGGGTGCGCTCCATTGAAGCGGAGCGTGATGTGAACCCCAGATTCGTCGGGTTCGCAAGAGCGATGGCGTCGTTGCGCGCCGATGTGGCCTTTGCAGCGGTGGATGCGCTGCTGGTGGCTGCCGCCTACAGCGCCGCTCTCATTCTTCGTTTCGTAGACAGCGGCGTCGGTGTCCCCGGAGTCTGGTGGGACGACTTCCGTTGGGTTCTCCCGATCATCATTGCCGTGCATTTGCTGACCAACGTCATCTGGGGCACGTACGGCCACGTCTGGGAGCACGCCAGCATCGCCGAAGCCACACGAATCGTGCTGGCAAGCGCCATGGCAGTGTTGGCCATGACAACCGGACTTCTCATCGCGCGCATCGGATTCGGAGCCGACGGGATCATCCCGTTTTCTTCGCTGGCGTTTGGCGCCCTGCTGACCGTCATGCTCATGGGTGCGGTCAGGTTCCGGGCTCGGCTGTTCGCATTTCACAAGACCGGCATCCAGCTCGAAACTCGACGTCGCGTGATCATCGTGGGCGTGGGTCGTCTGGCTGCCAACCTCGCCCGCGAACTCGAAAGCAACCCGACGTTCGCGGTCGTCGGCTTCGTCACTTCCACCCCGCAACCCACCGACCGGCGTCTCGCCGGCCTCCCCATTCTGGGCTTCGTCGAGCAGGTTCCCACGATCATTGAACGTCACCACATCGACGAAGTGATCGTCGCCACGACGGACGGAACGCACATCGTCCGCCGCCTGGTCGACTTGTGCCTGGCGGTCGATGTGCGACTCAGGATCTTGCACGACATCGAGTCGATGATTTCGCATGACACGAATGTCCAGGACGTCAGAGATCTCGAACCGAATGACCTTCTCGAACGGCCGAGCGTCGAGACAGATCTGGCACAGGTGGGTGAAACGCTCGAGGGACGGCGGGTGCTCGTCACAGGTGCCGGGGGCTCGATCGGATCCGAGCTTGTCCGCCAGATCCTTCGTTTCAATCCCTCGACGCTGTTCGTGCTCGATCATGACGAGACCCACCTCCACGAAGCTCTGCAGAAGTGGGCCAGCACCGGCATCACCATCAAACCGATCCTGTGCGACATCCGCGATCGGCGTAGGGTCATCCGTGCATTCGAGGAAGCCCAACCGGAGGTTGTCTTCCATGCCGCGGCGCACAAGCACGTACCCATCCTGGAGGCTTACCCCGAAGAGGCTGTCAAGACCAACGTGCTCGGGACCCAGTTCGTACTCGAGGGTTGCCGTCGGGCCGGGGTGAAGCGCTTCGTCTTGATCTCGACCGACAAGGCTTGCGATCCGGTTGGAGTCATGGGAGCGTCCAAACGAGTCGCCGAGATGTTGGTGCAGTCAGCGTCGTATCGAGATCCCTCGTGTGTCTATTCGGCAGTCCGATTCGGCAACGTGCTGGCCAGTCGGGGCAGCGTCGTACCCACGTTCATCGATCAGATCAAGCGTGGCGGTCCCGTGACTGTCACTGATGCCGAGATGACCCGCTACTTCATGACAATTCCCGAGGCGGTGGAATTGGTGCTTCAAGCCGGCTCAATGGCGCAGAAGAACGAGATCCTGATCCTCGACATGGGCGAGCCTGTCAAGATCGTCGATCTCGCGCACCGGCTGATTCGCATGGCCGGCCTCGTTCCGGGCCGGGACATCGAAGTTCACTTCACTGGGCGGCGGCCCGGCGAGAAGCTGCACGAGATCTTGTCAACCGGACCGCTTCGTCCCAGCAGCCATCCCAAGGTCAGCATCGCTGAGCAGGATTGGCCGGGCCCGGTGACGCTGATGAACACAGTGAACAAGCTCGTCCGATTTGCAGCCGACGGCGACCAAGACGAGGTCCGCGCGATGCTGCTCGAAGTGAGTCAGGGAGATTGGCAACCGGCTGAGGTCATCGATCTGACCCAGCTCGAGGGAACTCCCGCTTCGTAGGGCGGATGAAGCCCGGAGCCACGAAGGCTCCGTCGAGATCAGTTCCGGTCGACGCTCTGCAGTGCTGACGCGGTGACTGCCTGACGATCGATCTTGCCTGTGGACGTCTTCCGCAGCTCGTCGGTGAAATGCCACTTCTCGGGAATCATGTACTTGGGCACTCGATCCCCTGTCCAGGCAGTCAGCTCCGCCTTGTCGATGCCCTGGTCGGCCACCACATAGGTCCAGATGCGATTCGAGACAACGTCGTCGGGAATCGCGACGACGACGGCCTCCCGAACTCCCGGGTGAGCCCTGATGGCCGTCTCGATCTCCCCAAGCTCGATTCGATAGCCCCGGCTCTTGATCTGATGATCCTTCCGACCCAGGAACCGATAGTCGCCGCTGGGGAGCTCGATGACGAGGTCTCCCGTGGCATACGCAACGTCGGTCGCACCGAGTCCGCCAGGCACCGGCCCCAGCCGCTTGAAGGTCCTCTCAGGGTCACCCCAGTAGCCACGCATGACGGTGACGCCACGCACGTGGAGCTCGCCCTGCTCTCCCCTCGCAACTCGGTTGCCAGTGTCGTCCAGCACGAAGGTCTCCACGTTGGCTATGGCCGAGCCAATCGGAATGTCGCCGTCGGCCGGACCTGGCGGCTCAGCGACGGTGTAGGCGGTGCACACGTTGGTTTCGGTTGGTCCGTACCAGTTGTGCCACGTCGCGTGCGGCACCAACTCCATGATCATTGACAAGTACTTCGACGGGAACACCTCTCCGGCGAAGATCACGGCTCGCAAGCTCGGTAGGTCGCCCACCGCCAGATTCCCGTGCTGCGCGAGCAACGAGAGAATCGACGGTACCGAGTACCAAACGGTGATCTCATGCTTGGCGATGAACTTGGCGATCTCAACCGGGAAGACCGAGGTGGCTTTCGGGACGAGGACGACCCGCGCTCCTCCGGCGGCCGCCGCAAAGAGGTCGAACGTGGAGAGGTCGAAATGAAAGGGGGCATGGCTCGAGAGACGGTCCTCGGGTCCAACGCCGATCTCTTCGCAGGCCCATTCAACGAAGCCCAACGCATTGCGGTGGGTGAGCATCACACCCTTCGGAAGACCTGTGGATCCTGAGGTGTACAAGATGTATGCGAGGTCTTCGTCGATTCTCGGGACTGCGAGATCCGACGGATCGTTCCCGTCGGCACGGGCCGCATCGACCATCTCCACTCCGCTGAGCGGCTCAGTGCCGTCGATGCCGTCCATGACGACCAGCGCTCTGAGCGGCGCGCCTTCGTCCAGGAACTGTGCCCAGCCCTTGCGGTTACGCGCTGAGGTGACCATGACTTCGACGCCGCAGTCCTTGGCTATGAAGCCCAGACGAGTCACCGGGGCTGACGAGTCGAGTGGCACATAGACCGCTCCGGCCTTGAGAATGGCGTACACGGCCACGACCTTCTCGATCGACTTGCGGAGATAGAGCGCCACTCGATCGCCTGGAAGGACGCCTTTGTCGCTCAGGAGCCGGGCAAGCTTGTTGGCCGCTTCGTTCAGTGCGCCGTACGTCAGTTCCCGGTCGCCATCGACCACGGCGACGGCCGTCGGATGACGATCAGCACTTGTCTCGAGCAGGTCATGCAGCAGCTGCGGCATCTCACAGTCTCATGTGTCGTGCGATCAGGTTCCGCTGGAGGTCAGAGGTGCCTGAATAGATGCGCCCGGCCAGAGCATCACGAAGATCTCGCTCGACCTCGGCCTCCGTCATGTACCCGAGTGCGCCGTGGACGGTCAGCGTGTCGAGACTGGACTGGACCCAGCTTTCTGACAGGAACAGCTTCACCATCGCCGATTCCATGTTGTTGGACTTGTTCTGCGTCATGGACCAGCCCAGGTGATACAGCAGCAACCTGGCCGCCTCGAGGCGTACCTTCATGTCGACCAACCGATGCGACACCGCTTGGAACTTCGATATCGGCTGTCCGAACTGGCGCCGCTGGCGCGCATACGAGACGGAAGTCTCCAGCTGACGCTCCATGGTCCCTACGGCGCTGGCGAGGATCACACCACGCTCCCAGTCCATCGAGTGGTTGAAGATCGCCATCCCGGAGCCCGGCTTGGCCAGGATGGCGTCAACCGGAATGCGACAGTCGGTGAAGACCAGCTCACTCATTGGAGACGTACGCAGCCCCATCTTGTCGAAGGTCTGACCGATCTCGAGGCCCGGCGCGTCCCGGTCAACGAGGAAGGCCGAGATGCCAAATGCGCCCTTGTCTTTGTCAGTCACGGCGAACACCACGAACACGTCCGCAACCGGAGCATTGGTGATCCAGGTTTTCGAACCGTTCAGAACCCATTGGTCGCCGTCCAGTTCTGCCCGAGTCGTCATGCTGAACGCATCGGACCCCGAGTCCGGCTCTGACATCCCCTGTACGCCGATGAGGCTCCCATCACACAGCCCTGGGAGATATCGGCGCTTCTGCTCATCGGTGCCGAATTTGAGGAGCGGGACTTCGCACGACCACATCTGGGCATTGAGGGAAAAGAGCAGGCCGTTGTCCTCGCATCCGTAGCCGAGTGCTTCCATGGCCAAGATGATCGTGAGTGGGTCGGCTCCTTGGCCGCCATACTCCTCCGGTACCGGAAGTCCCTGGATCCCGAACACGGCAGCCTTCTTCCAGGAATCCGCCGGGAAGGTGTGGGTGGCGTCGTTGGCGGCCACAGATTCGTTCAGCTCGTTGCGAGCGAAATCGATGACCGACTCGCGAAAGGCCTGCTGCTCGTCGGTCCAGGAGAAGTCCACGGTATGCCCGTCCCTAGCCCCGAACGGCCAGGCTGACCTCGTCGGGCGCGGGCGCTCCGACCTCGGTGGGGTCGTCCTCCGGAGAGCTGCGGGTTCTGCCTCCGAGGGCGCCCAACTCAACGAGGATGACCATCACCAGCGCGATGGCCTGCGAACGCTGCCTGGCCATGATGCCGAGATTGAGAACGGCTGAATGGCCGAAGACGAATCCTGCGGTGTACACGAGCGCGAACATCAAGTACGGATCCCGCCACCTCCGACGGAAGTTGCGCACTATTGCGGGGCCGCGCCAAACGAAGAGACCGAGGAGGAACGCTCCCTCCGTCACACTGCTCACCAACGCCTGCGCGTTGTGTGCCTCATGCGGAAGAGGGCTGAACAGAACCCGAAGCACTCCTTGCGGGACATCAGCGATGGATCTGATGGCGCTTCCTTCGACGGCCGAGCCACCCTTGTCCGTTTGGCTTTCCACGTTGGAGAAGACCGGATCCAGTTGCTCCTGCAACAGCTCGTCATTGATGCCGCCGCTCAAGTCGATACCGAAGTCGGATATCGCAAACGCCACTGCCCCTGCCAACACAGCCATCATGCCGACCAGCGAGACGATCCGACGGAAGTTCGCCTCCTGCAGACGTGGGGCCTTGCCGAAGGCAATCGCCGCCGCAACGGACAACATGATGAGCAGACCGATGTGCGAACGGATGATGCCCGCCCCGGCCACACCAATTGCCAGAAGCGGCAGCCACCTCGGGCGATAACTCACGAACAGACGAACGGCGGCGTATGCCGACAGGCCTATGAAGAACAGCATCAGCGAGTCTTTGCCGAGACTGGAGGGCCAATACAAGATGTTCGGGAAGAAGAAGACCAAGAACGCGTACCACTTCAAACCGCTGGGGCGGAAGGCGCGGCGGAACGCGGCATAGAGCAGCAGCTGGCCTATGAAGGCAAGCGTGGCGAAGAGGTAGAAGCCACCCAGCATTGTCGGCGTGTGTGGCACATACAGGATTCCGGTCATCCAGTTGACCGCCTGGGTTCCGGGCTCAAAGATTTCGGGGAAGACCAGTTCTCGCATATCGACCGAGAAGCGCCGGCCACTCCCGTGGTATCCGACAGCATCACCCACTCCGCCGTAGAGAACCTGCAGGGCCCAGTAGCGCGCGCTGGAGAACAGGATCTTGGCCCCGTAGCCAAGAACGATGACCGTTGGAATCCAATTGCGGTCCGCCTCTCGACCATACGTCCGGGCGATCAGACCTACTGGAATGGAGAGCACGACCAGAAGAGCCATCGTCCTGGCTTCGCTCCAAGCAAGCAGGGCCCCAACCAACCACGTCAGCAGAATGGTCAACAGCACGAGCCAGTACGCCCCTGGCGTACGTTCTCGTTCTTCGGTCAGTTGTGCCATCCAGTCGGGTTGGACGGGTCCATTCCCGTCGTCCTCCTGAAGGTTGATATAGGTCGACATGCCCCTGTTTCCCGCTCCCTACACCGGACATTCTCACCGTACGCGGCCGATACGACAAGCGCCAGCGCCGAGGCGCCGACGTCGTGCTTCTCACTGGAGCGGAGCGGTCGTCACTCTGTGTGGTTCTGTCGCAGGAATGACTACCATGACTGGTTCACGACGGGCCTGATGGCCGGGGGCTCAACGCACGAGGCGTTGTTGGGGGAAACCGATGATCAACAAGATTGTTCGGATGATGCGCCACCAATGGTGGATCATCGCCGCGGTCGCTCTCCTCGGAGCAGCGGCGGGCCTGTGGGCGACTCAGCTCCGCAACGACGCCATTCAGCCGGAGTTCTCGGCGAGTGTCGTGATTGCGGAGCTCGATCAAGCCACGGACGATCGCAACGAAGTACGGACCCAGGACGCTGCTGAACAGGCCTACGAGATGGCCCTGTCACAAAACGATGACCTTGTCAGCAGCGGGGTTGCCCTCATCGAAGTCAACGATCGGGCTGGCACCCTGACGTTCACGGTGACGGGGAGCAGCGAGGCCGGGGCTCTGAGCACCATGCAAGGAATGGTCAGCCGACTGCTCGGCGCCAGCAGTGAACAGGTACTGGAAGACCGACAGCAACGCCTCGAAGAGATCATCGTCGAGGCCAACGCAGTCTTGGCACAGATCGACACGCTCAACCCGATAACTGACGAAGTGGCGCCGGTCGTTGTTCCCGAGGACGTGCAGAACAACTTCGCCAACCTCGACTCAGTGCTCGGGGCCCTCCAACCTCAACTCACATCACTGGAGATCGACCGGATCCTCGCCGAGCTCGGCGATGAGAGCGTTGGCCCCATCGAGGAGATCGATCTAGAGATCGCCGCATTCACGGCTCGCATTGACGAGGTCAGGTCACAGATGCTCGCAATCGCTGCCGAGTGGGGCTTGGCATCAACGCGGCTTCCTGAAACGCAACTCGAGCCAATTGATGAAACGGGAACAGCACCGACGCAAGAGGAACTCGAGGTGCAGTGGCAATTGGACGCACTGTCGACCCAATACGACGCGCTCGGCAACGAGTTCGAGACCTTGTTCGCTCTGGGCGACTCAGTGCAGCTTCCACTCGTTGGCACGCCCGAAGTCATCGACTTGACCCCCGGCCGGGGTTCCTTCGCCGTGTTCGGGTTCCTGGGAGCCCTGTTCGGCTCCCTGCTTGCCCTGGGGACCGTCAGCACGGTGGCTCGGATTCAGCGGAGGGCATACATCGGCAGTGACCTTGCGCCGGTGCCGGTCCTGGCAGAGATGCCGGCGTTGGTCGGGCGGCGCTCCGAACGAACGACTATTCCGCCCGAGCGACTCGAGGGTGTCAAAGCGATCAGGAACAGCCTGATCACGCTGATCAAGAGCAGCAGCACAACGCCGGCCATCGGGCTGTCTCGCCTGTCGATTGAACCTCAGCACGTCCGGGAGCTCTCCATCGAGCTGGGCCGGCGACTCGCTGCCTCGGACCTGCGAGTGCTGCTTCTCGATCTCGATCTCGACGCGGCTCCGTCACAGGGCGACCTCTCCCAATACCACTCGATGACCGAGTTCTGGTCGGAGATCCGACGCGACCCCGAGGCAGGGGCCGACCTCCTGCAGCGGATACTCGCCGATCGCTTCGATGCGTCTCCGAGCACCATGTGCGTGATCATGGCCGGCGCCGTACAAGGCGAATCAGACGATCTCGTCCTGACTCGTTCGTTTGCCATCTTCCTCGACGTGTGTCGGCAGGAAGCGGACATCATCTTGGCGGTGGCGCCCGACTCGGAGGCATCAGCCACCCAATCCCTACTGCAGCGACTCGACGGTGTCATCGCTGTCTCTGGGGTCGGGGTGTCAACGCGCACGCAGCTCGTCGACCTGGCCAACAACGCACAAGCAGGCGGGGCGCGCTTGCTTGGTACGACCCTGCTGACGGGCTCGCTTCGACGGGACAGGTCGGGATCGGCCGACTCGCACGGTGGCGGACCCTCTGACGTGGCGGATGGCGAGGCCGTCGACTTCTCGGCTTTCGCCCAGAATGGCTCAGGCGGGTCAAAGCCGCTCGATGAGCTCGCAGATTCGGTGGTCACCACCGATCGGCCCAACTGACCGTTGCAGACCGTGCGCTCCGCCGGCGAACGCCTCAAGGGCCGCATCTCCATGCGTCGCCGACGACAACTGGCCATGGCTCGGATCCGACTCCGCACCCCATCCGCCAGCGCCAGGGCGCTTCCTGACTTCCTGGTGATTGGGGCACAGCGAAGCGGAACGAGCTCGCTGTACAAGTACCTGGGCGCCCATCCATCGATCATCCCGTCGCTTCGCAAGGAGATCGAGTACTTCTCGACCGAGTACGGACGTGGTGAGGCCTGGTATCGAGCTCACTTCCCGCTCGAGCTCAGGCGAAGCTGGTCGAAGCTCGTCCGAGGTCAGCGCCCGCTGACCTTCGAAGCCACCCCGGACTACCTGCTCGACCATCGAGCCGCGGCCCGCGCTCATGCGGCGGTTCCCAACGCGAAGATCATCGTTTTGCTGCGGAACCCGGTTGAGCGGGCGCACTCCAACTACTTCCACAATCTGCGTTACGGCATGGAGTCACTCAGCTTCGAGGAGGCCTTGGAAGCAGAAGCGGAACGTTTGGCTGGAGAACGAGACCGGATGGAGGACAGCGACTACAGGGCACTACCACTCCGGCGGTACTCCTACGTGGAGCGAGGCATGTATGCGGAGCAGCTCCGTCCTTGGCTCGATCGGTTTGGAGACCAGGTTCTGGTCATGCCCAGCGAGGGCTTGTTTCGGGATCCCTCCGGCCGCCTGGCAGACCTCTACGCGTTCCTCGGTGTCGATCCGTCGAACCAGAGAGAGTTTCGCAACTACAGCTACACGTCGAAGCCACAGCCCAAGGAACAACTCGATCCCAAGACCCGGGACTGGCTCCAGCAACAGTTCGAAGCTCCCAACAACGACCTGTTCGAGCTTCTCGGTTGGGATCTCGGATGGAGGGTTGAATGACGGCGCTTCGCACTGTCGCCAAGGCGGCCTTCGTGACAGCCGACCTGCTGCAGCCGCGTCTCGAAGGTCCTCGCCTGTTGATCTTTCACCAAGTCGGTGCTGGCCATGGCTACCAACTCGACAAGCGAGTCGACCACTTCGCGACGCATCTCGATTGGCTCTTAGAGACCTACGTGGTTGTGCATCTCGTCGACGCTCTGGCCCAACCAACGGGAAGCGACCAGGTGGTATTGACCTTCGACGACGGCTTCGCCGACATGTTTGAGCACGCCTTTCCCATGCTCGAGGACAAACGGGTCCCATTCACTGTCTACCTGACGACCAATGCCACGGAGACCGGCGAAGCGCTGTTCGACCGCCCCAACTCGGCACCGTTGAGTTGGGATCAAGTCAACGAGATGCACGCATCAGGGCTGATGACGCTCGGGGCCCACACTCACATGCACCGAGACCTGCGGACGATGACCCCGGCGGAGCTGAGTGCTGACATCGAAGCATCTGACGAGCTGATCGATGCCCGAGTCGGCGTGCGCCCCCAGCACTTTGCGTATCCGTGGGGATACTGGTCGCAACAGGCCGACTCGATGATCCGGCAGCGCTACGACACAGCGGTCCTCGGAGGCACGGTCCGCCATTCAGTTGCCGTTGACGACCACCTGATGAGTCGAGTCCCCATCCAACTCTCCGATAGTCACGCCTTCTTCAAACGAAAGGTCACTCGGGGTCAGCCAACCGAAGAGCGTGTACGGCGCCTGCTTGGCGACTACAAGGGACCGTGATGGGACGCTCGACCGAACCGAATCGGGTGTTCCCCATCTTCGTTGGCAGCGGTCGTTCGGGGACCACGTTGGTCCGGACGATGTTCAACGCGCACCCCGATCTGGCGGTCGCCATGGAAGCTCACTTCCTCGTGCCGTTGGTGCAGGCCGAAGGTCGGATCACATCAGGTGATGGCCTCGATGCCGAGGCGGCGGGACGGATCGTCTCCCGGAGCCCTGGTCTGGGCAAGATGCAGCTCTCGTCCGACGATGCGATGGCGGCCATCAGCGAGGCACGCCCGCGGACAGCCGCGGAGGCTGCGCGCGCCGTCATGTCGCTGTATGCGTCAGGACGGGGCAAACCGTTCTATGGAGACAAAACTCCTGGATACGTCAAGCACATCGAACTGCTCGCGCACGCCTTTCCCGAAGCCAGATTCGTACACATCATTCGAGACGGCCGGGATACTGCAGCGTCCTTTCTCGCTCGCGAGTTCGGACCCCGAACGATTGGAGAAGCTGCAGTCCAATGGAAGGAGAGCGTCGATGCCGGGCGATCCGGCGGCCAGTCGATCGGCTCCGACCGCTACACGGAGCTCTCGTACGAGAACCTGATCCGGGACACCAAAGCCGAGACATCTCGTATCAGCTCGTTCTTGGGTATCCCAGCGTCTGAACAAGTCCTGGAGCATTGGAAGCACCCAGACGAAGACCTCGCCAACATGCCGGTCGCCGATCGGCACGCCGCATCGAACCGACGGCCCGAGCAAGGACTGCGGTCATGGCGAAACGAGCTCACCGCTTCGCAGATCGCCACATTCGAAACCATCGCAGGCGACACGCTGGCTGCTTGTGGCTACGAACTCGTTGCCGACGTCACGCTGGCGTCCCGGGCGCGGGCAACACGCGACTGGCTCGGTTGGAAGCTGCGAGGTGCTCGTACCCGGGCTCGGCGAAGCGCCCGATCGCGACTCAAACGCTAAGACGCGCCAGCACCTTGGTGCGGGTTCCACCACGCATCCAGGCCATCAACACGACGACGCAGCAGATCGATGTCATCGCTGAGAGCTTCGAGAATCCACGTGGCGTCGGCATCATCCACCGCGACGACCTCGCCTGGCATCTCGACGGTCAACGCTGAGCGAAGCCGACGTCGGGCCTCCCGACTCAGAAGACGGTTGAAACCCAATCGCCTGGCCAGCCGTCTGCCCCGATTCACAAGCGGGTGAGCCATGCGTTTGCCCGCCATCGAGTAATGCTCTCGGTCGAGGTCACTCAGCTCGACCGACGAGTCGACACCGATGAAGTCGAGGATTCCTCTGACCGTGGAGTCCCGCTCCGCCCGTAGCTGTTCTGACACGACCACCTTGAGTTGCTCTTCGGGAATGTGATCGAGAAACCGTCGAATCTGCATGTCGTATCGAGTCACGTCCAGATAGCTGGGATCACGGCGAATCGCCTCGCCCAATGGACGAGATTCGAGCGCCCGGTCGAGGTTGTGGGCGTACTGAGAACGGATCCGGTGGACCGGAAAACGAATCAGATAGATGAGCTTGACACCGGGCACAACGGAAGCAATCCGCGACGGCGTCTCGGGGAAGTCGGGAGCCATCGCGTAGGTCGTCGATGCCTCGCCGATCGCGGGTGCAGCCGCGACGTGCGCGAACTGGTCGTAATACCAATCGATGCCCTTGTCCCAATTCGCCGAGAAGAAGTGAGGCTCTTTGTCCGCCGCAAGGCCGATGTCGGGGTGCGATCGGAGATACGCGGCAAGGCTGGTAGTGCCTGACTTGGCAGCACCAATGACAATGAACGTCGGGAGCGTCATCGAATCGCCCGAGCCCGGGACAGAGAATCAGGCAGCCGAGCGCCGACCTTCGTCAACCAACACTGCGATGGCATTGATCGAACCGAAGTTGTCGAGCGTCACATCCTCCGGATCGATTTCGACGCCGAACCGCTCTGTGATGAATCCCAACAGGATGAAGATCCCGAGTGAATCGATGATCTCCTGCTCGATCAACGCCGTGTCGTCGTCCAAGCTGCCTTGACCGTCCATGAACTCGGCGATGATGTGCTCGCGCAACGCGTCTTTGATGTCTGACACCCCTGAAACCCCCTGAATCTGGCCGATTCTCCACCCGGCGCTGACCACGCAGAGTAATAACCGAGCGAGACTGTGTCTAGATATCGCCGCGAAGGTTCGGGCTCGGCCGCGTGTATCGAGTGTATTCCGCCCCGGTTTGTCGTTGCGTCGGATCAAGTAGCGTGACGCCTCATGTCGTCCGCCAATCGCATCTTCCTCTCGCCACCTGACGTGGGACCAGCTGAACGACAGGCTGTGGACCGTGCGTTCGACGGAGGTTGGATTGCTCCGCTCGGGCCGGAGGTAGACGCATTCGAAGAGGAGCTGGGGCACCGCGTCCAGCGCGGCAACGTGGTGTCCTTGAGCTCAGGCACCGCCGCCCTCCACCTCGCCTTGCTCGTTGCAGGCGTGCAACCCGGTGATACCGTCATTGCATCGGATCTGACGTTCGCTGCCACCGCGAACGCCATTCGATACGTCGGCGCTGACCCTGTGTTCGTCGACTCGGATACGGCAACCTGGAACATGGACCCAGATCTGCTGATCACGGCACTCGATCAACTCGAGGAGTCGGGTCGACCGGCCGCGACTGTCATCGCCGTTGACCTCTACGGCCACGTGGCAAACATGGCACGCATCGAACGAATCTGTCGTGAGCGTGGCGTGCTGCTGATCGAGGACGCCGCCGAGGCGCTTGGCTCTACCCTCGACGGACGACCTGCAGGGTCGTTCGGCGACATCGGCGTGCTCTCGTTCAATGGCAACAAGATCATCACCACGTCGGGCGGCGGCGCTCTTGTCACCGACCACGCTGAGTGGGCAGAGAGAGCCTTGTACCTCGCAACCCAGGCACGAGATGATGCGCCGCACTATCAGCATTCGACGATCGGCTACAACTATCGGATGAGCAATCTGCTGGCAGCCGTTGGAAGAGCACAACTCTCCGACCTGGATCGGCGGGTCGCACGGCGGAGGGCGCACTTCGAGGCGTATCGCGCGGCCCTTGACGGGACCATCGCCGGGATTGCGTTCATGCCGGAAGCCACCGGGTCCGTCTCCAATCGCTGGCTGACGACACTCACCCTCGATTCGAGCACGACGGGTATCGACCGAGAGGCAGTCCGACTCCATCTGGCCTCTGCCGATATCGAGGCGCGCCCGGTGTGGAAGCCGATGCACCGTCAGCCCGTGTTCTCCGAAGAGCGGGTCTTCGGCGGCGACGTGTCGACCGACCTCTTCGATCGAGGCTTGTGTCTGCCGAGCGGCTCAGCGATGACCGACGACGACCGTGATCGAGTGATCGAGGCTGTCTTGGTGGCTCACGGCCACTGAAGGCACCGCCCAATCACCAGGTGGGGTGGGCAGGAAGTCTCACCGAGAGTAGTCTTCAAACACTCTGAGGGAGCTAGGGGCAGTAGTGGGGGTCGAGTCGAGCCGCGCGGCAAACGAGGGTGACAATCCGTCTACCCGGCGTTCTCCTGTATACCCGATAGCGCTGGGAGTCGTCTACGCGGCGTGGTTGATCACCATGATCGTCGGGGACTTCTGGGGCCTGTTCACAGAGCACTGGCCCGTGACATTGACCATGAGTCTGGGGTCGTTCGTCGCCGGCGCAACGGCCGAGGGTGGGGCAGCTGTCGCGTTCCCCGTGTTCACGAAAGCCCTGGAGATCGAACCCGCCACAGCCCGAACCTTCGGCCTTCTCATTCAGTCAATCGGCATGACCATGGCGGGCCTGGTCATCGTGCTGCGCAGGGTGCCGATCCTGCCTCGCGTCATTCTCTGGGCTTCCATAGGCGGCGTGTTCGGTCAGCTTGCCGGCACGTTCTGGCTCGACCTCAGCGGTCCCTACGCCAAGATCCTGTTCACGTTGGTAGCGACTGTGTTCGGTATCGCGTTGGCGTTGTCTCGCTGGGTGATGCGATGGCAGCCCCTGAGGGAGCTACCTGACTGGGGCAATACACGACGTGCCATGTTCTTCTCTGTCGGCGCCGCGGGCGGGGCGGTAGCCGCCAACACCGGCAGCGGCATCGACATTCTCACGTTCATCGTGCTCACGCTGGCCATTGGTATCGACGAGAAAATCAGCACACCGACGACGGTGATCATCATGGCCATCAACTCGATAGTGGGGTCATTCCTCCACGTCTTCGTCCTGCAAGACGTTGGCATCGCCTTTGAGTACTGGATGGTCGCCGTGCCAATCGTGGTGCTCGGCGCACCCCTCGGAGCCGTCGCAGCAGCGAGGGCGAGCCGAGATCAGATCATTGGCCTGCTCTTGACGCTCATCACGGTTGAGCTTGTGACAACCATCTGGCTCGTTCCATTCGATGCAGAGGCCCGAGTCGTCACAGCTCTCGCCGCCGTTGCGACCGCGCTGTGGTTCTGGTCGATGCTCCGATACCGACACTCACAGGCCGCTGCTCGCCTTCACGCAGACTCACTCGCGGACTGATCGGTTCGACGGCCGAGCCAGCGAGGACCGGACAGCTTGGCCGCAACCACCACGGCCGTGACGATCAAGCCGATCACGAGCGCCGCCACTGCGCTGTCGGCTCGGCCCGCGATGCGGGACCACGCAAGCACCGCAACCAGCTGGGTGCCGAGGTCGAACCATGTCGATATGTGCCGACCAGCTGGATACAGCGCCAGGATCGCGATGACACCCAGCGCACCAATGGTCCCGCTGTCGCGTCCCACTCCCCCGGCAACTGCGGACGCCGCCAGCGCGATCGGTACCAATGCCGCTCCGAGCACCCCGATGGACACCCACTGTCGTGGCCATGACACCCACAACAGAATCGCGGTGACGCCCATCATCACCCGGGCCAGCTCCGTGTCCGGCACCGTCGCCCAGACTCCTCCTACCGTGAGTCCCACGGCAAGGGGCAGGCCAGGCCGTTTCCGACCCTGATGAAGCCCGACGGCACCCGCCACGGCGGCCACCACCACCGCCGGCCACCAGTCCAACACTGCCTCCGAAACCCGGTCTCCCATGCCGACCCGCCAGAAGCCCGAATACCACACGCCGGCGCCGGCCGCCGCCACCCAGCCGACGCCCCAATCGGGCCGCACCCGTTGCAGGAGGAGCAGGATCAACCCGGCAACCAGCGCAGCCAGCACACCGGCGATGAAGGTCGGTTCGAAGAGCAGGTTCCACAGGGTCACTGGATTCACACCGGTGATTCTTGCTGGATCGACCCACCACCGCTTGACCATTCTCCGTGGCAATTGCGCGCGAATCGTGGAATCGGTTCCCAAACGGAGCAGGTCGCGAAGAAACGGCCCAGGATTGGCCCCGCGAAGGACCCGATTCGGCTACCGTCGAATGGGCCGATCGCCCCATTTAACGGGCTCTTTGCGTACTAGGCACTTTGTGTTAAAGGTCCCTAGTCATACTGCCGATAGACGAGGCAGCTAGCAGGAGACATCTCACCTTGGACCGTAGGGAATTCCTCCGTCGCACACTGACCGTGGGCGCCGGAGTCGGCGCGATCGGGACCATCTCATCCCCGGCCGCCGCTTCATCTTCATTTGTCAGCTCGTTTGGAACCGGCTCCAGCCTCGGCTTTGCTTCGCTCGCCGCCGCCAAGAACTGGAACGACCCGGCAGCATGGTCCGACGGTCAGGTTCCTGGCTCGAACGATGTGGCAGTGGTCACCGGCCCCGTCGTCCTCACTGGTGACGTGTCTGTCAAGGGCATCCAGATCATGGACACCGGAGAGCTCTATCTGGATCCTGCGTCGAGTGTCACGATCGAGTCGACCGGCAACATCGTGGTCCATGGCCTCTTCTCGCTGCGGCCAACACCTTCCGTGGTCCACAAGGTTCGGTTCGTCGGAGTCAACGAGAACGCCTACGTGGGCGGCGGCATGGAAGTGCTCGATTCCGATGTGGGACTGTGGGTCCAGCATCAGGGGTTGCTCGATGCGGTTGGTACGCCGAAGGTTGCGTGGAACCGCACCGGCAACGACTCGACATGGTCGTCGTCCGACCAGCTGATCGTGACCCCGACGGATCCCGGCGACTACGACGGGTTCCGTTCATTCAGCAAGGGTTCGGCTGTTCCCAAGGCCAGGGGCGAGTACTCCGCCGAAGTCCTCAACCTCACGCGCAACGTCGTCTTCGAGGGGACTGCCGGCGGCAAAGCCCACATCGTGTTCATGCATGCCATGCGTCCGCAGACGGTTCAGTACGTCGAGATTCGCCACATGGGCCCGCGGCAGGGCAACACCGGTGTGGTCGGCCGATACCCGATCCACTTCCATCACTGTGGAGATGACTCCCGCGGTTCGCTCATCGAGGGCGTGGTTGTGCATCAATCCGCGAACCGGGCCTTCGTACCGCACGGTTCCCACGGCATAACGCTTCGCAACTGTGTCGCCTACGACATCGTGGAAGATGCCTTCTGGTGGGACTTGCCGGTGGGAGGCAGCCCCGCCAACAACACCCATGACAGTGTTTGGGACTCATGTGTGGCGGCATGGGTGAAGCCGCCTGAGGGCAGCAATGGCTTCGTCCTGGCCGGCTTCATGCTCGGACACGGCGACCGCAACACGTGCGTGAACAGCGTCGCTGTCGGAATCCAGGGAAGCAAGGCTGCGTCTGGTTTCCGCTGGCCACCCAAGGGCAATTCATTCCATGGCGTGTGGCGGTTCAAGGACAACGTGGTTCACAACAACAAGGCCTGTGGTCTGGCCGTCTGGCAGAACAACACCAGCGGCCACCATGTCGAAGACACGCTCATCTACCAGATGGGCAAGTTTGCCATTGATCATGGGGCGTACGTGAACGAGTACGTGTACTCGAACATCACCGCCATCGACTGCGAGCACGTCATCAACCTCCACGCGCAGGGGAAGAACGGGAATCCGATGCGGTTCAACAACGTCATCGCGATCGACAGTCGTGGCGCTGACGCTGTCATGAACGGTCACAATCTGCCTGGCGACGGCGCCGCATTCTTCGGCGGTTCGCTCGGAAGCTTCAGAATCAACAACAACCCCAAGAACAAGCCTGACAAGGACCCCGGTACCTACGACTTGGTCGACACGGGCCTCGAACCGGGAGATGTGACCTTGGAGAGCACTGCACCAGGAACGGTCACCAGGATCCAGAACGGCAGTCAGGCGTGGCGGATAGACGATTCCGGCAACGTCACTTCGATTGCTCCCTTCAGCAATGGCGACACGAGTCCGCCTCCTCCGCCGGCCACCACGACAACGACAGCCCCTTCGAACTCAACGACGACCACCACCACCGCAAGTCCCACAACCACCACAACCGAGGTCAGCCCGGTCACCACCACGACGCAGCCCAGTGGAGGTGCCACCGGCGGCAATCGCCAACGCCGTCGCCGCCGTCGTCGCCGACGCAGTGGCCCGATCTCCGCATCGGGAAGCTCCACCGGAGGAGGCACTTCCGAGCTCGGAGGCGATTTCATGGTGTTTGGAGCTGATGCAGCTGCACCCGTGTCGCAAGTGGAGAGCCTCTCGATCGCAAGCGGTCCGGTACAGGCTCCGGTGCTGAGTTCCGGCGGCCAGGCCGGAGTGAGTCAGCTCTCCGTCACTTCACCGGCCGGAGCGACCGCCGCAACACCCCCTCGGCTGGGGCTCGCGGGGACGGCCAGTGCGCAACTCGCAGGTACCGGCAGCGGTCCCATCGCCAAACAGCTCGTGAGCAGGGCGATACCGGTCTCTCTGAACGTTCCAGCGAGTCTCGGTCCAGCCCAGCCCTCACCCGCAACTCCCGGCTTGCCTTCCCTGGTCAGCCCGACGGGGCTCGCAGTCGCCGCCTTGGCCGCCGGAACCGTTGCTCTGTATCGGCGCAAGGTCGTCACGACACAGATTCCAGATGCTCTTGCTCACTACGAGGCTTCCGCAGCTAGGTCGACAACTGACGCAACGCCTGGTGATCCCTGGGCCTGAGCCACACCGGTCCGGTGGACCGCATCTGAGTACCCAGTAGGCTCTCTCCGGTTGCGGGGAGCGGATCCGATGGTTGTCGAAATCGAGAATGTCTCGAAGGTGTATACGCCTTCGCCCCCCTTGATGCGACTTCTGTTGCGTAGCGCTCTGCGCCAACCGATTCAGGCACTGACCGATGTGAGCGTCCAGCTCTCCGCAGGCGAGATCCTCGCGGTCGTGGGACCGAACGGAGCCGGGAAATCGACGCTTTTCCGCATTCTCACTGGCCTGACGACGCCGACAACCGGCCGAGCGTCGATCCGGGGCTATGACGTCACGACTCAATCTCATCGTGTTCGGCGCATCGTCGGTTTCGCTCCCGCCGAGGAACGGACGCTCCTGCTGCGGCTCAGCTGTCTCGAGAACCTCCAGTTCCACGGGCAGATGCAGGGAATGGAATCACGCGACCTGTCGAAGCGCATCGATGAGGTGCTCGACTTCACCGGGTTGTCGGAGGCGCGCCACCGAGCGGGCTTCGCGCTCTCGACCGGCATGCGGGCCCGATTGCAGATCGCACGAGCGATGCTGCACAGGCCGTCGGTCCTCATCCTGGACGAGCCAACCGGTGCAATCGATCCCGTGTCCGCCAGCGAGCTGCTGCAAGTCATCAAGCGGCTGGCAGCTGAAGGCGCTGCCGTTCTCATCAGCTCCCATCGTCTGGAGGAGATACAGGCCCTGCACGATCGTGTGATTCTCATGAACAAGGGACAGGTCGTGTACACCGGCAACCTGGACACCCTGAGAGATCGTTGGCAGCAGCCCCGCCTCCAGCTCGGCTTTCACACCGAGGAGGACGCCCAGAACGCTGCAACTCAGCTGGCCAATGTCGACGGCGTCAGATTGACTCGCCAAGAAGGTTCACGCTTGGTGCTGACGACCAAGGCCGACGCCGGTGCCATCGTTGGGCTCCTGGGCGACAATGCTCAGCGCCTCGAGTCGATTCTGCCCGTCAACATGCCGCTCATGGATCTCTTGGCAGACGTGCTCGCCGATGACAACGCCCGGGGCCGATTGTGACGACGCTGGCTCGCAGAAGTAGACGGCTGAGCGGTCAGATCGGTCGGACGTTCCGGATTCTCAGAGCGTTCCTTCGGCTTGGACTGACCCAGGCATTGGCCTACCCAATGTCGTTTGTTCTCAGCTACGTCAGCGTCCTGATGCCGGCTGTCATCTACTTCTACGTGGCGAAGCTCGTTACCCGAACGGGGCCGGACGTCGGAGGCGACTACTTCACCTTCGTCATTCTCGGACTCATCGGTACCCAGATCCTCAATACCGGTCTCAGGTCGTTGGGCATGGAAGTCTCGACGGCCATCAATCGTGGCTGGTTCGAGATGATCCTCGTCGAGCCGGTCAGGTGGCGTCTGCTGCCATTCGGGCTTGTGCAGTGGCCGATCGCGAAGACCATGGTTGGCTCGCTGTTGCTACTTCTCGTGTCGATACCGCTGGGCGCGGAATACAACCTCTCCGGCGTTCCTGTCGCACTATTGGTCGTCGCCCTCGGACTCGCGGCTGGTCTCACAGTCGGCATCGTGTCTACGGGAATCAAGGTCCTCGCCAAAGCGGGAGACCCTCTCCTGACGTTGTACATGCTGGCGGCTCAGATTCTCTCAGGGACCTACTTCCCGACCGAAGTGCTGCCGGACTGGCTTGAACCGGTGTCTCTCCTGCTGCCCCACACCCATGTGATCAATTCGCTGCGACGGGTGTTGATGCCGGCCGGAGACGCAATGGCCGGCCTCAGCCTGGGCACCACCTTGTTGATACTCGGCGGATTCTCGGTTGTGTTCATGCCGGTCGCTTTGTGGCTCTTTGGTCGAGGACTCGAATACGGCCGCAAACTCGGCGTATTGAGCGGGTATTGATCGCTGTCCCGTTGATCGACCCGCAGTGACCGAGCGCGGCCGCCTCACGGCGGTCCTCTTCGGCGGCTCAGCGCTGGGGACGATCGGCTACATCCTCGCCATCACGGTGACGGCCATCGTGGCAGCCGAGATCAGCGGTTCCGCCCGCTGGTCTGGTGTCCCGGCGGCGGCCGCGACACTGGGATCAGCGGCTGCCTCCCCCACCCTGAGCCGCATCATGGCTCGTTCGGGCCGCCGGCCAGGGCTGGTCGGTGGCATGACCCTGGCAGCCACGGGAACGGGGATCGGGGCGGCCGCCACAGTCTTGAGTTCGTTTGCGGTCCTGATCGTCGGCTCCTTCGCCCTGGGTTTCGGACGAGCGGCCTACCAACTCGCCCGCTACGCGGCCGCCGACATGCGCCCCTCGAATCAGCGCGCGGCCGCCATCGGTTGGATCGTGTGGGCAGGAACCATCGGATCGGTCGTTGGCCCCAACCTGCTTGGGCCCACATCCGAGCTCGGCGAATCGATCTTGGGTGCTCAACTGGCCGGGCCCTTCGTCGCTGCCAGCCTCGTCTTCGCACTTGGGGCAATCGGCTGGTTTGCGTTGCTGAGACCGGATCCGAACGACCTGGTGGTCACAGAGTCAAGCCACCGGCCCGGTGCCGCCAAACCACTTCGCGAGCTCGTGAAGCTGCGGAATGTCTGGGTGGCGGCGTCTGCCATGTGGCTCGGCCAATACGCAATGGTGCAGGTCATGGCGATGACGCCGGTGTTCTTGTCCTCGATCGGCGAGACACTGGTCATCGTTGGCGGGGTCATCAGCGCTCACACATTCGGGATGTTCGTCCTCTCTCCCTTCACCGGCTGGCTCACTTCGAGGATCGGCCCGCGGCGGGTCATCGCGGCCGGTGTCGGGCTGCTGCTGATCGCGGTGTCGCTCGGTTTCGCCGGGTCCGACGGAACCTTGGCGATCCTGTACCCGGCGCTCTTCCTGCTCGGGGTCGGCTGGAACTTCACGTTCGTGGCAGGCAGCACCCTCCTGATCGAAGGTCTGGATCCTGCGGAGAGCATCCAGCTGCAGGGATTGGCGGACTCCGGCGTGTGGATCTCAAGCGGTACCGCCAGTGTCCTGGCGGGGATCATTCTCGAAGGCTCTGGGTTCGCCGTACTGAACGTCGTGGCCGGCAGTCTGGCGCTGCTGCCGCTCGTGGCGTTGGCCGTCGAGCGGACCGAGCGGCGGGCCTCGAGCCTCATGCCAGAGGCCTGAGAACGGCGGAGAGCGGCAACACGCGACCTGACCAACACGGCTGACACCGATGGATCGGCCCACCCTCAGGCCTCAGGCCTCAGGCCTCAGAAGATGGCTGCGAACACCAACACGCGATCTGACCACCACGCCAATCACCCAGGATCCCAACCGACGTCCGAACACTGGTCGGCGGCCCACCGACGGCACAACGCCAGCGCGCAGAGCTCAACAAGCCTCACCGACAGACAAGGCGTCGAATCGCGAAATGGCTGCGAACACCAACACGCGATCTGACCACCACGCCAATCACCCAGGATCTCAACCGACGTCCGAACACTGGTCTGCGGCCCACCGACGGCACAACGCCAGCGCGCAGAGCTCAACAAGCCTCACCGACAGACAAGGCGTCGAATCGCGAAATGGCTGCGAACACGCGATCTGACCACCACGCCAATCACCCAGGATCCCCAACCGATGTCCCAACACCGGTCTGCGCCCCACCGACGGCACAACGCCAGCGCGCAGAGCTCAACAAGCCTCACCGACCGAGCGGGCCTCAAAACGCGAAGTGGCTGCGAATGACATCGCGCAGAGAGGCACGGGGGCCACCCGTGCCTCTCTGTCGTGGGGGCATCGAGGGAGCGTTCGGCGGGGGACACCAGGGAGCTACCCCCTCGATGGCATCGGACTGGGATCTTGGCTATCCCACTCCGAAGTCAAGATCCTGAGTTGTGCTCAGAGACCTCCCGTCCCAACCGAAATCGAGCCTACACGCGCCTACAGAGCGATGGCGTCCGCCTTGCCGATTACCACGATGCCTCGATCAGACACGTGAAAACGTTCACGATCCGCCTCAGGATCGACCCCTATGCGGGCTCCCTCGGGAACGACGACGTTCTTGTCGATGATCGCCCGACGGACGATCGCATTACGTCCGATCTCGACGCCGTCCATGATGACGCTCTCCGAGACTCTCGTGTAGGAGTTCACTCGAACACCCGGCGAGAGGACGCTTCTCACGACGCTGCCACCCGAGATGATCACCCCCGGAGCGACAACCGAGTTGATGGCCTCGCCGCGTCGATCGTGTGAATCGTGGACGAACTTGGCCGGTGGATGCGGATAGTGCCACGTGAGAACAGGCCACTCCTGGTTGTACAGGTCGAAGATCGGGTTCAGGTGGACTAGGTCCAGACAGCTGTCGTAGTACTGGTCCAGTGTTCCGACATCCCGCCAGTAGCCACGCTCTCTGTCGTTCTGGCCAGGCACCTCGTTCTGCGCGAAGTCATACACGAAGGCCTCGTCCTTGGCGACGAGCCGCGGAATGATGTTTCCTCCGAGGTCGCGTTTCGACTCCGGGTCGGCTTGATCCTCTTCGAGGACCTCCCTGAGACATTCCGTCGAGAATATGTAGTTGCCCATGGACGCATATGCCTGAGTTGGGTCGCCGGGCATCGATGGGGGCGCTTCCGACTTCTCGACGAAGTTCTTGATCCGGCCGGTCTCGTCAGCATCGATGACTCCGAAGGCGCTGGCCTCTTCGATCGGAACAGGAATGCCGGCAACCGTCACTCCGGCGCCGGATTCCATGTGAGCGTCCAACATCTGGCGCGGATCCATCCGATATATGTGATCCGCACCGAACACGACGATGTAGTCGGGTTGCTCGTCGTTGATGATGTTCATGTTCTGGTAGATCGCATCGCCAGATCCCGCGTACCAATGCGGGCCGCGACGCATCTGGGCGGGAACAGGAAAGACGTAGTTGCCAAGCGTCGCCGACAGCCGCCACGTTTGGGCCAGATGACGGTCGAGACTGTGACTCTTGTATTGGGTCAGGACTGCGATGCGCCGGAACCCGCCATTGACGAGGTTCGACAGCACGAGATCGATCAATCGGTATTGCCCGCCCCACGGAACAGCGGGCTTGGCACGAGATCGCGTCAGGGGATACAGCCGACGACCCTCGCCACCGGCCAGGACCATGCAGATCGTATGAGGACGGGCCGGCACGCCGCGGACACTATCGGACCCAGGCCCTACCGTGGCGGCATGTGGAAGCGCCTGGTTGTCGTGGTCGCGATTGTGGCCGGTGCGTGCAGTACACCGGGCACGGTCGCGCCGGGGGCCCTACCCCCGCTCGACCCGGCGGGATTCGAGCAGCTTCTGGCGCAGCTCGACCGGCCGGCGGTCGTCAATGTCTGGGCATCGTGGTGCGTTCCGTGTCGGTCCGAAGCGCCACTGTTGCGGGAAGCTCATTCCCGATTCGGTGACGAGGTCGCCTTCATCGGGATCGACGTGCAAGACGACCAGGATTCTGCTGTCGCGTTCATTGCTGAGTTTGGCCTCGAGTTCGACAACTACTTCGATCGCAATCGATCGATTCCGGCTGCTGTCGGGGGAATCGGGGTTCCGGTCACCTACTTCGTCGATCGCTCCGGGACGATCATCGACATTCACTCCGGAATCATCGACGAGGCGGGCCTCGCCATCGGGATCGACGAGATACTCAGCCGCTGATGGAATTCAGTCTTCTCGGAGCCGCGGCTGTCGCCGGACTGAGCATGTGGCTTGCCACCCGACTCGACCACAGGCTGAGCGGCATCCCCGATCCATTCGGGGTTCTGCTGAGCGCCACACTCGTCGGTCTCGTGGTCGGACGGCTCGTGGCGATGTTGGGTACCGGCACCAATCCGATCTCCTTCGATTTCGTGCTGATTCGGGGTGGTGTGTCAACTGTTGGCGCATCGTTGGCAGCGGTGGCCTGGCTCGGCTGGTCAACGCGCCGCACGATCGGCTGGGCTGATCTCCTGGCTCCGGCAGCTCTCTTCGGATTGGCCGGATGGCATGCCGGTTGCCTCGTTCGAAACTCATGCCTGGGAGCGGCGACTTCGCTGCCGTGGGGGTGGGCCCTGCCCGGCTCACCAGTGGAGCGTCATCCTGTCGAGCTGTATGCAGCCTTACTGCTGCTGCTGGGCGCCTGGGCAGTGAGGCGGTTGGCTCACCGAACGACGACAGAGGCAGTGACGGGTCGAGCCGGCCGGGTCGCGGCGGCCGCAGTCGTCGTGGCCGCTGCCGCCCGTCTCGCAACAGAACCGCTACGCCTCACCCTCGGGGGCCTCACGTGGTTCTACGGATTCGCGCTCGTCGCGGGATTCGCTGCCTTCTTCGTTCTCGGCTGGCGCACTCCCTCCGACCAACACCGGTAGCTGAGTCGCCGCAAAGACCAAGCCGAACAGGATCAGGAACACCTGGGTGATGATCACGCCGATGCGCACATCGTCCTGAGCTTCAGTCACGAGCCGGGCAGCTTGGCCAGTCGTCAACCGGTACTCGCCCAACAGCTCTTCCGTCTGCCGTATGTTCTCGTCGAGCGAACGGAGCGATCGGGCGATGTCGTCGGTGTTGTCGACAACACCCTGGATGCCTTCGGTCGTGGCCGTGAGATTTGACGATTGGTCACGCAGGCGCTCAGGAACACCTTCGAGCGAGGTCCCCAGGGCCGCCAAGGCCTCGTCGAACGGTCGATCCGGATCGTATTCGACGCCGAAGAATGCGAGCGTCCGCAGCGTGCCGTCAATGGCACCACCGACCGATATCAACGCCGGCAGGGAGTCTTGAAAGGCCTCCAGCGACTCGGGTATCTCGTTGGAAGTCAACTGGGCAACCTCCTCGATCACTTCGGTGCTGGCAGCAACCGTGATCGAGAGATCGGCCGCCGCGTCGGCCACCGAGTCGAGGCTCGAACGCACGGTGCCGATGGACCGGGCGGCCACATCGACCGTCTCGGCTACGGCAATGAGAGCGTCACCCGTAACGGCGAGGGAATCCTCGGCCGCGGCTCCGATTCGTCCGATCACGAAGGGGCCGCCAATTGCCATCGTCAGCCCCATCACAATCGCTGATACAGCAATCACTCGAAGAACACGCTGAGACATCGTCAGAGCGACCGGTCCCGGCGCGCCTCGAGCACCGACAAGTACCGGTCCATCTCCTCGATGAACGCCATGCCGTCTTCCCGGATGTCGGGATGGCGCCTTCGCATGGCCACGACCGCAAACCGGGCGCCACGGAAATAGACATGCAGCGACTCCATCTTCACGGCCTTGGGACCTGGCTCGGGCATTCCTGAGGCCACCGGTTCAGCGGCGACCGGCCTGAGGCCCAGACCGCGAGCCGCAGTCAAGACACTGTCCTCGTCGATTCGATCTGCGTAGTCCCGGGCCTGCCAACGCCAGTGCTCCTCGCCAGCCGGGTTGATCAGGACGACTGCCGGGATGGCGATCTCACGGGGATCCCGTTCATCCCGGACCCCGTACGGCTCGATCGCCCGAGTCCGGTCTGGATCGGACAGGAATGGAAACGGAAGATCGAGCTTGCTCACCATGGCTGCATGTTGACCGGGCGAGTCCACGTCGATTGCCACCAGACGCACTCCGGCAGCAAGGAACTCGTCGTATCGCTCGGCCAAGCTGACCAGCTGGCCATGGCAGTATGGTCACCAGTCACCGCGAACGAAGATCAGCCCGACGGCGCTGTCGAGATGGTCTTCGAGAGTCCACGGTTGTCCGGCTTGATCAAGCAACGTGAACATCCGTGACATGCTGGGACGTTAGTGGGCCGTGCCAGCGGCTCGGTTGGGCGATGGAGTACTGGGGAGTGAGGGAGGCATTGACGTACCTCTTCGTGATCAACTCGTTTGGAGCGGGTGGGGCTGAGCGCTCGCTGGCGGATCTGCTGCCGGTGCTGCGTGCTTCGGGGATCACACCAGTCATCGCGTGCTTGAAGGAGAAAGACGTCGGCTTCAGGACCGAAGTCGTGGAGGCCGGGTTCGATGTTCGTCTTCTCTCAGGTCGGAATCTGTTGTCGAAGGCACGCTCGTTGCGAGGCGTGATCAGGGAAATCGACCCAGAACTCGTATACACGGCCCTGTTCGACGCAGACATCGTCGGCCGCCTGGCGTCTGCTGGGTTCCAGGTACCCGTCATCACGAATCTCACCAACACCGCGTACGACCCCGCCCGCCTCGACGATCCAAATGTGTCTGTCGCCAAGCTGAAGGTCGTCAAGCTCATCGACGGAATCACCGCGCGGATGCTCAGCGATCGATTCCATGCCGTGAGTCACGCCGTGAAAGACTCGATGGTTGATGCACTTGGCATCGACCCCGATCGCGTGGTCGTCATCCATCGCGGTCGCGACGCCGACGCCATCACCGTGGCACCGCCCGATCGCAAAACGGCTGCCAAGAACGCTCTCGGTATCGGATCGGACAATCTCGTTGTCGTGACGGTCGGCCGACAGGAGTATCAGAAAGGTCAGGCTCATCTCGTCCGCGCCTTCAGGCATGTCCACGACGCACTCCCCAACGCCAAGCTCGTGATTGCGGGACGAGAAGGCCACGCCACCGATTCGTTGTCGCAGGCGATCTCCGATGAAGGTCTTGCTGAGCACGTTGTGGTGCTCGGTCACCGGGCAGACGTGGCTGACGTGCTCTCAACAGCTGAGGTGTTCGCGTTTCCCTCGGTGTATGAAGGGCTGGGAGGGGCGCTGATCGAAGCCATGGCCGCCGGCCTGCCCGTCGTCGCCTCCGACATCCCGGCCCTCCGGGAAGTGGTTGAGCTTCAAGGGAATGCCATTCTCGTCCCGCCCGCTGATCCTGATGCGCTGGCGGATGCGCTGATCGACCTGCTTCGAGATACTGATCGACGTGCCCAGTATTCGGTTCGAAGCCGGGAGCTCTTCGAGCAGCGCTTCACCGCTGCCATGGCGTCGAAACGTCTGCTGGACTATCTCGCCGAGGTGGCGGCCGGCTAGACGCCGTACAGATCCGCCAACTGGTTCGTGATCCGCTCCGGGGTGAACTGGGCGGCTCGTTCCCGCCCTTGGACACCGAGTGAACTTCGCAACTCGGCGTCCCCGACCAAACGACGAAGCCCCACCTCGGCGCCATCGAGGTCCTCCGACGCAAACAGGAGACCGGCCTCGTCGTCGCCCAAGAGAGACACGAGGGGCGGGATGTCGCTGCCCAGCACCGGCAGACCGTTGAGCATCGCTTCGGCCGCCACGCGGCAGAACGACTCAGCTCGGGAAGGGATGAACACGATGTCCAAGTCGGCGTAGACCGCCTTGACATCGGCCAGTTTCCCGACCGGGACGATCCGCTCCGAGGAGAACTCCTCGAGCGCCTCCCAAACGGCTGCATTGCCGGGGCGCGGATCGAGGAGCACGTACAGCTTCCAAATGATGGGCAGGTCCTCCGTTCGGCGGACCAGTTCCGGAAGCAGATCGAAACCCTTTCTGGGCGTGGCGCCACCAACGAAGCCAACATGAAGGCGATCAGCCCCGCCTCGATGCTCATCGGCAAGCATCTCCGATGGATCGATCGGATTGGGGATGATGGCGGCCGAACCGGCATCGCAGAGTCCGTTCTCCACGGCGACGGACTCCGCTGTCTCAGAGACGGCTGCAATACGCAGGCTCGGCAACAGCCGCCGCAGGATTGGGCCGAGTCTTCTTCCCCAGACCGATCCAACGGGATCATGAATCCAGACGATCGTCGGACGCCTGCTGACGAGTGCAGCAAACAATGAGAGATTCAGCCCGGTGAGAGCGTTGGCGTGAATGGCTGTCAAACGTCGGCGGTTGCGCAGCGCAAACCATCCGATGATGAGGCCCCCGCCAATCCGAAGAAACCTGTCCATGCGGCGACCAGGCCAGCGGGGCAGATCGACGTATTCGTCAACGATCGCTTCCTCCCGCGTGAGGGCCACGAAGGAGCCACCCTTGGGGGCCGCCAGAACTCGATTCGCTCTTCCTTCGAGGCCACGGAGGACGTTGACGAGACTCCGATTGGACCCTCCCAATGGGGCCGGAGTGGCGACAAACAGGACGGTTGGAAGTGGCTTTTCCCTCAGATTCTCCCCTGGCATTCCTGCGCCAGACTGGATGGTCCCCCCGATGGTGTCAACTCTGGGTCGCGAGGTGCTGAAACTCGCCGGTTCGCAGATGACATGCAGCCAACTGGCGCTCGTCTGCGCCTTGCAGCGCCGGAACCGTGACATTGCAGACGCCATCGGCGGCAATTGGACAACGAGGATGGAACGTGCAACCAGGCGGCGGATCGATCGGGCTCGGGACTTCGCCCTCCAGGATCTGGCGCTGACGCCTTCTCGTCGGATCAGGAACTGGAATCGACGACAGCAGGGCCTCCGTGTACGGATGCTGCGGATTCGAGAACAGCTGCTCGCGGTCGGCCACCTCGACGATACGGCCCAGGTACATGACCGCAATCCGCTCACACAGATGCTCGACGACCGAGAGGTCATGAGCGATGAAGAGGAGCGTCAAGTCGAGCTCCTGCTGCAGCTCTTTCAGCAGGTTCAGGATCTGAGACTGGATCGACACGTCGAGAGCAGACACGGGCTCATCGCACACGATGAACCGAGGCCGGACCGCCAGCGCCCGGGCGATCCCGATTCGCTGGCGCTGGCCGCCGGAGAACTCGTGCGGGTAGCGACGGGCGAACGTTGCGTCGAGGCCCACCAGTTCGAGCACTTCGGCGACTCGGGACCGGGCCTCGTCTGCCGCAACACCGTGTACTCGCAGACCTTCGGCTATCGACGTGCCAATGGTTGCGCGGGGGTCGAGTGACGAGAAGGGGTCCTGGAAGATCACCTGCATCTCGTTGCGAAGCTCGCGTAGTCGGTTGGGATCCGCGGCCCGAATGTTCTCCCCGTCGAACCGAACCAACCCCTCATCCGCTTGCTCCAGCCGCAGAATCAGGCGTCCCAGTGTCGACTTCCCACAGCCGGACTCTCCCACCAGGCCAAGGGCTTCACCGGGGTAGATGTCTAGGTCGACGTGGTCAACCGCCCGCAACTCGGCGACCTTGCGCTGAAAGATCCCTCCCTTGATGGGAAAGCTCTTGACGAGGCTGCGGACCTCGAGGAGCGGCTCTGTCACTCGGCACCGTCCTCGTACAGCCAGCACCGAACGGAATGCCCGTCGCCTACCTCGCGGAGCTCGGGCATCTCTTGCGTGCAGATCTCCAGGCCGGCCTCGATCCGGGCACCGCATCGGCCCGCAAACCGACATCCTGAAGGCAGGTCGATCAGCAATGGCACTCGCCCGGGAATCACGTCCAGCCACTCCTTGTACTCACCAAGTACCGGCACTGAACCGATGAGGCCCTGCGTGTAGGGGTGCTTGGGGTCGCGGAACAGGATCTCGGTAGGCGCTTCTTCGACGATCTGGCCGGCGTACATGACAGCAACCCGATCAGCCATCTCGGCAACGATCCCCAGATTGTGGGTGATCAGGACGATGGCCGTGCCGAGGTCTTCCCGGAGACCTCGCATGAGGTCCAGGATCTGCGCCTGAATTGTCACGTCGAGAGCAGTGGTCGGTTCATCTGCGATCAACAGTTCCGGCTGGAGGGCCAGGGCCATGGCGATCATGACGCGCTGAGCCATGCCGCCTGACATCTCGTGGGGATACGACCTCGACCGTCGATCCGGCTCTGGGATTCCTACGGCCCGCAGCAGGTCAATCGCCCGCTCCCGACCGTCTTTCTTGTCCATGTCTTGGTGCAGCTCGAAGACCTCTGAGATCTGGGCACCGACTCGATAGACCGGATTCAATGCCGAGGTCGGCTGTTGGAAGATCATCGAGATGCGGTCTCCGCGGAGCTTGGTCATCTCTTTGGCAGACAGGTCGAGCAGGTTCCGGCCGGCGAAGTCGATCGAGCCCGATTCGATGCGCCCCGGACTGGGGATCAGCCTCATGATCGAGAGAGACGTGACGGACTTGCCGCATCCTGACTCTCCGACCAGACCGAGAACCTCCCCCTTGTGCACTGTCAGGTCGACTCCATCAACGGCCTTGGCAACACCATCACGGGTGTGGAAGTAAGTGCGGAGGTCCTGGACCTCGAGCAGCACCTCGGGCGTGGGCACGGCACTCATACGTTCAACTGCGGGTCGAGTGCATCGCGGAGACCGTCCCCGAGCAGGTTGAATCCCAGGACGGTGATCATGATCGCCACTCCCGGGAAGAAGACCAGGTGAGGGGCAGAGAAGATCGAATTGCGCTCCTCACCGAGCATCGTCCCCCACTCGGGAGTCGGTGGCTGGGCACCCAGGCCGAGGAATGAGAGGCCGGCTGCTTCCAGAATCGCCGAGGCAATCCCGAGTGTTGCCAGGACCACCACGGGTGTCAGCGCGTTCGGGAGGATGCGTCGAACGAGAATTCGCATACGGGATGCGCCGAGAGCTCGCGATGCCGACACGAAGTCCAACTCTCGAATCGACAGAACGGATGCGCGCATGACGCGGGCGTACTGCGGGATCGTCACGATCACGATGCCCAACACCGCGTTCTGCAGGCCAGGGCCGAGGACGGCGACGATCACGATCGCCAACAGGAGCGACGGGAACCCGAGCACGACGTCCATGAGTCTCATGATCACGTTGTCGATCCATCCCCCCCAGAACCCCGAGATCGAGCCCAGCAGCACTCCAACCAGTACGGCTGCGGTGACCGTGGTGAGGCCGATCGTCAGGCTGAGCCGAGAACCGAACACGATCCGCGAATAGACATCGCGGGCATTGCCATCGAGCCCCAAGATGTGCTGCGGCTGGAACTCCGGCTCGTCGCCAGGGTTCTCGACGACGAACTCAGGGCAGCCGAAGGCATAGACACAGGGCCCGGAGCGGCGAATGGCATTCTCTTCTTCGCCAATCAGGCTGTTCTCTGGGTCGTGGGTGGCAAGGACCGGAGCAAGGATCGCAACAAGGACCCAGAACCCGATGATGATCATTCCGGCGACACCGGTTCGACGGCGCCGCAGACGCTGCCAGGCCGTCTTCCACACAGAGGTCGGCTTCTCTAGGAGCGGAGCCTCATAGATCAGCTGCTCGACAGCTTCGACACGGCCGCGCTTGGACCCTGGGAGGTCAACCCTGGGCCGCGGAGCCGGCTGCGGAGTCTTCTTGTCGTCTTTGCTCATTCGAGTCGGATCCTCGGATCGAGATAGGCGTAGGAGATGTCGACGGCCAGGTTGGCGAAGACATAGCCCGCCGCGATGATCAGCGTGACGCCCTGCACGACGGAAAAGTCCCGGGCAAAGATCGCTTCCACTACGGCCGTACCGACGCCGGCCAGCCCAAACACGGTCTCTGTCAAGACCGCCCCTCCGAGCAACAGCCCCAGCTGTAGTCCCACGATCGTCACAACAGGGAGCAGCGCGTTGCGCAGGGCGTGGCGGCCAACCACACGGCGCTCCAGCGCTCCCTTGGCGCGTGCGGTCCGAACGTATTCGGAGCCGAGCACTTCGAGTAGTGAAGAGCGGGTGATCCGAGCCACGATCGCCATGGGGATCGTGGACAGGGCGATAGCCGGGAGGATCAGGTGTCGCACCGCGTCAACGAGCAGTTCCCAGTCTCCCGTGATGATCGAGTTGAAGATGAAGAAGTTGCTGATGAACTCGTAGACGTTGCCGATCCCGGTTTCGACATCGACGTTCCATGCCCATACCTCGTAGAACGGGATCGACACGGCACCGGCCGACAGCCGGCCCGTCGGCGGTAGGGCAAACGACGTGTTCTGCAGATAGACCGCGAAGAAGAACTGCAACATCAGGCCCAGCCAGAACACGGGCATGGACACGCCGATGTTGGCCAGAGCCATCGTGCCCACGTCAACCGAGGTGTTGTGCCGCATGGCGGCCGCGATTCCGAGGGGGATGCCAATGAGGACCGCCAGAAAGAGAGCACTGACTGACAGCTCGATGGTGAGCGGCATGCGCTCGATGAGGATCTGGGTGACCGGGCGGGAGAACCGGACCGAGTCCCCCAAATCTCCACTGAGCAGGTTGCCCGTGTAGATGCCCAATTGGACGTAGGCGGGTTCGTCGAGCCCGTTGGCCTCGTTGAACCGTTCACATGCTTCTTCCGTGGCTCGCTCTCCGAGGATTGCCGTGCACGGATCGCCCGGAATCGCTCGGATGAGGCCGAAGACGACGATCACGATGCCCAACAGCACCGGGATTGCAAACAGCAGCCGCCGCACCAGGAAGGTCAGCACACGGTCATCCTCGCAAACGACGGATAGAGACAGGAGGAGGGGCGCTCAGCGCCCCTCCTCTCGGGTAGGACAGCGGGATCAGCCTTCGTTGATGAGGCCGCCCCACAGGTAGGCGTAGTAGTCGAACGTGCCGGTGTTGCCGACGTGCAATGGGCTCGACGCATCGATGCCGAGAGCGAAGCTCGCCACGACATCGTTGGCATCGAAGCTGCTGCCGTCGTGGAACACGACACCTTCGCGCAGGGTGCAGGTCCACACCGTCGCGTCGTCATTGCCGACGCATTCAGTGGCCAGCTTGGGCACGACGCCACCTTCGAGGTCGTAGCCCAGGAGCGGCTCGACGACCTGCTGGCAGGTCGACAGCGACTCGCCGTCCGTCTCATCTGCGCAGAAGATCGAAATCGGTTCTGCGTTCTGGACGTAGACGAGTGTGTCCTTGCCTGGATCCATGTCCTCGAATTGCTCCGCACCGAACTGCGGGTTGGCTGCACCGACGAGGGACGTGCGGGCCGCGTCCGCCGAAGCACCCCAAGCGATCGGCACCATCGGGACCAGCTCGCGGATCGCGTTGTTCGCCTCGATGTAGAGAGCCTCCGCTTCGGACGGATCTGCGATCGACTTCGCCGTCTTGAGCGGCTCGTAGATCTCGGGCCAGTCATCACCGAACTGCACTGTGGCTTCACCGAAGTGGAAGTCCAGGAAGTTCGTCACGTGCGGATAGTCCGCACCCCAGCCCAGCAGGTACATGGCGTATTCGCCTTGCGTGGATTGAGCGATGAACTCGCCCGATTCCACCTGCTGCACCGAGACATTCATGCCCAAGTTCTCATTGAGCTGCTCAGCGATGTCCTGTGCCACGACACCAGGCTCGGGCAGGTACACCCGGAACACATCGCGGTAGTACAACGTGACTTCCAGGCCACCGTGGCCGGCTGCCTCGAGCTCGTCACGCGCCGTCGAGGCGTCGTAGTCGTACCAGGCATCACCCGTACATCCGTTCTGGATTGAACAGGGGGTGAAGTGGGTCGGAACAGACGCGCCCGGCGGATAGAAGTTGTCGATGATCCTCTGACGGTCGATGCCCTTGCCCAAGGCCTGCCTCAGCGCAAGGTCATCAAACGGAGGCTGGGTGTTGGAGAATCCCAGGTACAACACGTTTGGCGTCGTGCCTGGCAACAACGTGAGGTCAGGATTGGCCGCTACCGCCTCGATGTCCACAGTCGCCAGGTTCGTGATGTAGTCAGCCTGTCCAGACTGCAGCTCCACGAGCCGCGAGGCCGATTCAGCGGCCCATCGGAACACCAGCGTGTCGTAGGCCGGAGCCTCGCCCCAGTAGTTGTCGTTGGCGCTGTACACAACCGAGTCACCTCGGTTCCAGCTGTCCAAGACGAACGGGCCAGTCCCGATCGGGTTGTCGAGCGGCGAGCCACCAGAGGAGGCCAAATGCTCTTCAGGCTGGATTCCGAACGGCGTGAAGGCGACGATCTGCAGGAACGCCGGAACGGCGCTACACATCGTGAACGTCACTTCGTACTGGCCGGTTGCTGCGATCGAGTCGAAGTTGCCTCCGCCGGCGCAGTCGGCGTTCTCGAACGACATCGGCTCGAAATCCATCATGTCGTCGTCGTCGCCGCCATCGTCAGATGGCGCGGGGGCTTGGGTGGTTGTTGTGGTTGGGGTGGCTCCGTCGTCGCCGGTGTCACCGCCGTCGTCGTCATCTTCTCCGGCTGTCGACCCGCATGCCGCAACGATCATCGCCAGGGCAGCCAGGATGGCCAGGAATCGCATTCTCCGTGACATTGTTCCCCTTCAATTGGGTGGCCCGAAGCGAACTCCGGGGTGTATCAGTCCCGAACGCTAGATGAATGACCGGCCGGCGTGCCTCATGTCACGGGTGCGAAGGAAACGGCCACTGCTCCACCGCGTGGATGGTCGACGATCTCGGCCTCGGCTCCGATGGCCTCAGCCAACGTCTTGACCACTGCCAAACCCAAGCCGGTCCCAACACCAGCTCGGGATGCGTCTGCTCGCGTGAACGGATCGAATGCCCGGGCACGGAACTCAGCCGGGAAACCAGGCCCGTCGTCGCTCACGGTGGCAACCGCCCGATTGGACTCTTCGGTGATCGAGACTGTCACCTGCGTCGCGGCGTGCCGGATGGCGTTGTCGAGCAGGTTCCGGATGATCCGCGACACGGCCTGGTCGTCGCCTCGAATCTTGCCGCCCAGGCCCTGAACCTCGACCGCAATGCCGGCTGCCTCAGCTTGGGGCCGGACTGCCTCGACCACTCCATCGACCACTTCCGGGAGATCGGAGGGTTCTGATGACATCGTCCAATCGCCGGCTTCGGCGCGAGCCAGCAAGATCGCGTCGTCGACGAGTCCCGCCAGAGCAGCAAGATTGGCCTGCATCGAGGCCAGATACGGAGCTGGATCATCGACCATGCCGTCCTGGATGGCTTCGACAGCGAGCCGCAAGGCCGTCAGGGGTGTGCGTAGGTCGTGACCAACGGCCGCGTAGAGCTGGCTACGAGCCGCGTCGTCACGTTCCCGCTGCGCTTCGGCGGCTCGCAACCGTTCCAACATCTCGTCGATGGTGCGGGCCACCTCGCCGACCTCGTCCTGGCGGGCGATGCCCGTGCCGTCCGGAAGCTCTCCCGCTCCGATGCGGCCGGCCACTGTTGCGAGGCGCCGCAAGTCGCTCGAAACCGCTCGGGTGAGCGACACCGACAACACCAACGCCAGAGCAACCCCGAAACCCAGTGCGATGAGAACCAGGCGCAGATCGTGAGAGTCCAGGAACATCGTCAGCGCCGCGGCTGACACCGCCACCGCGGCCACTCCAACCGCGGCGGTCGCCACGATCGCGGTCGTGGTGTCGAGCGACGGAGACCGTCCGGCGATCCGCGGGACCGCCCAGCCGGCGAGCACTGCCAACAGACCAATGCCGCCGAACAACGCCCACAACATGACCCGGTCAGACGACGTGGGGCTCATGGCGACCTCGGTGACAGCCAGACCGATGACCACCACGATCACGGCCAGCAGGATCAACCGCCTCATGGCTCGAACCGATAGCCGACGCCGCGGACGGTCACGAGATGCTGGGGATCGCTCGGTTCCGCTTCGATCTTGTGGCGGATGCGCCGGATGTGAACCGTGACCGTCGATGGATCCTGCCAATGCACCGAGCTGTCCCAGACGTGTTCCAGCAGTTGGGCTCTGCTGAAGACCTGGCGTGGCGCTCCCGCCAGAAACGCAAGCAAGTCGAACTCTTTGGCCGTCAGGTCGACGAGCGAACCGTTGATGTGGACCTCGCGGGCGCTCGGATCGATCTCTAGGTCTCCGGCCGAAATGACCTCGCGCCGAGCCGGTCCGGCCGATCGACGTAGGACTGACCTGACCCGGGCGACCAGCTCACGGGGACTGAATGGTTTGGTGACGTAATCGTCGGCGCCCAGCTCCAGGCCCAGGACTCGGTCTGGCTCGTCGGTTCGGGCAGTCAGAAAGATGACCGGTAGATCCGATCGCTTCCGAACGTCCGCCAGCAGTTCGATTCCGGTGCGTCCTGGCAGCATGATGTCGAGCAAGACGAGGTCGTAGCGGTCGCTGTCCAGGCGCTCGACAGCTTCAGGGCCGGTCGCCGCCGCGTCAGAGTGATAGCCCTCGCGAGCGAGGTATTTGGCAACGACGTCCCTCACCATCGGCTCGTCGTCGACAATCAGTATCCGAGCCTGTTCCATGCGGTCATCGTACGGTCACAGTGCGAGTTCGGGCCCGCAGTTCACGGGGAGTTCACCGACGCCGCTCCGATGGTTCCGAACCTCGGTCTCCCTACACTTCGACCGTGTCGCCCCTTCTGTCACTGTCGAATGTCGCCGTTGTCCTTGGGAGGACGCGAGTGTTCGATGGCCTCGATCTCGAGCTGACCGAAGGATCGGCGGTCGGGGTGAGGGGTGCGAACGGGACCGGCAAGACCACGCTGCTGCGCGTGGCCGCGACACTCCTCCAACCCACGGAAGGCACCCGAACGGTGCTCGGGTGGGACGACCCGGCCGTCCCGCCGCCAACGATCCGTCGACACATCGGATACACCGGGCACGCTCCTGCCCTGCATCCCGACCTCACGTTGCTCCAGAACCTCCGCTACTACACCCGGCTGACTGGCTCCGATCGAAGCCCTGCGGAGGTGCTGGCCATGGTCGGTCTGGAGCGGCTGGCAGATCGGCTGGCGAGGCAGGCAAGTCAAGGCATGCTCCGGCGAACCGACCTCGCCCGCCTGCTGCTGACCCGGCCAAGCTTGCTGTTGCTCGACGAGCCGTTTTCGGGTCTCGACTCGGAGTCAGCCGGGATTGTCGACGCACTCATCGAGCGCACTCGATCCGCTGGCGGCGCCGCCCTTCTGGTGAGCCATGACGAGCATCGGCTCCGCAACTGCGACGACATCCTGGTGCTCGGTCGACCGACTGGGTCGGGACCATCATGATCGGCTATTGGTCTCAGGTGTGGCTCGTCACCGAACGGGCCCTTCGTATCGAAGGACGAACCCTCGAAGCCATGGCGGTCACAGTGCCGTTCGGAGTGGCGGCGCTGTTCTTGATACCGATCGGCATCGGCCCCGACCCTGGGCTGCTCGGCGAGATCGGCTGGAGCATGGCGTGGATCGTCGTTCTGTTGTTCGGCATGTTCGTCACATTCCGCCAGACCGGTGCTGACTCCGTTGCCGAACGCGATGTCACGACCCTGATGGGCTTGCGCTCCGATGCCAGGTTCGTCGGCAGATCGATCGCATCGGCCATTCTGCTGGTGGTCTTCCAGCTCGTTGCCATCCCCGCGAGTGTCCTGCTGTTCCGGCCGCCGTCTCCCTCTGCTTGGTCGTGGCTCGTCGTGGTGAGCCTCCTGGTGGCGGTGGGCTTGGCGATGGTCGGAACGCTGGTCGCCGAAGTGACCCGGGGCGTGCGAGGTGGGCGCAGCCTGGCCCCGCTGCTCGTGGCACCGGCCGCCTACCCACTGCTGGTCGGAGCGGCGGCCGCCAATGATGGATTGACAACCGGCGCCAGTATCCTCAATCCCGTGCTGCTCCTGGCTGCATCAGGCCTGGTTCTGGCGATCGTCGGAGTCGTCACAGCTCGACCACTGGAGGAATCTTCCCGATGATGATGCGACGGAGTCTCGGTCTCCTGGCAGTCGCTTCACTGGCCACCGCCTTGGGATTCGCAATCACCTCGCCACCCGACCGCCTGCAGGGCGAATTCGCGAAGCTCCTCTACGTGCACGTGCCGACGTCGTGGTTGGCGTTCCTCGCCTTCGGCGTCACCTTGATTGCCTCAATTGGCTGGTTCGTTCGCAAGAGGCCGTGGTGGGATGAGGTAGCCGCTTCCTCGGCAGAGATCGGCGTCGTGTTCACAGCCTTGTCACTGATCACGGGCATGATCTGGGGTGCCGAGGTGTGGGGTGTCGCCTGGGACTGGGGTGACGCTCGACTCACGTCCACCGCCATCATGTTCTTCGTCTACATCGGGTATCTGGCCCTGCGACGGGCAATTCCCGATGCAGCAATTCGTGCAGATAGGTCAGCTGTCGTTGGCATCGCCGCCTTCGTGATGATCCCCGTCGTCTACTTCAGTGTGAACCTCTTCAGGACGCTCCATCAGACCCAGAGCCTGCGCCCGGATGGATCCGCCATGGGACCTGAGTTCATCCTCCCTCTCCTGGTGACGGTCGGAGCCTTCACCGTGCTCTACGCCTACATGCTCGTCAGCCGCCGCCAGCTTGCCGAGCAGACGCGCCTCGCATCCCAAGCCGGCGATGCGGACGTCACAGCACCGGATCTCGATCGGATCGCCAATGCGTGAACCCGCCGTTCTCCTGACCTACCTGCTCGTGTACGCAACGATCGGCTCCTACGTGACCTGGCTGTTGTGGAGGCACCGGAGCCAACGATGAGAGATATGCGATGAACGGTCAGCGGCTCTTCGTGGCTGGGGCCTCGATCGCCGTGCTGGGGATCTTCGGCTTCGTCCTCTGGAACGGTCTCGGGGAGAACTCCGTGTACTACCTCGAACCGAGCGAAGCGCTGGAGCGGCGGGCCGAGTTCGCCGACGGCGACCCTCTTCGTTTGGGCGGACTGGTCGTCGTGGGCTCGCTCCAAGACACATCCGATGGGATCCGCTTCGCGGTCTGGGACGGCGCAGCCCGTATCACTGTGGAAACCTCCTCGACGCCTCCGCCGCTGTTCCAAGAGGACGTCGGAGTGATCCTGGACGGGTCCTGGAATGGTGACCTGTTCGTTGCAGACCAGCTGCTGCTTCGCCATGACGAGCAGTACGCCGTGCCTGAGGACTACGAGCCGGGCTCATGAACGCCGTTCTAGGCACGGTCGGCGTCCTGGTTGCGACCGTCGGATCGATACTCACAGCCGCGGCCGGATTCGGAGTCTTGGCCGGACTGAGACGAGATCGGTGGCTGCAACTGGGCCTGCGCCTCCTGCTCTGGGGAGCGGTCGTCGCCATGGTTGCCCTCGAGTTGGGTCTGCTCACCGACGACTTCAGCATCGCCTACCTCGCCAATCATCACGCCAGCACAACTCCCCTGTTGTTCACGATCGCCTCGGCCTGGGGGGCCCTCGAAGGATCGATCGTGCTGTGGGGACTCGTCTTGGCCGGTTTCACCTACATCGCCGGACGGCGGGCCAACGACGATCTCGATGCTGTCGCAATGGGATACCTCGGGCTCATCTCACTCTTCTTCTTCGGGATGATGCTCACGATCTCGAATCCGTTCGAGGTGTGCACGCAAGCCGCCGCCAGCGGGGTCGGTTGTGTGGACTCGAGCCCGTTCCCATGGGCTCAGATCAACGTGCCGGCCGAGGGACGCGGACCCAACCCGCTGCTCCAGAACCACATACTGATGGCGGTTCATCCACCGATGTTGTACGTGGGATACGTCGGACTGGCCATTCCCTACGCCTTCGCCATGGCGGCCTTGTCGCTCAAGTCAACCGGCATCGAATGGGCTCGCCGAACCCGTCGCTGGACGATGGTCGCCTGGGCGTTCCTCACTGTCGGAATCGTCCTAGGAGGATGGTGGTCCTACGAGGTGCTCGGATGGGGTGGCTACTGGGCCTGGGATCCAGTCGAAAACGCGTCGTTCTTGCCTTGGCTCACGGCGACAGCGTTCATCCACAGCTCGCTCGTCCAGATGCGCCGAGGCATGTTGCAGTCGTGGAATCTCGTCCTTGTCATCTCCACATTCGCCTTGACGATCCTCGGCACGTTCTTGACGCGATCCGGGGCGGTGCTGTCGGTCCACTCGTTCACTCAGTCAGCCGTTGGCCCCGTGCTCTTGGTGTTCCTCGGCCTCGTCCTCATTGGGTCGTTCAGCCTGTTCGCAGCTCGATCGCACCTGGTTGCTCAGAGCCCACGCCTCGAATCGCTGGTCAGTCGGGAGGGCGCCTTCCTCGTCAACAACCTGCTGCTCACCGTCTTCGGGTTCGTGGTGCTCGTCGGAACGATCTATCCCATCATCGTGGAGGCCTTCTCGGGAGATCGGCTGCTGATCGGCCCCCCGTTCTATGACCGTTTCGCAGTGCCGCTGTCGTTTGCCCTTCTGTTGTTCATGGGCCTCGGATCCCTGGCTCCGTGGCGAGTAGCCCGCCCCGCCATTCTGTGGGATCGGTCGAAACGTCCGCTGCAGTTGAGCCTGGCTGTCACGGCGATCGCGGTGCTCTTGGGCCTGCGGAACAACGGCGCCATCTTGGCTGTTCTGCTCGGGAGCTTCCTGGGCCTGGCCTCAGCACAACAACTCGTCACGCAGGCATCCAAGCGCAGCGAACCGTGGCTCACGGCGGCCAGACGCCTGTTCGTGAAGGATCCCGGCTACTGGGGCGGAATGGTGGCCCACTTCGGTGTCGCCGTTCTGGCAGTCGGCATCGCTATGGGTTCCGGGCTCTCAACGTCCATCGAGATCGACCTCGACAGAGACGAGTCCGCGTCGATCGCCGGCTACGAGCTCACCTACCTCGGAGGCTTCTCGAGCACCGAGCCCCAACGGACGGTCACCGGAGCCCAGATCGAAGTGACCCGCAACGACCGGACCGTGGCAATCCTCAACCCCCGCATCAACACCTACGCCACCCAGCAAATCGGAACACCTGACACGAGGACGACCCTGACCGGCGACCTCTATCTGTCGGCCATTCGTATCTCGGGGGCCGGCGTCCGACTGGATGCGTTCTACTTCCCGCTCCAGTGGATGGTGTGGATCGGAGGGCTGTTGATCGCTGCGGGCGGTCTGTGGTCGACGGTGGCCCGCCGCCGAGAACGAGCACCAGAACTGATCGATGTCTGAAGGCAGCGCCAGGCTCACGTATACAGCGGTGACGATGGTGCTGGCTGTCGTCGTCGTGTTCGGGTTGGTGTCCCCCAGTCGGCAGGACCGCCTTGCTGCGTTGTCGTCCCGGGTGGCCTGCCCAGTGTGCAACGGTCAATCGATCGCCGACTCGCCCGCCCAGAC
>CAJHYJ010000185.1_pt1 | contig 40427 bp, 36 predicted proteins | sample 9198711 | NCBI WGS metagenome assembly CAJHYJ01 (sample SAMEA7708361, study PRJEB35096) | sediment metagenome | biome: marine neritic benthic zone biome [ENVO:01000025]; feature: sediment [ENVO:00002007]; material: shallow marine sediment [ENVO:03000034] sea grass bed [ENVO_01000059] ...
CGTACGAAGGTTCTGGCTCCGGGCGTGAGGTCGACGGAGTCGGCGACTTCCTCGAGCACACCGACCTCGAGCCCGGCAAGCAGCGCGACTCGCTCGGTCAACGCCTGCTCGAAGCCGAGCTCTCCCTCCATGGCCCGGTCGGTGATGGCCGCCACTTCGTCGGCCTTTCCGACGTGCCCGGCCAAGGCATCGATGAACTCGCCCTGAACGAGAGTCGAATCGACATCCATGACAACGAGGCGCATGGCCCGTCGCTCCAGATGACGCTCCTGCAGTGAAACGTCGACATGGTTCTGCATTGCTGCAGCTGCCAGGCCGGCCTGCAGCTTCCCGTGGTCTCCACCGGTGAGCTCGAACTGGTAGGCCATGACCGGATACCGAGCCAGTCGAACGATCCGATCGATGTTCCCCCCGCCATCGGCGATTGCTCGAGTCACGCCGGTCAGGGCTTCCGCACTGAGTTGTGACGCGATCACCGTCACCGTGTGCGGGGTTCCCTGGTCTGGGGAAGGCTCGTCCTCGACAACCTCGAAGTCGACCTGGAGACCCTGTTCCCAGCCGTAGAACAACACTTCCTTGAGGACTGTCGACATGGCCGGCACGTCGACCAAGACGTCGAGCGTCAGTCGCGCCCGTACGACGATCTGTTCCATGTCCAACACTTCGGCGGAGCCTTCAGCGAGCACGCCCAGCAATCCGGCCGTTATTCCGGCATGATCGGGGCCTGTGAGCCGGACGAGCACAGTGCTGCGATCTTCCACAGCCGAGAGGGTAACCCTCGGGACGTCCTCCCCCGGGCTGGGGGTCATTGGTCCCTGTCATGACTCCCGGCATCCGTCGAGAGTGAACATCACAAGGAGGTAGCGATGGAGGTTCGCGGACTGGTTGGTGGGGTCGTGGAGAACACGGGTCCCCGCACGAGCCTGCACGATGCTTCTCGAATGATGGACGAGCTGGGGATCGGATCTCTAGCCGTCATCGTCGATGGTGAGCTGCGCGGCATCCTCACGGAACGGGATGTGATGCGGGCAGTGGCACGGGGGGCTGACTCTCAGATCGAAATCGTCGAGGATTGGATGACGCCCGATCCCGACACAGTGACAGCAGACATGGCGGTCGATGATGCGGCCGCATGGCTCCTGGCCACCGGCTACCGCCATTTGCCAGTCATGGATGGAGCAACCTTGCTCGGGATTGCCTCCATCAAGGACGTTCTCTGGGCAGTCACGAATCCCGCTGCGGCGGTTGTCGAGGACTGACCGTGGCGACCGTTCACCTGGCTCGCACCCTTCCCCTGCCATACGACCGAGTTTGGGCAACCCTCCGCGCCGACTCGGCATCGATTCTGACCGGCATCGAGTTCGAGGTGGATCTCGCCGGCGTCACGGTACGGAAACCCGTGATCGCCGAGGTGGACGGCTTCAATGACGCCGGCCAGCCGTTCTCGGCCTGCACCGTTCCATTCACGGTGCATGCCTCTGATCACGAAGGCTGGTTCCCCACCCTTCGAGCAACCTTGGTCGCTACACGTCACAAGGAAGGCACCGGCATCTCACTCGAGGGTGTGTATCACGCCCCGGTGGGTGCCCTGGGAGCCATGGCCGATGCGACAGTGCTCCGATCGGTTGCCGAACGTTCCGTGGGTGCGTTCTTCGACGAGGTGATCGATCGCATCGTGCAGGCTTGCCGCCAGGTCGAGGAGATGGAGGGCATCCCCTGGTCCTGAGGACTTGAGGCCGGTCGCTCTACCCTCCCCGCGTGCCCTCGATCAGCCCACGGGTTCTCCGGATCATCGTTCTCGGTTTGGCTGTCGCAACGCTCATCGGCGTTGTGTTCGTACCGCGATCCGGGGCAGTGGATGGCTTCCGGGAACAGGCTGAGGAATTCGGACTGGCCCGCGACGTCTACCGGGCCACAGTGGTCCAGGCCGTCGAACGCTCCTGCGAATTCGACGCCGCGTCGCTTTGCTTCACAGTCACGTTTCGGATCGACGAGGGTCCGGATCAAGGTGATCTGTTTGTCCAGGTCTTTCCGGAGTCTCCATCTCAGCCCACCTTTGAACAGGAAGAGGTTGTCGTGTTGGCGGCCACACCGGGTGGCCCACCCGGATTCGAGTATCAGTTCGCAGACAGAGAACGGCGCGGGCTACTGACTTGGGTGGCGATCGTGTTTGCGGCAGCCGTGATCGCGCTGGGGAGATGGCGAGGACTGGCTGCCCTCGCCGGTCTCGGCCTGTCCGTGCTCATCATTCTCTGGCTGATCCTGCCGGGCATCCTCAACGGAGCGTCACCAGTCCTCGTGGCTCTCGTGGGAGCCTCCGTGATCGCCTTCGGCGCTCTCTATCTGACACACGGGCTCCGACCCTTGACCGATGTGGCGCTGATCGGGACATTGAGTGCTCTTCTGCTCACAGCGGCCCTGTCCGGCATCGTCTTGGCACTTGCCCGCATCAGCGGCTTCTCTTCGGAAGAGGCGATCTTCTTGTCGTTCTTCGAAGGAGTCGACATCCGCGGCCTGGTCCTCGCCGGCACAGTGCTCGGTGCGGCCGGAGCCCTCGACGACGTCACTGTCACGCAGGCATCCACAGTCTTCGAACTGTCGAGCGCGAACCCCAACATGTCGATGAGTGAATTGCTGCGCCGAGGTCTGGCCGTCGGCAGAGACCACATCGCCGCAACCGTCAACACATTGCTGCTCGCATATGCCGGAGCATCGTTGCCGCTGCTGGTCCTGTTCGTGATCTCCGGCCAGAGTCTCTCGGTGATCGCCAACAGTGAGACTGTGGCAATCGAGATCATTCGCACGCTGGTGGGTTCGATCGGTCTCGTCGCGGCAGTTCCTGTCACCACATGGCTCGCTGCCGTTGTGACAGCCGGCCAGCGACGCGACGACGGTCGTCTCACAGCTGACGCCTGACAGCTCGTACACTCGCCCACCGTGACCGACTCCTCCATTGCACCAGCGACCGGCAAACTCGGCGTTCTGCTGCCCGGCATGGGCGCGGTGGCCACGACGCTGATCGCAGGCGTCGTGGCGGCTCGCCACGGACTTGCTGAGCCGATCGGTTCTCTCACCCAGCTTGGGCACGCACGTCTCGGCAAGCGCACAGACAACCGCAATCCCCTCATCAAGGATCTGGTGCCGCTGACCGAGCTCGACGACCTCGTCTTCGGTGGCTGGGATCCCTACTCGGACGACGCCTATACGGCCGCAGTCAAGGCGGGAGTTCTCGATACCAGGCACCTCGAGTCAGTTGGCGAGGAGCTTCGTTCTGTGAAGCCCATGACGGCGGCATTCTCCAGTGAGTGGGTCAGCCGGCTCGCCGACGTCGACCACGCCAAGCCGTGGGGCCCGCTCCGTGATTTGGTCACCATGATCGGCGAGGACATCGACCGATTCCGGGCTGACAACGAGTGCGAACGACTGGTGATGGTCTACTGCGGGTCGACCGAAGCCTACGTCGAGCCCTCCGCCGCCCATGAGAGTCTCGAGGCTTTCGAAGCCGGCCTCGATGCGAACGACCCAACCATCTCGCCGACCCAGCTCTACGCGTACGCCGCCATCCGAGCTGGCGTGCCGTTTGCGAATGGCACTCCGAATGCGGGGGCAGGGGTTCCGGCCCTGGTCGAGCTGGCCAACCGGGAGGGCGTCCCGATTGCCGGCAAGGACTACAAGACCGGCCAGACCCTGATGAAGACGATCGTCGCTCCGGGACTGAAAGCACGTCTGCTGGGCATCAGCGGATGGTTCTCCACGAACATCCTCGGCAATCGTGACGGTGAGGTGCTGGATGATCCCGACAACTTCCGCTCGAAGGAGGTCACCAAACTCGGCGTCCTCGAACAGATGTTGCAGCCCGACGTCTACCCAGAGCTCTATGGCGAGCTGTATCACAAGGTTCGTATCAACTACTACCCGCCCAAGGGTGATGACAAAGAGGGCTGGGACAACATCGACGTCCGGGGCTGGCTCGACTACCCGATGCAGGTGAAGATCGACTTCCTTGCCAAGGACTCGATCCTTGCCGCCCCCCTCGCCCTCGACCTGGCTCTGTTCCTCGACCTCGCAGCCCGGGCCGGCAAGCGCGGGATACAGGAGTGGCTGTCCTTCTACTTCAAGAGCCCCCTCCATGCAGAAGGCCTGTACCCCGAGAACGATCTGTTCATACAGCTCACGAAACTCAAGAACAATCTCCGGCATCTCGCTGGAGAGGAGCTCATCACCCATCTCGGCACGGAGTACTACGAATGAAGATCGGCGAGATCGTCGTCACCCAGTTTCAGCTCAACAAACTCCGGGCGGGCGTCGGCGACGCCCGGGACTACGACCCCAGCAACTTGGCCGAAGGGGATCTCCTTCTCACGCCAGCAGGAGTCTTGGGCGCCTGGCACGACGGCTGGGCTGTCGATCGGCACCACCGGGACCACCCACACAACGAGGTCCACAACTCCGATCGCACGTTGTCCATCGGATTCACCTCTCACTACGACGCCATGGCACATCGCTTCGGCGACATGGAGGTCGGCGCTGGTGGGGAGAACCTGGTCGTCCGGGCCGACCGTCGCATGATGATCGAGGATTTGACCGGGAGCCTCACGATCCGTTCTCAGGGCGGCGACACACTGGCGCTCGGACCCGCCGCAGTTGCCGCCCCTTGCGTGCCCTTCACGAAGTTCTGCCTGAACGATCCCGATGCGCCCGCAGATGCCGTCAAGGAGAATCGGGCATTCCTGGAGGACGGGATGCGCGGGTTCGTGATGTCAATCGCCGGCACGATGCTCGTGAGAGCCGGCGACGAGTTGCACCGGGACTGAGGCCGTAGGCCGAAGACCCAGGACAGACGCCTGACGCCCACGAAGAAAGCGCCCCGAAGGGCGCCTTCTCCGTTGTGGAGGTGGGGGGAGTCGAACCCCCGTCCGTCGAGACTTCCACGCCGGCATCTCCGAGCGCAGCCAACAGCGAGCATTCGGGACGGAGGGGCGCTGTCGGCACGTAATCCCTCTGCCCTAGCCGGACTTGGTCTTTCGCCGCCGGTCCCGGCCCCCGACGGCGGCATTCCGCTTGATGACACCAGGTCTCAGGCCGCGGATGCTCCTGAGTTGGCGCGCTGCGCTTAGTTAGGCAGCGAGTGCGAAGTTGTCTTCAGCACTTGTGGTTGTTCCCGGTTTGGTAACGAGGCCCCGGGGACCCCGGCTCGCTTCCGTCGCTTCGACTCTCGACGTCGAAACCGTTTCACCCCCAATTGGGTTCATCCTCATTGTACGACGGACAGCGGACAGCGGACAGCGGACAGCGACCCGAGGCCTGCAGGCCCTATCGGCTGTGCCGCAGCGCCCGCTCCACTTCGCGCTCTTGGTCGCGTTGCTTGATCGCCTCGCGCTTGTCGTACGACTTGCGTCCCTTCCCCAAACCGAGCTCTACCTTCGCCCGCCCATCCTTCCAGTACATCTGAAGGGGAATCAGCGAGAGGCCCTTCTCGGCCAGAGTTGACCCGAGCCTGATGATCTCGCGTTTGTGCATAAGGAGCTTGCGGGGACGGTCGGGCTCATGGCCGCCTTCTCTGGCCATCTCGTACGGGGCGATGTGGGCGTTCAGCAGGAACGCCTCACCGTGTCGCACCTGTACGAAGGCGTCCCGGAGATTGGCATTGCCCAGTCGGAGGCTCTTGACCTCGGAACCTGTCAAAACGATTCCAGCTTCAAAACTGTCGAGGATCTCGTAGTTCCGTCGAGCCGTTCGGTTGGTCGTGATCGGTTTCATCCGTTCAAGTACCCGAGTGGGTTCACCGGGGTGCCGTATTCCCGTGTCTCGAAGTGAAGATGCGGACCGGTCGAGAAGCCCGTCGAGCCGACGTATCCGATCGTGTCCCCGGCCGTCACCGCCTGCCCATTGGTGACGTTGAGCGCACTCTGGTGTGCGTAGAGGGTTGTGAGACCCCCTCCGTGGTCGATGACGATCGTGTTCCCGTATCCGCCAAACCACTCGGCCAGGATCACGACACCGTTGCCGGCGGATCGAATGGGGGCGCCATACCCGGCCGAGATGTCGATTCCTGCGTGCAAACGCTGGGTTCCGGTGATCGGATGAATCCGGTATCCGAACGGCGACGAGAGCGGGCCGTTGAGTGGCCAGGCGAGGATCCCTGGGTTGGTCCCTCCAGTGGCCGTCGCGACGGCAATCGCTTGCTCGAGGCGGGCCTCGTCGGCCTCGTGTGCAGCCAACTCGTCTTCGAACAAGGCAATGTCGCGGTTCACCTCGGTCAGGAGGTCGGCGATCTCGAGGACCTCGGCTCGCATCGCCTGGGCCGCTGCTGCAACCCGAGCCTCTTCGACGACGAGCTGTTCGCGCTTGACTTGGAGGTCGACGATGAGCGCTTCGACCTGCCGCTCGTTCGATTCGATCGACTCACGTTGCCGGACCTCGGTGTTCTGCAGGGTCTGCAGTGTGAGCAACAGCTCCTGCGACGTTGCGACGACTTCGCCTGCGTACAGCAGGCCGACCGATGCCTCCTCAACGTTGCGCAGCGTGAACACCAGCCCCGTGTAGCCGGCGGCCCGATCCATGTACATGGCGACCGCCTGATCTTGGAGACGTTCGCGTGTCACGTCGAGGTCAGCGCGGGTCCGAGCGAGCTCGATGGCCAGAGCGTCCAGCTGGCTGCCGATCCTGGTCAATTCTGCTTCTTCTGCGCCGATCGTTGCCGTCACCTCTTCGACTCGACCGGTGGCCTCTCCGAGCTCCAAGCGCAATTCGGCCAGCCTGGTCTCGGCAGCGGCCAATTGGTCCTGGACTGCAGTCCGTTCTGAGCGGGTGGCTGCGATCTGATCGTTTATGTCGGAGATCTGAGCCTGAACATCGGCGAGATCGTCTTCCAGGTCGGACTGAGCCTCCACCGGACCGAGTTGGGCCGACAGCAGGATCACCAGCAGAAGGGGAAGCGTCCGTTTGAGCACGTCAGACCTTCAGGAATCTCCGCAGCCCCAGCGCACTTCCCAGAACGCCGGCACCGGCGCCGAACAACAGGAACAGCACACTCCACCGGAGGAAGAAGCTGTCGGAGACGGTGAGTTGGAACAGTTGGAATGCGCCGTCGACGTCCGCCAAGCGGTTGCGGGCAAGGAAGACTGCGGCCACCGCCAGGGCGGCGCCAATCAATCCCTCGAGCATGCCTTCGATCAAGAAAGGCACGCGGATGAACCAGTTGGAGGCGCCCACCAGCTTCATCACCGCCACTTCTTCGCGTCGGGCATAGATGGCCATTCGGATGGTGTTCGAGATCAGAACGACCGCCGCGCCGCCCTGCACGATGGCCAGGCCGAACCCAAGGAGGTTGAGGACGTTCGAGAGGTTGGTCAGATTCTCGATCGCCTGCCCAGGCGACTGGACCTCTCGCACCGGAGCTTGCCCGATCAGCCGGAACTGGACGTTGCGATACTCCTCGAGGTCGAGCAGCTTGATCCGAATCGACGCCGGCAAGCGGCTGGGATCTGTGTTCTCTACGACGGTCGGCTGGTCCGCGAAAATCCGTTGGAATTCCTGGAACGCAGCCAGCTTGTCGACATAGAAGGCCTCTTCGACCTCTTCGAATTCCTGAACCTCTTCGAGCAAGGCCAGGTGGGCGTCGGTGGTGATGCCCTGCTGAGCATCCTTCAACCACACGATGATGTGGACGCCGTCGCGCCACTGAATCGTGTTCTCACGCACAAGCTCGTTGACGACAAGGGCTGACAAGGCCAGCGCCAGAGACACGAACACCGCCAGCACAGCCCCGGCGACCACCAGCGCGTTGCGCCGCATGTTCACCAGCGCTTCTCGTACGAGGTAGGAGAACCTGGTCACTCGCTGACCTCAGACCCATCCAAATCGCCGTCGACCCCGGCTCCATCCTCCACCGGATCGAGCATGTCCTCCGCGGGGTCGAGAGGCGGCTCGTCTGGCGCAGACTCCGTGTCAGCAGGCACATCATGGCGGCTCTCATACCGGCCGGACCGCTGGTCACGGACGATCTGGCCCGAGTCGAGTTGGACAACGCGCTTGCGCATCGCGTCGACGATCGCGTGATCGTGGGTGGCCATGACGATGGTGGTTCCCGTCCGGTTGATGCGATCGAGCAACCGCATGATCCCAACGGAAGTGGCCGGATCGAGGTTCCCGGTCGGCTCGTCGGCCAGGAGGATCGGGGGACGATTGACAAACGCACGAGCAACCGACACCCGCTGCTGCTCGCCACCGGACAGCTGGCGGGGAAGCCGGTCGCCTTTCTCCTCGAGGCCCACGAGAGCCAGCACCTGCTCGACCTGACGGAGAATGACGTTGCGAGGGCGACCCAGGACCTCAAGGGCGAACGCCACATTCTCTGACACAGTCTTGTTGGGCAGCAGCTTGAAGTCCTGAAACACGGTCCCGACCGTCCGGCGGAGGTACGGGACCTTCCAGGTCGGCATCTTCGTGACGTCCTTGCCGGCGACGAGAATCTTCCCGCTCGTGCTGTCCTCCTCGCGGAGCAGCAGGCGGATCATGGTGGATTTGCCGGACCCTGACGGGCCGACGAGAAAGACGAATTCACCCTTGCCCACGTCCAGGTCGATGTCGCGAACCGCGACAGTTCCACCCTCGTAGACCTTGGTGACCGATTCGAGGCGGATCATGGGATCAGCAGCCTCTGCGCGCGCCTGGCGCGGCGTGCCATGTCATCGACGAACCACTCCTGAAGTTGGTCTGAATGTGGCCCCTCTACCCACCGCCCGGTGGTGCCGACGGAAGGGTACCAGGGCCTCAGAAGTTGCCGATTCAATGGGTGGTTTGGCGCCGATGGTGAAGATACGACTCAATCAGCTGACCGAGTTCGTCACCGTCGAGCACACCTTGCACGTTGCCCACTTCCTTGCTCGTGCGGAGGTCCTTCACCATCTGGTACGGCTGCATCACGTAGGACCGGATCTGTTGCCCCCAGGCAGCTTCGTTCTGCTCTCCCCGGATCTCATCGATCTGATCGGCACGCTGTTGCCGAGCCACATCTGCCAACCGCGCCTTGAGCAATGCCATGGCTCGGGCGCGGTTCTGAATCTGTGACCGTTCGGCCTGGGACCCAACGACGATGCCTGTCGGCAAGTGGGTGATCCGGACCGCCGAGTCCGTCACGTTGACGTGTTGACCGCCGGCACCTGACGACCGCACAGTTTCAATGCGTAGATCCTCTTGGTTGATCTCGATCTCGTCTGCTTCTCCCAACTGCGGGATGACGTCTACGCCGGCGAATGACGTGTGCCGGCGGCTCTGCGAATCGAACGGACTGATGCGCACCAGGCGGTGGACGCCCCGCTCCGACTCCAGTGACCCGTAGGCGAAGTCACCCTCGACAGTCAGGGTCGCCGACTTGATGCCGGCCTCCTCTCCTTCGCTGATGTCCTCGATCGAGACCTGATAGCCGGACTTGTCGAGATAGCGCACGTACATTCGCAGCAGGATCTCGGCCCAGTCCTGGGCATCCACTCCCCCGGCACCGGCATTGATGGAGACGATCGCTGAGTGATCGTCGTACTCGCCGAAGAACAAGGACTCGATTTCTATCGCGGCGAGATCGGCCTCGACCCCGGTGAGCTCGGAGATCACATCCGCCCGGGCGGCCTCGTCCTCTTCTTCGCCGGCCAGTTCGAGCAGCACCTCGGCATCCTCCAACGACTGGTCGAGGCCCCCGACCCGCTCAAACAGCTTCTCGTAGCGGGCCAATCGCCTCGTCACTTCCCGGGCGTGGTCCGGATCTGACCAGAGCTCCGGAGACGCTGTTTCCTTGCGTAGCTCTTCGAGCTCCTGCTCCTTGGCTTCGAGATCCAAGAAACTGCGTGCCTGGTCGAGTCGAGATCGCAGATCTCGGAGCGCGGCGCGCGGGTCTTCGATCTGCGTCACGAGTCAGGAAGCCGCGCCGTGACAGCGTTTGTACTTCTTGCCCGAGCCGCACGGACAGGGCTCGTTCCGGCCCACCTTGGCCGTCGCCTGCTTGGGTGACCCGACAAGCCCACCCTTCGCCGAGCTTGTCGTCGCACCGGCCGCGACACGCACCTTGGGCTGCTTGGCGGGTTCGGGCTCGGCGATTCGCACGTGGAATAGGTAGCGAACCGCGTCCCGCTTCACGCTGGAGACCAGGTCCTCGAACATGCCGAATCCCTCGTTCTGGTACTCGACCACGGGATCGCGCTGGCCCATGGCACGGAGATAGATACCGGTTCGGAGGTAGTCCATCTCGGCGAGATGCTCACGCCATTTGTTGTCGATGATCGACAGCATCACGCGTCGCTCCACACCTCGCAGTAGCTCCTCGCCGACTTCGTCTTCTTTGGCGTCGTATTGGCGAGACGCTTCTTCTTGAGCGGCACCGATGACGTCGTACACGTCGGTCGGGCCGGCATCGACAATCTCGTCGAGATCCAGCTCGCTGGGATAGAGCACCCGCAGCTCCTTGATGAGCGTTTCGCCATCCCACTCAGACGGCGTGGTCTCCTCACCAAGAGCGAACAGGACCGTCTCTTCGATGGACTCGTCCGTCCAGTCTCTGGCCAGCTCTTCTGACTCCTCGCCGGTGAGGATCCCGTGTCGCCATGCGTAGATGACCTCTCGCTGACGGTTCATGACCTCGTCGTACTTGAGGACGTTCTTCCGGGACTCGAAGTTCTGCGATTCGACCTGCGCCTGTGCCCGCTCCACCGAGTTGGTGATCATCTTGTGCTCGAGGGGCTGGTCGTCAGGAAGCTTCAGTCGCTCCATGATGCTTGCGACGCGCTCGCCCTGGAATTTGCGCATGAGCTCGTCTTCCAGGGACAGGTAGAAGCGCGATTCGCCTGGGTCGCCCTGACGACCAGAGCGGCCGCGCAGCTGATTGTCGATGCGGCGAGACTCGTGCCGCTCGGTGCCGATGACGTACAGGCCTCCGGCACCAAGCACCTTGTCGAAACTCGGTTCGACGTCACTTTCGAACTTGGCCAGCGCCTCTGCAAATCCTTCGTCGAAGCCGTCGTCGCCTTCAGCGAGGCCCTGCTGCTTCATCGCGGTCCGGGCCATGCCTTCCGGGTTGCCACCGAGCTTGATGTCCACGCCGCGTCCAGCCATGTTGGTTGCGACGGTGACCGCTCCAGGCCGGCCGGCCTGGGCGATGATCTCGGCTTCTCGGGTGTGCTGTTTGGCGTTCAGCACTTCGTGATCGACACCCCGCTTCGACAGCGCCCTAGACAGCCGCTCACTCTTCTCGATCGACACGGTTCCGACGAGAACCGGTTGCCCGTTGCCGTGACGCGCGGTGATGTCGTCGATCAGAGCATCGAACTTGGCATCTTCCGATTTGTAGATCAGGTCGCCCTGATCCATCCGGGCGATGGGGACATTGGTCGGGACGACGACGACCTCGAGGTCGTAGATCTCCTTGAACTCAGCCGCCTCGGTCTTGGCAGTTCCGGTCATGCCCGAGAGCTTCTCGTACATCCGGAAGTAGTTCTGCAGGGTGATCGTGGCAAGCGTCTGGTTCTCTTCTTTGATCCGGACGCCCTCTTTGGCTTCGATCGCCTGGTGGAGACCCTCGGAGTAGCGACGTCCCTCGAGCACCCGGCCCGTGAACTCGTCGACGATCTTGACCTCGCCGTCGACGAGCAAGTACTCGACATCTCGGTTGTAGAGCTCCTTGGCCTTCAGGGCCACGTCGAGGTGGTGGACGAGGTCGACGGCGGCGTGGTCGTACATGTTCTCGACGCCGAGGGCGTTCTCCACGAAGGCCACGCCATCCTCGTTGACGATAACTTGGCGCCGGCGTTCGTCGACTTCGTAGTGGTCCTCGTTCCGGAGTCGCTGCACCAGCCGGGAGAAGTCTCGGTACCACTTGCCCGACTCACCAACTCGGCCCGAGATGATGAGTGGAGTACGGGCTTCATCGACCAGGATCGAGTCGACCTCGTCGACTATTGCGTAGGGATGCCCGCGCTGAACCTGGTCCTCGAGGCGCATCGCCATGTTGTCACGCAGATAGTCGAAGCCGAATTCGTTGTTCGTGCCGTAGGTGATGTCTGCGCCGTACGCAACACGCCGCTCTGGAGGGGTCATTGCCGACTGGATCAAGCCCACCGACAAGCCGAGGAAGCGGTGGACACCGCCCATCCACTCGGCGTCACGGGCGGCCAGGTAATCGTTCACAGTGATCACGTGGAGGCCGTTCCCCGTGAGGCCGTTGAGATACGAGGGCATTGTCGCTACGAGGGTCTTGCCCTCGCCGGTCCGCATCTCGGCGATCATTCCCTCGTGCATGGCTGCACCGCCGACGACCTGGACGTCGAAGGGGCGCATGCCAAGCACGCGCTTGGCCGCCTCCCTCACGGTTGCGAATGCTTCGGCCGCAATGTCGTCCATCGAGGCGCCGTTGCTCATGCGCTCACGGAACTCAGTGGTGCGGTGCTGGAGGTCTTCATCGGAGAGGCCCTCGACCGAGGGCTCGAGCGCGGCGACGCCGACGGCGAACTCCTCGAGATCTCTGAGGACCTTGCCTTCGCCCGCGCGAAGAATCTTGCTGAAAAGGGACATGTCAGTTCATTGTATCGGTGGGTTGGCTTAGCTCTCGCCCCACGCCACCGACGCTTCGTCGAGAAGGGCTGCCGGATCGACACCCGCTTGGTCGGCGGTGAGTTGGCGTGATACCGCTGACGGCATCAGAGCGATGGGCTCCGGGTCGGTCAGTACGGTTCCATCGGCAGTCTTGACCAGGAGCCCAAGGATCGGACGGCTTGGATCGTCCTGAGGGGCCGTCACCAGAAACAACGAGCCGTCCTTGGTCTGGAGGATCGAACCCACAGGGTAGAGACCAACCAGTCCGATGAACGCTTGCACCATCAGTGGGTCGTAACGCCCGCCGGCCGCCTGCAACATGATCTCGAGTGCGCCCACCGGGGTCTCGGCCCGGCGATAGGAACGCCGGGTGGTGAGCGCGTCATAGGTGTCGGCAGTCGACACGAGCCTGCTGAAGAAATGCATCGGCGACGCATCCCCTCCGCTGGCCATCCGCGGATATCCCTCGCCGTCGAATCTCGCGTGATGCTCGAGGGCAACCACCGACGCGATCTCCTGTCCCGGCTGAGCGGCCGCCAGAATCGCCGCCGCCCCCTCTTGCGGGTGGAGTTTGATGTCGGCCCACTTCTGAGCGTCCAACCGTCCCGGGTACTGGAGGGTCTCGGCCGGGACCCGGATCTTCCCGATGTCGTGCAGCAGGCCGCCGATCGCCATGACGCGCAGTTGCTCGTCGTCCATCCCAATCAATCTCCCCAGCGCGATGCTGAGGATGCAGACGTTGACCGAGTGATAGAACGTGTATTCGTCGTGGCTCTTCATGCTCGACAGCAGCAACGACGCAGCCGGCTGAGCTACCGCCTGTTCGACCAGGGACTCGACCACCCAGGCCGCTCCTGTGAGATCGAACCGCTGCTCAGCCGCCAACGCTTTGGCGCTGCCTCGCAGAACGTCCAATCCTCGGACGTAGGCCTGGCGGAGCGGAGCCGACTTGCCGCCTCCACCGCCTGACTCACCCCCACCGAGTCCTCCCCATCCGAACGGGCGCTCGTTCAACCGCAGTGATCGGCCGACCGGAAGGTCGGGGCTCTTCCCCGCGAGGAACTGGGCGAGTTCGAGCGCATCGACGCGCTTCGTAGACCCGGTCAACGTCACCGTGTCGATACCCCTCGCCTGTAACTCTCGAAGGAGGGCGTTGTGTTCCAGCGACTCGTGCGGCAACACATCCCGATCGAGGTAAAGGCTGTCTCCTACGACCGAGACGACCGCCTCGCCTTGGCGTCCTTCCGTGAGCGAGGTTCCTGCGTTCACCAGCCGCCCGAGGGCGACCTCTACGGATGGATGATCGTCCGGGTAGAGACCCACCAGTCGCGACATGGATCTCAGCTCGCCAAGCCATCGTCCTGCGTCAGACATCGATGCCTCGCATTGCGTTCCGGGCAGCAGCACGCAGCTGCCGGGCCGACGCGCCAATCACGATCCTCTTGCGAGCTGTCTGGTTCAAGAATGTCGTTGCCGTGGGAGTGGGCCGGATTGCCAGGGCGCCAATCGACCTGACGCGCTCACCCAGGGGACGCTGCCGTTCGCCTACAGCAGCGATCAATGCCCGATGGCCGGCCGGCTCGCCCAGATCGCCCAAGAGCGAGATCGCCGCTTCCCGAACTCGGCTGTCGGAATCGGAGAGGGCCGACCGAAGCGGGGGCAGAACATCGTCGCCGCGTCGAGCTACCGACCGCAGCGCCTCCACTCGGACGCGAGGCTCTTCGTGTTTGAGGAGCCTGCGGGTCGCAGCAACCACGTCTGGCTGGTTCACATTGCGAAGCGCCGCCACGAGGTTGCGGACCACGTACCAGCGATTGTCCCCCAGTCGGCTGATGATCGCCGAGGGGTTTTCTCTGGCGACGCTCGTGAGCGCCTCGAGAAGCACACGTCGGCGAGACGCGTCGTCCTGTTCCGCGAGTGCGTCGATGATGGGGATCATCGCGTGACGGGCAAATCGTTGGAGCAGTGACCGGGCCTCGGATCCCGGTGAATCGACAACCCTGAGGATCAGATCTCGACTGGAGGCCGTGGCGACCGCTTCCGCAACGGCGTGCTCCATACGACCGCTGTAGACCGGCTCGTCGAGCAGCGCATCGCACCATTGGGCGGCGCGCGCGAACTGGCCTCGCTCCACCTCCGTGGACAGGGCCGCCCCCCAAGCCCGCAGGATGCGATTGAACCGATCCTCACGGGTTTCCAGAGCGATCAGCATGCGAAACCCGGCAAGGCTCTGATCGAAGTAGCGGTCAGGATCCGGCAGCTCGGCTCGGAGCGCTTGGACTGCCGTCTCAGATGCGCCCTCGACGGCCTTCATCTCGGAGAGCCGATCGTGGATCTTCGAGGCGGCCAATCGCCGAGCATTCATGATCGCATCGGTATCAGACAGGATCCCAATGAGCTCGCCAGGTCGTCCGTCGGCCTGATCGGTTGCGACCTTGGCGTAGTCGAGAAGCAGGGTGAGCCCGCGCGAGTCGAGTCGCGGTGCCATGGCGGCCAGCTCATGCCCCGCAAACTGATCGAGAAAGGCGCGGTCGGTCAGATTCTCAGAAGACAGGAATTCGACGAATGCCCGATCTTGATCGGCCGCCTCCAAGTGGAAGAACGCTTCGACATAGGCCCGAACAACCGCCTCGCGGCCTTCGGTGTCTCCAGGCTCGAGCGCTCCAAGGGCAGACTGATAACCGGACACCAGAGCAGGACCAGCGCCACCCGGACCCCCGCTCCCGCTCAGCGAAGCGGCCAGGGTCTCGGGGTGATCGGCTGCGTCGACCACAGTTTGCACGAACTCGGGGCGAACGAATCCGGTCGCTGACGAAGCGGCCAGTGCACCCCGTTGCGCAACCCGCAACGCATCGACGCCGTCCCGCCGCAGAGCCGTGCCGACGCCACCGGCGTCATTCACATCGAGCTCCGGCAGATTGAGGATCGAGAAGAACCGAGCAACGTCCTCAGCCGTCGCCTCAGCCGACACTGTGATTGTCAGGATCTTGTGGAGAAAGCACTGGGCCGCCAGCCGGCCAGCGCCCTCTCGATCGACTGTCAAGGCTTCGTTGTCGTAGCGGAAACCAGTCGCATCCACACTGACACGCAACTCGTCTTCGGCGCTGGCTTGGAGGTGTTCGATCGCCCGGCGGAAGGCAGGTTGGTCGGCAGGATCTGGGTAGAGGTTGTAGACAGTCCAGGCCGTACCGAGCGCGTCGATGGCTGCGGCGGGATCTGGCATCAGTCCACCGAGATGAGACCTTCCCGAATCGCGTACACGACGGCCTCGGAGCGCGAGTGGAGTCCCAGCTTGTCGAGGATGTTCCGAACGTGGTTCTTCACTGTGTTTTCGCTGATGAAGAGCCGCTCGCCAATCTCGCGACTGGTCTCGCCTTGGGCAACGTGCTCGAGTATCTCAACCTCACGGCCGGTGAGGGTGGGGCGCCGCGCTACCACGACGTCCCGGGTCCGAAGCAGCTGTTGTACTGCATCGAAGAGTTTGCCGCCCATCTGCGGCGACACGGCCGCTCCGCCATTGGCGACATCGGAAAGTGCGGTGACGAGAACAGGCATCGGCGTGTCTTTGACAATGAAGCCGCGGGCTCCTGCTTTGATACCGCTCAGCATGTCCTCGACTGATTCGGAGGACGTCAGCAGCACGACTCGCGAGTCGGGAGCAGACGTCGACAGCTCTTTGAGGATCTCGACGCCAGACCGACCAGGCATCTTCACATCGAGCACGATCACGTTCGGCTGAGTCGTGCGGGCAATGTTCAGAGCTTGTTCTGCATCTGACGCCACACCCGCGACGGTGAACCCTGCTTGCTCCAGTGCCGCGCTCAGGCCTGCTTGGAACAGCGGGGCGTCGTCGACGATGAGAACGGTGGTCATGCTGGCTCGATCAATCCGTAGCGGCCGTCACGCCTCCGATAGACCACGCCGGCCTGGCCGCTCTCGGCATTCTCGAACAGAAAGAACCCGTGGCCAAGCATGTCCATCTGGAGGATCGCTTCTTCAGGACTCATCGGCTTCATGACGAATTGCTTTACCCGAACGATCTCGACATCGTCAGAAACCTCGTCTGTCGCCGGCGGAGGTGTGGCGCTCTGGCGTCGGGATCGCTCGACCAGGCGCTCCTTGAGCCGGCGTAGCTGCTGCTCGAATCGATGGGCAGCGTCGTCCAGGGCGCTGTCGGCAGTTGGGGCGGCAGACTCGATTCGAATCAGTTGCCCTGCCGCATTCGCGGTGATCTCCAAGCGGTACTTCTCGGGAGCCATCCGAGGATTGCTCTCCTCGGTCAGTTCGACATCGACGTGTGTGACGTGGTCGAAGAACCGAGTTGCGTGATCGACACGCTCTTCGACTTGATCCTTGAACTCGTCTTCCAATGAGACGTTGCGTGCGTGCACTCTGACGTCCACGTTCTCCCCTCAGGTTCGCACCAAGAGACTAGTCCCTTCGGCGCGGGTGGCCGTCATTACCCCTACGACGCCTGAGAGTGCCGCAATCGCGGCTCGAACAGTTGCTCCCGTCGTGAACACGTCGTCGATGATCAGCGGGCTCGGCGGAGCCACGGAGGCTTGAAACTCGGGCGGCTGCCGGAATCGGCGCTGACGACCAGCATGCCGCGGATACCAGAGCGGACACCGCAGTGCTCGACTCACGGGGAGTCCGCTCAACGGACCCAACTCAGTGGCAAGCAACACTGCGGCGTCTACCCCGAATCTCAGTCGACGAGTAACCACTCGCGGGATCGGAACCAACGTCTGGGCCCCATCCGGCACCAGTGGTGCCATGGCTCTGGCCAGTAGCCGGGCAGCAGGCACCGATCCCTCGTACTTGAGCCGGTAGACGAGTTGTTTGGCCGCATCGGAATGCCGAAACGGCGCTCGGGCCACTACCCCATCAGCAACCGTTGGGGCGACCATCCGCAAGGAACGACTGCAGTCAAGACAGAGCGGACCGGGAGCGCGGCGACATGCCAAGCACATGCCGGCACCGTACGAACCAGGTGTGACACCTGCGCCTGGTCAGGTCCCCTCGGTCCAGCTGGCCAGGTAGGCCCGTTGCTCGTCGGTGAGTTGCTCGAGTCCACCGCCCATGCTTTCGAGCTTGATTCGAGCGACTTCTGCGTCGATCTCAGGAGGAAGCGTGTAGATGCCCGGGGCCTGGCCAGAATTGTTGACCAGCCACTCGGCAGCCATGGCCTGATTGGCAAATGACATGTCCATCACGTCGGCTGGATGACCCTCGGCCGCACCCAGATTCACGAGGCGCCCCTCGGCCGCCAACAGGATGCGTCGACCGTCAGGCATCCGGAACTGTTCGAGGTTCTCGCGAATTGGGCTTCGGTCGACGGCGGTGTCAACAAGCGCCGCCAGGTCGATCTCGATGTCGAAGTGTCCGGAGTTGGCGAGGATCGCCCCATCCTTCATCACCTCGAAATGTCGACCTCGCAGCACATGCTTGTTGCCGGTCACTGTCACGAACAGATCTCCGACCGCAGCCGCATCGTCGGCGGTCATCACCCGGAAACCGTCCATGGCTGCCTCGAGCGCACGCACCGAGTCGACTTCGACAACAACGACGTGGGCGCCCAGACCGTCAGCACGATCAGCCACCCCGCGACCGCAGTCGCCGTAGCCGACGACCACCACCGTCTGGCCGGCTAGGAGCATGTTCGTGGATCTGATGATCCCGTCGATGGTGGACTGACCAGTGCCATATCTGTTGTCGAACAGGTGCTTGGTAGCGGAGTCGTTGACTGCCACGACAGGCAGCCGCAACTTGCCCTGAGCATGCATCGCACGAAGACGGATGACACCGGTCGTGGTCTCTTCGGTACTCCCGATCGGATCCAGCTCGGTCCGGTCGGTGTGGAGGACGGTCGCCAGATCAGCCCCGTCGTCCATCGTCACGTCCGGCTTGGCATCAAGCACGGCATGGATGTGCTGGTAGTAGCGGTCATCGTCTTCTCCACGAACCGCGAACACCGGTATGCCCAGGTCGACGAGCGCAGCGGCGATGTCATCCTGGGTAGACAGTGGATTCGATGCGCACAGCAACGGCGCCGCGCCGCCGTCGCGCAACGCCAGCATCAAGTTGGCGGTCTCGGCGGTCACGTGCAGGCACGCGGCGACAGTCCGGCCCTCGAGCGGCCGCTCATCGGCATATCGCTGGCGCAATTCAGCGAGAACAGGCATGCGCCGGCCGGCCCACTCCAGTCGCTGATGTCCCTTGCCGGCCAAATCGGCGTCCGCGATGTCGTACTGCATGAAGTGCTCCCGAGAAGTGGTTGATTGATCAGCTGTCGGCGCTGAGGTCACGGGCTTCGTCGATCAACATGACCGGAATGCCGTCCTCTCGAACCGAGTAGCCCAACTGGCAGGACGCGCACACCAACAGCCGCTGCGGTTCGTCTTCCGTCAACGACCCATGGCACTTCGGACACACCAGGATGTCGGCCAGGGTGGCGTCAATGAGGCTCACGGAAACGAGGCTAACCGAGTCGCCAAGTCACCAAGTCGCCAAGTCACCACAGGGCTCGGAGACTCGGCGTCTCGGAGACTTCGCGAGTCCAGGATCGAGCACGCACGACAGGCTGCGGGCCGAGTTACGGGTTACGGGTTGAGCGCCGCGAGCTGCGAGCTGCCAGCTGCGGGCCAAGTCACCACGGGGCTCGGAGACTCGGCGTCTCGAAGACTTCGCGAGTCCAGGATCGAGCAAGCACGACAGACTGTCATACTCCCCCGGCCAATGCCCACCTACTCCATCGTCATTCCCGTGCACAACGAGGCGAGCTTCGTTGAGAGTGCTTTGCGCCAGCTCCACGGAGATCTCGGATCGCTCGCGGATGCGTGCGAGCTGATCGTCGTCGAGAATGGGTCGACCGACGACACCGCGACCATTGCTGGAGCCGTCCTCGACGAGCTGGATGGAGCGGCAACGACCCTCCTGCGTCTGCCCGTTGGGGACTACGGCGCTGCCCTGCGGCACGGGTTCAAGCACGCAGCCGGCGACTGGATCGTCTCCTTCGACATCGACTACTTCGACGTGCCGTTTCTCGGGACGCTGACAGAGACCGAAGCCGACGTCGTGCTGGCATCAAAGCGGCACACCGAATCCGCGGACTCCCGTTCCCCGTATAGACGGACAGCAACGGTGGTGTTCAATCGACTCCTGAAGGCGGTGGTGGGGTCCGAGTTGTCCGACACCCACGGCATCAAGGCGCTCCGACGTCGCTGGGTAGAAGATTTGATCGACGATGTCATCCATGACCAGGACCTCTTCGATACGGAGTTGGTCCTCCGTGCGGAACGGGCGGGTGCCGTCATCACCGAGGTCCCGATCGACGTCGTTGAGCGACGGGAGGCGCGAAGCTCGCTCCTGACGCGCGTGCCTCGGACGATCCGAGGGTTGTTTCAGCTGCGAGACGCCTTGGCCACCGCTCGGCGAAACACGACATCGCGGTAGCCGGCGAACTTCGGCAGCAGGATGATCCCGGCCGCGACGACGTTCGCTGCGTTGAATCCGAATTGGTCGAGCGGACCCAGCCACACATCGGCGAGTCCAACGATGCCGTTGGTCACCACCAGTGCAACACCGTTCACGAGAAGAAACATGCTTGTTTCCCCTGCCTTGACCCATCCGTCTCGCAGCTGGAACGTCCATCGACGATTCAGCACATAGGACACGAAGGTCGCCAAGACGAACGCAACGGACACAGAAACGAAGAGGTTCCAGTCGAGCGCAAACCGGAACACATTGGACAGGGCGAAATAGACCGCTGTGTTCACCAACCCAATGACGGCCAGCTTGCCGAGCTGACCCAGGGCATGCTTCGTGAAGAACGACTTGATGTACGCAATCACTCGGTGCGTCTCCGTCTGGCCAAGATCGGGAACAGGGCCAACCCGATGAGGGTGAACCCGATACCGATGTTTTCGGCCCACGTGTTGCGGAACTCAAGTGTTACCTGTTCAGTGGTCGGAGTCACAACCATCAGCGACGGGGTCACGCGATACGGGCCATCGGCATCCTCGGTGGTCCAGTTCGGGAAGTACGAGACCTTGATGAGGTGAGGCACGCCCACGGCATCAGTAGTGAAGGAAATGGTTCCGTTGTCGATCACTACGTCTGAGACGGTGCCGCTCGGCTGGGGCACGAAGGTCACCGGCAGCTGGTCGAGGCTGGAAACTCGGGGCCACTCGTCGGGACCGTCAGCAGCGACGAGCCGGTCGAAGAGCTCCGAATCGTCGTACCACTCGAAGGCAGCCTCGTCGAAGTCGACCTCCGGTGAGTCCAACACCACCGGAAGAGCTGAAACCGCCTCAACCAGGTTTGAGTCCGGAAGGCCGAAGATGCTGAACGGCGGAGACTGAGCCAGCAAGGCCATTTCAGGGTTGGCGGTGGCCTCGGCCGTTGCCTCCTCGGTGAACGAGACGTAGTACTCGACCGCATAGAGATCCAGTTGATCGAGTCCACGCTCGAAGTCGAACGTGTGATAACGAAGTCCCGGAATCGGGTTGGATGGGCTTCGCGACATCGTCGCGGCGTTGAGGAAATGGAAGGGGGTCGTCAACGACGATTCGAAGTAGAGACCCTCCATGCTGGGGTGATCTTCTGACCAGTACGGGAACAGCATCAGCGCCATCGGGGTGCCGTATTGATCCAGTTCTCTGTTCGCCTCCCACTGCACCCGCCCGGGAGGGAGTTGGGAGATGGATTCCATGAGAGCTGCGTACTCAGGGAAGGACTCTTTCAGCTCATAGCCCGAGTAGTTCCAACGGGCCCAGCCGGCCGAGTAGGAGACACCGCTCACGGCGATCGTGATCGCGAGGAACCCGCCCAGGACTGGCAGGGCGGCGGCGCTCGTCGGTTGCGGGAATCGTCCCAAACCGACAAGGACCAGGATCGCGGGAGCGAACAGGCCAAGCCATATCGACAGGCCGGCGGCGTTGAACGCAGCCGCCGATCCAATGAGGGCAACCAGCGCAGCCGCGCTGAGCGCCATGGTGTCGCCCCAGGCTTCCCGAAAGCGCCACAACAACGACAGCGCTACGGCCATGACCGCCGCTGTCCCAACGATTGCCGCGACCCCGGCCGTCAGCTCACTCGTACCGAGCTGACGCCATGCAATCCCAGCCACCAGAACCGCTGGCACCGCCACCCACTCAGACGGCAGCTTCCGGGGCAGTCGCCGGACGGCCCACTCGATGAGATATCCAAGGGCCACGCCGGCCAGCAGGGTCACACCCAAGAACCAGAACGGCAGCACTCTCCCGTTCCACAGCTTCCCAACTGAATCGATCAAACCGAGTGCGCCTTGCGGAGCCCACGAAGCGGGATCAGCGAGGATCCAGAAGTAGGCAACCGGGAATAGCGTCATCACGAACAGAATCGACGTTCGCCAGTTGACGCGACCCAGCAAATACCCACCAACGGCCGCCAGAGGGAGAACCGCCCAGATCTCGACGGGCAGGACCTCGTCCCATCCACGAAGAGGGAACCACTCCATGTCGGCGGTGAGTCCGATCCGAACCGCAAGCGGTACCGACCAGAACGCAGACACGAGGAATCCCCAGCCCCAAATGGGGACCAACTTGCGGTAGCCGAACTGCACGAGCAGAGGCAACGATGCGAGCACGAAGATCATCGTCGGAATGATGTGGCTCAAAGCCGTCGCCGCCAGGGCGAGCGAGGCCTTGGCGACAGCCCCTTCTTCTCCCTCGGTTGCCCGAATGGCGTAGCCCAGAAACACCAAACCGAGGGCCACCGACCAGGCAAACGAGAACTCGCCCGCCAGCGTCGAGGGGATGTTTCCGCCGAAGATCGAGAAGCTCTCGAGAAACACGAAACCCGTGCTGGCCGCGCCAACCGTCGTTGCAACGATCCGGGATTTGGCCAACGCGTGAGCGAGGACGTAGGCGCCCCACGGGATACCAGCCACGCCCGCAACCGTGACCAGCTTGAACGCAACGCCGTACGGCAGCACCAGGTCCAGCAAGACGATGGTCAGGGATGGCAGCGGGAAGTAGAAGTAGAACGCCGGGAATCCGGCGAACCAAGCGTCCGACCAGCCCATGATGCGCCCATTGGGGAGCAACTGATCACGAAGGATGGCTGGACCAAGCACGTGAGCGCCCATATCCCCGCCGTTCGGGGTGGACGCTGTGAAGAGGAGGTCGATCTGGAGAACGGCCAGGACGGCGAGGCTCGCCAAAGACAGTACGACGGCGGGGACCCACCGAGGCGTGGGGTCAGACATGTTCAGTCGGCGCGTCGAGCGAGCTCCAACACCTGAGCGAGTGACAATGCTTCACCAGCCCGATCCCACCACTTTTCCTCGCACTTGTGGCAGGAAAAGAACGTGACTTCGGTGCCATCGGGCAGCTTCTGTTCGATCTGAATGACATCTGCGGCTGCGCAGACAGGGCAACGCATGAGTTGGTGTTCCTCCCGTGAACACCACCGAGCGTACTCGTTCCTGACCACAAAGGGTGATTTCGCGAGGTTCGTGGTAGCCGACGACGGACGGGTGCGCCCGAAGCGAGTCGATGGTCGGTTGACAGTTCATGAACAGATGAGGCCTGAGGCCGGCCAGCTTGGCTGGCTCAGTCTTCGTCCAGGAGTCTTCCGACGTACTTGGATCGGCGCTTGCCGTCCTCGCGCCAATACGCATACCAGTAGGGACCGTGCGGACACGTTGTGCAGCTGTCTCGACCGCACTTGACCATCTGCTGCCGCAGCGAGACTTTGGTGTCGGGCTGCAGCACCCCGGATTGATGGAGACGCGTCTGAGTGAGAATCAACAGGCGCCGAAGTTCGTGCTCGTCCAGTTCACGAACTGCATCGAGCAGATCGCGATCCAGAGGCATCTGGAATCAGGCGACTTCCAGCGGAGCAAAGAGTCGGGAGGCAGTCCGCCGGTCAGTGAGGGTCCAGCCCATCGGCGGCGTCATCCGATCGGCGTGGTCAGCGCACAGCGCGTAGCCGGCCCCGGGATCGATCGACGAGGCCAGGTCGTCGAGCCAAACCGACCGATCGCCATAGTTGTAGGACATGGTGGCTCCGGCCGGGGCGCCGCAACGTGCACAAGGTTGAGTCATGGAATCGAACGGTAGGACCGGGCTGGCCGCGGACCAAGGATTTGGCTGAGGTGTGGCCGGGGATGGGCTGGGAACTTGGGCTGTCATTCGGCCGGTGGTTCGGCCGGCGGTTCGGCCGGAGGAAACCATGTGGCGATCACTCGGTGACCGCAACTCCGTGTGACGCCGCGGTGGTTGCCTCGCTGCGCCAGTACCACCCAGCGGTGAATGGGTCTCCTGACTCGAGGATGACCGCCGACGCCCCCACGAGCTCGATCTCCTCCAAGGAGCCGGCGGCGACCGAGATCTTGTCCGGATCGGTCGCGATGCCGGTCTCAGCAACGGTCGTCACCGAGACCGTGAGGGCGGCCGCTGACGTATTGAGGATCCTGACGGTCACAGCCTGGTCCGGGCCCGCCCCTGTCGCCAAATGCCAGATGCGTGCCGATCGGTCGAGTCCAGCCACGGCGTACCTGGCGCCGAAGGACTCACCGGACACGGCTGCGCCGAGCGGACCGTCGGCATCGATGGAGACGCCGGAAACCTCATCATCGAGCTCAACGACAGCAAGCCGGCGAGGCTCCAGTGTCACTTCTGCGAACGCAAGAGATGAGTCGCCGGTTGTGAAGACATCAACCGTGGCCGTAACCGGGATGGGACCATCGTTGACAAGGACCAACACGGCATCGTGTCGGGCAATACCGCCGATCGGGAACTCCCATCGGTCGGACTGACTGGAGCCGGCGACGAGGGACCAGTCCTCGTCATCGCCACCGTTCCGCCACGCCGGTGTCACGAGACCCGCTGGATCATCGACCGCGACAGCAAGGTGCAACCGCGATGGGAGCAGCGCCTCCAGATCGACGGTCCTGGCCGAGCGAGCCGGCACCGTCACGTCTTCGAGCTCGGTGAGCGGTTCGGCCCCATTCTCTGAGACGAGCCTCAGCTCGACGTTGGCATCCTCTGGGAACGGGTTGAACAGCACGAGGTCGAGTGCTCGTTGTTGCACCGTCGATCCCCCAGCCAGGAGCCACAGCTTCGTTGCTGTGTTCCGACATGTGAGACCAGCCGCTACGCCGTCCGCTGAGGACACGACGCCGACCGACGCCGGCACTGCTGAGAACTCAGCAACCAGCGGTGAAATGCCGGCTCCCAACGATGACTGAGGGACGACGACCGAGCCGGGACCGATGAGAGAGACCTCTCGCGTGTTGCCAGACACTGGAGCCGTCAGGGTGACGTCTCTATCCGCTGAGCTCATCAACACGATGGCCGTGTCGACCCGCCCGTCGGTGAACGACCAGGGACACGTGGCAAATGCAAGGGGATCCGGCGCGGGAGGCAGTGTGGTCGGAGTTGGGGGCATCTCCTCCGTAGGGGGCGCGAGGAGTGCAGACCCAGCCAGGAGCCCGATCGCAGCGAGCAGGAGCGCAGACCGTCGAATCACTCTCGCCTCCGAGTGCCCAACCGGACAACCAGAAGGACGAGCAAGGCGCCCAGGGACACCCGGCCAGCCTGACTGATCGCCGCCGGAGCGTCGTAGGTGACAGCTCCCGAAGAAGCATCGAGGCTCATGGACCAACCATCGCCAGCAGGCATGGCTCCCCAACCGTCGGCCGCGTTGGACCGGACATTCAGCGAGGCTGCCGGCGGACCGGAGAATCCCAGCCCTTCAGGCGACCACGCAACCCCCGATGCTGTGCTGGCAATCGGGCTGGGCTCGAGGTTCTCGAACACCGTCGCATCGGCGATCGGAAGTCGTTTCATGTCGAGCACTGATTCAAACGTGTCTCCAAAGGGCGTTTCGCCTTCGATCACGACCCAGCGGATGCCGTAGCCGGCCAGGATCTCGCCCGGTCGTACGACTACTTCGTCGTAGAGCTGGATCAGATCGTCTTCCAGCTGCCGGTCGCCCGGTCGGAATCCATCGAGCCAGGCTTCTTCGAGACCTGCCTGATTGACAACTCGGTATCTGGTGCCAAGAACGATGCGGTCCGAGCCGGGCGGATCTCCGCCAATGATCAGCGTCCTGTCGAGACCGTGGACGTCAGACCGAGCGGGCGCGAATTCGAGCGTCTCGGACCAGTTGCGCTCTGGAAGCCCGTGCGTCCCCGACCACACGTATGGACCTGCGGTCCCGGCAATCGCTGCCACCATGGCCAGACCGGCGAGCGACTGGAGGTTTCGACCCCACCATCCGGCTGATTGCTCGCCAGGGCTCAACAACCCCGCCGCCATCAAGCCCACACCCAAGGCGACGACCGCCAGCCCAACCGCCCACACCTCGATACCGGTGCCCGCCGCTGCGCTTCGCGCTGCCACTGCACCCAACCCGACCAGAACGGCACCAGCACCCACGATGCGGGCTCGCTCATCGCCAACCGCCAGGAGCCCGACGACGACGGCTGCGGCCAAGGCTCCGCCCAGCCACAGCGGTGCGTCCCAGAAGATCGGGTGACTCGTGACCAGCCACTCAGGAGAGACCCAGAGCAGATACGGCGCAGCGAACAGCGAAGCCAGAGCGGAGCCGAGTCCGAGAGCCCCCAACCCTCGTAGAGACAGCATGCCGGACAGACCCAGAACGACGCCCACCGCGAGGACGGCAGCAGGTGCCAGAGGCAGAAACACAGTGCTGAGCCCAACACCCAAAGACACGCCCGCCACCAGGTGGATCCACGGCCGAAGCCCTGGTTCTCGGCGATTGATGACGGCGGAGAAGACCAGCGGCAACGGAGCGATGCCTCCCAGGACCGCCGGGTAACCGGCAGCCATGCCGGCGGCCACGGACGGCCCCGCAGCCACGCCGATCGCCGCGAACGTGCGGCCTATCGCCCCTGCTCCGAGAGCGCCGGCAAGTCGCCACATTCCAGCTGCGGCAAGCGCGGTGAGGATGATCACGAGCAGTACCCGGGCTGTTTCGGCACCGACGACATAGCCCAGAAGCGCCTGCGGAACCACCGATGGGTGCAACGGAAGCGGCCCTCCCAGACCCGCCAGGCTCCAGCCACCTGCCACCGATCGGAGCGTTTCGTTGGACTCGAGAAGCAACGGCATGGCGAAGCCGTTGGCGGGCAGGTCGCCGAGCAAGCCCTGCCGCACGGCCAACAGCAGCGTCAGCAGTCCCGCAATTGATGCTGCGAAGCCGGATGTCTGCCAGAGAGCGGCGCTTCGGCTCACCCAATCACCGACCGGCCGACCAGTTACCTGGGCGCGGCGGCGGCTGCGTTCGGCCAGGTCGGCGCCCAGGACGCGCAACGCGGCAGACCCGCCGACCTGATACCGGAACAACTCTTCGTCGCCCACGAGCCTGGGCTGGCTCCGTCTGGCGCTGATCAGCGAGGGAACATGAACCAGGTTCCACCCCCAGGCGACGAGCTCGTCGACGAGGGCAAACGGTTTGCCGGCGAACGTGCGCACGGCCGATTCGATCAAGCCCAGCACGAGGGCGAACGGAAGAGCCCATGCGAGCGTGAACACGCGATAGGCCTTGGCGATGGAGCGGTAGCGACCGGCAGTCGTCTGCCATCGTCGGACTTCACTCCGGCAGCTCGATGAGTGCAGCACCTCGCTCGAAGGGACGACGATGACTCTGCCACCCGCCAGCCGGGCCCGTTGCGAGAAGTCGATCTCGGCAGTGCTGGGCTCCAGCAACTGATCTGGCCCCCGAATCCCACGCATCAAGTCGCGACGAACGAGGACAGAGGCACCGGGCACGAAGGCGACGTCCCTGACCACGTCGTACTGCTCCTGGTCGACCTCATCCGGCTGAAGCCCCGTATAGGGGTATCCGAAGACATCGGTCGCCCCACCAACTGACTCGAGGCGGTCCGGATCGTCCTCATCGAGCAGCTTGGAGCCGGCAACCGATGCATCCGCGCGCTGCATCTCACGGATCAACGCACCCAACGCATCGGGCCGTGGACTCGCATCATCGTGCAGCAGCCAGACATGGGTCACCTCGGTGGGCGCGTGCTCGACGACCTCGAGCACGCTGGCGGCCGACGCCACGCCGTCTGGTAACGCCGTGTCCTGTTCGCCGACGACGTACACCGCATGTGCCGGCGACGTCTGAGCCTTCACCGCCTCCAGCGTCCTGGTGACGTGATCGCTGCGCGACGCAAGGACGGCTACGGCCACTTGAGGGTGGGACATGAGCCGGACATTGTGGAGGCCAGGCGACCCGGAGGCAATCTCCCTCTAGTGTTTCGGTCGTCGGAGGGAGCCGATTGTGCGGGTGACAATGCTGTCTGGTGGGGTCGGCGGAGCCCGTATGGCCATCGGCTTCGCCTCGGTCCCCGGCGTCTCCCTCACCACCATCGTGAACGTCGGCGACGACGCGTCCATCTATGGCATCGACGTGTCACCAGACCTCGACACGATGGTTTACACCCTGGCCAAGAGGCAGGGCGAAGCCGGATGGGGCATCAACGGCGACACCTTTGCGGTCATGGCTGCTCTGAACGAGTTCGGCGTTGATACGACATTCCGGGTCGGGGACGTCGACCTGGCGACATCCCTGTTTCGCACGATCCGTCTCGACGACGGTGCTTCGCTCAGTCAAGTCACAGCGGCGATTGCCCAACGGTTCGGCCTGACAGCCAAGGTCATACCTGCCACGGACGACCGATTGGCCACTGTGGTCAAAGTCTCGGACGGTTGGATCTCGTTCCGGGAGTACTTCGTTGAGCGTGGCCACCAGGACGAAGTGCACGACATCCGATTCGATGGTGCACGTGACGCCAAGCCCGCTCCAGGTGTGATCGAGTCGATCGAGACCGCCGACCTCGTGGTGATCGGACCGTCCAACCCGGTGCTTTCGGTCTGGCCGATTCTGGCGGTTGACGGCATCACCGAGAGCCTCTCCAACGCCGAGCGGGTGGTAGCGGTGAGTCCTCTCATCGGTGGCCGGGCGCTCAGGGGTCCTGCTGCCGAAGTCCTCCAGCAAATGGGCTTGCCACCGGGCAACGCCGGCGTGGTTGCCGCCTATGACGGTCTCGTCACAGACGTCTTCGTCGACACTCGGGATGCCGGGGATCGAGGCACCATCGATGGGCTCAGGATCCACGTTGCCCCGCTGCGCATTCCAGACCCAGACACCGCACGAGCTCTGGCCGCGGCCGTCATCGAACTGATCGCGTGATTCAACTCATTCCTGTGCCGGGTATTCCGGAGGTAGAGGAGGGAGCGAATCTGGCTGCCCTCATCAGCGAAGCGCTTGCTTCGAGCGGGCTGGTTCTCGAGCCCCGGGACATCGTGGTTGTCACACACAAGATCGTGTCGAAGTCTGAGGGAGCAATCGTCGCAGTAGACGCTCAGGACCCGAACTCACACCGACAGGTCGCGGTCGCCGAGGCCGCGTCGATCTTGAGACGGCGCGGCGACCTCATCATCACCCAGACCAAACACGGTTTCATCTGCGCCAACTCAGGAGTGGACAGGTCGAACATGCCAGCCGGGCAGGTAGCCCTCCTCCCTCATCAGCCCGACAAGTCTGCCGACCGATTGCGTAGGCAACTCGAGGCCGTTCACGAGATCCCACTGGCTGTTGTGGTCACCGACACCTTCGGACGTCCCTGGCGTCGCGGTCTCACCGACGTTGCCATAGGAGTGTCCGGCATCGCCGCCATCGTCGATCACCGCGGCCAACCGGATGCCCACGGCCGCATCATGGAGGTGACTGAAGTAGCAGTGGCCGACGAGATCGCAGCCGCTGCCGACCTCGTCATGGGCAAAGCAGATCAGGTGCCGGTCGCCGTCATCCGCGGATTGGATATCGGAGGCGACGGCCGAGCCGCCGACCTGATCAGGCCTCCTGCCGAAGACCTCTTTCGCTGAGGTCCGCTGCTACCGCGGCGACGCCTTCCGGGAGGGCGGTGGTGGCAGACCAGCCAAGCAACTCCCGTGCCCGTGTCGCATCGAGGATTGACCGCTCGACGTCCATGGGACGGGCTGGACCGTGCTCGATGGTCACTTCGGGGTATGTGAACTGCACGGCTGCGGCCAGCTCGTTGACCGACGTCTCGATGCCGGAACCGACATTGATCAGGCCTTCCGCCTCGCCAGTGCCGGCCAGCATGAATGCCTCGACCACATCACCCACGTAGACGAAGTCCCGTGTCTGCTCGCCGCTGCCGTTGATCCGGATGGCGTCTTTGCGTCGTCCGGCATTACAGAAGATGGCGACGACACCACCCTCGGCTTTCGATGACTGCCGAGGCCCGTAGATGTTCGCCAAGGCCATCGCAGCCGACGGAACGCCGTGATGAGCTCGGTAGAAGTCCAGGTACTGGAGCACGACAGCCTTCGAAACGCCATACGGATGCTCGGGGCTCCACGCCTGATCCTCTCGGGCCGGGAACGGTCCATCCGACCCGTAGAGAGCACCGCCTGAAGCGGCGTAGACGACCTTGGCGCCGGCCAGCTGACGGGCCGCTTCCAAGACAGCGATGCTCCCGAGAATGTTGCGTTCAGCGTCGAACATCGGGTCGTCGATCGACGGCGGAACACTCGGCTGTGCGGCGAGATGAAAGACGAGCTCTGGCTGGGCATCGACGATCGCCTGCTGGGCAGCCGGCGCCGGCAATGCTTCGACGACCAGCCGGCAGTTCGGATCGCGGTGAGCCGCGCGGTCTGCCGTGCCGGTCGAGAGGTCATCGATCACCGTGACCTCGTAGCCGTCATGCAACAGCCGATCGACCAAGTGCGAGCCAATGAAGCCGGCTCCCCCTGTTACGACAGCTCTCATGCAGCGTCCTGTCCGATGATGAGGATCACGGACGCGTCTCCCTGGATGTCATCGTTGACAACCTCCCCGAAACCGAGAGTAGCTGCGACCGCCTCCCCGTCCGCCTCGTCACCGGGTCGCACCAGAATCTGCGTCGTAGCGTTGTCGAACGACGAGGCATCGCCTACTCCGGCAATCTCGAAGCCACGGAGGGCCAGATCATCCGCGACGTCTCCAGCGGCTCCGGCGACCCCATTGCCGTTGAGCACCATCACTTTGATTGGCCCCGCAGTGACAGCCTCCAGCGGTCCACCACCGCGGAATGTGCTCAACACTGCCTCGCCTTCCGGCTCGGCCAGCACTTCGAAGAAGACCCCGTCGATCACTTCCGTTGTCGTGGGCAACGTGACGGTTTCGATGCTGGTCGGGGTCAGATCTCGGAAGTCGAGGAGGAAATCGACGAGGTCGATGTCCAACAACGCCGCATCGACCGACACGTGCTCTGCCAGTGCGGTGATCGTGTCATCGAGCTCGAACACGCCTGCCGGTGACCTCAGTTCGTTCAACAAGGCCACGAGCAGCAGCTGCTGTCGCTCGGTCCGACCGATGTCGTTGGCCTCGACGAACACCCAGTTGCCGTCGCGGAACTCCTGATACGAGCGGGACCGGGCCATTGCCAAGGCGCTCTGTCCATCCAGTGTCTGGGTACCGGCCTCCACGGCGAAGCCCGACTTCAGGTCCCGGGCCGCGTTGGCGAAGGTCAGCTCGATCCCTCCTACCTCATCGACCATCGAGGAGAAGCCGACGAAATCCACTTCCACGTAGTGGTTGACGGGGATCTCCAACACGTCCTGGATGGTGGACACCATCAACGGGCCTGAGCCGAATGCGTATGCGGCATTGATCTTCTGGATCCCGTGGCCCTCGACCGCCACGCGGAGGTCGCGAGGGATGGAGAGTACGAGCGCCCTGCCTTCAGCCGGCAGGAGCTGGACGAGCATGATCACGTCGGCGCGCGCCCCGCCTACGTCGGCGAAGTCGTCTTCCCAATCCTCGGGCAGATTCTCACGACTGTCGCTGCCGAGTAGGGCGATCACGATCGGGGGGTCCTCGACGTCTTCCGGAAGCGGCGTCAGGACGTCGTCGAGCCCCTCCGCTACGTCGACCGTTTCGGTGACGTCTTGACGAAGGTTGCGCACGTAGAGAAACGCCCCGATCACCGCCACGTTGGCGACAACGAGAAGGGCGATCACGATGCGCCATCCGATGCGCGAACGAGATGCCATGGGAGAGGCGAAGCCTACAGGTGGGTCAGACGTACCAAACCGCGCGGCCGACTGGCTCGATCAGTACGCCGCAGCCTCCGGGACGGGCAAGACGGCTCCCAAGAACGCACTGATCCTGGACCAGGCGTCCGATTCCGCGGCGGCGTCGTAGTTCGTTGCCTCCGGGTCGAGAAACTCGTGGGCTGCGCCTTCGTAGAGAATCCATTGGCCGGCGATGCTGGCCGCCTCGTCGACCGATTCCGTGGGAATCAATTCGTCTTCGGCGCCGTAGAGCCCCAGTACTGGTACTGCCAGGCGGCTCAGGCGTTCGCCAACGTGGTGGGATCGATCGTCGTCGCCGAGAGGTGCGTAGCAAGCGACTACTCCGCCCACGCGCGGCCGGTCCGCGAGCAGAAGCCCAAACCGTCCGCCGGTGTCGAAGCCGATCACCCCGACCGTATCGGCATCGACAAACGTCAGATCCGGGCTGGCGAGGAATTCCATGGTCTCGACAAGGTCCCTCAACACCTGTTCGTCGGTGAGCTGCCCATATGCGGCGATGGCCTCCTCGAGAGTCGCCGAGCGACCCGGCGGATCGCCTCGATAAGGATCGACGGCCACCGCTACGTATCCCCAACGGGCGAGGCGACGGCAAGCATCCCTATCGAAGGATGTCAGTCCCTTGATGCCGGGAACCACGAGGACGGCCGGGAAGGAACCGGTTCGATCGGGCCGGGCCAGGTAGCCCGGCTGGAATGCGCTCCCTACGGGAATGCCGTATGGCTCATAGAGAATCGGGAACTTGCCCTCATGTGACATCACAGCCACGGTGCGGATTCCTTCCAAGTCGGGATCATGAGGCTACAGCGACTGGTCCGGCTCTCCGCCGATCGCGATGGCGCCGGACCGGACGGACCATCGGCCGCCAGCGTCCTCGAGCACGAGAGCGCCGTCGTCGTCCAGCCCGATCGCTCTGCCCTGTCGGCCGTTTGCATCATTCACGATCTGGCCGATGGTGACGCACCGGGCCTCCGCTTCCCGCCTGCCCCAGTCATGTGGGCCGGCCTCTGCACGTTCGAGCAGTCGCATCGCCCAAGCCTCTGCCAAGTGAGTTGCGGCGTCCGGGCCTGGATCCTTGTGATAGACCGCGATTCGATCGGCCGGAGGATCAGGCCACCACAGGTTGGCTCCGAGGCCCGCAGTGACGAGCGAGCTCGACGCCTCAACGAGGATGCCGCCAGCTTTCTGATTCCCGCGGAAGAGGTCATTGGGCCAGCGCATCTCGAGCTCACCGGGGAGGACATCGAGGGCAGCCAATCCGGCGACGAGGGTCAGCGGCGCCATCGTTGCTGCTGGCCACGCAGGCTCGAACGCGATGGACGCAGACAAGCCGCGAGGTGCCTGATCCCAATGCCGACCGAGCCTCCCTCGGCCGCGAGTCTGACGATCGGCCACTACGAGCAGCGGCCGGCCGTCGTAGCGATCTCGGGCTTCGTCCTGGGTCGATTCAACCTCTGTCAAGTGGATGCAGACGTAAGGTGTAGCCATCTCGTCCATGGTCGAGTCCAAAGCGCAGCGAGAGTAGGGCACTTGGGTACCGAACAGAGGATCGAACAACTCAGATCGCTGCGCGAAGAGGCGCTCCACGCCGGGTCGCAGCGCGCCGTCGACCGCCAACACGAGTCCGGCAAGCTGACAGCGCGCGAGCGGATCGATCTGCTGCTGGACAAGGACTCGTTCCAGGAGGTCGACATGATGGTGCGCCATCAGTCGATCGGCTTCGGGATCGAGAACAAGCGTCCTCCCGGCGACGCCGTCGTCACCGGCCACGGAACCATCGACGGACGAGTCGTCTTTGTCTTCGCTGAGGACTTCACAGTCTTCGGGGGGAGTCTCGGACGCGCTGTCTCGGACAAGATCTGCAAGCTGATGGACATGGCGATGCAGGTCGGTGCGCCCATCATCGGCCTCAAGGACTCGGGCGGTGCCCGAATTCAGGAGGGCATCGCAGCTCTGGACGGGTACGGGCGGATCTTCGAACGCAACGTTCAAGCATCAGGGGTGATCCCGCAGATCTCGGTGATCATGGGCCCGTCTGCCGGTGGTGCTGTCTACTCCCCCGCTCTCACCGATTTTGTCTACCAAGTCGAAGAGACGAGCTATTTGTTCATCACTGGTCCGGATGTGATCAAGGCAGTCACGGGTGAGGACGTCACGAAGGATGAATTGGGCGGGGCTGGCGCCCATGCCAGCAAGTCAGGAGTGACGCACTTCACCGCTCCCAATGGTGAGGCGGCCCTCGAAGCAGTCCGCTACCTCCTCTCGTTCCTACCCCAGAACAACATGGAGATGCCCCCCTACTTCGCGCCGATCGACAGTCCCGATCGGACTGAGGACGCGCTGGACCAGATCATCCCCGATCTGCCGAACCAGCCGTACGACATGACGGACTTGATCGAACTCGTGCTCGATGACAAGGAGCTCTATGAGGTCCACGCCGATTGGGCTCCCAACATCGTGGTCGGCCTCGGCCGCCTCGACGGACACACCGTCGGCGTCGTTGGGAACCAACCGTCGGCGCTTGCTGGAACGCTCGACATCACGGCATCGGAGAAGGCGGCCCGCTTCGTGCGATTCTGCGATGCCTTCAACATCCCCCTCGTCACATTCGTCGATGTGCCCGGCTTCCTCCCCGGAGTGAGCCAGGAACACGGCGGCATCATCCGCCATGGGGCCAAGCTGCTGTACGCGTTCAGCGAGGCGACCGTTCCGCGCGTCACGGTCATCACCCGCAAGGCGTACGGCGGGGCATATCTCGTGATGAACTCGCGCGGAATCCGGGCGGACCTGGCACTTGCATGGCCATCGGCCGAAATCGCAGTCATGGGAGCTCCCGGCGCTGTCAATGTCATCTTCCGACGCGACATCGCCAACGCCGAGGACCCCGAACAGAAGCGAGCCGAGCTCATCGAGGAGTACGAGGAGAAGTTCAACAATCCGTACCGAGCTGCCGAGCTCGGCCTCGTGGACGATGTCATCGAGCCGCGCGAGACCCGGCCTCGGCTGATCAAGGCTCTGGACATGCTCCGAACCAAGCGGGAGTCGCTGCCCGCCAAGAAGCACGGGAACATCCCGCTGTGAGCCCTTCCGTAGCATGAACTCGATGAAGTCGGTCCTCGTAGCCAACCGTGGCGAGATCGCAGTACGGATCGTCCGTTCAGCCCAGGAGCTGGGGCTCAGGACGATTGCCATCTACTCGGAGCTCGATCGGGATGCCCGCCACGTGCGCCTCGCCGACGAAGCGTGGAACATCGGGCCGGCGCCTGCAGCCGAGTCATATCTCAACATGGCTGCGATTCTCAAGGTCGCATCCGAAGCCGGGGCCCAGGCGATTCATCCGGGATACGGATTCCTCGCTGAGAACGCTGACTTCGCAGCTCAGGTGGCCGAAGCTGGAATCGTCTGGGTGGGTCCACCGCCCCAGGCCATCTCGGTCATGGGCGACAAGATCTCGTCGCGGCGGGCGGCCGAAGAAGCGGGGGTCGCCTCCGTCCCCGGAACGCTCGAACCGTTGGAGTCAACTGATCAAGTGGCCGAGTTCGCTGACAAGGTCGGATTCCCGCTGGCTATCAAGGCTGCCCACGGAGGCGGCGGCAAGGGCTTGCGCGTTGTTCGCTCATCCGAAGGCGTCGCCGAGGCGTTTGAGGGCGCAGCCCGAGAGGCCGATGCGTACTTCGGGAACCCGTCGGTGTATGTCGAACGCTATCTCGACAACCCCCGTCACATCGAAGCGCAGATCATCGTCGACAACCACGGCAATGAGCTCTATCTCGGAGAACGGGACTGCTCGGTACAGCGCCGGCATCAGAAGCTCATCGAAGAGACGCCCGCTGTTGGATTGAGTGACGAGCAACGGTCAGCCATTGGGGAGTCCGCCCTGGCGGTCGCAAGGGCGTGCGAATACCGAAACGCGGGCACGGTGGAGTTCTTGGTCGATCAAGAGGGTCATCACTACTTCCTGGAGATGAACACCCGTCTCCAGGTTGAACACACGGTGACCGAGATGGTGACCGGCCTCGACCTCGTCAAGGAACAGCTCCGTGTCGCCGCTGACGAACCCTTGTCGACGACCTCGGTGTCAACAACCGGGCACTCCATCGAGTTCAGGATCAACGCCGAGGACCCAACCAACGACTTCCTGCCAACGCCGGGGCAGATCGCCGAGTACGTCGAGCCGAGCGGTCCTGGCGTTCGGGTCGATTCATGGGGCGAGCCTGGAGTTCGGGTCAGCCAGTACTACGACAACCTGGTGGCCAAGCTCATCGTTTGGGGCACCGATCGCGCCGAAGCGATCGCTCGCGGTCGACGCGCTCTCAAGGAGTTCGAGATCACCGGCATCTCGACAACGATCCCAGCCCACCTTCAGCTACTGGATGAGCCTGGCTTCATCGAGGCTCGGCACCACACGAGGTATCTGGAAGAGCTCGACATGGGGAACCTCGATCACACCGATCCCGGACCAAGCCTGCCAGAAGAGCAGGCAACGACCGAGCGAACCATGACCGTCGAAGTCGGCGGAAAGCGCTTCGAGGTGAAGCTGTGGCTACCCCAGGTCGAAGAGCGAGCCGGAGGAGGTCGGGCGCCGAGGCGCAAGGCGCCCAAGCTCGCAGGCGGCGGGGCGGGAGCCGACGAGGAAGCAGGCGTGATCACCGCGCCCATGCAAGGCACCATTGTGAAGGTCGCCGTCAAGGCGGGAGAACGAGTTGCCGAAGGTGATCAAATCTGCGTGCTGGAAGCCATGAAGATGGAGAACGAGGTCAAGGCTCCCATCGAGGGCGAGCTCGTCGACCTTCGGGTCCGCGCCGGCGACACGGTGACTCCAGGACAGGTCCTGGCCATCGTCCGGGCCTGAGGCCTGGTCATGCCGCCTCCGCGGTGGGGTCTTCGATCAGCCGTTCCAGCACCGACCGATCGCGCACCAGGCTGGCTCCGGCTGTCACCAGCACCATGCCCACCCGCTCGACCAGCGCTGGACCGCGGGCTGGTGGTGTCCACTGTTCGGAGACCTGCCGTACCGAGTGCTTCGTCCGTTCGATCCGACTCTTGCTGTATCCGTCCATGATGAACTGCTGCATGTCACGTTCCTTCCAGGTACTGCGAAACAAACCCGACCGCTTCGGGGAACAGATCGGCTCGTAGTTCGTAACGCATCTCTTCTTTGCTGTCTCCTTGCATCACTGCGCGAACAAGCCCGGCAGCACGCAAGGTCCTGAGATGATGGTGAGTCGTGGATTTGGCGAGATCCACGTGCTCGGCCAGGTCAGCCAATCCGGCCGGACCCTCACCGAGCCGCCGTAGCAACCGCAGGCGTCGCTCGTCGCCAAGAGCCTTGAACATCTGCACCATCCACGACGGGGGCGTGTCCGGATCAGCGCTCACGGCCTCGTCGGACATTGGATAGACGAAGTACTGGGCGTCGCCGAAGCCGAACATCAGGTTCCAAGGCCTAATCATCAGGCTGGGGATCAAGATGACCTGGCGTACCCCCGTCTCCGGGCGATAGGCGATGCCATTGGTCACCGTTTCGACGAGCTGCTCGAGCTGCATCCGTCGCGAGAGGAAGCGCGTCAGCTCGGCATCGTGGCTGAGCATCGGTGCCAGCTCCTCCAATTCGGGCGCCAACGCATCGTGGGCCCGGCGCAGCACTCCGACCAGCCGGCTCCGATCCGCCTCGGGCTCCCCCAGCTCCAAGTGGGACTTGCCACAGTCGCCATCGCACTCCTCATCCACGTGCGTTTCGAGTGACCGTTGGAGCATGGCTGGGTCGAGCGCCTCGAGGTGATCGGCCAGCTCAGCCAGGGACGTCGCTCCGGAGGCAAGGATGTGCTGCACGAGAAAGCTCCACCGCTGTGCGTACTGGGCCGCCATCCAATCCCGGTCATCACCGAGGTCTGCCTGAGCCACGAGCTCGAGAATCCGAGCGTGACTCTCGAAGGAATCGAGGTCATTCACCTCGACCGCTTCGGCCCAGCACGCAACGACGGCATCGAAGGCCGGGGAGGACACGACCGACACCTCGATGGGCTGGGGGTCGGGCAACGCGTTACGCAGTAGGGTCATTCCAGGTCTTTCGTATCATTCGATAGTTATCGAACAGTATCATGAGGATGGTCACGGTGCAACCTCTTGTCAAGAACATCGAACGGGCGGCAAGGCACGAGGCACAGGGTCGAGGGTGAATTCCGTATGCCGTCAGCGAGCCGCCAGGCGAGCGTCCGTATGCCGTCAGCGAGCCGCCAGGCGAGCGTCCGTGGGCCGTCAGGCGGCTAGTGCGCGGCCTCCACCAGGCTCTCGGAGAGGCTCGGATGGACCATGAGCGTCTCCATCAAGACGCCCACCTCCACCTCGCCCTGGACGGCCAACGCCAGGATGCCGATCAACTCGGACGCTCGGTGGCCGACGATGGTGCCGCCCAGCACTTCGTGTGTGGCGGGATCGGAATACACCTTCACGAATCCGCGAGTCTGGGCCTGAATCACCGACCGAGAGTTGCTCGCAAATGGGACCTTGGTCACCCGCACTCGTCTACCTGCAGCAGCGAGCTGCGCCTCCTCGAGCCCGACCGATGCGATCTCCGGCTCGGTGAAGATCGCTTGGGCGACGTTGGAGTACTCGATCGCGTTGACTGGCCGGCCCAGGGCATGCTGAGCGATCTTGCGACCCTGCATCGTGGCTACCGAAGACAGAGGCATCTGCCCAGTGACATCGCCTGCTGCATAGATGTGCGGAACGGATGTGCGCTGCCACTGATCCACCCGGACGAACCCGTGCTCCATGTCGACACCGAGATCGTCGAGACCGATACCGGCGGTCAAGGGCACCGATCCGATTGCGAGGAGGGCATGACTTCCCCGGATCGATCGTCCGTCTTCGACACTGACAACCACCTCGTTGCCGTCAACGGTGATGCCATCGCCACGGGCGCCCTTGAGGAGTTTGACGCCGCGCTCGAGAAAGTCCTCCTCCAAGGTGGCGGCCACCTCCGGGTCCCGGTGGGGAAGCACCTGCTGCCGACTGACCAGGAGGCTGACATCGGATCCGAACGAAGAGAAGATGTTGACGAACTCGACCCCCGTCACGCCCGAGCCAATGACGATCATGTGGTCCGGCATCACATCGAGGTCGTATGCGTCCCGAGTCGTCAGGACGCGCTGCCCATCGATGGGCGCCCAATCCGGTACCCGCGGAACGGACCCCGTCGAGACCAACGCCACGTCGAACTCGACGACTCGCTCTCCCGACTCCATGTCGACGGTCAGCTCGTGCGGACCTGTGAACCGGCCCACCCCCTGCAGAATCGTGACGTCCTGACTCTCCAGCAGATCCGTCGTGCCATCGGTCAGGTCATTGCTGATGTTGGCAATGCGCTGCGCCAAGGTGGCCAGGTCGACATCACCGGGACGGGCAACCACACCCAAGTTGGCCGCGTCTCGCATTGACTTGGTACGGATCGAAGCCGCCTGCATCGTCTTCGACGGGATGCAATCCCAGAGGTGAGCGGCTCCGCCCAAGATGTCCTTCTCCACGATGGTGACTTCGGCACCCAACGAGGCTGATGTCGAGGCGGCCGCCGTACCGGCAGGCCCTCCTCCCACCACTGCAAAACGGATTGGATCAGGCCGGGTCATGAGACTCCCTGGTCAGCGGCCGGGACGATACACACCGAAGACTTCCCGCAGAACGTCTGAGACCTCGCCCAACGACGCACCGTCAGAGAGCGCCGCCTTCATCGGCGGCATCACATTGGAATCGCCCTCGGCCGCCGACCGGATTGCACGTAGACCGGCGTCAACTGCGGTGCGGTCTCGCTGGCTTCGACGATCGGCGACTGCAGCCGATTGGTGACGTTCCAATGCAGGGTCGATCTCGGAGATGGGAACCCGCAGTTCCGCTTCTTCTTGGTAGCGATTGACGCCGACGACCACTACGTCATCGGACTCGAGACCCTGAGCTGCCTCGTAGGCGGCATCCTCGATCTGTAGTTGTTGGAAGCCTTCTTCGATGGCTGCCACGGCTCCGCCCAGACTCTGGATCTCAGTGATCAGGGCATGCGCTCGCGATTCGATCTCATTGGTGAGCGACTCGACGTAATACGACCCAGCCAGTGGATCGACGGTGTCGGTCACCCCGGATTCGTGGGCGAGGATCTGCTGTGTTCGCAGTGCCAGACGGGCCGAGTCCTCGGTTGGCAATCCCAACGCCTCGTCGAACGAGTTCGTGTGCAACGACTGCGTGCCCCCGAGCGTGGCTGCCAACGCTTGCACCGTGGTTCGAACCACGTTGTTGTGTGGCTGTTGGGCGGTCAGCGTCGACCCGGCCGTCTGGGTGTGGAACCGCATTCGACATGACTCGTCCTGTGTCGCCCCTACGACCTCGCGCATCAAGTGCGCCCACAGGCGTCGGGCCGCCCGGTACTTGGCGGCCTCTTCAAACAGGTGGTTGTGGGCGTTCCAGAAGAACGACAGACGAGGCGCGAAGTCATCGACATCGAGTCCCGCTTCCCTTGCGGCGGCGACGTATGCCAATCCGTTGGCAAGGGTGAACGCAACCTCCTGAACAGCCGTCGAGCCCGCCTCCCGTATGTGATAGCCAGAGATGCTGATGGTGTTCCAGTTCGGGAGCTCGCTGGAGCAGTACTCGAAGAGATCTGTGACCAGACGCATCGAGGCTGCCGGCGGGTAGATGTAGGTCCCGCGGGCGATGTACTCCTTCAGGATGTCGTTCTGGATC
>CAJHYJ010000095.1_pt1 | contig 31752 bp, 29 predicted proteins | sample 9198711 | NCBI WGS metagenome assembly CAJHYJ01 (sample SAMEA7708361, study PRJEB35096) | sediment metagenome | biome: marine neritic benthic zone biome [ENVO:01000025]; feature: sediment [ENVO:00002007]; material: shallow marine sediment [ENVO:03000034] sea grass bed [ENVO_01000059] ...
ATGCTGTCAGTGTGGCGGCAACCTGGCGTTCCGCCTCTGAGTAGCCACACAATTCCTGGGCGTGGGTGGCCGGGCAGCAGATTGGGGATCGCAACGGAGTGGCAATTGTTCCTGTCGAAACGGAGGCTCCTCCGATTGAGGCAACGGATCACCCGGGCCGGCGAGGATCGCCTGTCCGTGCTGCGTGCGCTGGCTGAGCAGGGAGGCGCTTCGCTGACTGCCCTATTCGACCTCGAGCAATGGCTGGTTCCCGGCCTGCCTCGCTCGGTCCCGGTGATTCACTTCAACATCCGAGAATTGGAGTTTCCGGGAGCGATACCCGATGACGTTCACTACCTCGGCCCCGTTCTGGGACCGCGACCCGAGGAGTCTGTTGACAGCGACCTGCAAGAGGTCATCGACCGGCGCCGCGATGGCACGACATCTGCGCTGATCTACTGCAGCTTCGGTGCTTGGGACAAGAACGATGACGGGACGCTGCTCCCGAAGATCATCGAGGCGGTCCGGACACGCCCCGACTGGGAGCTCGTAGTCGGCCTCGGTAGCACCGCAGCACCACCGGCTTCCACGCTGCCCTCCAACGTTCACGTCAGGGGCTGGGCTCCACAGCGGGCCATGCTCGAAGCCGCCGACGTGGCGATCACTCACGCGGGTATCAGCTCAGTCAATGAGTGCATCGCCGCTGAGGTTCCCATGCTGCTGTTTCCCTATGAGTTTCTAGATCAACCAGGCAATGCGGCACGCGTCGAGCGACACGGACTCGGCATTCGTGGAAGTCGCACAAACGCCGGCCCCCAAGACATCGCCGGCTGGCTCGAGTCGCTGACTGGTTCTGACATCGCTCAGAACATCAGTCAGATGCGGCAGACCCTGGACTCAACGCGTGGCCGGCTGCTGAGCGAACTGGATGCATTGATTCACCAGGTGTCATCTGACTCGTAGCCGTAGGCGACCAAGCGATCTCCGGCCAGCTCCTTGAACCGGGCTTGGGTGGCGGCCGTCAGGTCAGATTGCCAGCGGGCACGGCCGTCAAAGATCGGCTGGGCAGCCTGTTGGCTTCGGTATGCACGGTGGTTGTCACGAGGATCCGGAGCCTCTTCGAGGCCTTCATGCGCCAACTGGCGAATGAAGGACCGATGCGCCTCGAATCGCCCAGCGAAGCGGAAGTCGCCGCTGTCCACCTCGAGCAGTGCATCGTCGTACCCGATCCCCAACCACTCGCAGAGTGATTCCAAAGCCCGGAGCGAATCCGCGACCAGATCCTCGTACCTGACCAGGATCACGCGCTCGTGATCGAGCCACGGATCAGCTGCCGCTGTGTCGGACAGCCACCGCGCCACAGCCCTGTCCAAGTCGCCGAATCGCCGTTCGAGCGACGCTGCCACATCCCGGCCATCCCGAAGCAACACAACCACCTGGCCCGTCGGGAAGCGCTCCAGCAAGGACTCGATGTGATGAACGTGGAGCGGTGTCTTCTCGACCCACCGCGACTTGCCGGCATCCCGTGTTGCCCGATTGAATTGATGGACGAACCAGTCCACATCACTCGGACGGCGTCGCATCATCGACGACTCGTAGGGGACGGAGTACAAATCAGGGTGCCGGCTGAGGATGGCCAGCAGCAACGTGGTTCCACTGTGCCCGCAACCGACAATGAAGACGGGCTGACCGATCGGTTCGGGGCGCCCGGCTACGACGGTACCCAGAAAGGTCACGGCTCGGCGGCGGGCCCACGCGACCCTTGTCCACCTACCCACAGCAACGCCCCATTCGGCTGTGGCATCTGGCCGGTACCAACGGCAGTGCGCTCACACAGGTCATCAACACCTCGGAAAGCACGCTCAAACCAAGCTGGCAGCCAAGCCGGCCACCGTCGGCTGCTCGAAGAACTGACGAGGCGTGATCGACAAACCTGCCTGGTGAGCTTTGGCAATGATGCGAATCGTGACGATCGAATCCCCACCGAGATCGAAGAAGTTGTCATGTGCTCCCACTCGATCGAGACCCAGCACCGACGCCCAGATCTCAGCCAGCTGTTGCTCCACGCCAGCCGTCGGGGCAACGTAGTCGTCAGCGGGTCGGACCGATTCGGGGCTGAGGGACTCCAGGGCGCGACGATCGATCTTGCCCGTTCGCCCACGCGGGAGACGCTCGTGCTCGACGATCTGTCGAGGCACCAACACTGCGGGCAGTTCCGCCCGGGCCAGATCGATCAGCTCATCCAGATCGATGCCGTCAGGTTCGACATGAGCGGCTATTCCGGACGGCCGGCCATCCGGACCCGGGACGACGACCGCAACTGCGTGCTGGACATCTCGATGCTGTTGGAGGACCGACTCCAGCTCGCCCAGCTCGACGCGTTGACCACGGATCTTGACCTGCTGATCGATTCGTCCGGCCAACTCGAGTGAACCGTCTTGTCGGTATCGACCGAGGTCTCCAGTCCGATACACACGGGTTCGCCCCAAGCCGGGGAGGTCGACGGTCGGGAATCTCTCATCCGTCAGTTCTGGACGATTGAGATAGCCGGCTGCAACGCCGCTGCCGAAGACGCAGAGCTCTCCCAGGGCACCCGTTGGAGCCACGCGCTGGTCAGCATCGAGCACCACCACGGTCGAACCTGGGATCCCGTGACCAATCGTGACGTCGTCGCCACCGTCACGTGAAAGCTCGGCGACAGTGCACCAAACGGTCGCCTCAGTCGGGCCGTACTCGTTGAACAGTCTGGTGTCCGGCAGGAGGGCCCGGTGTGCATGCACCAGGCTCGGAGAACATGGCTCCCCGGCGACGATGACGGTCGAGAGCGAGCGCAGCTCGGACGGCGCATGTTCGAGCAACAGGCCGTACAGGGACGGCAGCATGAGAGTCTGCTCCACCTCGAGCCGGCCAATCAACGAACCCAACCCGACAACGTCCTTCTCGTCGTCCACCCGTGAGAGCACGACCGTTCCCCCGCCAACCAAAGTCGAGTAGAGCCCTGCAACTGAGCTGTCGAAATGAAGCGGCGACACCACCAGAAACGACCGTGGATAGCGGCCGTACACCAACGGGCGAGCCATGGTCGAAGCCGCCAGGTTGGCATGGGTGATGCGGACTCCCTTAGGTCGTCCTGTGGTTCCCGAGGTGTACATGACGTATGCCAAGCCTGACTCAACCGTGAGCTGCTCCAAGGGTCGACCGGTTGCTGTCCGAAGAACCTGGCCGCCCTCGTCGAGGACCACCGTCGCAACGCCTGGGCTGTCCTCATCACTGATCACAGCTGCTACCCCGGCGTCCTCCCGGAGAAACCGGGTACGTTCCTCCGGAGCCTCGGCATCGGCGGGAAGGTACGCAGCTCCTGCCATCCACACCGCGAGCATCGCGACGACGGTTCCCATCGAGCGAGGGAGATCGATCAACACCAGATGCCCTTCTCGCACGCCCACAGTCTCGAGAGCCGCAGCCACGTCACCGGCACGCGACATCAAGTCTCCATAGGACATCGACGCATCGCCGAACCGAATCGCAACCGCGTCCGGGGCCGAGTCGGCACGAAGAGCGATCATTTCGGGTATCGGACTGCCTAGCTCGGCTGTGGGTTGCGTCTGGGCGGCTACGAGGGATTCAGCCTCTTCTGACGGCACGATCTGCAGTTCCCCAATCGGCTCATGGAGGTTGGCAGACATCGATGCCAGCGTTTGGCTCAGCTGTCGGCCGAGGCGGTGCACGTCGTCCTCGTCGTAACGAGCGGGGTCGTAGAGGAATTGGAGTTCGATCTCATCGCCGGGCAAGACGAGCAACGCCAGCGGGTAATTGCTCTCCTGGCGGTACTGCGGATTGCGCAACACCAGGTCGCCCCCGGCCGGAGCTATCTCCGGCACGTTTTCGAACACCAACAAGGTCTCGAACACAGGGTCCTCGGGCTCTGCATCCAGGGCGTCTCTGACCACCGTCAGCGGGGTGGCCTCGAATGGAGTTGTTGCCGCGTGGCTCTGCTGGACAGCGTGAACCAGCTCGGCCACCGTGGTGGACGGCTCGGTCGGAACAGTCACAGGCAAGCTGTTGATGAACATGCCGACGGTCTCGAGCGAGCCGGGCAGATCCGGCGGCCTGCCCGCCACTGCGGCCCCAAAGGTTGACAGACGCTCACCGGTGTAGGCCGACAGCAACAGAGCCCAGGCGGCGCGGAACATCGACGACTGGGACACACCGACGGTCTTGGCGGCTTCAACGATCGCCGCGGTGCCGGCCTCCCCCAAGACGTGGCGGTGCAGGTGCTGTTCTTCGGCCCACGGACTGGTGGTCACTTGCTCGATGCCCAACCGGGTCGTTGCTGCCCGCTCGGGCATCGTCTCCGACCAGAATGCGGCCGCCTCCCCCCAGCTCTGCTGTCGGAGCCACGCTGAGTATCCCCGAAGCTGCGGCGCTGGCTGATCGAACGGTATCTCCCCGCCAAGCAATGCCGCGTAGGCGACCAGGACGTCGTCAAGGACCAAGCCCAGAGACCACCCATCCAGCACCGTGTGATGATGCGTCCATACGAACTTGGCTCGATCAGAGCCGAGCTCGATGAGGGCCCACCGCATGAGGGGCGCCCGTTCGAGATCGATCCGTCGCAGGCGATCCTGCTTCAGGAACTGCTCGAGGGATCGATCCACCGCTGCACCAGGCATCGTTCGCCAATCCACCACGGTCCATTCGGCTTCCACCGTCTTCCGAACGATCTGCAGAGGGCGGTCGCGGTTACGCCACGTGATGAACGATCGCAGGGCTTGGTGCCGATCAACGACCAGTCCCCAAGCCTCTCGGAACCGATCGATGTCCAGCGGCCCTTCGAGGTCTGCAACGTATTGCTGGATGTAGAGCGTCGAATCTGGCGCGTAGAGCGTGTGATAGAGAATGCCGTCCTGGACTGCATTCAGGGGAAGAATCGCTTCGAGGTTCGCCTCGTCCACAGTCAGTCGCCGAACTCGGCGAGCAAATCATCGAGCTCACCCGGTGCCAGGTCCACCTCGGCGATGCCTTCGGCCATGGGTACTGCCGCACTATCGCCGACCACCGAAGCCCGGGCCAGCCCCTCCACAGTTTTGGACTCGAACAGATCGAGCGGGGAGAAGAGCAGGCCTTGCTCCTTGGCCTTGGCGACGATCTGAATGTTCATGATCGAGTCGCCGCCGAGCTCGAAGAAGTCGTCAGTGACCCCAACCTGGTCGACACCCAGTACTGCCTGCCAGATGTCCGCCAGCTGAGCCTCGATGTCGGTGCGCGGCTCCACGAAATCCCCTGTCCGCACAACAGATCTCGGATCGGGCAGCGCTGACCGATCGACCTTGCCATTCATCGTCAGTGGCAGCTGGTCGAGCGGCACGACATAACTGGGAATCCACGCCGCTGGCAGCAGATCCGCGAGGTGGTTGCGGACGTCGCTTGGGCTGACCTCCGACCCGACGTAATAGGCGGCCAAACGGCGGTCGGATTCGATGGTCATATCCGACCCTGAACCTTCTATCCGGTACGGCAAGGCGTCCAGGATCTCCTGGACCTGGGTCACATCGATCTCGTCATCGAGCTCGGCCAGGGCGGCATCTCTCGTCTTGTGTCCAAGCCTGACGTCCCAGCTATAGGGCAGTGCGTAGTTGTGATAACCACGTTCGCTCTTGTGTACGAAGATGCCCGTGTTGTTGATCAAGCAGTTGGTCGACCGGCCTGTATCTGAAGGTCGCACCCACGGTGCTCGCGTCTCGAGGAACCCATAGATCTCGGACAGGCCGACGTCCACATAGCGATAGAAGTCGACGAGCTCGATCTCCTCGAACGTCTCGTCGCGATCGAAGATGGACGTGTCCAGACAGCGCAACACCGCGTCATCGACTCGGTGATACGCACGTCTTGCCTCCACGATCGCCGCATCGACCTCTACCGGATCAGTGATGCCGATCCGAAACAGGTCGGCAAGCCTCGTCTCGAATATCTGCCCTCGAGACAGGCCGGTGAAGATGTGTCGAATTCCCCGCTCATGGGCCAAGTTCATACCCAGGGTGTAGATCGTCTTGAAACAGCCCTGGCACACGTTGCTGAATTGGCCAAGGCTGTCAGCGAAGATCTCATTCATCGACGGGGTCGAGCCCCAAACCAGCTCGAGCCCGAGATCGTCGACAGCCCGCCTGATGTTGGCCTTGGCGCCTTCGGATATGTAGCCGTTGTCGAGACTGAACACGACGGGCGTGAGGCCACGCTCAACCAGCTGATACAGGGCGTACGTGCTGTCCTTGCCGCCGCTGAGGAGCATCAGACAATCAGCTTCACTCGAGTCTGTCCGCACGCGGGCCGCGATCCGTTCGAACTCGTCGTCTGTCGAGAAGTAGGCGGCCGCATCGGCCTGGTGCTTCTCGTAGAAGCGGCATGGTTGACAGACGTTCTCTTGATCGAGTTGGGCGTCGGGATGGGCATCGGTCAAGCCGCAGCGAATGCAGAGCCGGTCGCCTGTGCTCGACCGACCACGATGGGTCTCGGTCTCGATGACCTGCACAACGGCATGCTCTACTCCGTTGGCGCTGTGAAGCGCCGATTCAACCTCTCCCAGCTCGATTCGATGACCCTTCACCTTGACCTGATCGTCTGATCGACCCAGAAACTCGATCGTGCCGGGTGCCGTCCACCGCGCTAGATCTCCCGAGCGATAGATGCGCCCGAGGTCGGGAACATCGACGAACGCCGCAGCGCTCAGATCTGGTCGGTCGTGATAGCCGCTGGCGAGTCCCAGACCACCAATGGCCAACTCCCCAACAACGCCGATCGGGCTTCTGCCCAGGTCTGGTCCGAGGACATGGATCCGGGCGTTGGTGATCGGTTCTCCGATGGGCACTGACGCCCCAGTGTCAACGGCGGGATCGAAGCGGTGGATCATGCAGCCGACCGTGGCCTCCGTCGGGCCGTACTCGTTGATCAGCTCCACCCTGCCTGCTGCCGCATCGAAGGCCCGCTTGGCCACGGCCGTCTTCAGGTCCTCGCCGCCCAGAATGAGCGTCCTGATGTGATCGGTTCGCAGTGCGTCGTCGTCCAGAACTGCCAAGTGGGCGGGGGTCAGTTTCACGACATCAACAGCGTCGTCAGCGAAGACGTCGAGGATGGCCAGGTCCCCTGCGTCAGTCTCGGGGTAGACGACCACGGTCCCGCCAGTGATGAGCGGGGTGAAGAGCGAGGTCACGGTCAGATCGAAACCGACCGAGGAGTGCAGAGCGAAAGAGACTGCCTCGCCCCGTCCATACTCGACGGCCGCCACGTCGAGATAGTTGGCCAGGGCTCCATGGCTCACCTCGACACCCTTGGGTCGTCCCGTGGATCCGGACGTGTAGATGACGTAGGCCGGATCGGTCGGCTTCGAACGTCGCTGGTCACCGACGTTCCCCCCGGCCGACGGCGTAACCACGTGTATCCCGTCCGGGAGATCCTCGTGGTTGAGGGCGCCATCGGAAACCAGCGCGACGGCCGAGCTGTCTTCCAAGATCAGCCGGCGACGAGCAGCCGGCAAACCGGTGTCGATTGGCACGTACGCAGCCCCGGCTTTCCAAACCGCGAGGAGGCCGATTATCAGGTCAGCAGATCGCGCCAGGTGAACGCCGACACGGTCCGACGGCCCGGCCACGGCCGCCAGTGCCGTAGCCAACTCGTCGCTTCGCCGATCCAGCGCGGCGTAGTCCAACTCGGTGTCGCCGTCCTTCACCGCAACGGCGTTGGGAGCGGCAGCGGCCTGAGCCCGAATGCGATCGATCGCCAGTTCCGGCTGGGCGGGAGATGTTGTGTCGTTGAACTCGTCCAAACGGGCCAGTTCGGCCTCGCTGAGCAGTTCAACGGAGCTGAGCGCAGTCGAAGGATCGGCGAGGAAGGCATCGAACACAGTGAGAAAGTCGGCAACGAAACGCCGCTCGGTGGCTGCGTCAAAAACGTCCCGGCGCATGTCGAAGTGGATCGTCCATGAGCCGGTCTCGTCAAAGTCGTGGATCTGGATGCGAAGGGCGTGGTCGCGATCGCCATGACCAGGGTGGATCCAAGTGGATTCCACACTCCAGCCATTGAATCGACCAAGCGAAGTATTGACGAGGTTCAGCAGCACGGAGGCATTGCGATTCGCCGACGCGGCTGAGGTTCCAGGTCGGGCGTGCACCAACAGATCTCGCATCGTTGTCCCGATCGAGTCCGTGAGTGTCTGGAAGGTGTCTCCTGCTCCGACTTCGACCCGCATCGGCAACACCTCGATGAAGAGCCCGGCCGTCTCTTTGAAGCGCTTCGACGGACGGTTGTGGGCCGGGGTCAGCACTGAGAACGACGATTGGCCTGAAATCCGACCGATGAGTGTCGACAACACAGCTGCGAATGCATTGAATGTCGAAACGCCGCCGAGAAGGCCATCGTCTCCCCCGAGCTCCGAGAGCCTGGCAGTGCGCTCGGGACCCAGTTCGATGGTGACTCGATCGGTTCGGGTTGACGGCGTCGGGCTGGCATCGCGGCCGTAGAAACTCAGCGGGACGGAGTCCGACTCGTGGGCTGCCCAGTACTCAACAGCTTCGCGGTGTGCTTCCGAATCGCGGCGATCGAGTTCGAACGCGGCATACCCCGCGAAGGACGGCACATCGAGATCGAGCGAATCACCGACGACCGCTCGCTCGTACAAGTCGCTCATCCGGCGGAACAGGATCGATGTGGCCCAGCCGTCGGTGATCAGGTGATGTTGGACGATCCACCAGACGTGATCCTCCGGTCCCATCCGGACAAGCCCAGACCGATAGAGGGATGCGCTCATGTCGAACGGTTCGGCTGTCTCCCCGTCGAGGTGGCGGCGTAGGGCAGCCTCGGGATCGTCAGACTTGGACAGATCGAGAATCTCGAGATCAGCAGGTGCCTCGCCGCGGACGCGACCTGCGGGCTCTCCGTTCTCGACATCGATCACGAGCCGCAACACATCGGTGTTGGCAACGAGTGCGTCGAACGCCCGGCCGAAGACGTCTGGATCGACGGGTCCGGCGATTCGGAACGCCAATGCCATGTTGTACAGCGGCGCGGAAGGCTCGAGCTGTTGGCCCGTCCAGATCAACCGCTGCCCTTGGGTGAGCTGCATCGCTTGCGTCACGGTGTCAGCTCGCCCCTCGGCGCGTCAGGTAGTCGGTGATGCTTCCCAACGTGCCGAACTGATCGAGGGTCAAGTCACTGTCTGGCACTTGAATGCCATACGTCTTCTTGATGTGGCTGACGAGGCGCACGTAGGCGATCGAATCGAGCCCGAGTTCGACGAGGTCGTCATCCGGCGACAAGGCGACGTCGTCCCCTTGATTCCGGAACTGCTCCTCGAGGTAGGCAGCCAAGGCTTGTCCGATCCGCATCACTACCTCACAGTCCCAGCATTCGAGCAATGACGACTCGCTGGACGTCTGATGTGCCGGCATACAGGACGCCCCCTACCGCATCACGCAGGTCGCGCTCCAGGCCGGTCTCGGTGAGATATCCAGAACCACCGTGGATTCTGATGGCGTCCAGCGACGATCGCACCAAGCTCTCGCTCAGGTGCAGCTTCAGCATTGCCGCCTCCATCGTGACGTCTTCGCCCTGCTCGATCATCCAGACGACCTTGTACAGCAACAGTCGGGCCGTCTCGAGATCGAGCTTCATGTCCGCGATGCGATTCGACACCGATTGGAATTTCCCAATTGGCTGTCCGAACTGCTTGCGCTGCTGGGCGTGCGCAACCGACGATGCCAGTTGGCGCTCGATCGAGCCAACTGCGGTCGCAACGATGAACGCGCGCTCTCGTCCCAAGGACGCAGCAGCAATCGCACCACCTGCGCCCTCCGGGCCAAGCCGGCGACTCTCTGGGACGAAGCAGTCGTCGAAGTTCAGGTCTCCCATCGGAACGCTGCGCAAGCCCATCTTCTCCTGTGGAGCACTTGCCGTGCATCCCTCGCCATCCAAGTCCACGAGAAACGCAGTGATTCCCCACCGTCCCTTGCTCGGATCGATCGTGGCGAACACCAATGCCATATCGGCCATCGGAGCGAACGTGATGTACCGCTTGTGACCGTTGAGCAGATACCCGCCGTCGACAGATGAAGCCAGAGTCTGGAGGGCAACGTGATCGGAACCGGCCTCGGGCTCGGTCATCGCATGCGCACCAATGAGCTCGCCGCGACTCATGGCCGGCAAATAGGCGGCCTGTTGCTCGTCCGTGCCGTATGAAGCGATCGGATGCTGGACGGTCCACATGTGAGTCGACAGCGCATAGGTGAGCCCGTTGTCAGAACACGATCGGCCCAACGCTTCCATCGCGAGCGCCCCCGACATCAGGTCGGTGTCCTCCCCGGTCGTGTTGTGAGCGGACGGCACCGGCATCGACAACAGGCCGAACTCAGCGCATCGCCGCCAGCCATCACTGGGGAACTGGGATGTCTGGTCGCGCTCGTGGGCCCCATCACTCAGGGTTGCGCCGAACAGCTCCACTCGTTGGACGAGCTCCTGTTGCTCTTTCGTCAGGCCGAAGTCCATCAGGTCACCGCTCGGGAGCGGGCTACGGCATATCTCGAGTTCATCCAATCCACGATGTCGCCGATCGCGCGGGCTCGATTGCCAGGCAGCGTGAAGGTGTGGTCCGTCGCTTCGTAGTACTCAACTTGGGCACAAGACTCGAGGTCCAATTCGGGGAAGGCTTCCTCCAGCTGCTCTCGGTAGTTGTAGGCCAGCGGGCCCATCTCGGTATAGAGCATCAAGAGATCGGTACGTCGGTCGATGAGACTGCCCAATTCGGCTCCGAATCTCTCTCGCGAGACGTGTTCGTTCTCGAAGATGATCAAATCGTCAGGCCCTGCACTCGTCGTCGACCGGGTGCCGAGTCGGCGAGCCACGTACCCAACCCAGCGATCCAGCTGGAAGATCCGACGCCGGTAGTGACGGATCTTCGACCTCGTGGTTGGGTAGGAGTAGCCGTCGATCAAGACTGCCCCCGAGACTCGCTCATCGATCAGGGCCGCTCGAAACGCGTTGTAGGCCCCTGTACACAGACCGATGGGGACGAATCGATCCACGGTCGTTGCAGCCTCAACAGCATTCATGGCTTCGACGACATCCTGACGAGAACGTTCGATGTCAAGCATGCCGCCGACTTGCAGTTCGCTGTCACCCACACCGGCCATGTCGAATCGCAGGGCCGGGAAACCCGCCTGCGCAAGGGTGCGAGCCAGCTCGACGTTGAGACGGTTCGGGCCGACGCGATGCAAGAGCCCGGCATTGAGCAGCAGCGCAGCCGGACGGCCCGCATCGAACTCGTCAGGCATCGTCAACAGACCCATGAGGCCATTGTCGGGACCGAAGTACAGCGGTCGTTCGTTCATTCCATGTGCCCCATGATCGACGCGATCCTTGCCGGAACTGTCCGGGGTAACAAGGCGGCGTACGTCGAGGCCAGGTCATCCCAGTTGCTGGCGTCCGAGACGCGTTCCAGATCGACGTCTGGCCGCTCCGTCAGATGTTGGAACTCCGTCAGATCTCCAGATGTGAGAATCGTGGTCGGCTGCGGCCAACGCAGATCAGCCAGGGAGAGCGAAGAGAGCTCAGCCCTCAGCTGGGCTGGGTATGGGAACCCCAGCAGCTCGTTGCCGATCGTCCCGATGGGAGCTGAGCCCCCCTGGCGGGACGCAAGCATCTGAGCATGCATGCGTTCCAGCTGGGAGAGGTGATCGGCCCCTTCGAGAATCGGATCCCAGAGCACGAGGCCCTCTACCTCGGCTCCGCCCGCCGCGGCCGCCGCCGCCAGGGTTGCGCCCAGCCGAACACCCATCAGGGTCACCCGTTGCAGGTCCGCAACGGAGCAAAGCTCACGAACGGACGTGGTGATGTCGTCGGTCCACCGCTCAATCGTGCCGTCGCCGCTTGTGCCGAAGGAGTCCCCGGTTGCGAAGTAGTCGAAGCGAAGAACAGCCAATCCGGCGTCCACGAGCGACCGAGACACCTGCCTCATCGCCCAGTGCGTGCGCATGTACTCCCATCCAATTGGTGCGCACAGCACGACGCCTCGGCTGGTCGGTTGGTCTGGCAGTGACGCCATTCCAAAGAGGGGCTCGTCACCGCTGCCGAAGAAGAAGGCCGAGGTCGTGCGGCGACGTGGTTCGTGTCCCGCGGCAAAATCGGGTTTCGGAGCGACCGTCGGAGCTGCCGCGTCACCCAGATCACCGAGCTGACGAGCGACCTGTTCGAGTGGATTCAGCAGCACGACCCGCGGACTTATCCGAACACCGGCCTCGGTATGTAGTCGTGTGATCATCTGCATGGCGAGAATGGAGTGCCCGCCGAGGTCGAAGAAGTTGTCGCCAACACTCACCTTGTCAACCCCAAGCAGCTCTGCAGCCATGGCGGCGACCACCTCTTCCGCTCGATTCCGCGGCGCCACGAAGCTGGCGGTCGTCGTGACCTCGCCGATGGCATCAGGCAAGGCCGAGCGATCGAGCTTGCCGTTGGTCGTCAGCGGCAATGCTTCGAGCCTCACGAGATGGCGAGGGACCATCGCGTCAGGCAGCTCTCTGGCGAGGTGCTCACGCAGTTCCGTGAGATTCGCCGGTACCTGCTCGTTGCCGACGTAGTAGGCCACGAGCCGAACATCACCCGGCCTCGGCTCGCGAACCGCTACTGCTGCTCCCCCAACCGCTTGGTGACGCTCGAGAGCAGTTTCGATCTCACCAGGCTCGATGCGCACTCCGCGGACCTTCACCTGGTCGTCGTTGCGGCCGTGGTATTCGACGCGACCGTCTGGCATCCAGCTGCCGATGTCCCCGGTGCGATACATGAGTCCGCTGAAGTCCGGTGCCAGAACGAAACGTTCGGTCGTGAGATCGGGCCGACCGAGGTATTCCAGGGCCACCCCGGCCCCCGCAACGTGGATCTCACCTGGCACGCCGATGGCCGCCGGTGCCCCGGTGGGGTCGAGAATGAACAGACGCGTATTGGCAATGGGCTTGCCGATGGGCACGGAAGTTGCCGTGTCCACCCCGCGATCGAAGCGGTGGATCATGCAACCAACTGTGGCCTCGGTCGGGCCGTACTCGTTGTAGACAGTGATGTCGCCGTTCGAACACTCGACGGCACGGAGAGCAACGCTGGTCTTGAGATCCTCGCCTCCGACCACCAAGGCACGGATCCTCTGCGCGGCCAAGTGTCGGTCCTCCAGCACTGCCAGGTGGCTCGGCGTCAGCTTGACCACGTCGACGGCGTCCTCCTCGAACACGTCGCGGACGGTCAACGCCCGCGGGTCGTCATCGGCGTAGACGACAACAGATCCGCCCGTCAGCAGCGGAACGAACACAGAGGTGATCGTGAGGTCGAAACCGACCGAGGTGTAGAAGGGAAAGCTCGTCGGCTGGTGTTCGCCGTATTGCCCTGCTGCCCACCACGCATAGTTGATGAGGCTTCGATGGCTCACAACAACTCCCTTGGGAGTTCCCGTGGATCCGGACGTGTACATCGTGTACGCGGGGGTCGCGGGGTCGACGGCAGTCTGCTTCCAAGAGTCAGCATCTCCGGGCGAGGCCCGATCGGCGGGCCGATCGGCGTCGATGGTCATGACTGGCGGCAACTCGCCGGCGAGGTTCCGGGTGAGCTCATCAGTGGAGATGACCAACGCGGCCCCACTGTCTTCGAGTATCCATTGCACGCGCGCAGCCGGCAGATGACGGTCGATTGGCACGAATGCGCATCCGGCCTTGAGGCAAGCGAGCAGGGCTGCGATCAGACCGGATGATCGGGGTAGGTAGACACCAACGGCTCGATCGGCAACGCCGGCTGAGACGAGGCTCTCGGCCACAGCGTTGCTGATCTGATCGAGCTCGGCGAAGGTCAGCGCGACACCATCAGACAGCACAGCCGGCGCATCAGGTCGTTGTGCGACTTGGGCCGCAAACCCCTCCAGGATCGTGGCGTGGGGGATCTCAGCTTCCGTCCGATTGACGTCGTGGATCAGGGCGAGATCGTCCTCGCTGAGTGTTGTGATCTCGGCGAGCTGGTTGTGACGGTTGTCGACGATCCCGGCCAACAGCAGTTCGAGTTGGTGCAGGAATCTCTGAGCATCGTCTCGACTGAGGTCCGCCGCATCGTGATCGAGGCCGACGCGCAGCGGCTCGGAAGACTCGACCGTCACGGAAAACGGGAAGCTGGTGCGGCCGTAGCCGCCGACCGTCTCATACGTGAGAGCTCCCGACGGCGAACTGCCCGAACCGCCAAAGCCCCAGTAGGCGAACAAGACATCGGATAGTGCGGTTCCGGTGCCCAGCGGGCTCCACTGCTGGAGCTGTGGCAGCGCCACGTGCTCATGCTCCAGCACCGCAGCTTGACGCCGCTGTACCTCGGCCAGCCAGGTCACGACTGCGCCATCAGCAGGAACAGGAAGTCGCAGGATGGTCGTATTGATGAACATCCCGACGGTCACATCCATGTCTGCCAACTGCGGCGGCCGGCCCGACGCAACCACTCCCAGCGCAACATCATCAGAACCCGTTGATCGGGCTACCAGCAGGGCCATCGCACCGACCAGCACGGTGTTCAAGGTGAGCCGCTCGTCCTTGGCAAAGTCTCGGAGTCTGCGACTGAGGTCAGCGTCGAGGGTTCGGTCGCTCCGCGAGTAGCCGCCAGGCTCATCCGACGATGGAAGCATCCTGGTCGGCTGAGCCAGGCCGTCGAGCTCTCGACTCCAGAACTCCCGATCATCGTCAACGCTCCGGCTCTGGAGCCAGTCGACGTAGCTGCGGAACTGAGGTGTATCGGCATCCGACGGAGCTGAGCCGGACTCGTAGACCTCGAATACCTGGCGAAGGACAATCCCTGCAGACCAGCCGTCCTGGACCAAGTGATGCTGCGTCCAGATCAGCTGCCAGTCATTGGGCCCAAGGGCGACGAGCAGCAGGCGCATCGTTGGACCGTCCTGGAGATCGAAGCGACGCGATCGCTGTTCGGCCGCCAGAACCTCGGTGGATTCCGCTTCGAGCTCGCTCAGGGCAACGACATCGAAGTCGAAAGGCAGCTCGGCCCGCACCACCTGCCGAGGCGTCTCCCCCGGCTGCCAGTGGAAGACCGTGCGCAACGCCTCATGCCGAGCTACAACCGCGGTCCATGCGTCTTCGAACCGGTCCGTGTCCAGCGGTCCGGAGATTCTCAACACCTGTTGGACGATGTAGAGATCGGGAGCGTCGGAAGCCACGGCGTGGAAATACATGGCCTCTTGTACCGGGGAGAGCTGGAATCCGGCTGGGTCAGCCGTGCGCGCGGAAAGTGGCAACACGTCGATGGACGTGGAGCCCCTCTGTGGATCTCTGGACGCATCGGCCGAAGCCATGCGATTCCCCTCTTTGCCGACTGTGCATCCAGGCGCCGAGCGCCCGCCCTGGACCCGCCATGCTAGGCCCTGTGCGGCCCAGGCCAAGAGTGGGCCCTTCCGAAGAATGCTCACGCAGCGTGACCGCCTAGCCCTTCAGTACGGTGACCTCGTGCTCTTCGACATAGCGTTGCCTCAGGGAGTGGTTCTCGAAGAGGTGCCCGCCGGAGACGAGGCGCCGTTGCTGCCCGAAGAAGAAGCTCTGCTGGGACTGCGCGCAGTCGACCGCCGCCGGACCGACGTGGCGGTTGGCCGAACCGCTGCCCGACGGGCTCTCAGCAAGCTCGGGTTGCCGAAGACTCCAATCGGACGGGGTGCGTTGGGTGAACCGCTGTGGCCGGCCGGCGCCGTGGGTTCGATCACTCACGCGGCAGGGATCGGGCTGGCTGCCGCGGCGCTCGATGATCGATTTGCCGGCATCGGACTCGATCTGGAACATGCAGACCGCTACTTCGCCGGTCTGGAGGATGAGATCAGCTTCGGCGCGGAGCGGGACGAGCTCGGGACGCCGCCCGATGGTCGTGACGTGGTGGAACTGTTTGCCGTCAAGGAAGCCACGTACAAGGCACTGTCACCCCTCGTTGGGCGCTACTTCGGCTTCGAGGCCGCTCAGGTCCGTCGCGTGGACGGCGCTCCGACGGTCATGTTGCGCGAGGATCTCGACGACTCATATGTCACCGGGACGGTCGTACCGGTCACAATCCAGTGGTCGGGTGACCTGGTGTTGGCGGTGGTGGCCATCCCGGCGGACTAGCCGCGGTCAGCCACGAGTTTGAGCAACTCCCCGCCCCACGTCGTCACGTACAACTCTCCCTGGCTGTCCACCCCGAAGCTCGTGGGACGACCGTCGAATGACAGCTCTTCTGTCCAATCGCGCTCGGCGATCGCTTGATCACCGTCCAGCTCAAACGATCGAATGAACCCACTGCACCAGTCGCCGTAGAAATAGGTCCCATGGAGCTCCGGAATGGCAGCACCGCGATACACATACCCGCCTGTGATGGAGCAGCCGTCGTCGTGTGAGTATTCGAGAACAGGCAGGACCTTGCCGGTTGGATCGCAGTCACGCTGAAAACACGCCGACCCTTCCATGTTCAGCCAGCCGAAGTTCCAGCCTCCGCTGTCGATCGAAACCGCGTTCACCTCTTCCCATCGTTCGTGACCAACATCGGCGATGTAGATCGTCCGCGTCACATGATCGATGGAAAAGCGCCATGGATTCCGCAACCCGAACGCCCAGACCTCAGGGGCATTGCCGTCAATGAAGGGGTTGTCGGGCGGGATGGCGTAGGGATCGCCCCGATCGACGTCGAGGCGAACGATTGCCGAGAGAATGGTGTCGGGATTCTGGGCGTGCGTGCCAGCGGCGCCTCCCTCTCCGAGACTGAGCCACAAAAGGCCGTCGGGGCCGAACTCGAGCATCCCTGCGTTGTGGCGGTTCGTCGGCTGGTCGACGAAGAGGATCTCCTGCGCCGAGTCTCGGTCGGCAATGCTTGGGTCGGCCGAGACGGTGTATTCGACAAGGACGGTGTCATCCTGGGTGTCGGTGTAGTAGACGAACAGGCGGCCGTTGGCGGCATAGTCGGGATGGAAGGCCACTCCCAGGAGACCCTGTTCGATCCCGAAGTCGAATACCTCAGGCCGAAGATCGAGGAATGGTTCTTCCGCGATGGTCCCGTCCGGTTGTAGCAGCATGATCTGGCCGTCCCGAAGGGCGATGAAACGGCGATCATCATCCGGCGGAGATGTCAGAAAGATCGGCCTGCCGAGGTCTTCAGCGATCAGTTCGAGGCGGAAGCCCTGAACCGGGGGCAGCGTGGTCGTCGTCGTGGTCGACGTAGTGGTGGTCGATGTCGAGCTGGTCGACGTCGTCGTGGGGGTTGATTCGGTGGTCGTCGTAGCCGAGGCCGTCGTCGTTGTCGTCGACGCCACGGGTTCGGGCTCTGCGATGGTCCCGGAGCAACCAGCCAGCAGAGCCGCCGTCGCTATCAGATACTTGCTGGGCGGGCGCACACGGCCAGCATGCCCCAACCGCGGCACAACCCAGTGTCTTTCTCAACCGATGTCGAGATGCAGGGTGAACACCCGCTCGGCCGGCTTGTCCTCCCATGATCGGCGGTATTGCAGTTCGATGTCGGTTGCACCTGCCCGAGTGGCCTCGAACTCGAACGTGAACCGACCGCCGGCGCCGACCCGGCTGCTGGTGTTCTCCGTATATCCCCCATCGGTCATGAACACCATGGTCTCGTCGTAATCCTCGACGAGCCAAGCAAATCCGGTCGTTGGGTTTCCGTGGAGATTCACCACGAAACGATCTCCGACCTCGAGTTCAAGCCTGGATCCGGAGTCATCCATCTCGAGGACCGGTGGCGTGGCAGCAGCCGAACAGGCGGTGAGCACCAGCACGACCACCGCCAAGAGCATGCGACGCGTTGTTGCCGCCACACGTCCAGGATGCCGAGAGGGGGTCGGTAGATCCAGGGGCAAAGGACTGGGCCTGCAGTCTTCGGAGGCCTCAGGCCGCTCACGGCCGTCCGCAGCCCGCAGCCCGCTCTCCGGAGGCCTCAGGCCCCTCAGAAGCCTCGCGCCGCGTACATCATCGAACCGAACACGATGATCAGCACCGCCAGCCCAAACCTAGGGATGGTGCGCAGTTTGCCCATGACCCCATCGAGAGCCTCATCACTGACGCCGGTGTCCACGACGACCTTCTCGAGTCGAGACTCGACCAGGAAGTGAAACAGCGTCAGGAGAAGACCGAGTGTGCCGCCGACGAGGATCGACCAACCCCACCGCGAGGTCGTCAGGAGTTCCCAGTCGAGGCGCCAGTCGGTCATCGACAGATTGAGCAACGCTCCGAAGACCACTGCTGGCACAGCCAACCACGACGCGAGGTGGAATATGCGAGGAAAGATGGTGGCGAGCATCCAGCGCTGCCGCTCGCGATTCGCCCGCAGAAGCACCGGTACCAGGACCAGGTTCACGGCCACGACCTCACCAAGCCACGCCGCACCAGTCCCTATGTGTATCCAGCGAATGACTGCCTGCCAATTCATCGGAATCAAGGCTACGCCCTCCGAGATCGTGCGCCGACGTTCGACGTAGTCTGACGGCGTGCTGGTGATCCTCAAGGTCGTCCACATCACGGCCGCCGCAATCTGGCTTGGTCACAAGATCCTGATTCCCAGGGATCTCCGAGCCAGCATTCCCGTAGGCGGGGACACGGCTGCTCGAGCCGTGCAGCGGGTCGACTTCGCCGAGCGCCTCGGCCAAGCGACAGGATTGCTGACGTTGGTGTCGGGCGTGGCCCTGATCGTCGCCGTCGGCGGCTTTGGTGCCGTCTCCGAGTGGATCTACGCAGGTGCCGCCTTGGTGGTCCTGTCGTTCATGATCGGTGGCCTGGTGGCGCGACCGGCGTGGGCAGCCACCAAGTCCCTGCTGGCAACCGGTCAGGTGACAGCCACTGCCGAGCCGATCAGAAGGCTGAGCAGCGTGCTGGTGATCGAGTCGGCGCTGTGGGTCTTGGCCTTGGCGACGATGTTCCTCTGAGTCTGCGAGCCAAACGACTGAACCCGGCCTTGCGGCCGGGTCCAGAGTCGGGTTGGGATCCGAGTGATCGGATCCGGAGGAGAGCTGTCTGTTACTTCCAGCCGGGCCGGCTGGATGCAGCCTCGTATCGGGCTGAGTCGAGGTCCCATCGGGCGGCGGCGAGCTCAGCGATGCTGGCCCCTGCGGAGCGAGCATCTTCGTGCTGACGCCAGGCCGTGAGGAGGCGATCGAAGCTCTGATTGAACGTTGTCATGGTCTTCGTCCTGGTCGAGTACGGATACTTGCTTCGGCAATAGAATATCAGGACTTGAATCTATCTGACACTCGAATACACCCTTGATCTGTTAGATTGCCATGAAATCCAAGGTTCTGGTGACTCAGACCTTCGTTTGTGCGACTGCGCTGCGAGAAGGGAACCCTGAGGCTTTCGGAACCATTGTTGTGAAATTCTTGGAGGCACCGTGCACCTCGACGACATCGACTGGCTCATCATTCAAGAGCTTCAGGTGAACGGCCGAATCTCCTTCAAGGACCTGGGCGACCTGGTCGGTTTGTCGGCCCCAGCAGCCGCCGAACGAGTCCGCCGCCTCGAGCGCCGCGGGGTCGTCACAGGTTTTCGAGCAGTTCTGGATCCGGACGTGCTGGGTGTACCGATCCTGGCCGTCATCCGTGTCAATGCCAGGGCCGATGCTGTGCAACGGATCGACGAGATTGCGCCGAACATCCCCGAGGTGATCGAGTGCCATCGGGTCACCGGATCCGACAGTCACGTCATTCGGGCTCGGCTCCGTTCGACGAGGCATCTCGAGGAGCTGCTCGAGCAACTCCTCCCCTACGGCGACACCATCACCAACATCGTCACGTCGTCGCCGGTCTATCGACGCCCTCTCAGCCGGCAGGTTTCGGAGCCGGACCGCCGATGATCTGATCGAGTCGATCGCGTTGACGCCGATACTCGTGCTCGAGCATGCCCCACACCGTGTGATCCATCCAGGTTCCGTGCACCTGGAGCTCATCCCGAAGGACACCTTCCTTCACGAAGCCGAGCTTCGTGGCGACCCGCTCTGATGCCTCGTTCCCGACCGCAATGCGCAGCATGATGCGGTGGAGATCAAGCGTCTCGAAACCCAGTCGAACCATCGTCGCCGCCGTCTCTGTACAGATCCCACGACCGGCATCGGCTGTCCGAACCCAGTAGCCGATCTCGCCGGCGCGGAACGCTCTGGAGACAAACCAGATGGAGACATTGCCTAGATGTCGTGACGGGTCATCGCGGGTCCGGATCGCGTAGTCGAAGGCCTTCCCTTCCCGCCACGCTCGCCCGGTCTCCCGGACGAATCGAACGGCGTCGGTTCGTCCGTACGCCAGATGCGCCCATGGGAGCCACTCGTGAAGCTGCGGCAGCGACTCTTTGACTGCGTCGAGCAAGGGCTCGGTGTCACGCCGGCGGAAGGCCCGCACCTCGAACCGATGCGTCTGCAGATCCGAGGGCGGCGTTTCCATGACGGGCCAAGCTACCTACGCTGCGGCACCGTGTCCGCCCCACCCCTTCCCGGTGTCGTCGCCGAGCTGCCCACACCGGAGAACGCCGACGTCGCCGCAGTCCTGATTCCCGTGTACCCCGACGCGGACGGCGTTCACCGCCTCCTGTTGACCAAGCGGCCGCTGACCATGCCCACGCATGCGGGCCACCTGGCGTTTCCCGGCGGCAGGCCGGACCCGGGCGACCGCGATCCCGTCGACACGGCACTCCGTGAGGCAAACGAGGAAGTGGGAATCGACCCGACAACCGTCGATGTGCTCGGGTACCTAGACCCCATTCACACGTTCGAGTTCGAGCTGTTCGTCGTACCGGTCGTCGGGTGGATGGAGGAACGCCCCGAGTTCGTTCCCTCAGAGCGGGAGGTGGCGAAGCTGCTGGAGCCGCCGCTCGAAGAGCTCTCCGACCCGGACCGGTGGCGCTACGAGCTGTGGGGAGGCCGCCGCGTCTGGTTCTACGACATCGATGACGAGGTCCTGTGGGGAGCCACCGCCTACATGACGAGGCTTCTGCTCGGTCTCGACACCTGAGACATCGACACGGACTGACCCATAGACGACAAGCGCGGGTACGGTTCACACATGCGAAGACCGTGGCTCCTGGTCGGCGGCATCATCGTCGTCGTGGTGGGAATCGCCGGACTGGTACTGCCCGTCATCCCGGGCATTGCATTGCTCATTGTGGGCGGAGTCATGATTCGAGCCGCCGTAACGGGCGAAACCGTCGATCTCCGATCCCTGCGACGCCGCGTCAGCGAACCGTTGCCCGAGGCAGCGGACGGCTGAGTCAGCCCAGTCCGACCAACTCCTCACTCACGTTCCACAGGCGTTCCGCCGCGGCTGCATCGGTAGCTGCCGGAATCGGGAACGACGGCTTCGAGTCGAACCAGTACTGCCCTGAACCGATCTCCTCACTCGGAGCAGTTGCGAGATACACGCTGGTCGCCGCCCCCTCAGTCGGCTTGCGAATGAACGGACCGATGAGTCGGGTGACGAATCCCACCACCCCTGGGCTCTCTTTGTCCTTGCCGAACCCCGTGGCCACAACACCAGGATGCACGGCGTGGGCGGAGATGCCGTCGCCCGACCAGCGCTTGTCGAGCTCAACGGTGAAGAGAACGTTGGCGAGCTTGGAAGCCGCGTAGGCACGGAACGATTGATAGCCGGAAGTCATCTGCAGATCGTCGAAGTCGAGTCCGTCTTTGGCCGACCGGTGAGCATCCGAAGAGACATTGATGATCCGAGCGGAAGGGCTCAGCGAATCACGCAGCAACCTCGTCAGCAGGTATGGCCCAAGGTGATTGACGCCGAACGTCCACTCGAACCCATCGACCGTTTCACGGCGGGAACCCGTGAGGAGGCCGGCGTTGTTGATGAGTACGTCGACCTGCCTGTCAGCCAGCTGTCTTGCGAACGTATGGACCGAATCCAGACTGGACAGATCGAGCAGGCCGACCTCTGCATCCGCGTCGCTAGCCGTCTTGATCACCGAGGCCGCCTCGGTGCCCTTCGCCTGATCGCGAACGGTGATCATGACGCTGGCTCCCCGTTCGGCGAGCTCGGTGGCAGTCGCCAAACCGATGCCCGAGTTTCCGCCGGTGACGATGACGTTCTTGCCTGCGATGTCCCAAGTCATGCGGGCACGGTAGGGCCACCATCGCCATACCCAACACGCGAGAGAGGGCCCCAAAAGGGCCCTCTCAGATTCGGAGTCCTGGCCCGAGATCGCGGAGCAATCTCGAACCGACTCAGGTCGGCTGGGTCGGCTAGAAGTCCATACCTCCGCCGTGGTCATGGGCCGCCGGAGCTGCAGGAGCGTCCTCCTTCTTCTCGGCGATCAGACCCTCGGTGGTCAGCAGCAATCCAGCAATGGACGCCGCGTTCTGGACCGTGGAACGGGTCACCTTGGCGGGATCGGGGATCCCTGCGGCCAGGAGATCTTCGAACTCTCCTGTAGCAGCGTTGTAGCCGTAGCTTCCTTCGGCAGAACGCACCCGCTCGACGACGACACCTGCTTCGGCGCCGGCGTTCGTGGCGATCTGTCGCAGGGGCTCCTCGAGGGCCCGGCGCACGATGCTGCGTCCGAGCTTCTCGTCGTCGCTACCGCCACGGATCTTCTCGACAACAGCCTGTGCACGGAGGAGGGTCACCCCGCCACCGGGCACGATGCCCTCTTCGACCGATGCACGAGTCGCCGATACGGCGTCCTCGATGCGGTGCTTCTTCTCTTTGAGCTCCACCTCGGTCGCAGCACCGACCTTGATGACGACAACGCCACCAGCCAACTTGGCGAGACGCTCCTGGAGCTTCTCGCGATCCCAGTCGGAGTCGGTGTTCTCGATCTCGCGCTCGATCTGCTTGATGCGAGCCTGAACGTCGGTCTCCTGACCGTCACCATCGACGATGGTGGTGTTGTCCTTGGAGACGATGACCTTGCGGGCCCTGCCCAGCATGTCGATCGTGACGCCGTCCAACTTGAGTCCGACCTCTTCGGAGATCACGGTGCCGCCCGCCAGGATCGCAATGTCCTGGAGCATCGCCTTGCGGCGCTCACCGAAGCCAGGGGCCTTCATGGCCACCGACGCGAACGTGCCGCGGATCTTGTTGACGACCAGCGTTGCCAGGGCCTCGCCCTCGACGTCCTCGGCGAGCACGACCAGCGGCTTGCCGGTCTGCATGACCTTCTCGAGGACCGGAAGCATGTCGTTGACAGAACCGATCTTCTGATTGGCGATCAGGATGTACGGCTCGTTGAGGACCGCCTCCTGGGCATCCGGGTCGGTGATGAAGTACGGCGAGATGTAGCCCTTATCGAACTGCATCCCCTCGGTGAACTCGAGCTCGATGCCGAAGGTCTGCCCTTCCTCGACGGTGATGACGCCGTCCTTGCCGACCCGATCCATCGCCTCGGCGATCTTCTTGCCGATCTCCGGATCAGCGGCCGAGATGGCCGCAACCGATGCGATCTCTTCGGACGTCTCGATGTCCTTCGAGAATTCCGTGATGAACTCGGTGACCTTGTCGGCGGCCTGCTCGATGCCGCGCTTCACCCCTATGGGGTTGGCGCCGGCTGCCAGGTTCTTGAGGCCCTCGCGGACCATCGCCTGGGCGAGAACGGTTGCCGTGGTCGTGCCGTCACCGGCTACGTCGTTGGTCTTGTTGGCGACCTCATAGGCGAGCTTGGCGCCCATGTTCTCCCACGGATCGTCGAGCTCGACTTCCTTGGCGATCGTGACGCCGTCATTGGTGATGGTGGGTGCGCCCCACTTCTTCTCCAAGACGACGTTGCGGCCCTTGGGGCCGAGCGTGACTTTGACGATGTCGGCGAGCTTGTTGACGCCCGCCTCCAGGCCCTTGCGGGCCTCCTCGTCGAAGCGAAGTTCCTTCGCTGCCATGTGTGAATTCCTCCTGAGGTCCTAGACCAGAACGGCGAGTAGATCGCGAGCCGAGAGGACGAGGAGATCCTCGCCGTCGACCTTGATTTCAGTTCCACCGAACTTCGAATACAGAACGACGTCGCCTTCCTTGACATCCATAGGAACGCGATCTCCGTCGTCATCGAGGGCGCCTGGCCCAACTGCGACGACGTCGCCGTACTGCGGCTTTTCCTTCGCCGTATCGGGTATGACCAGGCCTGATGCAGTTCGAGCATCGTCCTCGTCGCGTGGCTTGACGACCACGCGGTCACCCAGAGGCTTGAGTGGCATAGGGGGGTTCCTCCCTTGTGACTGACTGTTAGCGCTCTCAGAGCGAGAGTGCCAGCGACGTTAGCAAAGGTGGCGAGAGACTGCTAGCGGGCGAGGCTTGAGGCTTGAGGCTTGAGGCTTGAGGCTTGAGGCTTGAGGCTTGAGGCTTGAGGCTTGAGGCTTGCGGCTTGCGGCTTGAGGTCTGGGGTCTGAGGGCGGCCGTCAATTGTCGAGCTTGCTGAGGGCCGACTCGATCTCACCGATCCGCTTCCTGATGTCGTCGATGCCGTGGCCGTCAAAGGCTTCGCCATCCCCCATCGGGGCGGGCGGGGCCGAGTCGTTCAGCAGAGTGTCGAGCTGACGGCGACGCTGCTCCAGCTCCTCCTCCAAATCCTCCCGGCTGCGTCCTGCATCCTTGTCAAAGACCGGCAGATTGGCCCTGATGTCGTCAATGTGGCGCTGCAAGGCGTAGCGCGCTTCGAAGTCGTCGACCGGAACGGCGTCGAGTTGCCGTTGCAGGTCTTCGATGGTTCGCAGCGCGTCGTCGAGGCCCATGATCGCTAGTCCGGCTCGATGTCGCCGCGGGCAGCCACCATTGCGCCCGTGTGAGCAAGTAGCCCGATGCCCCACCCGGCCGCCGGCCACTGCACCCACCACCCGGCTCCCGTCATGAGATCGATGACGGTCAATCCCAGTAGGACTGCCACATACACGGCGATATGGGTACGCCATGCCAGCCAGTTTGCCTTGACTCTCTCCTCTCGAACCCGCTTCTCATCCAGCGCGACCTGGGCTTCGCGGTCCTCTCGCTCCTGGCGGGCCAGCGCGGCTGCCAGCGCCTTGTCACTGATCCCCATCTCCGATGCGATGGATTTCAACTCGTCGAGGGACACATCGCTCGTTGCCGAGGTCGCCGCGGCCCATTCGAGTTTCGAGGCCGTCTCGATGAGGTCGCCCACTTCTTCTTGGGTGTATCGCCGAGGCTCTTGTTCCTGCGTCATCTGTGTGAACGCTATCGCGTTCTGAGGCCCGAAGCCCAAAGGCCCAAGGCCCATGTGGAATGCCCAAACGGCAAAGGCTGATGCCTGACGCCCTACTGATCCGCTACGCCGTGGCGCACTGCCAGAACCGCCGCCGCGGTTCGGTCGGCGACACCCAGCTTGGAGAGGATCGAGCTCACGTAGTTCCGGACGGTGCCCTCGGACAGGAACAGTTTGGCGGCGATCTCAGCGTTGGTGAGGCCGCTCCCCAGTGCCCGCAACACATCGACCTCCCGATCAGAGAGCCGGTCGGTCAACATGGAGCTCGATTCGGTCCCTCCCCCACCGGTTGTGACCTGCTCGAACAGTTGGCCGGCCACAGAGGGATCGACATGCGTGCGACCTTCGGCCGTTCCCTTGATCGCATCGATGAGCTGGCTCCGGGGAGTGTCCTTGAGCAGGTAGCCCGACGCCCCGGCCTTGATCGCGTCAGCAACCCACTCCGGAGCGTCGTACGTCGTCAGCACGAGGACTCTGACGTCGTCGAATCGTGCTCGGATATCACGAGTGGCGGCCACACCGTCTTTGCCTGGCATCTTGAGGTCCATCAAGACCACGTCGGGCTCGAGTCGTTCTACGGCCTCGACAGCGGCATGCCCATCGTCGGCTTCGCCGACAACTTCGATTCCCGGCGCCGTCGACAGGATCGCTTGCAGCCCCTCGCGGACGAGGTCCTGGTCGTCGCAGATCAAGACTCGAATGCTCATTCGGTCGCCACCCGCAGCATGACGGTCGACCCGTGGCCCGGAGTCGAATCGACTTCGAGTGTGCCGCCGATCAGCTCGGCGCGCTCTCGCATGCCTGCCAGACCATGGCCACCGTTCGCACCAGTGGGGTCAAACCCGGCACCGTTGTCCTGGACTGCCAACGAGAGCTGACTCTGCTGACTACGCATCCAGACCCTGATGTGGGTCGGCTCGGCATGTCGGACGGCGTTGGTGACCGCCTCGGTGGCGATTCGGAACACGTTGTGCTCGAGGTTCGGATCGAATCGTCCGGGATCGTCTGCGTCGAGCTCGACTGTGAAGGCGGACGCCTGGCCCAGCTCATCCACGTAGTCCTCGAGCGCCAGACGGAGTCCACCCTCTTCGAGAGGAGACGCCCGCAGTGCCTGGATGGATCGGCGGGCCTCGGTCAGACCATCCCGGGCCGACGCCAGGGAGCGATCGAGCATCTGCTTGGCGCGGTCCGGATCGTCGTCCCAGAGGCTGCGCACGCCTTCCATCTGGACCGCCACTGCGCTCAGGCTGTGGGCGAGGGTGTCGTGAAGTTCCCGTGCCAGTCGCCGCCTCTCTTCACTCATGGCCAGCCGTTCCCGGGTCACGGAGTAATCCGCCAGCTCCTCTCGCTGATCTCGAACCGCCTTGACCAGCCTGCCGATCACCAAGCCGACGAATGCAAACAGACCGGCCCGGAGCGCCAGCAGCCCACCAACCAGGGTGACATCTGCATTCGTGCCGTCGAGTGGCGCCAGCGTTGCGACGGCGTCCAAGAAGAACGTCGCCACGGCAAAGACGATCACCCAGCGGTACTTGTACTGCCAGGCGATGACGATCAGCGGAACGAACAGCAGGAAGAACAGGACCCAGTAGTCAGCAATCGACTCGTTGGCGCTGAACCCGGCTTCGATCCGGGCGTTGACCTGGAGACCGTTTTCGATGATGAGGCTCAGGGGCATCACTGTGACGGCAATCGGAAGATGCCATCTGCCGAAGTACTCCCGCACTGGTGCGAGCACCAGGAAGACGAGGAGGAGACCGAAGACAACGATGCCTGGGCCGGGCACGAAGACGAGCTCACCTTCTGGTGGAGGCTGCTCTGCCAGCGACAACAGGATCAGCCATCCAAGACGCAGCGTCACGAACCACTGCAGCAATCGCAAGAGCCCCGGTTCCACGCCGTGTTTCTCCACGCCCTCATTATGCGGGCCCGCGGCCCTGAATTCGCCTGTTTGCAGGTGATCCTGAGCTGCGTCACCCCTGCTCATGACAAATGTCACATGACCTCATGACGATTCAGGCCGACCATGTGATTGCTGTGACTACTGCAGAGAGCCGCAATCGGATGCAATGCGTATGGACACACCAACAACGTTCACGGAGGTGAACCATGCGTACCAAGAAGATGCTCACGGTGGCAGCGCTCGCAGCGCTTGCAGTAGTAGCCAGTGCCTGCTCGATCGACATCGAGCGCAATGCCGACGGCTCCCTCCGAGTCGGTTCGGTGCTCACAGCTGAGTCCTTTGCGACCGAGCTGGAGCGGGACCCGCTCAACAACGACACGCAGATCTCGATCCAGAACGGCGTCATGACCATGACGATCGACGGCGTGGAAGAGACCGGCGAGGAGTACGTGGCCACGCTGGTGGTCGAGCTCGGAGCCACCAACGGCAACCTCGTCGTTGACATCACCGACGCCGACTACAACGGCTACGAGGTGCCTGGCTGGATCGTCGATGCCTACAACGAGGCCATCGAGCGAGCGATCCGCGTCGGCGCCGAAGACGATCCCAACACGACGCTGGTGTCGCTGACAGCCGACAACGACCAGATCGTGACCGAGTGGCGGGTGGAGGACAACTCCTAGGTCCTGAAGTCACACCGTCCTTCACCCACCAGGCAGCCCCGGGGTCCCAACCCCGGGGCTGTCTCTTTGCTGCCTGTCCCCCACGGGTCGGGGAAGGAGGCGTTCGGCGTTCCGCGTTCGGCGTTCCGCGTTCGGCGTTCCGAGTCGGATCGCGGATTGCGGAACGCTGATCGCCAAAAGGGACTTGACTCTCCCCTTGGGGGAGGCCCGACGATGGTGTCCAAGGAGGTAGCCAGTGCAGCAGTTGGTGCCAATCGGAAGGTTCTCGAAGATGACGCGACTGTCGGTGAAAGCACTCCGTCTCTACGACGAGATCGGACTGCTCGAACCGGCCCACATCGACGAACGGTCCGGGTACCGCTACTACAACCTCGGTCAGGCGAATCGAGCCGAAGCGGTCCGGATCCTCCGCTCGGTCGACATGCCGCTCGAGGAGATCAGAGCGGTGCTCGATGCTGACAACGCCGAGCTGGTCCACAAGTACTTGGTGGCGCACAAGGAACTGCTCGCTGAGCGGTTGGCGCGCCAGGAACGCATGCTGGCGTACCTCGAATCACTCATCCAGAGGGAGGAAGGAATCATGCCGTACGACGTAGAGGTCACTGAGGTGACACCCCAGCAGATTGCAGCCGTCAAGGTGCACACAACGCTGGCGAAGATCGGCGACGACATCGGAATGGGGTTCGGGAAGGTCATGCAGGCCGTCGGCAGCGCTGGCGTTGCACCGGCGGGCGCACCCCTGCTCGTCTATCACGACGTGATCGACGAGGAGACCGATGGCAACGTCGAGATCGCCATTCCCGTCAGCGGGTCGTTCGACTCGACTCCCGACGTCTACACACGTGAGCTGGAAGGCGGGACCGTCGCCACAACCGTCCATCGGGGCCCCTATCAGGAGATCGGACCGGCCTACCACACGATCACCGGATGGATCTCGGAGCACGGACATGAGATCGCCGGACCGCCCCGGGAGATCTATTTGAACGATCCGCAGTCGGTGCCCGAATCCGATCTGCTCACCCGGGTCGAGTTCCCGATCCACTGAGCTCAGAGTCCCCCGAGGGTTCGCCCTCGGGGGCTCGGGTTCCGATCACACCCTTGGCTTCTTGGCGCTGAAGACAGCCACCATCCCGACGACCTCGACGACAACCTCTATGCGGAGCTGCGGGCTGCAAGCTGCAAGCTGATTGGTTGACACGCCCCGGTCGCTCTGCTCTACTCCCTCGCCACAACGCGCTCATCCAGAGCGGTGGAGGGACTGGCCCTGTGAAGCCGCGGCAACCGACGTGAACGGTGCCAATGCCAGAACGATGAGGAGCCGAAAGCGGGACTCCCGCTCGCGGCGCTCAGACCGAGCGCGACAGACAAGCGAGCTTCACAGGAGGTCCCAACCCATGATCACCGGCACACCATCGAGGCCCCTCGTAGCCATCGCCATGGCCAGCATGTGTATGCGTCGCTCTCGGGTGGTTCACCCGAGCGTCGCCTGAGCGCTCACCGAACGCCGCCACCCGAGAGAGACCGCCGAATCGGCGTTCCTGATCATGTACCCACGCGCCCATCAGGGGCACGGACGAAGGAACAACAGCTATGAGCGACACCTGGCGCTACGAAACACAACAGATCCATGCCGGTCAATCACCGGCCCCGGGAACCAATTCCCGGGCAGTCCCGATCTATCAGACAACGTCGTACACGTTTGACGATTCCGACCATGCAGCTCGCCTGTTCGGCCTCCAAGAGTTCGGGAACATCTACACGAGGATCATGAATCCGACGACCGACGTGTTCGAGCAGCGAATCGCCGCTCTCGAAGGCGGAGCAGCTGCCGTGGCCACGGCCTCGGGCCAGGCAGCGCAGCTGACCGCAATCACGACGTTGGCCCAGGCCGGCGATGAGATCGTCTCCTCGTCCTACCTGTACGGAGGAACCTACAACCAGTTCAAAGTGACGCTCCCACGGCTGGGGATCGATGTTGCCTTTGTCGAAGGTGTCGATCCCGAGGACTTCCGAGCTGCAATCACCGATCGAACCAAGGCCCTCTATGTGGAATCGATAGCCAACCCCGGCTACGTCGTTCCCGACTTCGAGGCGCTCGCCGAGGTAGCCCACGAGGCCGGCATCCCACTCGTGGTGGACAACACGTTCGGCGCAGCCGGATTTCTCTGCCGCCCAATCGACCACGGGGCGGACATCGTCGTCGCATCGGCGACGAAGTGGATAGGCGGGCACGGGACCGCCATCGGCGGCGTGATCGTTGACTCTGGCAAGTTCGACTGGGCCAGTGGCAAGTTCCCCTTGTTCACCGATCCGGCTCCGGGATACCACGGCCTGGTGTTCACCGACGTCTTCGGCGTGGGTGGGCCGTTCGGCAACATCGCCTTCGCCATTCGCGCCCGTGTCGAGGGTCTGCGGGATTTGGGCGCGGCGCTGTCGCCGTTCAACAGCTTCCTGCTGTTGCAGGGTCTCGAGACTCTGTCCCTCCGCGTGCAGCGCCATGCAGACAACTCTCTGGAGTTGGCCGGCTGGCTTCAAGCTCATGATTCGGTGGAGTGGGTCAACTATCCAGGCCTGACTGACCATCCCAGTCATGAGACGGCCAGCCGCTATCTCCGTAACGGGTACGGGTCGGTGTTGTCGTTCGGCGTGAAGGGTGGATTCGAGGCTGCCAAGGCGTTCATCAACAGCGTTGAGCTGGCGTCGCACCTTGCGAACGTGGGCGATGCCAAGACGCTGGTCATACATCCGGCGTCGACAACGCACCAACAGCTGGACGAGACCGAGCAAGCGGCCGCCGGCGTAACGCCTGACCTGGTCCGAGTCTCGGTGGGCATCGAGCACATTGACGACATCACGACCGACTTCGCCCAGGCGTTGGCGGCAACGACCGTTCCCGCCTGACAAGTACGACGTGGGGCGGCCGACAACCGGTCGGTCGCCCCATGATCACGCGGCTCGACCCGCTCAGGAGTAACTCAGCCGCAAGCGCTGCGGCCGCACGCCCGGTATTCGTTCGATCAGTCCGCGTGTCTCCAGGTCCAGCTTGACGGTCGTGGTGCCCAACCGGGGCTGGCGGCCAGCCACAACTCGGGGGAGGTTCGCTTCTCAACTTCGACCCGAAGATCCTTGAACGAAACCTCACCGAGCTCAGCCAGCGTTTCGAGGATTGCTGCCTTGACGGGCTCGTACATTGCGACCCGAATCCTGGTGTCTTCCTCGCCAGTCTTCGGGTTCAGCATCGCGATGCGCTCGTCGGTCATGTCAGGTCTTCGCCAATCGCTTGTCGAGTGGCGCGGCAAAACGTGGCGACACCGACGTGCCCTCGAGCCACTCCTCCAACTCTGCTGCCCTGCCTGTGATCATCGACACAGCCTCGGAACCCACGTCCTCCAGCAGCTCCCACACGACGTGGCCTCCCTTACGTGCGGCCCAGGCGCCGACGATTCGTCCGTCGACCCAGATGGTGTGGCCGGCATTGCCGTTGCGGTCGAACAGCTCGGTGACGTAGTCGCCGAGGAACCAATCTCGCTCCTTCCAACCCATGGTCGTGGGATCGAGGGAAGGCAACAGCGCAACCCATCGGCCCGTGTCCGGCGTTTCGTCGAGATCGTTCGGGAGGACCCAACCGGTCCCTTCCTCGAGTTCGACTTCCACGGCTTCGATGGCGGCGAGTGCCGCTTTGGTGTCCCGCACGGTCCACCCGGTCCACCATTTGATGTCTGTGAAGGTGCCGGGAGCGAAGGCCGCGAGCCAGTTCCTGAGTAGCGCTGCTTGAGCCTCGCCAGAATCGAGCTCCTTCATGTCGTACCCGATCCAGGCTCGCAACGGCGCCCACCGATACTGCCCCGAAACCCACGAACCAACCGGCTTGCCACGAATGATCAGACGATCGGTCGCCAGGAGGAACAACACCCGTGTCGACACCCCGATGGTCCCGCCGTAGGTCTTGCCAGCACCAAACTCGAGGGTCTCA
>CAJHYJ010000125.1_pt1 | contig 27484 bp, 23 predicted proteins | sample 9198711 | NCBI WGS metagenome assembly CAJHYJ01 (sample SAMEA7708361, study PRJEB35096) | sediment metagenome | biome: marine neritic benthic zone biome [ENVO:01000025]; feature: sediment [ENVO:00002007]; material: shallow marine sediment [ENVO:03000034] sea grass bed [ENVO_01000059] ...
ACGTTCCGGGAGACCATCCGATTCCAGCCTCGAGCTCAAACGACCCGTCGCCACGTGTGCACAGCACTCCTGTCACGCCGGCGTCGAGCTCGCGGGCCATCGTCGCGGCAACAGCGTCAAACACCTCGGTGAGGGATGCGCCAGTCAGCGCGAGCTGGCCGATCCTGGCAATCGACTCCTGCTGGACGGCTCGCCGGTGAGCCAGCGACTCAGCGTTCCGCCGATCGGTCACGTCTATGAGGGCACCTTCGTAGACGTCCCCATCCGGGGTGCTCACCACTCGCGCCGAATCGCGGACCCAGATGGCATCACCCGAGGCACGTCGCATCTCGAACTCCTGTCCGATGACCACCCCTCTGCGCCGAATGGATTGACCGAACTCGGTTCGATCGTCCGGATCGATGTAGAACGAGCTGGCCATCCTGTTCACGAGGTCGGACTTGTCGGCAACGCCGAGCAGGCGGACGGTCTCTTGGTTGGCGTCGATGATGCGGCCATCAGGGGCTGTGCGATACAACGCCACGGGCAGCAGCTCGAAGAATGTGCGATATCGCTCCTCGCTGGCGGCGAGGACCTGCTCGGCCCGGTAGCGCTCGGTTACGTCCCGGGCGACGATCTGGACCGCCTCTTCGCCCTGAAACACCGTGGGAGCGAGGGTCAGGTCGACTCGGCGTTCGTCGCCGTCGGGCCTCACCATGCGCATGTTGGGTAGGCGATGGACCGTGCCCTGCGACTGCGCCGAATCGATGACGTCAGCGGCCATTCGCTGCCCGTCCTCGGGAATGACGCTCCTCATGTGCATGCCGATCAATTGGCCTGGCTCGGAGTCGAGCAGATCGTGAGCCGCCGGATTGGCGAACACAAGGTCACCGTTCTGTGCGACCAGAATCGTGTTCGGAGAGGTTTCGACGAGGGTGCGGAAGCGAATCTCACTCTCTTCGATCTCAGATTGGCTTTGTCGGTACGCCCGTGAGATCACGCGGAACAGAATGTACGTGGCTGTGACGATTCCGAGCCGCCCGATCGTCAGCACAGTCTGCACCCACCATTCAGACTCGAACGCCTGCCTGAAGAAGCTGTTCATGCCAAAGCGTTCAGGGGCGAGGCTCGCGGCGATAGGCAGTTTGGCGACCTCGATGGCGCCGATCATCCCGACGAGGAGCTTCTCGAGCTGGTCGCTGCAGAAGAAGGCACCAACCGCCACAGCCCAGAGGGTGATCACCAGGCTGAGCACCGGGTCACCTGGAACCCGCCACCACACGACTGCGGCGACGACAACGTCGATGGCGACGGCGATCTCCACACGCCTCTCGCCGGCAGAGCGGCGGTCGAAGAAGGGAAGCACTGCAGCCACGGGTAGGGCCAGGGCGGCCGTAACCACCATCTGATCAGCTACCAACCAGGCAATGAAGACGAACGTCGCCAGTGCGAAATACGCGATCGTCCGGACGCGCAGAATCGTTGGCGCCAATTGGCGCCTACTGAGGAGTGGAGACGAGACCTGCATCATCTCGAGTGACCTATCGTCAGCAACCCGGCGTTGCTTGAACTGGGAACCGGTTCCATGGTACCCCACGTCTCACTGATGGGCGGGTGTTGCTGTGCCTCACGCAGCGAGTGGCAGCAGAAATGCAACCGTGGCAATCACATGCGCTGCCGAGCCTGCCACCACGAGCACATGGAAGGCCTCGTGGTACGAGAAGACCCGAGGCCAGAGGCGGGGCCGCTGGGTTGCCAGGATGACCAAACCGACCGTGTACGCGGCGCCGCCGATTCCAAGCCAGATGACGGCCCCGAGCCCGGCGTTCTGCGCCAATGGATAGACGACCAGGACGGCCAGCCACCCGAGCGTCGTCATCAGCACGACTCCCGGTGCCTTCCGCTCGGTGGGAAAGAAGATCTGCTGGACGATGCCCGTCAACGCAATCGTCCACGCCCCGATCAAGGCCACCCACCGGAGATTCCCCTCGAGCCCGAGGAGGGCCATTGGGGTCCAGGTGGCCGCGATGAGCACGAAGATCATCGAGTGGTCGAGACGTTGCATGCGTGCCTTCCAGACTTCCTGCCACGGGAACGAGTGGTAGAGCGAGCTGGTCGTGAAGAGCCCGACCAGTCCAACCGCGAACACGATGGCCGCGACGACGGCACTGGGCGTGGTGGCCGACATCACCATCCACACGCCCGCCACGATGGACAACACCGCGGCCGATCCGTGCACGAACCCGCGAACCGGGTTCTGCATTCGACCGAGGGTTGCCCGGGGAGGATGGTCGGGCGTTTCAGGCGACTTCACTCCCTGCATGGTACGCCTGTGAGGCGCCTTCGCCGCAGTCGCCCGGGGTCAAAGAGATGAACCTTTGGTTTCGCCTCGCGACCAATGCCGGCAATCGGCGCATGCTTGTGAGCTCTAGCGTTGGTCTCGATGGTGGATGACGAGCGGTTCCTGCTCAAGAATCTGATCGACCGACCGTCGGTCGCGGAGATCTTTGACGCTGTTGAGAAGCATGCTGATGCGTTCGACGCGGCCGTCGCCATGCAGGATGTCTTCGACGATCAGTTTCAGTATTTGGAGCTGAAACAACGGATCCGGCGAGTTGCCACAGTGATCCGGGAGCACCTGCCAGGGGAGTACCGCGACGCATTGGACGTGCTCGTTGCTGCAGCCGGTGAGCTCGACGAGCCGGGCTTCACTGCCATGGCTCTCAATGACTTCGTCGAGGAGTTCGGAACCGAAGACTTCGATGTGTCGGTGCCAGCCATGGCGGTGTTCACGGAGCTCGTATCCGCCGAGTTCGCAGTCCGGCCGTTCCTTCGATCGGATCTCGACGCCATGTTGGCCGTGATGGAGAAGTGGTCTGCCAGTGACCGGGACGCCCTGCGCCGCTTGGCGTCCGAGGGGTCAAGGCCGCGCCTTCCGTGGGGGATGGGCGTTCCCGAGCTCAAGCAGCGGCCCGAGCTCACGGAGCGGATCCTCCGTCAGCTACGACACGATCCGTCCGAAGACGTGCGACGTTCCGTCGCCAACCACCTCAATGACATCAGCAAGGACCACCCTGACTATGTCGTGAATGTGTTGTCCGAATGGCAGGACGGATCGGCCGCAGTAGCCGAAATCACCAGGCATGCGCTGCGGACACTGCTCAAAGCAGGTGACCCGGGGGCGCTCCGACTGCTCGGCTTCGATCCAGACGTCGGCGTCGTCGTGAGCGACCTTCGCATCGATCCGGAGCCTGCTCCTCTGGGTGGCTCAGCACGGGCGCATTGGACGGTCGAGAACCCGTCCGATGAGCCCGTTGAGGTCATGGTGGATTTCCGAATGGACTACTACCGGGACGGCAAGAGACCGAGTCGTAAGGTGTTCAAGGGGGCCGTGCTGTCTCTGTCGGGTGGGCAGTCCGAGGACATGAACCGCAAGATCTCCTTTGCCCAGATGTCGACTCGCCGAGTCGAAGCCGGGCCGCACGCCATCGAGATCCAGGTCAACGGTGTGGTCCGCGCGTCCCACACCTTCGAGGTGCTCCCGAGCTAGTCAGCCGCCACCCGGGCCGCGAACTCGTTCACCTGTCTGGGGAACCCGTTGCCGACGCTGGCTGCCACGACCGGAAAGAACATGGTCGAGAGCAGGCCCTTGGACCGCAGGTCGAGGTGGACGATGAGCTCGAGGGGACTCGTCCCCTGCAAGGTGGTGATGATCGATCCGTCGATCTCGCTCGACTCGATTCGTAGAACCATCCGCTCCGGATTGGATCGCTCGATGACGGTTGCGTGGCCGGGATAGCGCTTGCCTCCGGCGATGGCCACGAACTCGAAGCCTTCCAGCTGACCCTTGTCGTTGTGCCGAACGTCCGACACCTGATCGATGCCGGCCAGGACCTCCCAGGTGGATGCTTCCTGAAGGTGGTCCCACGCCAGCTGACGATCCGCGTTGATGGCGACACGGTGTTCGAAGGACTCGCTCGGCACCCAGCGACGATACCCGCAGAACGTTGTCTCATCATGCGCAACCGGGCGTACGAGGTATGGTCGTCGGCCGATGCCCACGATCCTCGCATTCCACGCCCACCCGGACGACGAAGTGACCTCTACCGGTGGGACGTTGGCCCGATATGCGGCCGATGGCCACACCACTGTCGTGGTGACTGCAACAGATGGGGCCGTCGGGGAGATCCACAACTACGAGGACCCTGACTCCCTGCGGGAGAGGCTGCCCGACATACGAGCGGCCGAGCTGGCCGATGCCCTCGACATTCTGGGAGTCGAGGAGTCCGAGTTCCTCGGTTACCGCGATTCGGGGATGATGGGCACCGATGACAACGCCCACCCTGAGAGCTTCTGGCAAGCGGACTTCATGGAAGCAACGCGCCGGTTGGTGTCGTCGATCCGGCGCCACCGTCCAGACGTGGTGGTGATCTACGACCCATTTGGCGGATACGGCCACCCTGATCACATTCAGGTCCATCGAATTGGCATGGCGGCGTTCTTTGGGGCGAGCGACCTGGGACGGTTCCCGCTCAGCGACGATGAGGAGATGCACATTCCTCAGAAGCTCTACTGGTCAGCGTGGCCCCGCAGTCGGGTGGGAGCGTTTGCCGACATGCGATTGGCGGCGGGCCTGATCGAAGAGGACGAGGCTGCCCGCATGCGGAACGGCGGGGTTCCAGATGAGGACATCGATGCGTGGATTCACGTGGCGGACTTTCTGGGTCACAAGGACCGTGCCTGGCGAGCTCATCGCACGCAGATTCCCGAGGACTGGTGGTTCTTCCAGGTACCCGAGGAGCTGCGTCCCGAGATCATGGGCCGAGAGGCGTACATCCGGATCCACTCTCGGGTGCCTGTTGACGGCATCGAGGACGACCTGTTCAACGGCCTCGAGTAGGCGTTCCGCGTTCCGCGATCCGCAATACCGGCCGGGCACACCGCTGCACACCAAAGTTCGGAACGCGGGGAGCCGATCGCGGATCGCGTCCTGAAGCTCGAGGCTCGAGGCCTGAGGCCTGAGGCCGAGGCCCTGCAACGCAGCCACTACCGTCCTGAGCCTCATGCGACGTGTCCTTCTGAGCCTCCTGGCGCTGGCTCTCGTAGCGAGCGCTTGCACACGAACAACCGACGAGACGACCACCACCTCGGCCCCATCACCTGCCCCGACAACCACCACCGCGGGCGCCGCCACGCCTGGCCCAGTCGTCGACGAACCGCTGGCGGAGGATGGCTTCTACGTCATGCTCTTGTGGCACCAGCACCAGCCGCTGTATCCCAAAGACAGCGATGGTGTTGTGACGCGACCCTGGGTTCGCGTGCACGCCACCAAGGACTACTACGACATGGCGTCCCTCGTTGGCGACGTCGAGGGAATGCGTGCCACCTTCAATCTGACCCCGGTGCTGCTCCGCCAGCTGGAGGAACTGTCCAACGGCACCAAGGACATCTATTGGGTTCTGTCCGAGACTCCGGTATCTGACCTGACCCCGGCCGAGCGTCAGTTCATCGTCGACCGGTTCTTCGACACGAACCCAGGCATCGTCGACAACTTCCCGAGGTATCAGGAGCTGGTGGAGCGTCGCGACGATCCAGCCTCATTCGCGGACCAGGACATTCGCGACCTGCAGGCGCTGTTCAACCTGGCCTGGACCGATCCCGACTTCCTGAACGAGGAACCGTTGCGGTCGCTCGTCGACAAGGGCCGAGACTTCACCGAGGACGACATCGCAACCATCTTCGAGGTGCATCTCGAGATCATTCGTTCGGTGATCGACATCCATCGCGAGCTCTGGGAGCGGGGCGTGATCGAGGTCACGACGACGCCGTTCGCCCACCCGATCCTGCCCTTGATATCCGACACGTCGCTCGCCTCGGTCGGTGACCCGGTTGCCCAGCTCCCGGTCAATCGTTTCCAAGAGATCCCCGATGCAACCGAGCACGTCGTGCGTGGGCTCGACGAAGCTGAGCGGCTGCTCGGTCGGCGCCCCGTCGGTATGTGGCCTGGCGAGGGAGCCGTGGCTCAGCTGGTCATGTCGCTGTTCTCCCGGGAAGGCATTCAGTGGGTTGCCACCGGTGAAGACGTACTGGCGCCGAGTCTTGGCCTTGGTGGATTCACGCGCGACGGACAGGACACCGTGCAAGAGGCCAGTCAGCTCTATCAACCATGGGCTGCCCAATTGCGCAGGAACGATCCGGTCTCGATGTTCTTCAGGGATCGGCTGATCAGCGATCTCATCGGCTTCCAGTACTCGGGCATGAGCGGACCGGCCGCCGCCGACGACCTGATGGGTCGCCTGCAGAACATCCGCGAGCAGCTGGACGCCGAGGGCCACGAAGGGCCCGCCGTCGTGTCGATCATCGTCGACGGTGAGAACGCCTGGGAGAACTACGAAAACGACGGCAAGGACTTCCTCCGCTCGATGTACGAGAACCTGGTCGATGCCGATTGGGTCCGACCGATCACGCCATCGCAGTACCTGGAAGCCTTTGGTGATGAGGTCGAACCGCTCGACGAGGTGTTCCCGGGAGCCTGGTTCTCGTCGAACTACGCGACCTGGATCGGCGAGGACGAAGAGGCCATCGCCTGGGACTACTTGTACCAAGCCCGCCAGGACTACCGCGACGCAGTCGAGTCTGGCAGCGTGTCGGAGGACGCCGCCGCCCAAGCGTTCGAGACACTGCTCTTCGCAGAAGGCTCAGACTGGTTCTGGTGGTACGGCTCGGATCAGAACTCTGGCAACGACGACTACTTCGACACCGCCTACCGCGAGCTGATCGGCCAGATGTACGACCAATTGGGACGAGATCGACCGCCCTTCGTCGCCGTCCCGATCATTCCCGAGACGCCGGTGTTGGCCGAGCGTTCGCCTGACAACTTCCTGTCGATCACGATCGACAATCGAGTTGACGAAACGCTGTGGTCGACCGCCGGCTCGTATGAGCTCCGCGGTGTCCTCACGTCCTTGCAGTACGGATTCTCGAAGGACTCCTTGTTCCTCAGGATCGTCGGTGACGGGCTGCTGCCGGACGCATTGTCGGTCTATCTGCGGTCACCGGGCGGCGACTCGTCTCGTGGAACGACGCTGGCAGGCGAGATCCTGGGCTTCCAGGCGACTCATGTGCTCCAGTGGCGGGGCGACGATGCCAGCACGGTGGCTGGCCCGCTACCGCTGCCTCGGGTCGGTGACGAGTCCACGTGGACGCCACCCGAACGTACCTATGGCGTCGATGTTGACGACGACTCGCTGGAGATCGCCATCCCACTCGCCGACCTCGGTCCGCTCGAGGCAGGCAATTCCATCATCATGAAGGTCTCCGACGGGGACGGGGTGTTGGCTCCCGCGGCAGGTCCCGCACTGGCTCAAGTCCCCGACATCTCAGATGTCGAGCCGATCCTTCGGGTCGAAGATCCGATCGGAGATGACCACGGTCCCGGGACCTATACGTATCCGCAGGACTCCGTCTTCAACGCCGGCGTGTACGACCTTGTTGCCGCCGAGGTGGGCCTGTCCGGCGATGGCGAGGCCGTCGTGTTCACGCTCGAGACTGTTGGTGCGATCCAGAACCCCTGGGGGAGCCCCAACGGTCTGTCGACGCAGACGTTCGACATCTACATCGATCAGGATCCCGGCGCCGGCACCGGTGCACAGCTGCTCATTCCGGGCCGCAATGCGGCGCTGACAGACGGCAACGGGTGGGAATACGGCATCACGGTCGAGGGCTGGGAGCCGGCCGTGTACGTCGCCGACGCCGGAGGCACCCCCGAAGAGACCAGACCGACGTTTGCGGTGACTGTGTTCGGGGACAAGGGCAAGGTCAGCGTCCGACTACCGCTGTCGCTGCTCGGCGGCGGCGACCCGGCCGAGTGGGGCTACACCTTCGTCGTGCTGGGCCAAGAAGGCTTCCCATCGTCGGGCGTGCGACGGGTGCGAGACGTAGAGGCGGCCGCCCAGCAGTGGAGATTCGGCGGAGCGCCCGCTGACGTGAATCACACCCGGATCATCGACGTCGCGTGGCCGCAACTCGGTGACCAGGAGCTGCTCCTCAGCGAATACGACCCGGTGACCAGCGGCACCATTGATGATCTCGGGCTGGCGTTCTTCGGCACCGTCCCGGTCGTGACGGCTGAAAGCTGAGACGACGCCTGATCAGAGGCCCATCGGATCCGGTACCGGGACCTCCGTCCACTAGGAGAGGATCGCGAAATCGGGTACATTTCCCCGGTTCCAAGCCGCCGCTGTCGTTGCGACGTGCGCGGCTCGACAAGGAGAACACATGAAGAAGCAATTGCGATTGGTAGCCGTGTTCGCGGCATTCGCCATGGTGCTGGCTGCATGCGGCACCGGCGAAGCCGGCGATGACGGCGATACCACCACTACGCAGGCGCCAGTTGAGACAACGACGACGACACAGGCTCCGGTCACCACAACGACCACCGAGCCACCGCCACCGATCGAGCTCGTCATATGGGCCGACGAAGGTCGCTCCGAGGTCTTCAACACCGTCGTGCCGGCGTTCACGGAAGAGACCGGAGTCAACGTGACCATCGAGGTCGTCGACTTCGGCGAGATCCGGAACCAGGTGCAGGTCGCCGGACCGGCCGGTGAGGGTCCAGACCTGTTCATCGGTGCGCACGACTGGACTGGTGAGCTGGCAGCCAACGGTGCCGTTGAGCCACTTGATCTGGGCGCCCGCAGCGGCGAGTTCTTCGACGTTGGCATCACCGCCTTCAGCTTCGGTGGCTCGCTCTACGCAGTGCCGTACGCGACCGAGGCGATTGCGCTGTATTACAACGCTGACCTCGTTGCCACAGCCCCGACCTCGTTCGACGAGCTCAAGACGGCCTGTGACGATCTCGGCGACGCCATCTCTTCCTGCCTGGGTGTGCCCGGCGGTGGTGACGGCGCTGATGCGTATCACAACTATCCGTTCGTCTCGGCCCTCGGTGGCTACATCTTCGCTTACGACCCCGCCACGGGTTACGACCCGAGCGACGTGGGTCTCGACAGCGACGGTGCGATCGCCGGAATCGAGTACATGGCAGGCCTCGTCAGCGACGGATACTTGTCGTCGACGAACTACGGCGACGCCAAGACTCTGTTCCAGAACGGCGAGCAGCCATTCTGGATGACCGGTCCGTGGGAGCTCGGCTTCATGAACGGCACCGACGACGACGGCAACGCCAACGTCACCTTCAACTGGGGTGTCGCCAAGATCCCGACGATCGAAGGCAACGCTCCCGGTCCGTTCGTGGGTGCGCAGGGCGTGTTCCTGAGCGCATACTCGGAGAACAAGCTCGTAGCGACGTCGTTGCTGCTGGACTTCCTGGCCCAGACGGACACCATGAAGGCGTTGTACGACCAGGAGCCTCGCAACCCGGCTCACATCCCGACGTTCGACTTGATCGCTGATGATCCAGTGGCGTCAGTGTTCGCCTTGTCGGCGGCTGACGGATTCCCGATGCCCAACATCCCGGAGATGGGCAACGTCTGGGGTCCGCTCGGTGACAACCTGCTCACTGTTCGCAACGGTGAGATCACGGCTGCGGAAGCCATGGCCTTCGCCGCCGAAGCGGTCCGCGCTGCCGTCGGCGGCTGATCGCGTTCCTCATCGAGGAATTGAGAGGCGGGGCCTGCGGGCCCCGCCTCTTTGCTTTGTGGCGCCCGGCTCACTGGCGACGATGACGCCGGGTTAGTGTCCCGTTCGATGCGTGGAGGTGCCGGATTCTGGATCAGGGTCGCATTCCTGGCCGCGCTCGACGCGTTCATGGTCTTCGGCCTTCTCGTCGTCGCTTCTGAAGGCCAGTGGATCTTCTTCACGGTGGCCCTCCTCATGCTGCTGGCCATCAATTGGGTGTACCTGTCGCCGCGAACATCCGGGATGCGGTGGCTCACGCCGGGGCTGATATTCATGGTCGCGTTCGTGGCCTATCCGATCGTCTATCTCTTCTACATCGGCCTGACGAACTGGTCGACGGGATTCTCGCTGGAGAAGGAGGTGGCCATCGAACGGCTTCTGGAGCAGCGAGAGCGGCCCCCGGGCGCCGAGGGAATCACGTATGACATGTTCGTGTACCAGGACGGTGATGGGACGCTGGCGTTGTGGGTGCGCAATACCGATGACCAGGTCTTCTTCGGTGAGCCCCGCGACATCAATGATCCGCCTCCGGTCGACGAGGACGGCGTCCCGATCATCCCCGTGCAGCCAACGCCCGAGGAACTCGGTATCACTGATGCAGATGGCGACGGAGTTCCGGAGAGCATTGGTCCGTACAGCCAGCTCGACACGAGAGGTCTGTTCGCTGTCGCCGGACAGCTGGAAAGCCTGATCCTCGACCTGCCCCAGGGTGAGGTCAAGCCGCTGACCACGACCCAAGCATCGTTGCTCATCTTCCCGCTTCGGTACACCTATGACTCCGACCGCGACGTCCTCACGGACACCTTCAACGACGCCGAGTGCGTGGCGGGCATTGGCCAATTCGAGTGCAATGGCACTCCGCTGTTTCAGATCGACCCGGACGCACCGGGTTGGCGAGAGACGATTGGATTCCAGAACTACAGCGACCTGTTGACCAACGAGAATCTGCGGCGGCCATTCCTACGAATCTTCAGCTGGAACATCATCTTCGCCGTCTTGTCGGTGGTGCTGACGCTGGGTATCGGCCTGATCCTCGCCATCGCTCTCGACCACGAGAAGATGGGAGGGCAGCGGACCTATCGGTCGATCTTGATCCTGCCGTACGCATTCCCGCCGTTCCTCACCATCCTGATCTGGCGAGGCCTGCTCAATGAGAACTTCGGACAGGTCAACGAGTTCCTGTCGCCAATCCTCAGCGACCCCATAGCCTGGCTGGGCGACCCCTTCTGGGCGAAGGTTGCCATCCTCCTCGTCAACAGCTGGCTCGGGTTCCCCTACATGTTCCTGATCGTCCTCGGGGCCCTCCAGGCGGTTCCGAAGGAGCTCCAAGAGGCGGCCCGCGTCGACGGCGCCTCCGGTTTCCGGGTCTTCTGGCGGGTGACGTTCCCGCTGATGATGGTGTCGATCGCCCCCCTGCTGATCGGTTCCTTCGCCTTCAACTTCAACAACTTCATCCTGATATTCCTGCTGACCAACGGCGGTCCAGCGATTCCTGGCGAAATCCTGCCGGTCGGAGAGACCGACATCCTGATCTCGTTCACGTTCGACCTGGCGGTCCAGTCGGGCCGCGGGCAGAACTTCGGTGTTGGCGCCGCCGTTGCCTTTCTGATATTCATCATCGTTGCGGCGATATCCGCGTTCAGCTTCCGATTCACGAAACGTCTCGAGGAGATCTATGGCTCTGTCTGAGGCCGCCGGCCGCGTCATTGGCAAAGAGGAAGCCGAGGCCGTTGCCCACAAGCGCATGCCATTCGGACGGTGGGCGCGCGAGCTGGGTTGGCGCCACCTCGTGGTCTTCGTGTTCGTGTTCTTCTCGCTGTATCCGATCGCTTGGACGGTGTCGGCATCGTTCAACCCGGTCGACACGCTGCAGGGCGCCCAGATCATTCCAGACAACCTCACACTGAGGAACTACGAAGCCATCTTCGAGAATCCGAACCTCACGCCGTTCATCACGTGGCTCGGCAACACGTGGCGCATCGCTGTCATCGCAGCGTTGGGCAATGTCTTCTTGGCGACGCTGGCAGCGTTTGCGTTCAGCCGGCTGCGCTTCCGGGGCCGTAGGGCGAGTCTCATCTCGTTGCTCCTGGTGCAGGTGTTCCCGCAGTTCCTGGCGTTCATCGCCATCTTCTTGCTGCTCGACCAGCTCAACGACTTGTTCCCAGGCGTGGGAACCAACACTCACACCGGGCTGATCCTCGTCTACCTCGGGGGCGCCATCGGATTCAACGCGTTCTTGTTGAAGGGGTTCATGGACGCGGTGCCTGTGTCATTGGACGAGTCAGCTCGGGTCGACGGGGCGTCGCCGTTCCAGATCTACTGGAAGATCATCGTGCCCCTGATCCGACCGGCGATTGCCGTGGTGTTCTTCATCACATTCATCGGGATCTACGGAGAATTCATCCTCGCCCAGACCTTGCTGCGGTCGACGGACCAGTTGACGTACGCCGTGGGTCTGAGGTTGTTTGTACAGAGCGACTACACGGCCAAGTGGGGCCAGCTGGCGGCGGCAACCGTGATTGGCGCGGCGCCGATCGTCGTGACGTTCCTGGCTGCCCAGCGTCACATCATCAGCGGTCTGCTCACCGGAGGCGTGAAGGGCTGACGCTGCTGAGGCCTCGGGCCTCAGGCGACTCTGGACCCTGGCTCCTGGACCCTGGCTCCTGGACCCTGGTTCGTGCGGAGTTGGCAATTCGGATGACTTCCATCCGATTCCTGCAACACTCAGCTGCGCCGCGTTCCGGCTGGAGTCTGGTGTCCGGAGTCCGGGGTCCAAGTTCCGAACCACAGATCCAAGAACAATGCTTCTCGCCCGTGACCTCCAAATCGACGTCGGTCCTCGCACGCTCCTCAGTGGGGCGGACTTCGCCGTGCAAGCAGGTGACAAGATCGGTCTCGTCGGGCGGAACGGCACAGGCAAGACCACGCTGCTCACCACGCTCATCGGACGCCGCTCACCGACGACGGGAACGGTCATGTCGACCGGCCGGGTTGGCTACTTCAGCCAAGAGGCCGTGCTTCCGGAGATGGCCGACCCGGATACGAGTGCCATCGAGCGGATTCTGGCAGCCCGCGACCTCGGTGAAACTCAGCGCCGCATCGAGGAGACGCGCGAAACGATGGAGTCGGCGACGGGCGATGAGCGTGAACGCCTCATCAAGCGGTTTGCGCGTCTCCAGGACGAGTTCGAGGCTCGAGGCGGATACCCGGCCGAGGCCGAGGCCAAACAGATCGCAGCGTCGGTCGGAATCGGCAACGACGAGCTCCATCAACCCGTCGCAACCATGTCGGGCGGGCAGCGTCGTCGTGTCGAGCTGGCCCGGATCCTCTTCACAGAGACCGACGTGTTGTTGCTCGACGAGCCGACGAACCACATCGACCTCGATGCCAAGGACTGGTTGATGAGCTATCTCGCTGACTACAAGGGGGGCTTGTTGGTCGTGAGTCACGACCTACCGTTGCTCGACCAGGCGATCACTTCGGTTCTGAGCCTCGAGGGCGGCAAGATCGAGACGTACAAGGGCAACTACACGCACTTTCTGGACGAACGCGAGCGACGCCGGCAGCAGCGACTTCGCGATCGGCGTCAGCAGGATCTGAAGCTCGCCCAGCTGGAGACGACCATCAACCGGTTCAAAGGCAAGACCGAGAAGATGGCCCGCAAGGCCAAGACGCTCGAGACTCGTGCACAGAGGATCCGTCGGGATCTGGTGCAGATCGATGGCCGCAGCAAGCAGGTCTCGGTTCGCTTTCCCGAGGCGAGGCGCAGCGGTCAGACACCGATCACGGGTTCCGGGCTGGCCAAGTCATACGGCGACAACCTGGTCTTCGACGGCGTGGCGGTCGACACCAACCGGGGCGAGCGGCTGATCGTGATGGGTCTCAACGGCGCCGGCAAGACCACGCTGCTCCGCATCCTCGCCGGCGTGGAGCAAGCCGATGCCGGGCTGGTGAGCCTGCACGAGCTCACGTTGGTCGGCTACTACGCCCAGGAGCACGAGCAGATCCATGCAGGAGTCACGGTGCTCGATCACATGCGCGACGCCGGTGGCATCTCCGATGTGCAGCTTCGCACACTCCTCGGTCACTTCCTGCTCGCTGACAAGATCGATCAGGATGCCACCACGTTGTCGGGTGGGGAGAAGACGAAGTTGGCGTTGGCGATGCTGATGGTCAACCGACCGAATGTCTTGCTGCTCGACGAGCCGACAAACAACCTGGATCCTCAGGCCAAGGACGCGCTGCTTCTGGCGATCGAGCAGTACCAGGGGACAGTGATCCTCGTCAGTCACGACACGGACTTCGTCGCTGCCCTGGCACCGGACAGAGCCATCATCATGCCCGAGGGCGATTCGCAGTTCTTCGATGAATCGATGCTCGAGCTGGTGGCGCTGACGTGATCAGGAACCGCGGCGACCTCCGGGAGCGTCCTAGTCCCGTGAAGCGCATCATCCTGATCCTCAGCATTCTCAGTCTCGCCTTGGCGGCTTGCGGCACCGGCACGGGCGACAGCCCGGCCAATCCGGGAGACACTGATCTGCCGGCACCGACCCTGCCTCCTGACGACGGCGCTCCCGGCGATCCTGGGATCGACGACCCAGGCGTGCCTCCGGCCCAGAAACCCCCGACGCAGTCCGACAAGGTCCCGCCGGACGCCGGTGAGGTGTTCATAGACACGGCCGACCTGCTCATCATGGAGAGCTTCCCTATTCAGGTTCGGCTCGACCTGGCCGGAACCCTGCCCACACCGTGTCACGGGCTCAGCTGGGTGGTCAACGATGACGGGTCGACCCTCAGTGTGACCGTGTTCAGTATTCAGCCGGGTCCTGCTGTCAGCTGCATTGCCGTGGAAGAACCGTTCCAGCTGGCAGTCGATCTGGGCGCTTGGGACTCGGGTTCCCGAGTGGTTGAGGTGAACGGAGACCGAGTGGGCGAGTTCAGCGCTTGACCGTAGGCTGATCCACGTGCCGCGACCGGACCGAGGACTCATCGTCGACTCCGTGTTCGCGTTCGCACTGGGGGGCCTGGTGGCCGAAGCTGTCGACATCGCCGGGCTTGGTCTGTTGGGAAGGCAGGCCGGTTGGAACCCCACGTTCGAGTTCGATGCGGTCACGTTCTCCAGCGCCCCGCCGACTGCCCTCGAATGGGGCGGTGGCCTTGGTGCCCTTATGGCCGTTGCGATCCTGTTGGCGATGATCTACATGGGGCGAGGTCCCTACCGGACGGCTCGATTGGCTGTCCTGTGGACTCTTCTCCACTTCCTGGGGAGAGGCTTCATACAGATCGCCGTGGTGCCGTTCGATGACAGCGGTGCGGCCGCCAAGGCTCTCGAGGCCGTCGGATGGGGCGAGTTCGGCGTGACGGTTGCGGCGATCACATCGGTGGTGGCTTTGATCGGACTGGGAACATTGGCCGGTGCCGAATTCGCTCAGTTTGCCCGGCATGACTTCGAGGAGGGCAAGGCGGTTCGTGCGCACGTTGCCTGGCTGGTCGTTCCAGGCGTCGCCTTCGGATTCCCATTGACAGTGCTGCTGCTGTGGCCGCTTCAGGACAACTCGGCGATTCTGGACGGCCTGGCTACGGCTTTCGTCGGGCTCATGGGCATTGCCATGGCGCACTGGTACACCAACGTGCTGACCAAGGGAGTGCCGCGACGGGTCGTCAACTTCGGTTTGATAGTCGTGACCGCGGCGGTGGCCTTCGGCGTTCGGCTCTTCGCCTATCAGGGGATCTGAGACCTCAGGTGGCTTCGATCGCCACTTGACCTGATTGGCCATCGACCCAGACTGTCGAGCCGTCCGGGATCGACAGCGCTCCTTCGACAGACACGACACACGGTATGCCCAGCTCGCGGGCGACAATCGAAGCGTGAGCGAGCATGCCGCCCGATTCGCTCACGACCGCCCCGGCTCGCAAGAACATCGGAGTCCATCCCACGTCTGAGAATGGGATGACGAGCACATCTCCCTGGTCGATTCGAACTCCGTCGGTCACCCCTCGAACCACCCGAGCCGTACCGCGATGCTGGCCCCGGGAGGTGGCCAGGCCCCGGAGCGTGTCTGAGGCCTCCACAGTGACGGGCGACCATGAGTTCCCGTAGATCGTTTCGGGCATGGAGACATCTCGAACCCGCTCGAGCTCATTGGTCCGACTCGCGACTCGATCCCGCAGGTCCGGTGGTGGGCTCCGCACTTCGCTGAGAGTGGCAAAGAAGACGTCCTCGGTCTGATCGAGATGACCTTCGCTCACCAGACGTCGACCGACCTCGATCATCAAGGGCCGAAGCCGGCCGTAGCCGGCGGTGTACAGCGAGGAAACTTCGTCGCGGAGGTGTTGGTAGGTCAGCGCCCGCCGCTGAGCGGTCCTCACTCCCCGCGGGATCTTGGTGGCGAGCGAGCTCAGATGGCTGCCGTCCGGCGCCTGGGTGTCGGTCCTCAGCGTGTTGAGCAATGGAAGTGGATCATCGCGCCATGTCGGGACGCTGAAGTCATTGCCAGAGTCCGAGAAGTGGCCGAACCGGTCGAGAAACCCGTCCACAGCCGCCGCTGCGTCGGGATGGTCGACGGCCAGCTGCTTCAGACTCGTGATCTCGGTCGGAACGCTTTGGAGGACGACGCTCAGGGATCGCATCGCTGGGGCCGGGTCGTCGTTGGAGGGCCTCCCATCGGAGATGTCCACTGCCTCGGCATCGATGCCCGCCTTGTTGAGCCGCGATCGCAGACGTCCTGCCCAGAGATTGGCGAGGAGAGGCGTGACGATGTTGCTGTAGGCCGCATCGGAAGTGACGTCCATGAGCTGATCAACTCGTTGCAGCAACTCCTGTGTGTCGATTGTCTCGAGATCCCCGGTTGGCACGTTCTCGTAAGCGGCTCGCAACGCCGACAGCTGCGGCTGAATCGTCCGATGGTGTCGATAGAGCCGGAAGGTCAATCCCATCATTCGAGGCAGATGCTTGGCGATGCCCATTGACGGCTTGAAGCTGGGCTTCTCGTCTCCGTCGAGGCCGAGGAGGACTTCGAGCAGATCACGCTGCATTCCCAGCTGCTCGAAGATCCGGCCCATCGTTCCCATGTTGAAATAGGCCCGATAGGCGAACTGCTTTGCGAGGTCGTCCGCTTCGAGATCGTTCGAGCCGATCGCCTCCGAGATCAATCGGATCCAGGCACCGTTGACGACGGGAACGTTCACGGACCAGACGAGCGGCTTGATGAGGCCCGGGAGCACTTCGCGAGAGATCCGGTTGGAGAAGACATCGATGTCGTCGATGCCGACGATGGGCCTGATCTGAACCCACCACACGTCGGTGCCGTCCCACACCCACTCCAGGTCGGCCGGACGCTGGTAAGCCTCGGCCAAGCGGGTCGTCTCATCGGCGATGACAGCCGCGACCTCATCAGGGAGACCCGCCGCTTCCGGAGCCTCGCTCCATCCGCCCCAGCGCCGCACCCATCGCAGCGGCGACACTCCACCTTGGACCAGTTGCTCTCCTGAACCTTCGACTGCCTCGATGACGACTTCGTTCAGTCCCGTCACCGGGTTGCGACTGAACGACACTCCGGAAACGACCGGTTCGACCATCTCTTGGATGAGAACGCCCACTCTGAGTGGCTCTCCCGGTACGGCCTCGAGGAATTCGGCAACGGTGCTGGTCTGACCCGAGGCGTGAACTGCGCGCACTGCTTCGCTCAAATCATCGGCATCCACGTCCATGACTGACGCCAATTGGCCGGCCAAGGACGAGTCGACGCCGTCTTCCCGATTGGCCGACGACCGGACCGCGACCGAACGATCCGTCGGGCTGGCAAGGCTTGCCCCGGCTGCTACTGCCTCGACCGTGCGGTAGGGCACGCCCCAGGAGTTCGGAACTCGAGCTCCTCTGGTCATGAGCCAATGAACGCCGTCTGCCTTGCCGCCGACATCGACAGGGCGCGATTGCCTCAGATCGATGAGGTCACGGACAGAGAGCATGCAACGACTCTGCCTGGATCAGAGGGTGATCGACGGTCACGGAGCGTGAAACTAGTGCCATCAGCGCACTGTGCCTAGAGCTGAGCCTAGAGCTGGACCCAGAGCTGGACCTCGATCAAAGCTGTTGCACCCAGGAGCGGGCGACTGTCTTGAAGGGCTCGCGGAGCTCAACGAGGCTCCGGTAGAGACGATCGGTGGCGGCCGCCGCCTTCGTGATGAATTCAGGGGGGTAGTCGAGCGTCACCTGATGGAGCTCGAACTCATCCTGATCCTCAATCCAGACCAGGCCGTCCGGGCTGCGAACGACGTCGAGGTCGAGGTCAACGGCCGTGACTCGATGGTCCTCGAAGGTCGCCGGCGTCGATGTGTCGATCCAATGGAGTGCTCGTGGGTGGCTGGGGCTGTATGTGTACACGAACCAATCATCGTGAGGCACTAGGTGGATCTGGTTGCCTGCGATCGGTCGAGCCGGCTCGAGGCCCTTCTGCGCCTCCCAACCTTCCCGGGCGCCGAGCCAGAGCCCGAAGTCGTCCTCCCCGAGCGCGATCGCGTCATGGCGCCAATGCACGGTCGCGGGGTACTTCCAGAACTGCAGTGGGTAGCGGCGTCCGATCTCCACGACCGGCGACGGTAGCGTCACTGTTGTGAGTGAAAGCCTCGTGGCATTCGTCCAGCGACGCCTGGCGGAGGAAGCCATCCCTGAAGACGCTCCTCGGATGGCCGCGTATTTGAAGACTGCCCAACCGTTCTATGGCGTGAAGTCACCGCCACGTCGTCAGATCGTGCGCGAGCTCTTGGAGATCTACCCGATCGAGTCGCCGCGGACCTATGTCGACACGGTCGTGACGCTGTGGGAGCTGCCACACCGAGAGGAGCAGTATGCAGCCGTCGACGTTGCGATCCTGGCGAAGCGGTTCGTGACCTTCGAGCGGGTTCCGCTGTATCGCCGATTGATCGTGGAAGGCGCTTGGTGGGATTTCGTGGACGCTGTTGCCTCGAAGTTGATCGGCCGTCTCCTTCGTGAACAGCGGGAATCCATGACGCCGATCGTTCTGGAGTGGATCGACGATCCGGACATGTGGCTTCGGCGCACGGCCATCATCAGCCAACTCGGTCACAAGAACGCAACCGACGCCGACCTGTTGTTCGACTTCTGCCGACGGCGGGCTCACGAACCAGAGTTCTTCATTCGGAAGGCGATCGGTTGGGCGCTCCGGGACTACGCCCGGACCGATCCGAACGCGGTACGCGAGTTCGTTGACGACATGGGCGATGAGCTGTCTGGACTCAGCCGCCGGGAGGCGACCAAACACCTCTGATCAGTCGACCTGCCAGGTGCCAAGGCTGTGTAGCAGGGCGTCGAGGTCGCCGGCACCTTGCTGCTCCTGGGCGTGCGCCATCTGCGATGTGACCATGTCGTCGTACGTCTCACGTTTCGTGTCGACGAATATGCCCAGCGGAGTCGGTCCCATCGGTGTGTGGCTCAACCGGCTCAATGCGAACGCTTGCGCATGGTTCTGCTCGTCGTGCACGGCAATCTGGTCTGCCGGCACCGAGTTGGTCGGCACGATCTTGGCCGAGCCGTTCTCGATCACCACGCAGTTCTGGCTGTCGGGGCCGAACATGATCGGCTTCCCATGCTCCAGATAGATGCGATTGAGCCCGCGTTCTTGCTTGCCGGTGAGGGCAATGAACGCCTTGTCGTTGAACACGTTGCAGTTCTGATAGATCTCGATGAGCGAAGCGCCCTTGTGGTCATGAGCTCGCCGAAGCATCTCGGTCGTGTGCTTGGTGTCCATGTCCAGTGTGCGTGCGACGAACGTCGCCTCCGCACCCAGGGCCAGGCTGACCGGATTGAACGGATGATCGATCGACCCCATCGGACTCGACTTCGTTCGCTTCCCAACCTCGGAGGTGGGGGAGTATTGGCCCTTCGTGAGTCCATAGATCTGGTTGTTGAACAGGAGAATCGTCATGTTGACGTTTCGGCGCATGGCGTGGATCAGGTGGTTGCCGCCTATCGAGAGGTTGTCGCCGTCTCCGCCGACAACCCACACCGACAGGTCAGGCCGCGACATGGCAATGCCGGTCGCCATGGCTGGCGCACGGCCGTGGATCGAGTGGATCCCATACGTGTTCATGTAATACGGGAACCGGGCTGCACACCCGATTCCTGACACGAAGACGAAGTTCTCCCGCGGTATCCCCGCTTCAGCTGCGAACTTCTGGACCGACGCGAGGATCGTGTAGTCACCACAACCCGGGCACCAGCGGACTTCTTGGTCTGTTTGGAAGTCGCCACGCGAATAGGTCGTGGTCATCCCAGCATCTCCTCGATCTTGGCTTCGACCTCGTTGATGCGGAACGGCTGTGCCGCCACCTTGTTGAGGCCTGTCACGTCTTTCAGGAACTCCGCTCTGATCAAGCGAGATAGTTGGCCCATGTTGAGCTCAGGCACCAACACCTTGTCGTACCGGTCGAGCACCGCTTCGAGGTTGCGCGGGAACGGGTTCAGGTACCGCAAGTTTGCCCTGGCGACCTTCTTCCCGTTCTTGATGCAACGACGCACGGCGGCTCTTGCCGCCAAGTACGAGGAACCCCACGTGAGCACCAAGACTTCGGCGTCCTCCGGGCCTTCGACTTCGAGCTCAGGAATGTCGTTGGCGATGTTGGCGATCTTCCATGCCCGCGTATCGGTCATGAGCTGGTGGTTGTTTGGGTCGTACGAGACGTTGCCGGTGACTTCTGCCTTCTCGAGACCGCCAATGCGATGTTCGAGGCCGGGGGTGCCTGGCACCGCCCACTCACGGGCATAGGTCTGCGGGTCGCGAAGGTACGGGTAGTAGGCGCCGTCCGGGCCATTGGGTCCGGTGGCAAACGGGACCGAGATGTCCGGCAGATCTGCCATCGACGGCAGCTTCCACGGCTCGGAGCCGGTCGCGACGTTGTTGTCACTCAACAGGATGACCGGTGTCATGAACTTCAGTGCGATGCGGGCAGCTTCGATGGCGGTGTCGTAGGCGTCCGACGGCGAGGCGATCGCCAGCACCGGCAACGGCGATTCACCGTGCCGTCCGTACATGGCAAAGAGGAGGTCGGACTGCTCCGGCTTGGTGGGGAGGCCGGTTGAGGGCCCGCCCCGCTGCACGTCGATGACCACCATCGGCAGCTCGGTCATCATCGCCAGGCTGAGAGCTTCCGACTTGAGAGCCAGACCAGGACCGGAGGTTCCCGTCCACGAGAGCTGGCCTGCGAATGCAGCGCCGACCGTGGCGGCGATCGCCGCAATCTCGTCTTCCGCCTGGAAGGTACGTACTCCGAAGTTCTTGCGACGTGACAACTCATGGAGGACGTCCGATGCCGGAGTGATCGGATACGACCCGTAGAACGTGGGCAGCTTGGCTGCGATACCGGCGGCCACAATGCCCCATGCGAGGGCGACGTTGCCATTGATGTTCGTGTACTCGCCCGTCGGCAGCTTGGCGGGCTGGACGAGGTAGGTGGTTTTGGTGGCTTCGGTGGTGATGCCGAAGTTGTATCCGGCCTTGAGGGTTGCCACGTTGGCGGCCACGACTTCGGGCCGCTTGGCGAACTTGCTCTCGATCCATCCGATGGTCGACTCGAGTGGCCGGTGATACAGCCAGGCCAGGAGACCCAGCGCAAACATGTTCTTCGAGCGCAGGACATCTCGGCCCGAGACTCCGGTGTCCTTGACCGCTTCTTTGGTCAGTGACTCCATCGGAGCCTCGATCAGCTTGTAGCCCTCCAGGGATCCGTCTGTCAGCGGGTTGGTCTCATAGCCGGCCTTGTGGAGGTTGCGCTCTTCGAAGGCCTCGGTGTTGGCGATGATCGTTCCGCCGAGTTGCAGATCGTCGAGGTTGGATTTCAAGGCTGCCGGGTTCATGGCCACCAGGACGTCCGGCTGATCACCAGCCGTCAGGATGTCGAAATCGGCTATCTGTACCTGGAATGAGGAAACGCCCGGCAGCGTGCCAGCGGGTGCGCGAATCTCGGCGGGGAAGCTCGGGAAGGTGGCCAGGTCGTTTCCGAAGGCTGCTGACGCGTCTGTGAAACGCGAGCCGGCCAACTGCATGCCATCGCCCGAGTCGCCCGCAAATCGGATGATGACCTTGTCGAGACTGATCGGGTCGTCGGTCTCGTCGATGGTCGCGGAGTCAGTCACAGGGTTCCTCAATCGCCGTCAAAAATCTGGGTCTGTCGACACCCATTGTTATGTGCATCGGCAGATAACCACTCCCGGGTTGAGCGAAGGATAGGAGACTCTTTTGCACGCCCCAACCACCCTCATCGCCTCATGGGCGGGCCTATGGAGCCGGTTCCGTCGCTCCGAGGATCCCGGCCAGCTCGAGGCGGCCCGCAAACTCGCCCAATTGCGACTCCGACCACCACGGCCCAATCATCTGCAGGGCAGGTGGTGGGGCACCGTCAGTGGCCAGTGGGACGACCAACGCAGGAGCGGACATGTGATTGACGAGGGCGGTGAACCAGGCCAGCGCTCTCCGGTAATTGGTCTCACCCGCACGGGTCGGGACGGTGACCTCCCCGATCGTCTTGCTGGTCACGCAGGCGGCCGGTGTCACGATGACGTCGACGTCCTCGAATACCCGCGCCAGCGCTGCCTGCAACCCGGATCGCCAGGCTCGCGACGCCACGTGCTCATCGAGCGTGGTCGAGTAGACGATCTCGAGACGCTCGGCGATCTCGTCGCCATACTGCTCAGGCTGTTCCCGCCACCACTGCCGATGGATCGGGGCGACTTCGCCATAGGCCATGGCATCGATCATCGAAGACGGCACCAGGCTCGGCTCGTCGATGGCGGCCACCTCGACGCCGGATCGTTCGATGGCAGCGAGAGCCGCGTCGAAAGCATCCGCGACGTCGCTGGCGAGAGGCGCAGCCTCGATCCAAGCGGAGGGCACCCCGACGCGACGCATGGGACGCCCGTGGTCCTCGGTGGGTCGAGACCATGGGTCCCGCGTGTCCGCGCCGGCCATCACCCGGTAGGCGAGCAGCGAGTCCTCGATGGTGCGGGCGATGGGGCCAATGGTGTCCAGCGACGGTGCCAGCGGGAAGACGCCGGTCAGTGGAATCGCCCCGTGCGTGACTTTCAGGCCCACCGCTCCGCACAGGGCCGCCGGCACCCGGACTGACCCGCCGGTGTCGGTGCCGATCCCCAGTGGAAGCCAGCCTGCTCCAACCGCGGCTGCAGATCCGCCACTCGATCCGCCGGGCGAGGTCGATCTGTCCCATGGATTCAGCACCGGTCCGAAGTGAGCGTTCTCAGACGAGAAGCCAAACGCGAACTCGTGAAGACCGGTGCGGCCCACGATGACGGCCCCGGCATCTTCGAGCCGAGCAACCACCGGGGCGCTCTCCTTCGGGGAGTGGCGATAGAAGCTCGAGCCGGCGGTAGTGACGTGTCCGGCGTGATCGATGAGGTCCTTGAGGGCGATCGGTACCCCAGCCAGCGGTCCCGGGTCTCCACCCGAGCTCACGATGTCGTCGATCTTCCGGGCTCGGGCCTGAGCCCCCTCGCCGTCGAGTTCCGTGAAGGCGTTCAACGGGTCGTCGTCGATGCGAGCAAGAGCCTCGGTGACGGTCCTTGTTGCTGTGGCCTCGCCAGTGCGTACGGCGGCCGCAATCGCGGTCGCGCTGCCGCTGGTCACCAGCTGATCGTGCGGTTGTCCGGGAACATCGAGATCCACGGGCGGCCCGGCGGAACTGGGAGGATCTCGCCGTCCCCATCCCTGAGCACGAACGGGTCGTCGATAGAGCTCCGCTCCCACGTTCCCTCGACCACCTTGCCCTCTGCGAACACCATGGCCTGGCCGGTCCCCGTTGTCACGGTCGAGGGCACAGCGACAGTTCCCGCTCCGCCCGACTGCGTGTAGAGATCTCCAAGGAGCACCACCAAGACGTCGGTGCTGACTTGGGCACGTTCGTCGTCCTCGGTCCTGGTCTCATGGGGGCTGTTGCCGGAGGCTCGGAGATAGGTGGTCCCATCCCATGTCCACGTGACGGTTTGGCCGTCGGACCAGCGGAACAGGATCTCCTCCGCATCCGTCGCGCCTTCGGGCAGTTCACCGCGGGCAAACAACGGGGGTGGAGCTTCGTCGGGGTGGCCCAAGCCGTCTGCGTGCTCTCGAAGCAAGACCGTGTTCACGTACAAGTTGTGCGGGGCCCGCCGGAACGACTCACGGAACGTCGCCGGCCGCACTTCACCGATCAGTCGAGCCCCGTCAGCGTTCATTACGCCGTAGACCCAGTGCGAGGCACCGCTCATGGCGAAGGTGCCATCAAATGGGGCTATCAGCTCGGTGTCGGTGGGGCGTCCGGAACGCATCGGCCCGAGGTACTCAGCGTCGGAGTGGTGGAAGACTGCAATGAAGCGGGTCAGTCCAGCCTCGACGCGGAGCTCGTACACGGCATCGGCGAGCTCGAGGCCACTCTGGGGGCGTGCGTCCCAGTGGTTGTCGATCTTGACGGAGATGACCCGTCGGTCGAGCAGGTCTTCGTCGGCGACCTCGAGGCCGGTGAACGGAGAAGTCGGACCGGAGGGAAGTGTGGTCGTGGTTGTAGAACTCGTGGACGTCGTCGTGGTCGATGAGGTAGCGGTGGAAGTCGAGGTGGCGGTTGACGGACTCGCTGAGGTGGTCGTCGTTTCGGCGGTGTCGCCATCACCCGAGCATGCGGCCCCAACGAGAGCGAGCGCGACAAGCAGCGAACGAGCGCGACGACCTGGTATCACCGGCCGGCAGTGTAGGTGTCAGCCTGCCAAACGCTGATCGGCGATTTCTCCGTCAGATACTGCCACCGCGAACTCTCGACCATCGGCATGGGTGTTGAGCAGATACATCGCATCGATGTTGACGCCGCCGTCGGCCAGCTCCTTGGTCATCCTGCCGAGCTCTCCCGGTTGGTCGGGAAGGATGGTCGTGATGACCTGACGCTCGTCGAGCGCTATGCCTGCGCCTTGGAACGCACGGCGGGTTGCATCGGCGTCGTCGACGATCAGTCGAACCTGCCCATCTTCGCCGTGGCCGAACGCGGCAAGCGCTTCGATGTTGACGCCAGCCTGGCCGAGAAGTTGCGCCAGTTCCGCAAGCATGCCGGGCCGATTGGCGAGGCGGATCGTGAATTCCGTCATGATTCGACACTACGCGTTGGCTCGCGCCTGAGGAGGGTGGTTCAGTGGCGGCAGTCAGCGGCCGGCCGGAGCGGCTGCTGATTGGGAGGAGGGCTGACACACCTCACCGTTGCAGCACTCGGCCTGATTGATTCCGAACATCGGACAAGCGTTGTTCAAACACGCGCCATGGCCGTGCACGTAATGCAGGGCCGTCTCGCACCATCGGCAGTTCATGCCGTCATTCTGCATGGCCGGGGCCAGAGAATCACGTATCACTACAGTCCCGGTCGAGAGGCTGGACGTGGCGTTACGTGACCGAATCAGATACCGCCGTACTGCCGAGCTCCACACGCTTGTATCGCATTTGGAGCTCGATCACAGCGCCGCGTCCGCTGATCCGGGGAAGCCTGCCTTCATGGCCCCGCCGCCTGGGTCGCCGCCCTATCACGGATTCCGAGTGCTCGATGTCGAGGTCGAGGGCTTTCGATGGGGCGCCATCACGTCGCTCGGGCCCGATCCGGTCGCAACCTTGGACGGGTTTGTGGTCGCTCCGGATGGCTCGCGGGCAGGAGCGGAGTGGCGCCACTCGTCGGAGCCGTACGTGTTGATGCTGGCCGAGCCGACCCCGGAGCGGTGGGGCGTGTGGCGAGTGGGCTTCGTGGTCGACATCGTCGATGAAGCAACCGCAGGTTTGGCCCTCGCCGATGTGATCGGAGACCTACACCGTCGCTGGCAGACCTGGAGCGGCTCCCGGACGTAGACCCGGCAGCCGTTCAGCCCATGAATCGAGGCTGTGGCCAATAGCGGGCCACGACTCGTCGTTCGGCTGGACCCAACAGCACCGGTCCGACATGTCGTCCGTCCACTGAATCCCGTCGGTTGTCACCGACCAACAGCCATTCGTCGTCCGCCAACTCACCGGCCTGGGCGGCATCTCCCGGGCCGGCCACGAGTCGCTTGATGCTCCACGTTGCTGCGTTCAGCCGGTTCGTGACGACGACGTCGCCGAGGCGTGGCTTGCCGCGAACGGTCAGGACGTAGTCGCCGTCTGACAGCGTCGGTTCCATCGAGCGGTCGACGACCTCGAACCGCTCGGGGCGCAACCGCAGCAGGGTGTACAGGCCGGCGAAGGCTGTGATTGCGGTCAGGAAGCGTCGCACGGGAGCGAGTGTAGGGTCAGCGCCAAAGCCATCTTCAGGAGGACCTGTGGGGTTCTTTCGACCCACCAAGACCGCGCATGCGCACTGTGACCTGTTCTGCGGTGTGTACGACCCGGCGCAAGCCAAGATCGAAGCACTGAGCGTTCTGCGGACCGCTGAGAAGTATCACTCCTCGGACGACGAGGTGTTCCGTGCGCGGGCCATCTCGATCAAAGAGGAGCGTGCCGAAGACGTCAAGCATCACCTGATGGTGCTCTGGGCCGACTTCTTCACTCCCGACCACGTGGCGGAGTTCCCGCAGCTGCATGATGTGTTCTGGCGTGCCATTCGGCAGGCCGGTATCGCCAAGAAGTCAGTGGATCCGGCCGACGGTCAGAAGCTGGTGGACCTCATCGACGAGATCTCCAACATCTTCTGGCAGACCGAGAAGGCCAAGGGCATGGGGGTCTACCCACCCGGCTGAACAGGCGTCGGACGTCAGACCTGAGGGGCCGGCGTCAGCAGGCCTCGGACTCGGTGATCCCGAGATGAATGCCGGCTTCGTCACCGGCGCGGCAGAGGTGATCCAAGAGTGATTGCAGACCGGCGAGCAAGGCCGAGCGGTCGCTCTCCGGCATCCGATCGAACAGAGCCATGGCTCGGGCGTGATGGGCTTCGTAGCGAGCCTCGACCAACTCCCGGCCCACGTCGGTGAGCTCGATGAGTGTCGCCCGGCGGTCGGAAGGGTGGGGGACCCGCGCAGCCAGACCGTCGCGTTCGAGGCCGTCGACCAGCACGGTCACGTTGCGTCCCGTCACACCCAGTCGTTCGCCCAATTCGCTCATGATCAGCGAGTCGTCCTGCGACAGCTCGTGCAACAGGCGGAGGCGTGGGTAGGTGAGGCCTTCGTGGGTCACGCCTGCCTTCATCCACTTCATGAAGGCAGGGCCGACCGCTGCGAAGAGCGTGGCGACCTGATCGGATGTGGCTTGATTGGTAGTTGCAGTCATGAAATGAATAAATTGTGACTATCTGAGGTTTCATGGTAGAACACTCAAGGACATACCGACAAGTGATGTCTCGAATTCGACTCTTGGTGGATGACAGATGACTGCAGCAATCGTTGTTGAAGGGCTCGAGCGGTCCTTCGGCGAAACCAAAGCTCTGGCCGGGCTCGACATGGTCGTCCAGGAAGGGACGGTGTTGGGGCTCCTCGGGCCCAATGGTGCCGGCAAGACCACCGCTGTCCGCATCCTGGCAACCCTGCTCCACGCCGACGCTGGCCGAGCATCTGTGCTCGGCTATGACGTCGCGACGCATCCTGAAGAGGTTCGCGGTGTGATCGGGTTGACGGGCCAATACGCCGCCGTCGACGAGAACCTGACCGGGTTCGAGAATCTCGACGTCATTGGGCGGCTGGCACAGCTGTCCAACGAAGATGCGAAGACGCGGGCCGGTGAACTGCTCGAACAGTTCAACCTCACCGATGCCGGAGGTCGCCCCGCTCGGACGTACTCCGGCGGCATGCGGCGCCGGCTCGATCTCGCTGCCTCGCTGGTGGCCAAGCCGGCTGTGTTGTTCCTCGACGAGCCCACCACCGGTCTGGACC
>CAJHYJ010000028.1_pt1 | contig 27313 bp, 27 predicted proteins | sample 9198711 | NCBI WGS metagenome assembly CAJHYJ01 (sample SAMEA7708361, study PRJEB35096) | sediment metagenome | biome: marine neritic benthic zone biome [ENVO:01000025]; feature: sediment [ENVO:00002007]; material: shallow marine sediment [ENVO:03000034] sea grass bed [ENVO_01000059] ...
AGAGAATCCATCTCATCGAAGAAGACGATCACCGGTACGCCTTCGTCGGATTTCTCTTTGGCTCTCTGGAAGATGAGGCGGATCTGTCGTTCGGTCTCGCCGACGTATTTGTTGAGCAGTTCGGGGCCCTTGATGTTCAAGAAGTAGCTGCGAGCGTCGTCTCGACCCGATCGTTCGGCTACTGCCTTGGCCAGAGAGTTCGCCACTGCCTTGGCGATGAGCGTCTTGCCACAGCCCGGAGGTCCGTAGAGGAGGACGCCCTTGGGCGCCTCTAGTTGGTATTGCTCGAAGCGGCTCTTGTGCACGTAGGGCAGCTCGACCGCGTCGCGGATGGCCTCGATCTGCTCACGCAGGCCACCGATCTGCTCGTAGGAGATGTCCGGGACTTCCTCGAGAACGAGTTCCTCGACTTCGGGCCGATGGAGACGCTCGAACGCCAAACCGGTCTTCTCGTCCATCCGCACGTGGTCCCCGGCTCGCAGCGTTTCGTCGACGAGGGGGTCGGCAACCTCGATGACGCGCTCCTCGTCGCCGTGTGAGAGCACCAGCAGCCGGCGGTCACCAAGACGTTCTTTGACTGCCACCACGGTGCCGATCTCGTCGAACAGTCGTACATCAACGATGTTCTGAGCTTCGTTGAGCAACACCTCTTGGCCGATTTGCAGCTGCTTGACCTCGATCGACGGATGAGCGTTCACTCGGAGTTTTCGTCCCGCAACGTTGACGTCGACCGTGCCGTCCTCGTTGATACGCCGGATCTGCGCAAATGCGTTGGGAGGCGAGGACAGCTTCTCCACCTCATCTCGCAACACAGCCAGCTGGTCCTTGGCCTCTTCGAGGATCGCGGCCAGCTTGTCGTTCTGCTGCATCGCCGTTCGGAGCTGATTCTTGGTCTCCGACAGCCGGGCTTCCAGACTCCGCACGCGTTCGGGTGCGGACTGAAGTCGCTGGCGCAAGGCGGCAACTTCGCTCTCCAGCGATCGGATCGTCTCCTTGAGGCGTTCGATCTGTGCAGACTCCATCAGGCACTCAGTATACGAATGGTCCGGGATAGTCCTCGTATGCCTGTTTCGTGACCGGCGTCTACGATCCGACACCGACCGATGCCCAACAAGCCGACGGGCAACTGGAGTACGACTCTGCCATGAAAGTCTGGATCGATCAGGACCTCTGTACCGGAGATGGGCTGTGCGAAGAGATCGCACCCGACGTGTTCGTGCTGCTCGATGACGGTTTGGCGTATGTCCGCGAAGGCGACACGATCTATGCCGAAGCGGAAGGCAACCCGCAGGGTGCGGCCGGATTGGCCGTGGTACCGAAGGGCCAGGAAGACATCACCATCGAGTCCGCCGAGGAATGCCCCGGCGAGTGCATCTTCATCGAGCCGTGAGGTAGAGCTTGTCTTTCAGGCCTCAGACCTCTGAGGCTGGATCTTGCGGGCAATCACCAGGAAGCCCGTGTGGCCGACCATTTGATGGGCAGGGCGGACTGACCGATTACCGACGTGCCATGCACGCTCCATGATCTCGAGCGCCTCGATGTCCGTGTAGGCGTTGGTGTCGCGCATGGCTAGCACCGTTTCCTGCAGCTGAATGGTGGTTGGCACGTAGCAGACCACCACTGCCCCACCCGGGAGCACGTCGATCCCGAGACGCAACGCATGCCATGGCTCGGGCAGATCGAGCACGAGGCGATCCGGTCTGACCTCCTCGAGGACGGTTTCCACCTCACCGACCCGGAGATCGAGATTGGCAACCGGTCCACCTGCCCATCGCTCGATGGCCTGACGCCCGTGGGCGGCGTGATCCTCCCGGCGGTCGACGCTGACGACCGTCCCTGTCGGGCCAACTGCTCGCAGGAGCGCCATCGTCAGTGCGCCTGACCCGGTCCCGGCTTCGAGCACGGTCATCCCGGGGCCGATGTCGCCATGCACGATGATCGGCCCCATGTCCTTTGGGTACACGACTTGCGCCCCCCGCCGCATCTTCAAGACATAGTCGGTGAGCTTCGGTCGCAGCAGCGTGAACTTCGATCCCTTGGGAGAAGCAACGATGGAGCCAGGCTCCAACCCGATCAGGTCGGTGTGGGGAATGACCCCGTGGTGGGACGAGAAGCGGCCGTCGTCTCGCAACTCCAGGAGATAGCGCCGGTCCTTGGAATCCAGCACCAGGCAGAGGTCACCGGTCTCGAACGGGCTCACAGCATGGCCGACAAGGCGGCGCTGAGGAGGGTGAGCAGCATCGCGATGACGATGACCCAGATGGTGACCTTGACGAATTGCTGGTTGCGCATTGCTCCGTGATTCTATGGCCCACGGAGCGGACATCAGACATCAGACGACAGACCGGTCGAGATCGACGCTGGCACCCGTTGGCCGTCGTCTCGTTAGGCTCGGCCCGTGATCAAACGTCTGCTCCGCCCCTACCTGAACGCCAACTTCATGGCGCTCGGTGTGCAGCGCTTGTGGCGCGGCATGCGGACCAACGATGCCCAGATGGTTGCTGTCGGTCTGGGCATGGTGCTCCTCCAGCAGTATCGGATGCGCAAACCAGGCCGGGTGTTGGTGCACAGCCAGTCCCTGAAGCCCGGCGACGAGGTCACGATCAAGGTCGACCCGCGCTGAATCCGGCGCGGACGACACCTCAGACCTTGTAGACCCTCACTTCGGCACCGCGTCCCTTGCCACGCCTCCGGCCCAGGACGAACGACACGACGAGCAGCACCGCGACGCCTACTGCCATCCAGATGGCGGTGTTCTTGGCCGCTTCGCCGGTGTCCCGGACGGCGTTCTCCAGTTCGGCCGCCTTCGCTCGGATCTCGCTGATCTCAACCATTGTCTCGCGTCACCAACCACATGATGAATCCGGCAATCGACAACAGACCAACTGCGGCGATCGTGTAACCGAGGGCGCTCGACAACGGTGTGTCAGGCAGCGCACGCACCAGATACCGCATCCCTGCCACAGCAATGAGCAACGCTCCCACCGACCACAGGAACCCGGCAAGCAACGACATGCCGGCTGCCTTGCCCAGCTTCTTCGCCGGTTCGACAGTCTCTTGGAGTGCGTACTCCTTGGTCATGTCCACCAGGTCGGTGACCATTTGGGGGATCTCGCTCGGCTCGGCCATGGAAGCAGGCTAACCGACCCGGCGGGGCGGCAAATCGGTACGCTCTCCGCCCCCTGCAATCAATCCCGGACTGGCGAGGTTCACGAAGCAGATGGACGGAACCAAACCGACGGGAGCCGATCCACCATCCGCACGGCGGCTCATCCAAACGAACGCGGGTACCTCCATCAGCGCGTTCGAGCCTCGCGATTGGGCGCTGGTCGCGCTCATCGCTCTGATCTGGGGCTCCTCGTTCCTCTTCATCGATATCGCTCTCGACGATGTGGCCCCCGGCGTGATTCCTTTCGCAAGGATCCTCTTCGGTGCCCTCGCCCTGGCAGTGTTTCCCGCCGCGAGAGTCAAGATCGACCGTGCCGATTGGCCTCGGGTGTTACTCCTGAGCGTCATCTGGATGGCTTTCCCGCTGGCGATGTTCTCGATTGCCCAGCAGTGGATCAACTCAGCGCTGGCGGGAATGCTCAACGCCGGCATGCCGCTGTTCTCAGCCGGATTTGCGGCGCTGCTGTTGCGCCGGTTGCCGGGCCCAGCTCAAGCCGGAGGTCTGGCGATTGGCTTCGCCGGCGTTTTCCTGATCGGTGCACCGGGATTGGCGACATCGAGCTCGAGCGCCTTGGGAGTCATCATGATCGTGGCGGCCGTTGCGTGCTACGGACTGGCGGTGAACATCGCGGTGCCCCTGCAACAGACGTATGGATCGCTGGCAGTCATTGCCCGAGTCCAATGGGTAGCGCTGGCGCTGTCTGTGCCCTACGCGCTGATCGATCTCCCCAACTCGACCGCGACGCTTTCGGCAATGGCCTCGCTGTTGGCCTTGGGGGCACTTGGAACGGGTGCGGCGTTCGCTCTGATGGCAGCGCTGGTTGGTCGTGTCGGTGCAACCCGAGGCAGCTTGACCATCTACTTCATTCCGCTCATTGCCATCGTCCTGGGGGTTGTCTTCAGGGATGACACGGTGACGACTTCCGCTCTCATCGGCACCCCTCTCGTGCTGTTGGGCGCCTGGCTGACGAGCCGCGCCGACCGAGCGTGAAGGGTCCGGAATCAGAGCGGTCGTCAGCTGTCGTCGGTCAGTAGCTAGCCGATCGGCAGGCCCAGCACTGTCCGTCGTGGCTCAACCGCTCGGAGTACGATGTCGTACCCACTCGGGTCCATCGAACCAGTGACAGAGGGGACGAATGCCGGTCTCGGTCGTCTATGACCAGGAGCACCAGGTCGTCCGCTCAGAGATGAGCGGCGACACCACCCCCGACGACCTTCACTTGGAAACGGTTCAGATGGTGCAGCTGGGCCTCCAGGTCGACTGCCTCTACTTCCTCTCCGACTTCAGTGGGGCGACGATCTCGTTCAACCTCGTTGACGTGTTCCGTCTGTCGGAGCTCCAAGACGTTCAGGGCCTACCGCGCGGCGCACACATCGCTCTCGTTCCGCCGTCCGGAGAACGCGCCCACCAGCTGGCTGATTTCTACCAAGCCGTTTCTTCCAACGAGGGTTGGACGACCAACGTGGTCGACTCGGTAGACACGGGGCTGGCATGGCTGCGACGCCAGCGGGCAGTTGCCGATCACCGATGAGCGGTGTTGCCGTCCGGTACGACGCCCAGGCGGACGTGGTGCGCTCGACGTGGACCGAGCCTGTGACAGCGGCCGCTCTGGATTTCGAAACAAGACAGCTCGTCAAACTGGCGGAAGAGCATGGCTGTCCGCGACTGCTCTCGGACTACAGCACCACGTCACTCGAGCTCACAATCATCGATGTGTACCGAGACGTCCGCGAACAGGCTGCGTGGCAGGTCGACCGGACGACTGCCAAGATCGCAGTCGTGACACCGGCTGACGGGTCCGGCGACGAGCTGGCCGATTTCTACGACGCGTTGGCGCTGGCCTCGGGATGGAACGCTCGCGTCTTCGACCATGCAACCCAGGCCATCACCTGGCTCAAGCGATAGGTCCTCGACCGCTCGGCCTAGCCTCGAACCATGACCGTCCTCAACCAGCCGCCGCCGATGGTGGACAACAACCTCTTCAGCGGCGATGTTGCACTCGCGGCGGCCACCGAAGCTTGCGGCCTTGCCGAAACCGAGAATCTCGAAGCTCTCGGCGCGCGGTTCGGATCGGCCGAGGTTCGAGAGTGGGGCCGCCTCGCAAACGAGCACGGACCGGTGCTGAACACCCACGATCGATTCGGGAATCGCCTGGACACCGTCGAATTCCATCCCGCATGGCATGAACTGATGAGCATCTCGGTCGGAGCCGGCCTGCACACCAGCCCATGGACCGGTAGGAAGAACGGACATGTCGAGCGGACCGCTGGGTTCTTCTTGAGCGCCCAAGCCGAGGCTGGGCACGGGTGCCCGGTCTCGATGACGTATGCAGTCGTCCCGGCCCTTCGTTCCAGCCCTGAGACCAACGCCGTTTGGGAACCCCGGGTGCTCAGCACTCAGTACGACCCGTCCTTTCAGCCCGCTGAATCCAAGTCGGGTGCCCTGTTCGGGATGGGTATGACAGAACGGCAAGGCGGGTCGGATGTCAGGGCCAACACCACCACGGCCACAAAGGTCGAGGATGGCTACATCGTGGACGGCCACAAGTGGTTCACCTCTGCTCCGATGAACGACGCATTCCTCGTTTTGGCGCAAGCCGACGAAGGCTTGACCTGCCTCCTCGTACCCAGATGGACACCAGACGGCTCAGTCAACGGCATTCGTCTACAGCGACTCAAGGACAAGCTCGGAAACCGATCGAATGCATCTGCCGAGATCGAGTTCGATGATGCTTGGAGTGTCCGCGTCGGAGAGGAAGGACGCGGAATCCCGACCATCGTCGAGATGGTCAATCACACCCGCCTCGACTGCGTGATCGGTTCGGCCGGATTGATGCGACAAGCAGTAGCGCAGGCTGTGCATCACACCCGCCACCGGCGGGCGTTCGGTTCGACGCTCATCGACAAGCCACTCATGCAATCGGTTCTCACCGACCTCATCGGTGAATCTGAGGCCGCCATCTGGTTGTTGATGCGACTGGCTGCGGCCTACGACGAACCCGACGCGCGAGGCCTGCGCCGCATCGGAACTCCCATCGCCAAGTATTGGGTGTGCAAGCGGGCTCCAGTGGTCGTGGGCGAGGCCCTCGAGTGTCTCGGCGGCAACGGCTACGTCGAGGAGTCTGGGTTGCCCCGGTTGTATCGGGAGACCCCGCTCAACTCGATCTGGGAAGGATCGGGCAACGTCATCTGCCTCGACGTGTTGCGGGCAGCAGCTCGGGAGCCCGAAGCAGTCGATGAGCTCTTCGACGACATGGATCGCGGGCGCGGCCATCATCCAGAGATCGACGGGGCCATCGATGAATCCAGATCAGTGCTTCGCGGAGCTGATGAGAGTCGCGCTCGAGAGGTCGTGGAGCGATTGGCGGTTGCCTGGCAGGCATCCATCCTCGCCCGGCTGGCTCCGGAGGTCGTAACCGAGTCGTACATCCAAACGATGCTCGGACAACCGCGTCGCACCGTTGGTGCGGGCCGGCCCCACCATCCTCGGCAGATGCTCGAACGGGCGCCCGGCTAGAGCTGCTCGGGGGCTATCGCCACCAGTTCGTCGATCCCCGCAGTGACGGCGGGCAGGAGACCTTCGGCTTGAGGTAGGAGTTGGTTCGAATAGAACCGCGCAGTAGCGACCTTGGCCTCCAGGAACGTCTTGTCTCCGGTACCTCCAGCCAGGAGTTCCAAGGCAGCTCGAGCACTTCGGGCGAGCAACCAACCGCCGATCACCGTTCCAAACATCTGGAGGTAGGGATTGGCTCCCGCCAGCGCGTCATTGGGAGATCCGGCACTCGCCAGCCAGGCCGTGGCCGCCTCCAAGGCCCCGATCGAGCGTTCGAGGGACGAACCCATCGGCGCGAGATCATCCGTCAGCGAATCCGCCGTTGCCCGCATGTCGGCGATCAGATCCTTGACGACCTGGCCACCTGCCATCGGCAGTTTGCGCAGCACGAGATCGATCGCCTGAATGCCATTGGTGCCTTCATAGATGGGAGCGATACGAGCATCACGGAAGTGTTGGGCGGCGCCGGCCTCTTCGACGTAGCCCATGCCGCCGTGTACCTGGAGCGCCAACGAGGTGAGCTCGACACCGAGGTCGGTTGACCACGCCTTCGAGATCGGAGTCAGCAGAGCTGCGAGGCCGGCTGAAGCCTCACGTTCGGTCTCATCGGCCAGATGGTGACTCTTGTCGATTGCCTCCGCATTCAGATACAGCAGCGCCCGCATCGCCTCGTTGTAGGCACGCATCGTCATGAGCATCCGTCGAACGTTGGGATGCTCGACGATGAGCGAGTGCGTTCCCGGCTCCGCCCCGACGGCTCGCCCCTGCTTTCGTTCCAGTGCGTACGACACGGCTTGTTGGTAGGCCCTCTCTGAAACGGCCAGGCCTTCGAGCCCAACGGTCAATCGCGCGGTGTTCATCATCGTGAACATCGCTCGCATCCCTTGGTTCTCTTCACCAACGAGCCAACCGCGGGCGCCGCCCTCGTCTCCGAACGAGAGCACACAGGTGGGGCTGGCGTGGATGCCGAGCTTGTGCTCGAGCGAAACACAGGTCACGTCGTTGCGCTCTCCCAGAGATCCATCAGCCTCGACGAGATACTTCGGGACGATGAAAAGCGATATCCCTTTCGTTCCCGGTGGACCGTCCGGGGTTCTCGCCAGAACCAGGTGGATGATGTTGTCCGCCATGTCGTGCTCGCCCCAGGTGATGAAGATCTTCGTCCCTGTGATGAGCCACGATCCGTCCGACTGCGGAATGGCCTTCGAGGTGAGCGCACCGACGTCTGATCCGGCCTGAGACTCGGTCAGGTTCATGGTGCCGGTCCACTCGCCCGTGATGAGCTTCTCCAGGTAGGTCGCTTTCTGCTCCTCAGAACCGTGCTGGCTGAGGGCCTCGATCGCACCCTGGGTGAGAAGCGGGCAGAGCGAGAATGCCATGTTCGAGGAGGTGAGGATCTCCTGTGCGGCTACTCCGACCAGCCACGGCATTCCTCCGCCGCCGTACGCTGCGTCGAACTGCACGCCGGACCATCCGGCCTCGACGTACCGGCTGTAGACCTCCTTGAACCCATCAGGTGTCTTCACCGTGCCGTCTGGCTGGAGGCTGGAGCCCTGTTGATCACCCACGACGTTCAGCGGCGCGATCTGCTCCTCTGCAAAGCGAGCGAACTCGGTGAGAAGACCCTGGACTGTGTCGGCATCGGCGTACTCGAAGCCGTTGAGTTTCCTGACACCATCGAGGTCGACCACGTGGCGGAGCACGAAGTCCATGTCTGTAACTGGAGCGCGATAGTCGGACATGCCCGCGATGCTAGGACGGCGGCAATGCGGGTCGGTAGCCGCCAATCAGCGCTACTGACGGTGCCGTTCGACTCGATCGTCGTTCGTGCCAAGTGACTCTCCGCTTGGCGATTCCGTGTCTCTGCGCACGCCGTCTCCTGGCGATGGATCAGACGTCCGCGAGGTTCGACTCGGCAGAGCGAACAGAGCAACCGCCACAACAGCAGCCCCCAGGAAGACACCAACGATCCACCCCCACAGTGACCGGCTCTCGTCGTCGGCATCGGCCGCCACGGGGTCGCCCGACGTGTCCACTTCTACAGGTGGGTTGGCTGGCAACGCTGCACCGGGGTTGCCCTGGTCACCGGAGGTTGGTTCCGACTCGTTGGTTCTGAACTGGCCGGCCGCGCTGATGGTTGTCCACAGGGCAATGCCTTCAGCATCGGTGATGACCATGGAAACGGACAATGGCCGCGGCGAGACGACCGCTGGAAGCTGCGGACCGATTTGGACGCCAAACGTCGACTCGTCATCCGAGGTCGCGCCTGAGAGCGCACTCCCCCAGAAGACCTCCGGAAGCCCAGGGACGGCGATGAGGAGGTTGTAGGTGTCCCCAGTAGCGAATTCCCAAGCGGCGATGACTCCCGCGTCCTGCTCGATGAACGTCGTGCCGTTGGTCTGGCCGTACATTGCATGCGGCTCGCCCTCCAGCGACCCCAACGAGAAGGTGTTGCTGGCTCCGGCCGCAGCGTCTCCGTTGGCGTCCGGGTTGGCCGGGTGGGTTGGCAGCCCAGCCCGGCGCCAGAAGAATGCGAACTCGGCTGCGTCGCCGGACGCTACATCGACCGGCGTCACCGACTGCAGCAGGGCAAAGGTGACGACATCCTCGCCGTCGTAGAACGACGGCGTTCCGGCTTGTAACTGGGTGAGCGGAGAATCGGTCGGCAATGGACGCCCGATGACCGAACCGACTTCACCGACTGGTGCAGCCCACGCCGCGAAGCCAATGATGGGGTTGGCGCCCTCCTGGACCGTGTCGACACCTGCGAACAGCGGTTGCCACGGCACAGTGACAGGCTCAACGGCCAACAGGGCGTGCACAGCAGCGACCTCGACAACGTCCAGCGTGACCGGCTCGCCATCTGACTCTGTGGCGAGTGCAGGTATCGCCGCCACGGCAAGCGCGATCGCAATGAGCACGACACGACCCAATCCCATGAGCCCCTTCCCCCCAGGTGTGGACTCTACCGCAGTTGGACCACGCAGCGTGAGAGCTTGCCACTGTCGCCTCTACGACAAAATCCCCCCGGAAACGGGGGGATTCCAATGGTGTCGGAGGGGGGACTTGAACCCCCACGTCCTATTCGGACACTAGGCCCTCAACCTAGCGCGTCTGCCAATTCCGCCACTCCGACGTGTGGCAAGCATCGTACCGATCGGCCGGATGCTGAAGTCCGTCTAGCCCAACAGGAAGGTCAACACGACGGTGGTGACGAAGAACGCCACTGCGACGGCCACCGTGATGCGATCCAGGTTCCGTTCGGCAAGTGTCGATCCGCCCACTGACTGGGGGCCCATGCCACCACCAAACATGTCCGACAGGCCTCCCCCCTTCCCGCTGTGCAGCAGGATGAGGAAGATCAGCCCCAGCGACAGGAGCAGGTGGACAACGGTGATGATTGCGGTAACGACGGTCATTGCGGACGGAAGTATGCCAGGGGCGCCACCCTGGTCAAGTCATCCGGCTTGTTTGGCCACCGCTTCGGCAGCTGCCTTGGCCGCGTCCTCGTCTCCGAGATAGCGGCTGCCCCGCGGCTGGAGGTTGTCGTCGAGGTCGTACACCAGCGGAATGCCAGTTGGGATGTTGAGGTGTGGGATCTCCTCATCCGACACACCGTCGAGGTGTTTCACCAGCGCCCGCAGGCTGTTGCCGTGCGCAGCGATGATGACTCGGCGGCCTTGGCGGACGTCAGGAACGATGGCGTCATGCCAGTACGGAAGCATCCGCTCGACCACGTCCTTGAGGCACTCAGAGGCCGGCAACGCATCGGGAGCCAGCGTGCTGTACCGAGGGTCGTGCCGGGGATGCCGTTCGTCATCGAGCTCGAGAGCCGGTGGCGGTGTGTCATAGCTCCGCCGCCACTCGAAGACCTGCTCCTTGCCATGGAGCTCGGCAGTCTCCTTCTTGTTGAGGCCCTGCAGGGCCCCGTAGTGGCGCTCATTGAGTCGCCAATGTCGCTTCACAGGGAGCCAATGCAGGCCCATTTCGTCCAAGGTGATGTTGGCCGTTGCCGTCGCCCGCAGCAGCAACGACGTATGCACGACATCGAATGTGTACCCCTCAGCTGCGAGCAGCCTGCCGGCGGTCGTGGCTTCGTCGGCGCCCTGCTCGGTGAGCGGCACGTCGGTCCAGCCGGTGAATCGATTCTCGAGATTCCATGTGCTTTGCCCGTGTCGGAGCAAGACCAGTTCTGGCACGAGTCCCTCCTACGCCCAATACCTGATGACCATGGCAAACGTGTCCGGGTCGAGCGAAGCGCCTCCGACGAGGGCACCGTTGACGCCGCGTTTCGCCATGAAGCCGGCGATGTTGCCGGGATTCACTGAGCCCCCGTACAGCACAGGCACTGCGTCGGAGCCTGCACCGAGAGCTTCTCGGATCGTGTCGGCCATTGAGCCTGCATCATCGGGTTGGGCAGTTTGACCCGTTCCGATGGCCCAGATCGGCTCGTAAGCAACCACCAGCGCAAGACGCTGTTCGTCCGACAAGCCGCTGATTGCCCCCCGCACCTGTGAGGCCACGAGGGAGTCGGCCTCTCCAGCCTGGCGCTGCTCGAGAGTCTCGCCGACACACACCACCGGAGTCATCTCGGCGGCCAGCACAGCCTTCACCTTCTTGTTGACCGTCTCATCGGTTTCTCCGAACATCGCTCGCCGTTCGGAGTGGCCGACGATCACGTGACTCACCGACAGCTTGGAGAGCATGCCCGGCGAGACTTCACCGGTGAACGCCCCTTTGTCTTCCCAGTGGACGTTTTGGGCACCGAGCCGGATGCTCAGGCGATCCGCCTCGATGACCGTCTGCACGCTGCGCAACGACGTGGAGGGCGGAGCCACAACGACTTCGACTCGTTCGTGATCTGACGACTCGAGTCGATAGCTCAGCTTCTGCACCATCTGGATCGCCTCGAGATGTGTTGCGTGCATCTTCCAGTTGCCGATGATCAGATCACGGCTCATTCGTCCACCTTTCGAGTGCTGCCAGGCCTGGCAGCGTTTTGCCTTCAACGAATTCGAGTGACGCTCCCCCACCAGTCGACACATGCGACACGTCACCCTCGATGCCAAGCATCCGGACCGCGGCGACGGAGTCGCCGCCGCCTACAACGGTGAAGCCGCCGTGCCCGGACAGGCTCTCAGCCACGCCGGCGGTTCCCTCGCGGAACGAGGGCCATTCGAACACGCCCATCGGACCGTTCCAGAACACCGAAGCGGACCCTCGGATCACAGACGCGAACTCAGCAGTGGTTTCCGGTCCGATGTCGAGACCCATCCAGCCGTCATCGAGGCCGTCACTTCCGACCACACGATGGTCGGCATCCTCGGCAAAGCGATCGGCTTCGACTACATCGACGGGCAGCCGGATCCGCGCACCATGGGGGCCGCGCAGAACGTCTCGAGCTGCGTCAATCATGTCTTCCTCGACGAGTGAGCTCCCGATCTCGAAACCCTCGGCAGCCAGCAGCGTGAAACACATCCCGCCGCCCACGAGGAGCATGTCCACTCTCGGAAGCAGGCTGTGGATCACACCGAGCTTGTCGGACACCTTGGCCCCGCCCAAAGCGACCGTGAAAGGCCGAGCCGGGTCGCCCAGCAGCTGGCTGAGTGCCGCGACTTCCGATTCGAGCACCGGCCCAGCCACGGACTGCAGGTGTTCGGTCACCCCGACGGTCGATGCGTGGGCGCGGTGAGCCGTACCAAACGCGTCGAGCACGAAGAGGTCGAATGGAGCCGCCAGCTCGGCCGCGAATGCAGGATCGTTTGTCTTTTCGCCCGGCTCGTAACGCGTGTTCTCCAGCATGAGCACGTCTCCGGGGGTTGCCTCGTTGACAGCCGCCACCACGGCCTCTCCGGCGACTGCCGGTACATGGCGGACATCAAAACCACCGAGAGCCGCCGTCACGTCAGCGACAGGGGCCGTCGACAGGGCAGGATCTCTGTCTATGGGTCGACCGAGGTGGCTCGCCACGACTGGGATGGCCCTGCGCTCGCGTAGCGCCGCGATGGTCGGTAGCGATGCCCGAATCCGAAAATCGTCGGCCACTGAGTCGCCGTCGAGCGGAACATTGAGATCGGAGCGAACCAGGACTCTCTTCCCGGCCACATCGACCTGATCGAGCGTTGTGAACATTCCTTCTACCTTCCCAAACCGGCCATGACAGTCCCCAGAAGCAGCGCGTCGTGCATGGGTCGCTCCGCGCTTGGGTCGGCCAGTTCTGCGGCGACGACATCCCATCCGAGGTCGTGCGCATCATCATCGCTCAACTCGACTCGTCCCAATCCCGCCGGTATGCCGAGATCTCCTCGGTGCGCGATGACGGTACCGGCGCGCTCCAACCCGCCCACCTCGTGCAAGGCCTGGATGTGGGCATAGCCATCCATGTCGAGTGTCTCGCTGTCCTCAGTGACCAAGTTCAGGACAGCCACCAGCGGGGTCTCTGTGTCATTGATGGCTTCCACGATGCCCGGCACTATCAGATTGCAGATGACGGACGTGAACAGACTTCCAGCACAGAGAACAACCATGTCGGCCTCGCGAATGGCGGCCACTGCAGCCGGATTGGCCTTTGCCGCGTCCTGCACGGACAGTTCAGTGATGTGTCCAGTCTGTGAGGCAATCGCGACCTGCCCGGACACTGATCGGCCATCGACCACTGCACTCAGCTGTAGGGCTTCAGTCGCTACCGGGATGGTGCGGCCCGTTGCAGCCAGTAGGCGCTCGGCCGTTCTCAGGGCGGTTTCGAAATCTCCGATGATCTCAGTCAAACCAGCGAGTATCAGGTTGCCCAGCGAGTGCCCCGATACATCGCTCTTGGTGAAGCGATGAGCCATCAACTCTCCCCAGAGCGACGGTTCCCCTGCCAGGGCCAGGATCGCCTTGCGGAGATCGCCCGGAGGAGGAATGTCGAGTGCCGGCGCGAGTCGGCCCGACGACCCGCCATCATCAGCGACAGACACGATGGCCGCGATATCTCCGGCAAAGCATTGGATCGCCCTGAGGCTCTGGGCAAGCCCCGAGCCTCCACCGATGGCTACGACTGCAGGACCGGCGTCATCCAGCCCCAGCGATTCCAACTGTGTCTCCGGCAGAGTCATCGTTCGATGTCCCGGTGGCGCACAACGAGGTTGGTGTGGGAGCCACTGAGCCGCTCGGCCAGCTCCTCTGCGATGGCTACTGAGCGGTGCCGACCACCGGTGCAGCCGACGCCGATCGCCACGTACGACTTGCCTTCGCTTCGATACTTGGGGAGTAGGAAGTCGAGGAGGTCGACGGTCTTGCCAACGAACGCTTCCGTATCGGCCTGCTGGAGGACGTAGTCCCGCACCGGCTCGTCCTGGCCTGTCAGCGGACGAAGGTCTGGCTCCCAGTGCGGATTCGGCAGGAAGCGCACATCGAACATGACGTCGACATCGCGCGGCGCGCCGTGCTTGAAGCCGAAGGACCGGATCGACACGCGCATTGCGTCGGTGGGGCTTCCGGGAGCGAACTCGTTCTCGATCCGGGCCCGAAGGTCGTGCACCGACAGATTGGTCGTGTCAATGACGTTGTCGGAGACGGCCCGCACTTCCACCAAGAGGTCACGCTCGAGCGTGATCGACTCTTCGAGCGTTGCCCGTCGCAGCGGGTGCGGCCGGCGATTCTCCTCGTAGCGACGGAGCAACGCTTCGTCATCGGCGTCCAAAAAGAGGACTGCCGCCCCGACTCCTTGCTCCCGTATCTCCGAGATCGGATCGAGCAGATCGTCGGTGTCTTTGCCACCGCGCAAATCCGCCACCAGGGCGAGGGGTCGCTCACCTGCGGCCAGGTCGGCCAATGCCCTCGCGTCGGTCATGAGTGTCGGCGGCAGATTGTCGATCACGCGATAGCCGAGATCCTCCAACACGTTGGCAGCCGTGGACCGGCCCGCTCCCGACATTCCGGTCACGATCAGAACGTTGGTACTGGGATGCTCGCTCATCAGTACCGACGGTAGCGATGATTCTCTGCGCTCAGAATCACTCGTGCAGTGCTTCGTAGAGATCTTCCGCAACGCCTGCGGGTACCACCTCGGCGAGCTCCTCCTCGGAGGCTGCTCGAATCCTCTTCAGGCTCCCGAACTGCTTGATGAGCTTCTTCTTGCGTCCGGGGCCGATACCCGGGACATCGTCCAGGACCGAATCCACCATGCGCTTCCCGCGCAGCTTGCGGTGGTACTCGATGGCGAACCGATGGGCCTCGTCACGCGCACGTTGCAGGAGGTAGAGCGCTTCGGAATCCCGAGGAATCCGCACCGGCTCCTTGATCCCCGGCAGGTAGACCTCCTCCATGCGTTTGGCGAGGCCGATCACGGGAATGTCGAGGTCGAGCCGGTCGAGCACGTTGACGGCCCGCCCTAGTTGGCCCGCTCCTCCGTCGATCAGCAGCAGAGAGGGCGGATACGCGAACTTCCCGCGTTGCTCCACAGGCAGACCGCGATCGGCCAGGTACGCCTTGAAGCGACGCTCGAGGGCTTCCTCCATCGACGCGAAGTCGTCCTGACCCTGGACCGTTTTGATTCGGAATCGCCGATAGTCGCCTCGGCGCGGCAATCCATCCTCGAGCACCACCATCGACGCCACCGTGTGTCGACCCTGAATCGTCGAGATGTCGAACGCTTCGATCCGAAGCGGGGCGACAGGCAGGTCCAGTTCCTCCTGCAACGACCGGAGGGCGCGGGCCCGGGCGTTGGGATCGGACTGCCGGCGTAGCCGATGCCGGGCAAATGCCTCGCGCGCATTGATCGCCGCCGTCTCCATCAGACGTCGCTTCTGGCCACGTTGTGGTACCCGCAGCGACACCGCCGACCCCCGCCTTTCGGCAAGCCAGGCCTGCCACACATCGGCATCCTCCGGCAGCTCGGTGACGAGAACTGCCTTGGGAGGGTCACCTGCGCCGTAGAGCTCGCGGAGCAGTCGGGCCACGAGACCGGGGATCTCGACGTCTTCGACTTTGTCGATGATCGTCGTGAAACGCCCAACGACTCTGCCCCGCCGAACGTTGAGGACAGCTGCCGCCGCTTCGAGGTCGTCGTCGATGACGGAAACAAGATCGAAGTCCTCGGGGCGGGTCGTGGCGACTTCCTGGCGCTCCATCGCCTTCTCGACGTCCTTACGGCGATCCCGGTAGCGGGCAGCAAGCTCGTAGGACTGGTCATCCGAAGCGGTCAGCATCCGCTGCTGCAGATCGTCGATGACGGCTGCCGTATCACCACTCAAGAAAGCGGCCAGACCGTCGACGTGCTCCGCGTATTGCTCTGTACTGACTTCACCAACGCACGGTCCGGAGCACTTCTCGATGTCGAACAGCAAGCAAGGCCGGCCGCGGGCGGCGTGATCGTTGAACTTCGACGTCGAGCAGGTGCGGATTGGGAATGTCGTCAGCAGCAGATCGAGCGTGTTACGGATGGCGTAGGCGTGGGCGTAAGGACCGAAGTACTGGGTGCCCTTGCGGCGTTTGCCGCGCATCACCCGGGCCGCCGGCCATTGGTCTCTTCTGGTGATGGCCAAGAAGGGATAGCTCTTGTCGTCCCTGAGCCGGATGTTGAAGCGGGGCTTGTGCCGTTGGATCAGGCTGTACTCGAGCATCAGTGCTTCGACCTCGTTGTCCGTCACGATCGTCTCGACCGACTCGGCGGACTCGATCATCGTGCGGGTCCGCAACGCAACGTCACGGTTGAAGTAGGAGAGGACCCGCTTGCGGAGCGATTTGGCCTTGCCGGCGTAGAGAACTTGGCCGTGCTGGTCCCGGAACAAATAGGCGCCCGGCCGGTCAGGCAATTCAGCGGACGGTGGGCGCTCCATGAGGCGAGCGAGTGTACGTCAGGCCCGAAGCCAGCGGACGCCGGCCAAGACAGGGATGCCTTGGTATGTCGATTCGACTGGTCCGGTCCCAGTGCCCGGCTGCTCGATCAGCGTGTCGAGCAGCCAGCCCGACTCGGCAGCGGCTGTCAGGAGCTCGCCCATTGAGCGGTGGTGGAATTCCAACCGCTGGCCGCCCACTTCTTCGATCGTCACCCCGGTGTCGAAATACGAGCCCCAGCGCCAGAAGACCTCGCCGTCAGTGGGGTCTACGACGGTCGTGGCTCCCGGAGCGGTCACCGCCGGATGGTTGACCACGGCCGCCAGAACGCCTCCAGACCTGACTACTCGCGCTGTCTCGTAGAAGAACCTGCCCAGATCGGCGATGTGCTCGAGCACCAACACGATGTAGGCGCCGTCGAACGAGCCGTTGCGTACCGCGTCCAGATGCGGCAGGTTGGCGACGAACGAGGGTGCTCCTGCGGCGGCAGCCAGCTTGGGGTTCATGTCCAGGCCGACGATCTCGCGGCCGCCCGACCGAAGATGGCGGGCTATCCGCCCCTCGCCACAGCCCAGGTCGAGCAGGCGTGGGCCGGCGAACGGCAGCAGGGACTCGATGAGGGGCGTCGTCAGTGACTCGTACGACGCATCTGCGGCGAGCTGCGAGCGCCACCAATCGGCATGCGCAGCCCAATCAGTCACAACAGCTCTCGCAGGAACTTGCCGGTGTAGGACTCCGGAACGGCAGCCACGTCCTCTGGCGTCCCAGACGCCACGATTCGGCCGCCTCCGTCGCCACCTTCGGGACCGAGGTCGACGACCCAGTCGACGGTCTTGATCACGTCGAGGTTGTGCTCGATCACGATCACAGTGTTGCCATTGTCGACGAGCCGCTGCAAGACGTTCAGGAGCTTGCGAATGTCCTCGAAGTGGAGACCAGTGGTTGGCTCATCGAGGATGTAGATGGTACGACCGGTAGCGCGGCGGCCCAGTTCCGACGACAGCTTCACTCGCTGCGCCTCGCCACCCGACAGCGTCGGAGCCGGCTGACCGAGCCTGACATAGCCGAGACCAACGTCGTAGATGGTCTGCAGGATGCGAGCGATCTTCGGTTGGTTCTCGAAGAAGTCCAACGCCTCTTCAACCGACATCGCCAGCACGTCGGAGATGTTCCGACCTTTGAAGCGGACTTCGAGTGTGTCGCGGTTGTATCGAGCTCCCTTGCACACCTCGCACGGCACGTACACGTCGGGAAGGAAGTGCATCTCGATTTTGATGGTGCCGTCGCCTTTGCAGGCCTCGCACCGGCCGCCCTTCACATTGAAGGAGAACCGGCCGGGCTTGTAGCCGCGCAGCTTGGCATCCGGAGTCGCAGCAAAGAGCGAGCGGATGTGGTCGAACACACCGGTGTACGTCGCAGGGTTCGAACGCGGCGTACGTCCGATCGGCGACTGATCGATGTTGATGACCTTGTCGAGCTCGTCGATCCCTTCGATCCGCTTGTGTCGACCCGCCACGACCCGCGCGCGGTGGAGCTTGGCATGAAGTGCCTTCGACAAGATCTCCTGGATCAAGGAAGACTTCCCGCTGCCCGAGACACCGGTGATAGCGATGAACAGGCCCAAGGGGAAGTCGACGTCGATGCCTTGGAGATTGTTCTCGGCCGCCCCTTTCACGACGAGCCGACGTTCGCCCGCCGGTCGCCGGATGAGGGGAATGTCGATGCCGCGACGTCCAGCGAGATAGTCACCCGTGATCGAGTCAGGACTGGACGTGATGGCCTTGAGCGGGCCCTCGGCCACGATGGCGCCACCGTGCTCGCCCGCCCCTGGACCGATGTCAACGATGTGATCGGCGGTCCGAATCGTGTCCTCGTCGTGCTCGACGACGATCAGGGTGTTGCCGAGATCCCGCAGGCGAACCAGCGTCTCGATCAGGCGCTGGTTGTCGCGCTGATGCAGTCCGATGGATGGCTCGTCGAGGATGTAGAGCACGCCGACGAGTCCTGAGCCGATCTGAGTAGCAAGCCGGATGCGCTGCGCCTCACCGCCGGCCAGCGTCCCAGCACCTCGGCTCAGGGCGAGGTAGTCGAGACCGACATCGAGCAAGAATCGCAAGCGGGCTCGGATCTCCTTGACGATCGCCTCCGCGATCGTGGCCTGCCGATCGTCGAGCTGGAGCCGCTCCATGAAGTCGAAGGCGATCCCCAGCGACATTTCTGAAACCTCGGCGATCGACAGTCCGTCCACGGTCACCGCTCGGGAGATGGGATTCAGGCGTGCCCCGCCACATTCGTCGCAGGGCACCTCGCGCATGAACTCCTGGTAGTACTGCCGGGCCGAATCGGACTCGGTCTCTTCGTGCTTTCTCCGGAGATACGGCAGGACGCCTTCGTAGGTGGTGGTGTACCGACGGCGGCGGCCGAATCGATTGGTGTAGGAAACGTTGACTCGCTCCTCACCGGTCCCATGCAACACCGCTTCCATCTGCTCGTCGGTGAACTCGGAGAGTGGCGTCTGATTGTCGAATCCCAGCTCGGCGCCTACGCCGGCCAGGACCCGGTGGTAGTACATGTTGCGATTCGAGGACCACGGAGCAACGCCGCCCTCCTCGATGGAGAGCTCGTCGTCCGGGATGACCAGATCGGCATCGACTTGGAACCGGGTTCCGATGCCCGAGCACGCCTGACACGCCCCGTATGGGCTGTTGAACGAGAAATTGCGCGGCTGCAGCTCGTCGAATGACGTGCCGTCGTTGGGACACGCCAGCGCCTGACTGAACGTCAGCGTGGGACCGTCGGTCACTTCGACCAGCGCTACGCCCTCAGCCAAGGACAAGGCAGTCTCCATGGAATCGGTCAGGCGCCGCCTGATCCCTTCCTTGGCCACCAACCGATCGATGATGACTTCGATCGTGTGCGTGTAGTAACGATCGAGCTTGAGGTTCTCAGTGAGGTCGTGGACCTCGCCGTCGATACGGGCACGGGAGAAGCCTTGGCCAGCCAGGTCGGCCAGAAGGCCTTCGTACTCGCCCTTTCGACCGCGTACGACCGGAGCGAGTATCTGGAACCGGGATCCCTCTTCGAGGTCGAGCACCTTGTCGACGATCTGCTCGGGCGTCTGCCGGGCGACCGGCGAGCCGCAGAGCGGGCAGTGTGGGATGCCGATCCGAGCGAAGAGCAACCGGAGGTAGTCGTTGATCTCGGTCACCGTGCCAACGGTTGAGCGAGGGTTGCGGCTGGTGGACTTCTGATCGATGGATATCGCCGGCGACAGACCCTCGATGAAGTCAACGTCGGGCTTGTCCATCTGACCGAGGAACTGGCGGGCGTAGGCCGAGAGCGACTCGACGTACCGGCGTTGCCCTTCGGCGTAGATGGTGTCAAACGCCAGTGACGACTTGCCAGATCCTGAGATGCCGGTGAATACGATCAGTTTGTCGCGCGGAAGCTCGACCTCGATGTCGCGGAGGTTGTGCTCCCTGGCACCTTTGATGACGATCGAATCTGGCATGTGGGCGGCAGAATACTAGGCGAACAGGTGTTCGATCGAATTCATCGGGAGTACACCCGGAGCTCCATGTTGAAGGCCGACGACGTCGACGATTGCAGCTCCCATCCCGGCGGATCCGGCACGGCTGGCTCAGCGATGATGATCGCCTCGCTAGCCCCTACCGCGTCCAGTATGGCCAATCCTTCGGAGTACTTGTCGAGCTCGGACGCGATCATCCAGTCGAAATCCGAGAAGACGGAGGTAGTGATGTAGGACAACGTCACGACATCGACGGCCAGCACGATGGGCCGGCCGCGAGGTGCGTCTGTGACTTGCTGGCCAGTGGCTGCCAGATCGTCGATGAAGCGGGCAGATGAGTTGTGAATGGCTCCCATTGTCGCCACCTGGATACCGAGGAGCACCATGGTGCTGACGGCTGCCAGGCGCACCATGACACCTCCACGTTCCCACGACGCTGCGTACCCAAGGCCGGCGGCCATGGCCGGAGCAAGGAGCGGAATGATGATCGAGAAGTAGCGTGCGCCCCACTCGAGACCGCCGCCTATCGAGTACTGCGTGGCGATGATCCCGATCCAGATGAGCAACGCTGCCCCGGTCGGGACGGCTAACTGGGCGGGCCTGAGCTCCTTGATCCGGAGCTGGCTCAGCAGCACAACGGCAATCGGGAACGCTACCCAGAGGCCAGGAATCGGCCAGACGTCAGTCTGGATGAGCCGGATCACCAAGAGCAGCACAACCACGACCGAGGTGATGACCAGAGGCCGAGTATCGCCTGTGGTCCGTGCCCTTCGACCGACATGCCAGAGAAAGATCGGAGCGGCTGCCAGGAGCCAGAACAACAGCGACTCCACGTAGCTCGAATAGAGCATCGTGATCAGAAAGGCGTTGAGGACGCCTTCGACGCCGGTGTTCAAGGACTCGATTTGCACCGAGACCGCGGAGCTACCAAATGTCGAATCGGTGAACGATCGCTCGGCCAGCCACACACCCAGCGGGAACGCTCCGAGCGGTCCCGCCGCCGCCAGAGCAGACCGGAACGACACGGTCTTCAGAAGCCAGAGGGCTCCCACCATCACACCCAGGGCAGGGCCGGCCAGCAGCGCCTCGCTGCGAAGCCCGGTTGCCATCGCCACGGCAACCCCGGCCGCCAGCGACCACCACAGATTTCGTCGCAGTGCATAGACGGTGAACAGTGCACCGGCCGCAACTGCCGCAGTCGCCAAGCTGTGTGCCAACCACAAATGAGCATGGAACGCCAGCGGGCTCGCCAACCCAACGACCCAGAAGATGGCTCTGTCGAAGCGCGGATCAACCTCTCGCGCCAGTAGGGCCGACAGCCACGCCGCCAGGATCACTCCTGCGATGGCGACGGCGTTGAAGGCCGCAATTCCAAACCGTTCGAACAACGGCGTCAGCAACGTCGCATGCAACGGGTGACGTGCATACGGCACGACGCCGCCCTGCGAGATCAGACCACGCTGCAGGTGGCGGAGTTCGAACCCAGGATCCAGATCGGCGAATGCATACGGCACAACCCATTCGCCGGCCATGAGGGCCTCGACCTGGAGGTAGACGTTTCCCTCGTCGCTCATGTACGGAGTCCCCGGCGCCGCCACAAGAACGAGGCCGATCAGAATCGCCGCCAGCAGCCCAACGTCGAGGAGCAGCCTCCCCCGCTGGGACCGGTCGGTCACGCTTGGGCCATGTCGCGAAGCTCACGGCGCAACTCGCCGATCTCGTCGCGAAGGCGAGCTGCGTACTCGAATCTGAGTTCGGCAGCGGCCTGATGCATCTCTTCTTCGAGGGATTGGACCAGCCGGGTGAGGTCGTCGCCCTCGAGTTCCAACGGTGCCCGGCGCACTTCCTGGCGGCGACGTTCCAGAGCCGGTGAGTCTCCAGCCGACACCAGCTCGAGGATGTCGGAGATCTTCTTTCGGATGGTCTGCGGATCGATCCCGTGCTCGTCGTTGTAGTCGACCTGAATCGATCGCCTGCGATTGGTCTCGGAGATCGCCCGCTTCATCGAGTCGGTGAGCTTGTCGGCATACATGATGACCTGACCATCGACATTGCGGGCGGCCCGGCCGATCGTTTGGATGAGCGACGTCTGAGACCTGAGGAAGCCTTCCTTGTCGGCGTCCAGAATGGCGACAAGTGACACTTCGGGAAGGTCGAGACCTTCTCGGAGCAGGTTGATGCCCACCAGGACATCGAACTCACCAATGCGAAGCTCCCGAAGTATCTGGACCCGCTCCAACGTGTCGATCTCTGAGTGGAGATAGCGCGCCCGAACCCCCATCTCGAGGAGGTAGTTGGTGAGGTCTTCGGACATCTTCTTCGTGAGCGTGGTGACCAGCACCCGCTGATCGGCTTCGGCTCGCTGGCCGATCTCGTGCAAGAGATCGTCGATCTGCCCGCGGGTTGGCCGGAGGACGACCTCGGGGTCGACCAAACCGGTGGGGCGGATGATCTGCTCGACGAATCGGGTCGAATTCTCGTGCTCGAACGGACCTGGTGTTGCCGAGAGGAAGACCGCCTGCGGCGTCTTCTTCAGCCACTCGTCGAACCGCAGTGGCCGATTGTCCATGGCGGACGGCAGGCGGAACCCGTGTCCCACGAGCGTGTCTTTGCGACTGCGGTCACCCTCGTACTGGCCGCCGATCTGCGGGATCGTCACGTGGCTCTCGTCGATGATCGTGAGGAAGTCGTCAGGGAAGTAGTCGATGAGGGTGTACGGAGCTTCACCGGGCTCTCTGCCATCCAGGTGACGGCTGTAGTTCTCGATTCCGGAGCAGAACCCGATCTCGCGCATCATCTCCAAGTCGTAGGTCGTGCGCATCCGAAGACGTTGCGCTTCGAGGAGTTTGCCGGTCCGTTCGAACTCAGCCAGTCGCTGCTCGAGCTCGGCATCGATACTGACAATCGCCTTCCGCATCCGCTCTTCGGCCGTCACGTAGTGCGTAGCTGGGAAGACGTACAGCTCATCGAGCTCCTGGATGACTTCGCCCGTCACGGGGTTCATCATGAGGATCCGTTCGACCTCGTCGCCCCAGAATTCGACCCTCGCGACGGTCTCCTCATACGAGGGGAACACTTCGAGGGTGTCACCTCGCACTCGAAACTTGCCACGAGTGAGGTTGATCTCGTTGCGTTCGTATTGGATGTCGACCAGCCGTCGCATCGCGTTCTCGAGCCCGTACTCCACGCCCTTCACCAAGCGCAGCAACTGGCCCTCGTACTGCTCGGGGCTGCCAAGGCCGTAGATGCATGAGACAGAAGCGACGATCAGGACGTCTTCGCGTGTGAGAAGGGCGCTGGTGGCGGCGTGGCGCAAGCGATCGATCTCGTCGTTGACCGTCGCGTCCTTCTCGATGTACGTGTCGCTGCCGGGCATGTAGGCCTCGGGCTGGTAGTAGTCGTAGTACGAAACGAAATACTCGACTCGGTTCTTGGGGAAGAACTGCCGGAACTCGTTGGCGAGCTGGGCAGCCAGGGCCTTGTTGGGAGCGATGACGAGCGTCGGTTTCTGCACCTTTTCGATGGTCCACGCCATCGTTGCCGACTTCCCGGATCCCGTGATGCCCAGAAGCGTCTGGAAGCGCTCGCCGGCCTGCACCCCTTCGGCCAGGCGATCAATAGCCGCCGGCTGATCACCGGCCGGCGCGAAGTCGGCATGCACCTCGAACATCGTCGTGCAGAGCCTACGACGTCAGTGTGACAACAACGTCGCCCACGCTGCTAGCCAGTTCTTCCAACGACCCTCCGTTGAGAATGACATGGTCAGCCGCCTCCAGCCATTGCTCCCGGGAGGGCTGAACCGCCATGCGAGCCGAGATCTGCTCCTCTGTCATACCCCGAGCGCCCAAGCGCGACCTGCGCAGCTCGTCCGGCGTGTCGACGTACACCGACAACCAGGTGGGGCCCAAGAACTCAGGCAACAACGGCAGCTCCACCGCTACATGCTCGGCGCTGTCAGCCAGCTCGAGGATCCTCCTGCGAATGTGCGGATGCGTCATCGCTTCGAGCTGGCGCAACTGGCCCGGGTCGCCAAACACGATCTGACCCAGTCGACCGCGGTCGATCGCACCGTCAGTCAGCACATCGGGCCACCGCTCGGCCACGGCTTCGTGAGCGGGGCCGTCCGGCTCCAGCACCGCGTGGCCAATGCGGTCCGCCTCGATCACGAAGAAGCCGTGGTGACCCAGCAAGCCTGCAACAGTGGACTTCCCACTCCCGATTCCACCCATAACGATGACCCGCGCCATGACGGCCGAACCCTAACCTGAGCGCCATGGAGTCCTCGTGGCAGGTGCGGTTGCTGAACGCCATCGTGGGCGTCAGCTGGCTGGCATTGATCGTCGGAGTCTTCGTGACGTTCTTCGTGTTCGGCGTCATGCCGGTTGCCATCGCCGCCACCTTCATTGCCGGGATCTACGTGCTTGGCACCCAGGCACTTCGTTCGTTTGGCCTTCTCGACTCGCGAAGCGGTGAGTTCGCGGTCTTGCTCGGAGCCCTGCTGATGATGGGGGCGGTTGCCCTCACAGATGCAACTGACAGCGGCTTCCTGCTGCTCTCGGCGGTGCCCATTCTCCTGTCCGCCGTGGTCGGCCAGATTCGCCTGACGGTCGCCACCGCCGCGCTCAACAGCGGCCTGTTGGTTGCCATGGAGTTGGGAGCTCTGCCTGAAGCCGACTGGGGAGCGGTACTTGCTTGGGTTGGGGTCTATGCGGCTGTCGCCGCCATCGGCATTCAGGCCCGCCGCTTGCTGCGAGAAGCCGACGAGACGGCTCTGGCCCTCGCTACTGCGTCGGCGGAGGCCAACGTCCGGCTGGAGCGCCTGGAACATGCCAACCGGTTGCTGACCCAGCTCGCCGACAGCACCGACTCGAACGAGCTGAACCCGCTCGCGGTGGGAGAGGCCGCACTCACATCCCTCCGGGCCGTCATTCCCTTCCGGTTTGGGACTGCGGCATTCCATGCTGAGGACGGACCTGTTGTTGTAGCCCGAGTCGGAGACGACAACCCGAGCCTTGTCACCACCCACATACCCATCTCCGCCCACGGGCGTGAGGTTGGCTTGATTTCGGTGTCGACCGATCGGCCAGTGAGCGACCAGCAGGAGAACGCAGCGGGGGAGGTGTTGAGGCCCGCCGGTCTGGCCTTCGCCAACATTGGTCTGCTGCAACACATCGGACGTCAGGCGGCTGCCGAGGAGCGAACTCGCCTTGCCCGCGAGCTTCATGACGAGATCGGCCCGGGACTGGCCTCCCTTGGACTTGCTCTCGACCTGATGTTGATCGAACGACCAGGCGACCAAGGGCTCGCTCAACGCATCGAATCCCTGCGGGGTTCCGTGACCGAGATTGTTGAAGATGTCCGTGAAGCAGTGACCGACCTCCGCGACGGACGCGGTGCCGGAGTCGTCGAGCAGGTCCGCGTAGCGACAATGGAGCTGGCGAGCGACATCGACCTCGTGTTCTCAGTTCGTACGCACGGCGAGCCGCCTCCGTCGATTCGGACCGAGTTGGTAGCGATCCTCACCGAGGCCGTTCGTAACGCAGCCCGTCACTCGGCTGGCAATCGCGTCGAGGTGTCGGGCGAAGTCGATGAGGCGTTCGTATCGGTCTATGTGTCTGACGATGGATCGGGCTTCGACCTCGAAGCGTCAGTGCCTGGCCACTACGGTCTGATCGGTATGCGAGAACGGGCGGCGCAATTGGAGGCAACATTGGACATCGCCAGTGGCGAGGCCGGGACGGCCATACACGTGCGGTGGCACGAGTGATCCACGTCCTCCTTGCCGATGACCACGGACTGTTTGCGGACGGCGTGAGGAGTGGCCTCGATGCCATCCCGGACATTTTGGTCATCGGCATCGCCCGTGACGGCGACGAGCTGGTCGCCAAGGCTGCAGAGACAAATCCAGACGTCATCGTCACGGATCTGGAGATGCCCGGTCGTACCGGGATTGAAGCACTCGAGGATCTGCACAAGCCAACGGTGGTAGTCACCATGCACGCCAGCGACGAGCATCGCGACACCGCCCACCGGCAAGGAGCGGTCGGCTTCCTCTCCAAATCAACTCCGCTGCTCGAGTTGGCCGCGGTCATTCGGGCCGCCGCGGCAGGTGAACGAGACCTGGATGTAACCACGGTGAGTGACATTCTCGAGCGTCACGGGGAACCGCAGCTGGACCCGATCGCCCAGGCGTTGACCAGTCGAGAGCGCGAGCTTCTCAGTCATCTGGCGGTGGGCCTGACGACCACCGACGAATTGGCCGAGAAGCTCTTCATCAGCGTGAAGACAGTGAAGAACCACCTAGCCAATATCTACGAGAAACTCGGCGTTTCTGACCGGGCTCAAGCGGCACTGGAAGCGATTCGACTCGGATTGGTCGAACCCCCGAAATAGGTCGCCCGGCTCATTGCCCTGAACGCCCTTAGTGGTACTGTTTTCGTGTCCGTTTACCCAAACCCAGGGAGGGTCTCAGAGATGATCAACGCTTTGGCATGGCTGAAGGCGCATACCGCTGACGAGCGCGGTGCGTCGATGGTCGAGTACGCGTTGCTGGTGGCACTCATTGCCATCGTGGCAATTCTGGCCATCACCGCAACCGGTGAGCAGGTCAATCAGAAGTTCGACCAGGTGCAGTCCGCACTCAGCGGCGCCTAGTCACGAGTCACTGCTCACGAGCAGGAGTTTGGGGGCCCCTTCGGGGGCCCCTTTTCTTTGTGCATGGTTCGAGGCAACGCACAGGACTGACTACTCCGTGACTACACGAAATGACTATTCCTTTTCGTGGTTCGGCCGCGTAACGTGACGGGCCCGGCCCCAACAACACGGAGGATCCCATGATCAATGCGCTGGCTTGGCTGAAAGCGCACACCGCCGATGAGCGCGGTGCGTCGATGGTCGAATACGCATTGCTGGTGGCACTCATTGCCATCGTGGCAATCCTGGCCATCACCGCAACCGGTGAGCAGGTCAACAACAAGTTCGACCAGGTGCAGTCCGCACTCAGCGGCGCCTAGTTGAAAAGACCGATCCAATCGAAAGGGCCCTCCGGGGCCCTTTCTCTATTCTGCGATCCGCGATCCCGAAGCCGGAAGCCTGAGGCCTGGGGCCCGAACCCCTACGCGCCGAAGAAGTTGCGCCAGACGGAGATGGCTGCAGGTCCGGCGAGCACGATCAGCATCGACGGGAAGATGCAGACAACCAGCGGGAACACGAGCTTCACCGGAGCCGCAAACGCCTTCTCTTGG
>CAJHYJ010000004.1_pt1 | contig 26695 bp, 25 predicted proteins | sample 9198711 | NCBI WGS metagenome assembly CAJHYJ01 (sample SAMEA7708361, study PRJEB35096) | sediment metagenome | biome: marine neritic benthic zone biome [ENVO:01000025]; feature: sediment [ENVO:00002007]; material: shallow marine sediment [ENVO:03000034] sea grass bed [ENVO_01000059] ...
CGAGAACACCATGAAGCTCCGCGAGGAGCTGTCCTTCTGGATCCGCCAAACGAAGCCCGGCGTCGTGCTGACCCATGATCCCTGGAAGCGCTACATGCTCCACCCCGATCACCGTGCAACCGGCATGGGAGCGATTGACGCCGTCGTGGCAGCCCGTGACCACCTGTTCTTCACCGACCAACTATCCGGTGATGTAACCAAACACCGCCCGGATGCCGTGCTGCTGTGGGCTGCTGACGAGCCCAACCACTGGGAAGACATCGAGTCGACGTTCGATACAAAGATCAAGGCCCTGCTGGAGCATTCAACGCAGACCGAAACGACCATGGGCGACGCCCACACCAGCGAACATGCGCAGGCCGAGTTCGAGAGCCGGATCCGCGAGTGGTCAACGCGACAGGGAGAGCCCGTTGGGCTCTCCCTTGCCGAATCGTTTCGGCGCCTGACTCCCTAGCCAGACGCAGCAGTCCTAGCCGACGACTTCGCCAGTCTCCTTGTCGAAGAAGTGCAGCTTGTCTGTCTCGACGACCAACTTCACCGGTTGATGCTCGGCCGGCACCTTGTCGGGATCGACACGTGCGACGATCTTCGTCTGGTCGCCGAGCACTGACGGATCTGACCCTTCGTCCTCCAGCAGCTCCGCAATGTCCGGAGTCACAACCGGCGGGGTGTCGAGATGGAAGTGGAAGAAGGCCTCGGAGCCGAGCTGTTCGACCAGCTCGGCAGACGCCGTCATCGTCCGCTCCTCGTCGAAGTCGTGCTTGAGCGCATCGGCCAGCTCGAAGTACTCCGGCCGGAGGCCGACGATGAGATCCTGACCGGCATGATCCGCCAGGTGCGGCTTGTCCTTCAGGAGCGCCTGATCGAGCCTGAGGCGATCGTTGCCAAACTTGACGTATACGGACTCGCCCTCGGACTCGACCGTCCCGTACACGAAATTCATGGACGGGCTGCCAATGAATCCGGCCACGAACAGGTTGGCCGGCTTGTCATACAAGAATCGCGGCGTGTCGGCCTGCTGGAGGATGCCCTTGCGGATGACCGCAACGCGGTCACCCATCGTCATGGCCTCGACCTGGTCATGCGTCACATACAGCGTGGTTGTCTTGAGCCGCTGGTGAAGCGCTCCAAGCTCGGACCGCATCTGGACACGCAGCTTGGCATCCAAGTTGGACAGAGGCTCGTCCATGAGGAACGCAGCCGGCTCACGCACGATGGCGCGACCCATGGCGACCCGCTGCCGCTGACCACCCGAGAGGGCCTTGGGCTTCCGGTCGAGATAATCAGTGATCTCCAGAGTCCTTGCGGCGTCCCGAACGCGGGAGTCGATGTCGCCCTTGTCCATCTTCCGCAGCTTGAGACCGAAGGCCATGTTGTCGAAGACCGACATGTGCGGGTACAACGCGTAGTTCTGGAACACCATGGCGATGTTCCGATCCTTGGGCGGAACATCATTGACGACATTCTCGCCAATGGAGATCTCACCCTCACTGATCTCTTCGAGACCAGCAACCATTCGTAGCAATGTCGACTTGCCACAGCCAGATGGACCGACGAGTACGACGAACTCACCATCCTCGATTTCGAGGTTGACGTCCGTGATCGCCCGCGTTCCACCCGGATAGATCTTGCCGACGCCGTTCATCGTGATGGCAGACAACCCGAATCCTCCTGCGATGGGGCTTGCGACGCTACCACATGGGATAACCTGACGGTCTATGGCCACATTCGTTCTCGTCGGCGGCACCGGCTGGCTCGGCACGTCCCTCGCCAAACGGCTTGCCAAGCGCAAGGCCAACATGGCCGTCACGTACCTCATCCCGGAGGAGGCACGGCGCTTCGAGCAAGATCTCGACCTCCCTGAGGACCGACTGATGCTCCGGCGGGTGGACGCCACCCAACCCGAGGAGCTCGGCGCGTTCTTCAAGGAGGCTGCCGCCCGATTCGGAGAGTTGAACGGAGCGGTTTCGCTGGTTGGCGGGTGGGCCGGCGGGCGCGACGTCGAGGAGACCGACCCGGTCCGACTCGACCGCATGCTCGACCTGAATCTGCGCTCGGCATTCTTCACCGCCCGTGCCGCCATCCCCCATCTCAAGGAAGCCAGCTGGGGACGGCTCCTGATGATCAGCAGTCGAGCGATCTACGACCCCCCGTCCGGGCAAGCGGCGTTCAACGCGGCGAAGGCCGGCGTGGTGGCGCTGGCCCGAACTACCGCCAGCGAGCTTCGTCACACCAATGTGACGGCCAACGTGCTGCTGCCGTCGGTGATCGACACGCCCGCCACCCGGGAAGCGATCCCCTACGCCGACTACGTCGACTGGCCCAGCCCCGAAGAGATCGCCCCAGTGGCGGAGTTCTTGCTCAGTGAGGCTGCCGGCGTCGTGACCGGAGCAGCGGTCCCGGTGTCAGGGCGAACCTGAGGCCTGGGGTTTGTTGAAACCTGAAGACCCCCGCCATCGGCGGGGGTCTTCTTGTGTGGCAGCCCCGACCAGATTCGAACTGGCGTTACCGGCTTGAGAGGCCGGCGTCCTAGGCCACTAGACGACGGGGCCGTGAGCAGCGCTCGCTCGGGGGGAAGGACTCGAACCCTCAATAACAGGGCCAGAACCTGTCGTGTTACCGATTACACCACCCCCGAAAAACGGGGCACTGCTGCGGGCGGCATCATACGCCTCGATTCGACACTGCTCAATCCGATCCGGAAGAACCCGGTGCACCGAACTCAGCTCGGAAGCGCGGGTCGGCAACTTCTCGCAAGCCGACTGACACGAGATAGAACGCAGCTGCAAACACCGACAGGGCGATGGACGGCGGCAGAATCGCGTTCCAGGCCACCGCACCGGTCAACGGGTCCCGAAACACGATGGCATACGAGACCATCGTTCCCCACGACAGCCGGACGCTGGTCTGTCCGAGGAACGAGATGAACCCGTCTGCGACCACGGCTCCGACGACCGCGATCATCATGAACAAAGCGGCCAACGGGAACAGGTGCGGGACCACGTGCCGCAGCATGATTCGACGGGCCCCTCCCCCAGCCACGCGGGCCGCCTCGATGAACGGGGTGACCATCACACGGACCGCTTGCGCACGAACGACGATCGCTCCCGCACCCAGGCCGGCGATCAGCCCGTAGATGAGACCGAACATCACAGGCCCGATCGCCCGCTGCGGATCGGAGCCGATGATCACCATGAAGACCGGTGCAGGCAGCAGCAACAGTGCATCCGATACGCCTGACAGGATTCGGTCAGTCCAGCGGGCGTAGTAGGCAGCCAGGGCCGCCGAGGCGGTTGCAAGCACGGCGGTGGTGATGGCCGCCACCACGGACAACACGAAGGTCGGGCCGGTCGCCGAAAGGAGCTGACTGAGCACATCCCGCCCCAGCGGGTCGGTGCCGAGAGCGTGCCCCGGCCCAGGAGCCGACGGATGCAGCATCGCCGGATCGAACCCAGTCAACGGGTCGTAGACGCCGGTCGGCCAGATCCATCCCATGAGGATCGGGTGGGCCAGTGCCGCCAGCCCGAAGACCCCGATGATGATCAACCCGACCACGGCCAAGCGGTTCGTCCGAAACTGGCCCCAGGCATGCCGGGCACCGATTCGGAGAGCTCGCCAGCGAAGCGCCAAGCCCTTCACGTCGCCGCCCCTGGCCGGCGCAGGCGCGGATCCAGGAGGAACTGCAGGATCTCGAGCCCGATCCGGACCGCAATCGTGATCACACCGACCACGAGGAGACTGCTCATGATCGTTGGCATGTCCTGGTTCTCGACAGCCCGGAAGAGGAAGTCGCCGACTCCTGGCCAATCCACGGCTCGCTCGATGATGACCAAGCCGGTCAACAGGAAAGGAATCGAGGCCGCCAGCCTGCTCATGATCACCAGCTTGGCGTTGCTGCCACCGTGGACATCCCGAATGCGGCGAGCGCTGAGTCCCTTGGCGCGAGCCGCTTCTACGTAGTCCTCGTGAACGCCCGCCGCGATGGCCGTTTGCCCGACGAGCATGAACTCGCCGAACGACAGCATCGTGAATGCCAGCAGTGGGATCGTCGCTGCGAAGAGCAGATCGATCGCCTGAAGCCGATACGCACCGGTCAACCAGAGGGTCAGGCTCACCGCGCCAACAACTACCAAGCCGATCCCCGGGCCGAGCCGAAGCCGCAAGTGGCGGTTCAGGACGATGAACAGAATCAGGACCACTGCTCCCACGATGAGGATCGTGAGGGTCATCCTGCCCAGTACCTGTGCGTCGGTGAGCTCTGCGTTCAACAGTGCTTGTTGAGCTCCATCCCCGAGCACTTCGGACCGCCACCTGCTGAGAAAGCGGGACCGCTCCCTGAGGAAGAAGGTCAGCATGAACGCCAGGAACGGCGGGAAGGCAGTCCCGATCACGATCGACGTGAGCGTGGTGACATCCGATCCAGCGCGACGCTTCCACCCAGTCCGGCGACCCAGCCACGTCCCGACCACGAACGCGATGGCGAGGCCGGCCACGAATACGAACGCCGTACGCAGGGAGACGTCGAACAGCTGTGTTCCAAGGGGTACGCCGAACGTGGATCGGCCGAGGTTGCCCTCGAACAAGGCACGAAGCCAGAAGAAGAACTGGATGGGAAGGGCGCGGTCCAAGCCGAGCTGTTGGCGGAGCTCCTCGAGTTGCTGCTCGGTCATCCCCAGGCGGAAACCGCTGACTGCATCACCCGGAATGAAATAGCCGACCGCCAGGAACGTCACGAACAGGAAGACGGCGAGAACCAGAAGTCCCGAAGAAACCCGCCGAATGAGGAATCTGAGGAAGTTCATCCGCTACACCGCACCGCGCGCCACTGCACCCACATCCCGCATCGTATGTCGGGAGGCCGCTGCCAATCGAGGGTCCAAGGCCACTGCAGCAACTTCCAGAACGACCCTGACTCCCACCGTCAACACCCCGATCACCAACAGGCTGCTCATGATGGTTGGCAGGTCGCGCCCCTGCAGGGCTTGGAAGAGGAAGTCCCCCAGACCCGGCCAGTCCACTGCCTGTTCGATGATGACGAGACCCGTCATGAGGTACGGGATCGACACGGCCAAGCGGCTCAGCATGACCAGACGCGCCGCGCTGCCACCGTGCTCATCACGCACTCGTCGTTCAGGCAGCCCGCGAGCTCTCGCAGCCATGACGAAGTCTTCGGCGGGAGCATTCGACGTTGCTGCTTGGGCAACCAGCATGAACTCACCGAACGACAGAAGAACAAAGGCGATCAGCGGTACTGCTGCCGCGAAGAGCAAATCCAGCGCCTGGGCCTCCAAATCTGTGGCGAGCCACCACAGCGCGGCGGCGAAGACAATCGCACCGGTCAAGGTCAGGGACGGCCACGCTCTCCGTTGCCGCAGGATCAGCAGAGCAAGCGCCCCGCCGACCACAAATGCCGCGACCATGCCCCACGCCACTTGGGTCTGGGTCACCTCGACGGACGTCCATACCGTGCGGATGTCACCAACCCATTGCCGCCGCAAGTCGATCAGAGCAGTTGTTCGCTCCCTGAGCAACATCGTCAGAACGAACGCCACAAACGGCGGGAAGGCCGTCCCGAGCAACACGGCGCCGAGCGTGACGGGACCTCGACCCGGGCGGCGTTGCCACCCGCTTCTCCGGCCGAGCCAACTGCCCGCCACATAGGCCAGTGTCAACCCCAGCACGAGAAGCAACGCGGTCCGGGCGAGTGCGTCACCGATCCGCGTGGCTACCGGTGCGCCGAAGGTGGTTCGGCCGAGATCACCAGTGATGACTCCCCGCAGCCAGATCCCGAACTGAACGATGGGTGGCTCCTCGAGACCCAGGCGGCTCCGATAGTCGTCCAACTCGGCCTGCGTCATGACCGGAAAGAGACTGTTGGCATCGTTGGGAATCGCTTGTTCAATCGCCAGATAGGCGACGAGCAGAAAGACGAAGAGTGCGCCCAAGCTCACCACGACCCGACGAGCGAGAGCGCGGGCTAGCGGCATCGGCTCAGTCGATGCCCACCAGGGTCTCGTCGATCAGGAAGTCAACGACCGCAAGCAGTGCTTCCTCGTTGGAGGCACCATCGCTCATGGCTGCCTGGTGCACGCCGAGTTGGCGATCGGCAGACGTGCCGCGAGCCAGGATGTCGCGAGCATTCTCCACCTCTGCGACACATCCGAGCGCCTCGGCATCCGGACGGACCAAGGTCAGGATCTCATCGACCAGCTGGCCATACGGCACGAGTCTTCCCTTACCGAAGTCCATGAGCGACTCATCGATGCCATAGCGCTGGGCCCGCCAGATGTTCTCCTCGATGAGCATCGGCGCATACTCCCGCCACCGCTGGTTCTTGAGGCGCCGCCGATAGAGCATGCGCAGAAGACACACATACAGCGCGGCGACGGTGATCCCGTCGGCTGCCCGGGTGCAGATGTCGCTGACCCGCATCTCGAGGGTTGGATACCGATCGGAGGGTCTGACGTCCCACCACAGACGAGTCGCGTCGTCGATGAGACCGGGCTCGACCATGACGTCCACATGGCGCCGGTACTCGCCCCATGAAGCGAAGACCGGAGGAATCCCCGTGCGCGGAACCGACCGGAAGACGGACTGCCGATAACTCTTCAAGCCAGTGTCCGTGCTCTCCCAGAATGGTGACGATGTCGAGAGCGCTAGAAGGTGCGGCAGGAAGTAGCTGACCTGGTTCATGAGATCGATCCGCAGGTCAGGATCTGAGATCCCCACGTGAACGTGCATTCCACAAATGACGAGTCTGCGCAGAACGGTCTGCATGGCTCGCGCCAGCATGTCGTAACGCTCTTTGTCGGTGGTCAGCTGCTCAGACCAATGGGCGAATGGGTGGGTGGACGCAGCGATGATGCGGAAGCCGTGGTCGGACGCGGCGTCGGCAACAGCCTTGCGCAGCCTGATCAGATCTGCCGACACCTCAGACACGGACGAGCAGACAGCAGTACCCACTTCGATCTGGGCGCGAAGGAACTCAGGCCCAACCTGTTTGCCCAAGACCTCCGCGCATGCCTCCATGAGGGCACGGGGCGGATCGGACACCAGGTCCCGCGTTTGGGGATCGACAATCAGGTATTCCTCTTCGATGCCGATCGTGAACTCTGGAGCGTCCATCGAGATGGGACGCTACACGGAGCTCCGCGCAGTAGCGTGACCCGGGTGAGCGTTGCAGCAGCGATGGATTTCGTACGTGAGCAGGGCACCGTCGTCGAGCGGGAACGCATGGAGCACGTCATGACCGGCCAGAGCGCTCATTTCTCGATCGTTGGGCAAGCGGCAGAGGGTCAGCAAACCGATGGTGGGTGGGCAGCACCGTGGTCGGGCGATGCCAGCTCCCTTGATGCAACCTGCTTTCGGATCGCCACTATCGACCAGCTGGGCGCTCGACAGGGCACCCCAACCATTGACCACGCACTGGATTTCATCGAGTCGCGTGTCACGGGTGAAGGCTGGGTCGAGGAAGCCGTCGGTCTCGACGTCCCGGCCTGGTTGCAGCACGGTGTCGAACGGTGCCGGGCCTATCTGACGTCCAACTGTGCCTTCTGGCTGTCATGCCTGGGGCGCGATGCGACCGCCGAACGCATGACCGAGTGGCTGGGCGCCCATGTCTACGACCCGTTGGATCCAACCCGATGGCTGGCCGCCGGTCTCTTCTGGCAGCAAGGCGACAACGATCGATCGGCGCACTTGCTCGATGAGCTTCTGATGCTGACGGGATCACTCCCGGTGACCTCGGTGGCCTGGATGGGCTGGACGCTGCTCCGTTCGGGGATCCCGCCGCAGCATCCCGTGTTGATCTCGGCCGCGGAGCGATTGGCGCACACGCAGTCGCACGACGGTGGCTGGTCAGAGGACGACACGCCCAACGCCCATTCGACCATCGAGGGCGCAGCCATCTTGTGGGCCGTGCGGGAGTCCTTGCGCTGACGCCGGGCTGGGCCTGGGCCGGGGTTCAGGCCTGAGCCGCACTGCGGACTGATTACCATGCCGCCCGCTTCATGGCCCCGTCGTCCAGTGGCCTAGGACGCCGGCCTTTCAAGCCGGAAACGCCAGTTCGAATCTGGTCGGGGCTGCCAGCTACTCGCCTTCGAGCTTGACCACCGCGTTGGTCATTCGCTCCACGACCCGCTCTCGGCCCAGCGCATGCAGCGACTCGAACAGCGGTGGGCTCACTTGCGATCCCGTTGCCGCCACCCGAAGCGGCTGCAGTCCTTTGCGGGCGTTGAGCTCCAGTTCTTCGAGCATGGCTCGCAGCGATGCCTCGATGGCGTCGACCGTCCACTCGACCGAGGCAAGCCGTTCGAGAGCCGCGCCCATGGCCGGAATCGACGTCTCAGGCCGCATCACCTTCGACCACGACCGATCGTCGTAAGTCAACGCGTCGTCGAGCAGGAACCGGCACATCGGCTCCAGCTCCTCCCAGACTTTGATCCGCTCTTGGATGAGAGCGGCCAGCGGGGCAACGACGTCCCAATCGCCCTCGGTCCAACCTTCCCGCTCGGTGGCGAGGACCTCCTGAGCTCGCTCATCGAACGTGGCTCGTGGCAGGTCCCGCATGTACTCACCGCTCATCCAGAGCAGCTTGTCGGTGTCGAACACGGCAGGGTTCTTGGACACGGACGCCAGCGAGAATGCCTCGACCGCCTGGGCGGGCGAGAAGATCGTCGTCTCGGCGTCGAGCGACCAGCCGAGGATTGCCAGGTAGTTGAACATCGCCTCGGGAAGGAAGCCACGGTCGCGGAAGGCGGCAACCGAAGTGTCGCCGTGACGCTTCGAGAGCTTCTTTCCATCCGGACCAAACAGCAACGGCAAGTGGGCATAGGTAGGAGACTCAGCGCCCATCGCTTGGGTCAACAGAATGTGCTTGGGCGTCGACGACAACAGGTCTTCGCCTCGAACGACGTGGGTGATCTCGTAGTCCACGTCGTCGACGGTCGACGCCAAGTGATACGTGGGACTGCCGTTCGAGCGGAGGATGACGAAGTCGTCTACTTGGCTGTGGTCGAACAGCATGTCGTCGCGGACGAGATCATCGAATTCGACCGATCCCGCGGGGTTGACGGCGAACCGAACCGGCAGACCGTCGCCATCGGCGGGGCTTTCATCGGGCCGGCGAATGTAGAAGCCGTGCGGCTTGCCTTCCTTCTGGGCTCGCCGGCGTAGGTCCTCGAGCTCTTCGCTGGAGCGGGTCTCGTAATACGCATGGCCGGCCTCGATGAGCTGACGGGCGACGTCGCGATATCGATCGAACCGATCCGATTGTCGATAGGTCCCATGCGGTCCGCCGACATCGACGCCTTCGTCCCAGTCGAGGCCCAACCATCGGAAGTCCTGCTTGATCGCTTCTTCAGACTCGGGCGTTGATCGCTCTCGGTCCGTGTCGTCGATGCGCAGGACAAACGTGCCCGATTGATTGCGTGCGAAGAGCCAGTTGAACAGGGCAGCCCGTGCGTTGCCGACGTGCAGAGAACCAGTTGGCGACGGAGCGATACGGACGCGGACCGTCATGGCGCGATGACAGGGTTGACGAGCGTGCCAATGCCCTCGACTTCGACCTCGACCATGTCCCCTGCGACGATCGGCCCGACGCCGGCCGGCGTGCCGGTCATGATCACGTCACCGGGCAGCAACGTCATCACCGCGGAGATGAACTCGATGAGCTCACCGATCCCGAAGACCAGATCGGTCGTGCTGCCTTCCTGGCGGACTTCATCGTTGACCCGACACACGACCGCCATGCCCTCGGCAGGGTCGAACTCTGTCTCGATGGCCGGCCCAATCGGAGCGAACGTGTCGAAGCCCTTCGCTCGGGTCCACTGGCCGTCTTTGCGTTGCAGGTCCCGGGCCGTCACGTCGTTGGCGCATGTGTATCCCAGGATGACGCCATGAGCGTCCTCCGCGGCGACGTGTCGAGCAATGGACCCGATGACCACGGCCAACTCCCCTTCGTGGTGAACGTTCTCTGACTGCGGTGGCGCCACGATCGGGGCGCCGGGCCCAACCACCGAGGTGGACGGCTTCATGAAGATGACCGGTGACTCGGGCACGGCACTTCCCATCTCCTCGGCGTGGTCGGCGTAGTTCTTGCCCACACAGACCACCTTGGAAGGCAGCACCGGCGACAGCAGCTGCAGACCCTCGAAGGGGAGCACGATCTCAGTCGACTCCCACGTGACGAGCGGCGAGCCCTGATAGAGCCGAACACCTTCGGGCTCGACTGCTCCGTAGAGGATTCCTTCGTCCGTGCGGACGCGAACGATCTTCACGACTCAGAACGCGGCCAGGAGCTGTTCAGGCTTCTGGGCGAGCAGAGTCGGCTCGATCTCCCGTAAAGCCGTCGCTCCCCGCGGACGTTCGTGTGTTGCCGCGTCGAGCCATCGCTCACGTCGTTCGGCGAGCTCGGCGGGCAGCCCGTCCCGAAGCCCAAGCATGATCAGCCCCACTTCCACGTCTTCGGGGATCGGAGCGCGGCCTGCTCGCGAAGCGCGAGCGGCCACGAGAGCCGCCAGCAATGACTCGGTCTCCCGGCCTCGATGGGTGCGATCGAACTCAGCCAGTCCGATGAGTCGGATCGCCCAGCCCGTGTCGGGGCCCGGAGTGCCGTATGAGCCACCCCACTCAGTGTCGGCGGGCGACTCGATCACGCCAGGTCGGGCAGGGCCGCCCCGCCTCGCCGGGCCTGGCTCCGGGGTGGGCAGGGGCGCCCGCGAGCGATCGACTTCGATGTTGGGCTGCTGAGCCATCAGACGTAGTCGAGCCAGTGGTCGTACTCGGCGAGCTCGCCTCGTACGGCCTTGAGGTACGTCGACTGCACCATCTTGGTCACAGGACCTGGGTTGCCGTCTCCGACGGGCCGGTCGTCGACCTCGCGTACCGGTGTGACTTCGGCCGCCGTTCCGACCAGGAACAACTCATCGGCGTGATAAAGCGCCGAACGTGCGATGGAGGTCTCCACGACCTCGATGCCGGCATCGCGCATGATCTGGATGACCGAATCCCGGGTGATCCCGTCGAGGATTCCGTCTGAGACCGGCGGGGTCGTCACGACGCCATCGCGAATGACGAACACGTTCTCGCCGCTGCCTTCTGAGACAAACCCGCTGGCAGTGAGCATGATCGCTTCGTCATACCCGGCTCGCTCGGCCTCGGTGCGGGCGAGTATCGAGTTGAGGTAGGCGCCCGTCCCCTTGGCATCGGGTATCAATGCGCTGGAGTCGATGCGTCGCCACGACGAGACGGTGACTCGAATGCCATTCAGCATCCCTTCTTCACCGAGGTATGCGCCCCAGCGCCATGCAGCTATGGCGGTGTGCACCGAGGCGCCAGCCGGGTTCAGACCGATCGACCCAAGCCCCAAGAACACGATCGGCCGGATGTATGCCTCATTGAGCTCATTCGCAGACAGCACTTGCTTGGCCGCCTTGACCAGCTCCTCGGCGGTCATGTCGAAGGGGATCTTGTAGGCACGCGCTGACCGAACCAGGCGTTCCATGTGTTCGTGGTGTCGGAATACGGCCGGGCCTTTCGGCGTCTCGTAGGCACGGATGCCTTCAAAGACGCCCGTTCCGTAGTGCAGCCCATGGGACAGCACGTGGATCTTGGCCTCGTCCCAGGGGACGAGCTCACCATCGAGCCAGATGTAGTGCGACGCTTCCATGCCTCTAGTTTGCCAGGTCCAAGTGGCGCCTGTGCCAGTCGACGATCGCGTCGAATCGTTCGACCCGGTGGCGGGGCTGACCCGATCTGGACAGCTCGTGACCCTCGCCTGGGAAGCGAATCATCTCCGCCGTTGTACCTGATCGCAGCAAGATGGCGAAGAGCTGCTCAGCCTGCTCGATGGGACAGCGCCAGTCCTCCTCCGAATGCACGATCAGCGTTGGGCACGTGATGCGGTCGGCAATTCCGAGCGGAGAGCGAGCCCGCAGCACCTCGCCGCCTTCGGGCATCATGGCGCCCAGGTAGTGCTTGGGGAACGTCGAACCGATGTCAGACGTACCGGCAAAGGTGTCCCAGGCGAGGAGCGCTCGTTCGACGACAGCAGACTTGTAGCGGTCCTCGTTCGCCGTTACCCACGCCGTCAGGAAGCCGCCATAGGACCCGCCCATGACTCCGAGCCGGCCTGGGTCGATACGGTCGTAGCGCGCCAGGACGGCCTCCATGACAGCATTGATGTCCTCGAGATCGACGACCCCCCAACCCTCACCGGTCACAGCCTGGAGATGGTCGAGGCCGCGGCCCGCACTCCCCCGCGGGTTGCAGGCAATGACGCCAAAGCCGGCGCCCACGTAGACCTGGAACTCGTCGAAGAACCCGAAGCCGTACTGGGAGGCCGGGCCTCCATGGATGTTGAGCAAGCCCGGCACTCGATCCGATCCCGGCGGCAGATAGACCCACACGTCGATCTCGGTGCCACCTGACGGCACCTGAAAGTGCTCTCCGTCGACCCAGGAGATGTTGGAGCCCTCGTTCAGGTTGGTGACCCGCTTCTCGCTCCCCTCGCTGTCCAACAGATAGAGATCGCCGGGCTCCCGGTAGCTCGAAGCTGTGAATGCCAGGCCGGCCGCTCCGGTCGAGAACCCGGAGATGACACGATCGCCGTCGAGCAACCGATCGACCGCACCGTCAGGACGGACCCGGATGACTCCTGCGCGACCGGCATCCTCGAGCGAACAGATCGCAGACGTGTCCTGCCAACTGGGCGCCACAGGGCTGGCCAGCCCGTACACACTCCGATCGAGATGTCCTGTCAGGTCGGTTGGTTCGGTGTCCAGCCGCCACAGACTGATGAGAGCCGGCCAGGACTCGGGATCGGGATCTCCCCAGGCGTGCAGCGCTCCGTCTGGCCGATAGGTCAGCCCGCTGAATGCCGTTTCGCCACCCAGCGACGTTTCGGCTCCGGCATCGACGTCGACGGAACAGACCGAGAGGTTGCCCGTCCGAACCGGACCAGACGAGCGGTCACCGAGGAATGCGATCGATTCGCCCCCCGGGTGCCACGTCGGGCTGATCTCGCGGCGGTCGTCATGAGTCAGTCGCCTTGGTTCCGATGCACCGTCTGTGTCGACGATCCAGATCGCTTCGTGCCAGTCAGACCTCCACCCCTCGAAGTCGAATCGATAGGGGATCTCAGAGATTCGCCGTGGTCGCCTGCTTCGCTCGTCGTCATCCAGCTCTTCCCGCCATTGGCGGCCCGTACAGGCGATGCGTTGGTTGTCCGGCGACCAGTCGAACTCCCACACACCATGCGAGAAGTCCGTCAGGACTGTGGACTCTCCGCCGTCGGACCTCATGACTGCCAGCTGAGGCTTGCCGTCCACGATACGCAGAAAGGCGAGCAGGGCTCCGTCCGGCGACCAGGCCGGCTTGAGATCGCCGGGCCCACTGGTGTGGGGACGAGCCACGTTGCCGTCCCACATCCAGATCTGCCGCTCATTGCGGTCTGCATCCACGTCGATACGGGACACCACGAACGCAACACGCTGGTCGAAAGGGTGAGCAGCCGGCTGCGACGCCGTGCGGTAATCGTTCAACTGACTCGGCTTCATCGGACCTCCGCGGGGCTGAGGACGGTAGTGGCTACGGTCGCCCCGGTGAGCCGTCTGATTGCGTCGTGGTTTGGGACGGGATTGATCCTGCGCCGGGTGCGAGGAGCAGACGAGGGCTCCGGCACGATTGGGTCGATCGCGGCCTTGATTCCAGCGCTACTGCTGCAGCCGGCCGGGTGGGTCGTGCAACTCACCGTCGCTGCTGCTGTCACCGCCGTCTCGGTGATCGCCACCAAACCGTTTGCTGACGAAGGCGACCCGGGCTGGGTGGTCGTCGACGAAGCGGCCGGCACGTTCATTGCGACGATCGGCCTCGGCTGGCCAGGCTGGTTGGTGGCGTTCGTCGTCTTCCGAATCGCCGACATCGTGAAGGCCACTCCCGGAGTCGGCAGAGCAGAAGCCCTCCCGGGCGGATGGGGAATCACCTTCGACGATGTCGTGGCGGGCGCCTACGGGTTGGCAGCCGGCTGGGCCCTCCAGCTGCTCGTCGGCTAGATCGTGACGAAGCGGGCGGTGATGACACCGTCCAGAGCTCGCAAGGCCAGGAGATCGTCGTCGGTCAGCGGCTGATCGATGTCGATCCCCATCATGGCGGGCTGGCCCGTGTCGCGTGATCTGCCCACCACCATGTTGGCGATGTTCACCCGTCGTTCTCCGAGGAATGTCCCAACCCGGCCGATGATCCCCGGCTCGTCGTCATTGCGAATCAGCAGCATGTTGGGAGAGAGAGGAAGCTCAACGTCGTTGCCTTGCAGCTCGACGATCATCGCACCCTTGCGGGCCAGGGTCCCGGAGACCGTCACATCCTGTCCGTCCACGGTTCCCATGAGCCGGACGACGGACAACCAGTCGGGCGACTCGGTCGTCGACGACTCGACCACTCGCACACCATGTCGTTCGGCCATGGACTCGGCGTTCACATAAGTGACCGGCTCGGCCGAGACCATCGACAGAGCCCCGCGCAATGCGGCCAACGTCAGCGGACGGGTCGGGTGCTCTCCGATCCTGCCCTCGGCGGCGACAGTGAAGGTCTTGGGAAGACCCTTGGCCAGCGATACGAAGACCCGGGCGATTCCCTCGACCATGGGCAGGAAGACCCTGACGGCTTCGGACACATCGCGACCGATGTCAACGTTGACAGCAGAAGGAACCAGGTCTCCACGCAGTGCCGCCAGAACCGATGCAGCCACGTCGCGACCCGCTTTGTCCTGCGCTTCCGCCGTCGAAGCACCCAGATGTGGCGTCAAGACGACCTCTGGCAGCTCGAACAGCGGGGAGTCCGTCAGCGGCTCGCTCTCGTACACATCGAGGCCGGCGCCGGCCACCATGCCGCTCCGGACAGACTCGGCCAATGCGTGCTCGTCGACGATGCCGCCACGGCTGGCATTGAAGATCCGGATACCCGGCTTCACGCTCGCCAGGGCTTCCTTGCCGATCAGACCCTCTGTCTCTCGAGTCTTGGGCAGGTGAATGGTGAGGAAGTCGGCTTGGGACAGGATTTCGGAGAGGTCATCCAGCATCTCCACGCCGGACCGACGGGCGATGTCCGGATTCACGTACGGGTCGTAGGCAATCACTGTCATGCCAAACGCTTGGGCTCTCTCGGCCACCAGGGTTCCGATTCGGCCAAGGCCCAAGACCCCGAGCGTCTTGCCGTGGAGTTCCACACCTTTGAAGCTCTTTCGATCCCACACACCGGCACGCATCTTGGAGTCAGCCGCCGGCACGTTTCGAGCTTGCGACAGCAACAGCGCCAGCGTGTGCTCTGCGGCGGACACGATGTTGGCGGTTGGGGCGTTCACGACCATGACGCCGGCTTCAGTGGCGGCAGCCAAGTCGATGTTGTCCACCCCGATGCCAGCCCGGCCGACGACCTTGAGGTGCGGCCCGGCGGCGATCATGTCGGCGTCGACGTCGGTAGCTGAGCGGACGATCAGCGCTTGGGCGCTCTCCACCGCATCGAGCACGTCGGCGCGAGGCCGCCCGATGACGTCGACGACGGTGCAGTGGTCGGCGAGAAGTGCGAGACCGGCTGATGAGATTTGCTCTGCGATGACGACTACTGGCTGCATGACTCTCTGCTGGGACTGAACACGTCAATTGTGCCAGGTCGCGGACGGCCCTCAGTCACATCGGGATCGGCTACCCGCGTTCGCATGCCGACACGTTGGAGGTCGGTGGGAAGGCTGGGCTGCATCAAGTGTCCTACCCTGTCGGCCAATGGAATCTCTTCCGTTGATCATTGGCATCGGAGCGGTCATTCTCGTCGGCTTCTGGATCGTCAAGAAGTTGTTCAAGCTGGCCCTCTATGCCGGCGTGATCGGCGCGATCGCCTGGGTCTGGTTCTTCGTCATCAACTGACTCCTGCCTTCGGGTTCCGAACGCGGAACCGAAACGCGGGGCTACGCGTCGAGGAGCAGCACTGCCGGAGTGAGCCGCGGGACGACGACATCGGCGGTCAGCCGGACATCGGTTCGCTGCACACCCACCACGGTCATGCTGGCCGCCTGCGCAGCCGCAATGCCGACTGGCGTGTCCTCCACCGCGATGCAGATGGCGGGATCGACTCCCAACCGCTCGGCTGCCAGCAGGTACACCTCAGGGTTGGGCTTGCCCAGCTCGACCTCGTCGCCACCGGCGGTGATCGGAAGCCACGGCGCCAATCCGACAGCGGTCAAGCTGGCATCGACCCGCCAGGCCGGAGATGAGCTCGCCACTGCCATTGGCACGTTCCGCATGTGGAGCGCCTCGACAGCGTCGAAGGCGTCGTCGAAAGCTTCCAATTCGGAGAAGACCACCCGAATCTCTGTGTCGACCAACTCACGCACCTCAGACTTCGGGGGCAGTCCCCGAGGAGCGAACCGGGCGTAGTCGTCGTCAAATGTCCGACCGGCAAGCGTGGCGATGTCTTCCTCGGTCACTTCGATGTCGAAACGGCTCAGAACGGCCCGCCACGCAACCCAGGCCAAGCCCTCAGAATCGACGAGCACGCCGTCGAGGTCGAAGATGACAGGCCGCCTGGGCCTCGTCACACGCGGCTCCGGAGAATCTCTTGCACCTGTCGGGGATCGGCCTTTCCGCCGGTGGCACGCATGACCTGGCCGACGAAGAAGCCGATGACCTTCTGATTGCCCTCTTGCAGCTGGCGGAACTGGTCTGGATTGGCCGACAGGACATCGTCGACGGCGTCCTCGAGCGCTCCCCGATCCTGGATCTGGAGCAGATCACGGGATTCGGCTACCTGCTGCGGTGAGCCTTCTCCATCGAGCACGCCGCTGAGCACATCCTTGGCGGCTGTTGCCGAGAGGCTCCCGTCCTCGACGAGCCCGGCCAGTTCTGCCAATGCGGCTGCAGAACCCCCGGTGGATTCCAGCGCTGTTTCGTTCCGACGGAGATATGCCGTGATCTCGCCGGTGATCCAGTTGGCTGCAGTGCGAGCAGGAGCTCCCGCTTCGACGGCATCGTCAAACAGCTCCCGCAGCTCTCGTGGTCCGGCAACAAGCACACCGGCGTTCTGCTGATCCACGCCCAGTCCCTCGTACCTGGCACGCCGTTCGGCAGGGGGTTCCGGCAAGGTCGCCCGGATCTCCTCGACGGTGTCGGCGCTTATCTCGAGCGGAACCAGGTCCGGCTCGGTGAAGTACCGATAGTCGGACGATCCTTCCTTCGATCGCATCGAGTGCGTGACACCGGCAGCTTCGTCCCAGTGCCGCGTTTCCTGAACCAGCTTCTCGCCGGCCTCCAAGGCCTGGATCTGTCGGCTGATCTCGTAGTCCACGGCCCGCTCCAACGAGCGGAACGAGTTCATGTTCTTGATCTCGACCTTCGTGCCGAGGGTCTCAGTGCCTTGCGGGCGAATCGAGATGTTGGCGTCGAAACGGATGCTGCCCTCTTCCAACTTCGCATCCGAGACACCCAACTCCACGATCAGCGAGCGCAGCGACTGGGCGTAGGCCCGAGCCTGTGCAGCCGAATGGATGTCCGGTTCGGTCACGATTTCTACCAGAGGGACGCCGGCTCGGTTGAAGTCGAGCAGCGTTTCCTCGGCTGCATGAATCCGACCACCGTCGCCGAGGTGAAGTGATTTGCCCGTGTCCTCCTCCATGTGAGCTCGGTTGATTCGAATCCGGGACTCTTCTCCATCGGTCAGCACGTCGAGATAGCCGTCGACGCACACGGGCTCGTCGTACTGGCTTATCTGGTAGTTCTTCGGCAGGTCCGGGTAGTAGTAATTCTTCCGATGGAACACCGACGTTGGCGCCACAGTGCAGTTCAGAGCAAGACCGATCTGGGTGATCCAGGAGATAGCCGTGCGATTGGCGACCGGGAGAGCACCGGGCAGCGCCAGACAGGTGGGGCACACGTTGGTGTTCGGTTCGGCGCCGAAACCGACGGCACAGCCGCAGAACATCTTGGACGCCGTCTGCAATTCGACATGTACTTCAATCCCGATCACGGGTTCCCAGTTCATGTGGCCACCACCTGGAACTCGGGACGTCCGATCGGATCGGCGGTTCTCTCGATCGCGGCTGCCACCTGCAGGACGACGTCGTCCTGCAACGCCCGGCCCATGACCTGGAAGCCAATCGGCAGTCCGTCGCCGTCGGCACCCACTGGCACAGACACGGCCGGCAGGCCGGCCAGGTTGGCAGGGATGGTGCACACGTCGGACAAGTACATGGAGAGCGGATCCTGAGTCTTGTCCCCGAAGCCGAACGCGGTGGTGGGAGTTGTCGGCGACACGAGGACATCGAAGTCCTGGAACGCCCGATCGAACTCTCGGATCGTCAGGGTCCGGACTCGCTGCGCTTGTCCGTAGAACGCGTCGTAGTAGCCAGCCGAGAGCGCGTACGTCCCCAGCAGAATGCGCCGGGTCACTTCCGGTCCGAAGCCCTCAGCACGCGTCCGTCGCATCATCTCTTCGACGGTCGCTCCTTCGCGCCGCAATCCGTATCGCACACCATCGAAGCGGGCGAGATTGGCCGAGCACTCCGCGGGAGCGATCAGGTAGTAGACGCTCAATGCCGCCTCGCTGGCGGGAAGTGAGACGTTGCCGATCTGGGCACCGGCGTCAGCCAACCGGTCCAAGGTGGTCTGAAAGGCCTGAGCCACGGGCTCGTCGATGCCCGCACCTGATAGCTCATCGACCACGCCGATCCGCAGGCCGTCAACGCCGTTTTCGAGCTTCGATGCGAAGACTGGAGCGTCCCCGGGATACGACGTCGAGTCGAGCGGGTCGTGGCCGGCGACCGCATCGAGCAGCAGCGCCGCATCTTCCACCGTCCAAGCGAACGGTCCGATCTGATCGAGCGATGAGGCAAAGGCGATCAGCCCGAAGCGAGAGACCAGGCCGTACGTGGGCTTCATCCCGACCAGCCCGCAAAACGCAGCTGGCTGCCGAATCGAGCCGCCGGTGTCTGAGCCGTAGGCCCCGAGAGCGGAGCCGGCTGCCACAGCTGCCGCTGAACCACCGGACGATCCGCCCGGCACTCTGCTGGTGTCCCATGGGTTGCGAGTCGGTCCGTACGCGCTGTTCTCAGTCGACGACCCCATGGCGAACTCATCGAGGTTGGTCTTCCCGACGAGGATCGCGCCCGCATCGAGCGCTCGACTGACGGCCGTGCCTGAATAGGGAGGAACCCATCCGTCGAGTATCTGAGAGGAGGCAGTCGTGGGGATCCCCTTGGTGACCATGTTGTCTTTGAGGGCGATCGGGATGCCAACGAGAGGCCCTGGATGGCCTGCTGCGATCTTCTCATCGGCCGCCGACGCCGCCGCCAAGGCTCGGTCGTGCTCGATCGTCAGATAGGCATGCACGTCCGCTTCGGTGAGCGCGGCGGCAGCCAGCGCTTGTTCTGTGAGTTCGACCGATGTGACGTCTCCCGACCGCAGCGCCCGACCGGCGGAGGCAATCGTGTGCGTGTCACTCACGGCAAGTCCAGAGATGGAGGCACTCGGAACAGGCCTTCCTGGGCGTCCGGAGCCTGTGACATGACCGCATCGCGATCCAGCGACGGCTTCACGGCGTCGTCCCGGAAGGCATTCGTCAGAGCAAGCGGATGGGCCGTTGGAGGTACGTCTCCAGTCTCGATGGACTGCACCTGGGCTGCGTGATCGAGGATGACGCCGAGTTGGGCGCCGTAGTGCTCGAGCTCTTCATCATCGAGCTCCAGGCGAGCCAGGCGCGCAACATGAGCAACGTCGATTTCGATGGGCATGGGGCGGGAGTGTATTCACGCCCCACCGGGCCACCTGCAACTGTCGGAGCCGTCGGAACCCGCGGCTAGCGTGACCGCCACATCGCCGCCAGGAGCCCCGTGAAGATCCTCATTGCATCCGCCGAGCTGTCCCCCTATGCCCGCACGGGCGGGCTCGGCGAAGCGGTCGCCGGTCTGGCTCAGGCACTCGGCCGGGCCGGACACTCAGTGACTGTCGCCATTCCCCGGTACCAACACCTCCAGAAAACCGGCAGCCCGTCCGAAGTCGACGGGGTGGCTCTGTGGTCCTCAGTCGACGGAGACGTCGACTTGTGGCTGATCGACGACCCTGACGCGTTCGACCGGCCCGGCATCTACGGGCCGGAGGCCGGGTCCGCATACGAGGATCAGTGGTGGCGTTTCGGCCGATTTGCAGCTGCCGTTCGGAAGCTTGCTGCGGGCTTCGACCTGCTGCACATCCAGGACAACCATCCGGGACCTGCGGCGCTCGAGTCGCCGGTTCCCACGGTCTTGACCATTCACAACGCCGCCTACTCCATCAGCGGTCCAGCAGCACCGTCCGCCGCGGCATCGGGCCTCCACCCTGGATACGCAACGCCAATGGCGCCGCTCGAGTGGTTCGGTGAGGCCAACTTCCTGAAGGCGGGCATCGTCGGGTCGTCTGAAGTGACAACAGTCAGCCCCAGTTTTGCCCGACAGATCGTCGCCGACCCCGATGTCTCATCCGGCATGGACCGGCTTCTGGACGGCCGGGGCATCACCGGAATCGTGAACGGCATCGACGTCGAGAACTGGGATCCCAACAACGACGCCAACCTGCCTGAGCCCCTGGGAGCGGACCTGAGCGGCCGAGCCGCAGCTCGCACAGCCTTGATGAAGCGTCTCGGTCTGACCGACGGCATGGTGTTCGGGAACGTTGGCCGAATGGCAGAGCAGAAGGGTCTCGGACTGCTCGAGGACATCGCCGCGCTGATCGAGGAGGGGGCTCGTTTCGCATTCGTCGGCAACGGCGAGCTCGACGATCTGGTTGACGGATGGGTCGATCGATACCCCGGAGCGGTGGCACACCACGAGTTCACGCCTGAGCTCGCCCACCTGATCCCAGCCGGCGCCGACGCGTATCTCATGCCGAGCCGATTCGAGCCGTGTGGGATCGGCCAGATGTACGCGATGCGGTACGGATCCGTTCCGGTCGTGAGACTCACTGGCGGACTCGCTGACACGGTCATCGACATCGACGAGGACCCGATCAACGGAACCGGCTTGGGATTCCGACCGTTCTCTGGTCCAGAGCTCACGAAAACGATCCGGCGCGCCATGCGACTGTGGAAGACGCCCCTGTGGAATCGAATGCAGACGAACGGAATGAGGCGAGACTCTTCATGGGACGAGGCAGCGACCTCCTACGTGGAGCTGTACCAGACGTTGGTCTGAGGAGATTGCCGCCGGCCTTGCTGCTGGCACTTCTAGTCCTCATCTCTGCATGCTCGAACGGCACCACCGACGGGACCGACGGCGACGGCACCACGACGACAACAGTGGGGACTGACCCTGTCGTCACGACCTCGACCCAGCCGGTGGCCGGCGATGGCGGACCTGCAGGCGACACCACGACCTCCACGACCCAATCGGCCGTCCGGGATCCGAACCTCGGCGTCCTGATCACGTACCGCGATCGACTGGTCACGGCCGGCACCGAGGGCGAGCCGGTGACAGTCCTGGGCGACCAGTCACGCACATTGCGATTGGCCTTCGACGATCTCAACGGGGGGTTTGTCTACCAATACGATTCGACGCCGCCAGAGTTCGGAGAGGATGCGATTCTCCATCTCCCTCGGGGCGAGTCGGAACCCGTCTTGCTGCTCAACGCCGAATCAGGTCAGCAGCTGGATCTGGTCGATGTGAACTTGTTGGACGGCTTGGTGACGGTCATAGCGCTGTCCACGACCACTGATGCCACGGGTCTGTTGAGCATCCCGTTGGCCGGAGGCGCCGCCGCTCCCCTTCTCACCGTGCCGGTAGCCGGCGGCATTGAGCCTCCAGCCGACAACGAATTCCTCTACGAGTCCGTCGTTGGCGGCTCCGTTGGTGGCGAACTGGTGGGCCATCTCATTCAATCGACTGATGGTTGTGCGTTTCCCGAAGCGCGCCGCTCGGACACGCGCTTCCTCGTAGATCCGCTGATCACGGCCTGCGACGGAGGCGGGGCCGCCACGCTGGTCGATGTCAGCGAGGATGGCCGATTCCTGGCGTATGCCATCGTCAACGGACCAACAACGACGATCCGAGCCATCGACCTCGAACGTATGGCACCGACCGGCATGCCCACCGTGCGAAGTGGAGGATCGTTCCTCGATCTCGACGGCGAGCTGGCTCTCATCAGCTTCTCGGACGGCTACCTGCTGTCTGACTTCATTGGCACACGATTCGTGAGCGTCGACGGCGACGTCCAGGCTGTCACCGCTCTGCGGTCTGTGCCGGCACCGGGGATCGAGGCCTTCTTGGGCGGATTCCGGGTGCCGGAGAACTGCAGCGGGCAGACCGTCGGCTCTTTGACCAGCCAGGAGCTGCCGCCGAGGGTCGAGGCACGCCGCAATGCGATCGGAACGGCGATCCGCGATTGTGACTTTCTGACGCTTGGGGCCCTCACCGGTCCGTTGTTCACAGCCTCCCCGGGCGGCGAGCCGGCGCTCGACTTCTGGGCCGCTCGTGAACTGCGAGGCCTCACACCGCTGGCCGACATCATTCGCACCCTCTCGCTGCCGTTCACCATCGTCGAGGAAGCCGAGGGCGACCTCTATGTGTGGCCGGCCGCATACGGAGATGATCCGACCGAGGAAGACTGGGTAGCCCTCGAGGCCCTCTACAACGAAGAAGAGATCGAGTTGTGGCGGACCGATGGATTCGCAGGGTTGCGGGTGGGCATCACCGAAGGCGGCACGTGGATATTCGCAGTGGACGACGAGTGAGTCAGCGGATCACCCGAGCCGGTGCCGTTCGCTGAGGAACTCAGCCCAGCTCTTACCTCCGCTCACAGCCGCATCGAGATCGATGTGATGGCCATCGTCGAAGTCGCGCAGGAAGCCGACCCTCGGCACCGGGATGAGCCGGGCAGACCGGACCAGCTCACGCCTCGCTTCCACCAGTTCCCGGATGGGAATCGCTCGAGGTCCACCGATGTCGTCGAGTCTTCCCGAGGGTCCGGTCTCGACCGCACGAACCACACGTTCAGCGACGATGGCTGCATCGATCAGCTGAAACCGCAAGTCACGAGTCGTCGGGAAGACCCGCAGACCGAGCCACCAATCCAGAAGATCGTGGAATTGGGTCGCCCGCAGAATCGTGTGATGGCTGGCTCGGGCGATCACTTGCTCGCCGGCCAACTTCGCTCGGTAGTAGGGAAATCGGTGGTTGTCGACCCCAACGATCGACAGGTACAAGACGTGGCGCCCGTCCGCTGCATCGACAACGTGCTGCGAGCCGTCGACCTCGGTGCGGCTCGCCGCAGCCGGGTTGGTGGCGGCATGGACGATCGCATCCGCACTGTCGAACGCCTCCTGCAGGCCGGTTCCCGCCCCAGCGTCAGCCTTCCTCACGGCTACACCGTCGGGGCGGACCCCGTCCGACCGACTCACGATGATCGGTTCGTGACCTGCCTCGAGCAAGGCCGGGATCAGGTACGAACCGAATGTGCCCGAACCTCCCGTGACGGCAACCCGCATGCGGCCAAGGCTAGGTAGCGAGGAACTCCCGCAGGAAGCTGAAGACGACATCGAGATTGGCGAGCTCGACCGACTCCTCGACTTGGTGAGCCAGCGCAGTCTCGCCAGGCCCGTAGTTCACAGCCGGGATGCCGTACTCGGCGAGCCGAGCCACGTCGGTCCAACCCTGCTTGGGGTGCTGCGGGGCCCCGGTGATCTCTTCGAGGCGGGTCAGATGAGGATTCCCTTCTGGAACAGGCGCCGCCGGCGCCCGGTCGACGAACTCGAGCTCGTCAGCATCGCTGGCAAACGCCCGGAACTTCGCTTCGGCCTCGTCGACCGTGAGGGTCGGAGGGAACCGGTATGACACGTTGAATTCGAAGTCCTTGGGTATGACATTCCGAGCCACCCCACCCCGAGCCAGCGTCGGGCTCATGACTTCGAGAAACTCCATACCGCCCTGCACGTGGCTCACAGGGCCGCGGGCCGCCAGCTTGGTGAGGAGCGGAATCGCCTTGTCGATGGCGTTCTCGCCAAGCCAGGGCCGCGCCGAGTGGGAGGACTTCCCCTTGAATCGAACCGCGATGTTCATCGCGCCGTTGCATCCGAGCTCGAGCTGCAAATCGGTTGGCTCCAGCACGATGCCGAATTTGGCATCGGTGAGCCACGGCACCGCGTCGAGGATTGTGCGGAGCTGGTTCTCCTCGACAGGGCCTTCCTCGCGGTCGTAGAAGACTCCCACGACGTCGTACGGGCCCAGCCGAACGGCCTCGTCCTCGAGGAGATGCAGCATCACGGCTACCCCGGCCTTCATGTCTGTTGAGCCCAGACCATGCAATCGGCCGTTCTCGATGTATGCCCGGGGCTGGCCTTGGTGCGGAACGGTGTCGATGTGGCCCACCAGAAGCATGAGCGGGCGGCCCTCTCGATGGCCGGCGACGAGCCCGTTGCCAACACGTTGCATCGAATCATCGGGATGGGATGTGGCGAGGCGTTCGGCAATTGCACTGCACAGCTCAGCCTCGTGCCCGTAGGGCGACGGTATGTCGACGAGCCATTGCAGGGTCTCAGTGAGCGTCATCTCAGAACTCGCAGCTCAGCTCAGACCTGAACATCGAAGTGACGCAACGCCTCGTTGAGCGTCACACGTTGGTCGGTGGCCTCGGACCGCCACCCGATGATGTATGCGCATTGGAGATACGCGGTACCGGCCGGGAACTCTCGGGGCCGGGCGCCTTGGACGACGATGGCGCGGGGCGGGACCTCACCCCGATACTCCACGCGCTCGCTGCCGGTGACGTCGTAGATCGGGATCGTTGCGGTCAGCGTGGTGTTGGCACCGAGGATGGCGCCCTCACCGATCACGGCTCCCTCCGTGACGATGCACCGGCTGCCGATGAACGCGTTGTCCTCGACGATGACGGGGCGGGCATTGGGTGGCTCCAACACACCCCCGATGCCGACCCCGCCCGAAAGGTGGACATTCGTACCGATCTGGGCACAGGATCCAACAGTGGCCCACGTGTCCACCATCGTTCCGGAGCCGACCCGAGCACCGATGTTGACGTAGCCAGGCATCACGATGACGCCCGGCTCGCAGAAGGCGCCGTAACGAATCGTGCCGGGAGGCACCACCCGAACGCCTTGCTGGGCGAGGTTGGTCTTCGTCGGAATCTTGTCGTGGTATTCGAAGGGACCCGCCACCATCGGGGCCGAGTCCATCAAGACGAAATAGAGCAAGATCGCCTGCTTGACCCACGTGTTGACGGTCCAGTCGCCGTCGACTCGCTCAGCCACCCGCAGCTCTCCGCGATCCAGACGGTCGATCGTGTCGAGCACGGCATCCGCAGCCTGTGGCAACTGCTGGCGGTCGGCGTACGCGGCTTCGATCAGTGCTCGGGATGACATGGGCGCTCCTGGAATCGGCGCCACGGTAGCGCCGAGGGCAGTAGCGCAGGGTGGCCATACAATCGACCTCCGATGAACAGAGACCGCCTCGTGTACGGAGGGCTCGGAGCCCTGTTGTTGGCTGTGATCCTGATCGGCGTCGTGCTGAACAGTGGCACGCAAGACGCGACGGGCCCGCCGGACATTCTCGAGAATCTGCAGCCGTCGCCCGGCTCGCTCGTGCTGCCGCAGACCGAGGTGCTGATCGACGTTCCCAATGAGTACACCATCGAGTTGTTCATCGAGATCTTCACGGCCGACGGTCCGGCTTGGGTGCGAATCCCCGAGAGCGAGATCAACGCAACGCTGGCGGCGACCGGCGTCTATCGCTGGAAGCCGGCACCCAACAACTTCATCGAGGAATGGATCCCAGGCAACACCCGTATGCGTGTCCGCTGGGACACCATCTCGGGCCTGCCCGATCCGGGCGAGTACACCTGGTCATTCCGCGTCGGATAACGCATCCGGTCCGTCGGTCAGCAACCTGACAAACAATGGTTCGTCGATGATCGGCACACCGAGACTCTCGGCCTTGGAGTACTTCGACCCACCGGGAGATGCCCCGGCGACCAACGCGGTGGTCTTCTTGGATACGGATCCCGTCACTTTCCCGCCGGCTGCCTCAACGGCTGCTGCGGCTTCGTCACGGGAGAACCCGTCCAACGTGCCGGTCACGACCAATGTCACTCCGGCCAACACGTCTGACGTACCACCCTCCGGCTCCGGATCCTCCATCCGGACTCCCCCGGCGGCGAGCCTCTCGATCAGCTCGCGGCTGCCCTCCTCGTCCACCCAGGCTCTCCATGCTGACGCGATCTTCGGACCGATACCGTCGAGCGCCAGCAGATCGTCCTCGGATGCCGCCAGGAGCCCTGCCATGGTCCGAAACTCCCGAGCGAACTCCTTGGCGGCGGCGGGACCGACGTGGCGAATGCCGAGCGCCACGATGAGCCATGCAAGCGGACGGTCTCTCGCTGCTTCGATTCCGGCCATGAGATTCGCAATCGACACCTCGCCCCAGCCTTCGAAGCCTTCGAAGCTCTCCGGGGTCAGCAGGAAAATGTCCGCAGGGTCCGTGATCAAACCCTCATCGATCAACAGCTGAATCGTCTTGTAGCCGAGCCCCTCGATGTCCATGGCTGCGCGAGACGCAAAGAAGAAGAGCCACTCCCGGAGCCGCGATCGGCAGGTCAGCCCACCAGTGCAACGGGCGACCGCCTCGTCTTCGGGCCGCACGATGGGGTTGCCGCAGAACGGACAGTCGCCCGGCATC
>CAJHYJ010000152.1_pt1 | contig 26157 bp, 31 predicted proteins | sample 9198711 | NCBI WGS metagenome assembly CAJHYJ01 (sample SAMEA7708361, study PRJEB35096) | sediment metagenome | biome: marine neritic benthic zone biome [ENVO:01000025]; feature: sediment [ENVO:00002007]; material: shallow marine sediment [ENVO:03000034] sea grass bed [ENVO_01000059] ...
CACGAGGCGTCAGATCTGTGCCAGCGACGCCAGCGCCACTCCGACCACAGACAGGACTGCTGACGTCGTGAGCAACCAGGGACGCTCTCCCCACGCAGACAGGACCAGCACGCCGGCCGGCACAAGGGCAAGAAGCACCGGCAGCGGTTCCGTGATGACGCCGATCGCAAGGCCAGCGACCGCAATCAGACCCGAAACAGCAACGATCGTCGCCAGCGCTCGGCGGGTGGCATCCAGCCCGAGACGCACTGCCAAAGGCGTCTTGCCGGCGGCTTGATCGGTCTCGAGATCGGGCAATGAGAACGCCAGCATCATTGCGAAGTGGATTGTGACCAGCATGGCGATCGCCCAGCCGAGTTCTCCAGTCATGGCACCACCGTTGGCAGTGACACCAATCAGTGGAACCAAGCCGGCAACAACCAGCGACGTGACGAGCTCGCCCCAGCCGGTGTCCAGCAGACGAACCGGTGGCATCGAGTACGCCCATGACCCGGCCAATGCCAGCAGTCCCAACAAGGCGGCGACCGGCGAGGTGAAGCTCAACCAGATTGCGAGACCGACCGTTGCCGCTGACGTGACCGACGCGGCGATCAACGCAACCGACGGAGCCAATGCGCCCGCCGCCAGGACACCACTACCACCGCTGAAGAGCGTGCGATTTACCACTCGACGATCAGCCTCTACATCGGCGTACTCGTTGACGTAGTGGGCGGTCACCTGCGCCGCGGTGACGAGACCTTGACCGAGCAGGTACCTGCCGACTTCGACTTCGCCGGCGTGGGCCGCCCCTACCGCGTACAGCAACGCGCCACCGAGGAGGAACTGCGGCCGCGTCAACCGAACAAAGGCTGCCACCCGAGACACAGCCTGATTCTCGCTCACGAAACGGGCGCCACAGGGCTCGCGCACGGTTGGCGAGCCTCAGTGGCCCCGAGTGACCGCTCATAGAGCCCGGTCCTCCGGCCCGAGCGCTCCCCGCAAGCTGCTTGGATTGGGCACCATGATTCGTCGATGAGAGCGATCGTCAGGTCCGGATACGGCGGACCCGAAGTGCTCCATTTCGAAGATGTGCCCATTCCGGTCCCCAAAGACGACGAAGTTCTGGTCCGGGTACAGGCGTCGTCAGTGAACATGGCCGACGTGGACTACTTGTTGGGCAGGCCCAAGATCGCCCGACTCGGCACAGGCCGTGAGGCGCCCCGCAACCGAGGCCTAGGTCTCGATGTGGCAGGCGTCGTCGAACAGACAGGCCCATCCGTGGGGCGGCTGACCGCCGGCAACGAGGTGTTCGGCGACCTCACCAGTTACGGATTCGGCGCCTATGCCGAGTACGTCTGTGCGCCTGAGATGGCATTTGCCCCCAAACCGGCCGAGCTGACCTTCGAAGAAGCAGCTGCCGTGCCGCAGGCCGCGGTCATGGCCTTGCAAGGTCTGAGCGGCAAGCGCCCGATCAAGCCTGGCGACCCGGTCCTCATCAACGGAGCGGGCGGAACGGTCGGCCCCTTCGCCGTTCAGATTGCCAAATCATTCGGGGCAACCGTGACAGGTGTTGACGCCCACGAGCGGCTGGACGTGGTTCGGGCGGCTGGCGCCGATCGTATCCTCGACTTCGCCATCGAGGACTACACCAAGACCGGTGATCGGTATCAGCGGATCTTCGACATTGCGCCCTTTCACTCGATCTGGGCGAGCCGGCGGGCTCTGCTGCCGGACGGCACCTACCTCATGGTCCCCGCGACGATTGGACAGACGTTTCGTGGCTTTGTCACTGCGCCGCTGGTTTCGATCTTCGGAAGCCGGCGAATCGGCATGGTGCCTTGGAAGCCATTCGACCAGCAGGATGTGGCCCTTCTGACGACGCTTCTGGCATCCAGGCGAGTAGTGCCTTTGATCGATCGGACGTATCCCCTGGACCAGGTTGCCGAGGCGTTGCGATACGTGCTCGATGGGCGTGCCCGAGGCAAAGTGATCATCACGATCTGAAGTAGCGCCGCCAACAGCTCACCCGCCTGACATTTGCCACCTCGAATGCCACTCGATGTGGCCGCTCGGGCCCTTTCTGGCGCCTCCACACGTCCCGGGACCGCCGCGATGCAAGGCAGAAGGTGTCCTTGCGCCCCAAATCACAAGCGAATCTGCGGATTCACATCAACAGTGACCAAAATGTAGCACTCGTGCTACGATTTGAATACCTTGTCTCAGAATCTCACTCAGCGTCAACTTCGGAATGACAGCGGAGAGATCATGCGTCGGCTTGACGCCGGCGAGACGTTCACTGTGACCCGCAATGGGACCCCGGTTGGTGAGCTCACTCCCTACCAACACCACCGCTTCGTCCCCGCAGAGGTGATCGATGCAGCGTTCCGGCACGGTCCCCGCATCGGGCTGGACCACCTCAGGACCGACATCGACAGCGTCGTCGACCAGTCGATCGATGACTGATCAGCCGGACCAAGGCCTTCTCGACACCTCAGTCGTCGTCGAGCTCGACGCAGTAGAGGCTGAGTCGTTGCCTCGCAGCGCGGCAGTCTCGGCCATCACCCTCGCCGAGTTGGCTGCTGGGGCTGTCGGTACTCGGAATCCAGCCGAGCGGGCTCGGCGCCAGGACCTCCTGCTGCGCACCGATGGGCTGTTCGATCCGCTCCCCTTCGACGACGCCGCCGCTCGCTCATACAGCTTGATCTACGCCGCAGCCAAGGCGGCCGGCCGACGGGGACGCCGGCAGCGAACTTCCGACCTTCAGATTGCCGCAATCGCTCTCGCTCATCGGCTTCCGCTCTACACACGCCATCCGCGGGACTACGAGGCACTCGAAGGCATCGTCGAGGTCGTCGCCATCTGAGGCCCGCCTCGACCGTTGACTCGTGTCAGGGGGCGCCGATCACCATCACACAGGCGATAACGCCGGGACCACCCAGCGTGTGAGCGAGGCCGCGACGAGCCCCCTCGACCTGGCGGGGATCTCCCCGACCGGTGACCTGTCGGTCGATCTCGGCGACCATCCGAGCGCCAGTCGCTCCCACCGGATGTCCGCAGGCCTGCAGGCCACCTGACACGTTCACCGGTATGTCTCCGTCGAGGCCAGTGGCGCCCGACTTCAACAGCTCCACGCCCTGGCCGGGGGCGGCCAGTCCCAGATCTTCGGTGTTCACGATCTCGGTGATCGTGAAGCAGTCATGGCACTCGACCAGGTCGAGCTGGGCTCGCGGATCGGTGATCCCAGCCTGCTCGTAGGCCTGTCGGGCTGCCTCCCGAGTCGATTCGAAACCCAGGAAGTCCCGTGATGAGTCGAAGAAGTTCGAGAAGTACCCGCCGGTCACTGACAGGCCAACACCCTGGATGACCGAGTAGTGCTCAGCGTTCTTCTCTGCCCACTCCCGCGAGGCGAGCACCACCGCTGCCCCACCATCAGTGGTGGGCGTGCAGTCATAGAGCCCGAGTGGCTCAGCAATGATCGGAGCGTCGAGCACCTGTTTCAGAGTGAGCTCGGAACCAAACTGCGCACCCGGATTGGCCATCGCATGGCGGTGGTTCTTCATCGCGACCTCGGCCAAGTCCTCCCTCGTGTAGCCGTATTCGTGGAGGTAGCGGTTTGCCAGCAGGGCGAACTGGCCCGGAGCCGTGCGGCCCTTGGCCAGTAACGGGTGGGTCTGCTCGGCAGTCTTGGCCACCAGTGATTCCTTGGGGGTGACGTCCCTCATCTTCTCGGCGCCGATCGCCAAGACCAGTTCGTACTCCCCTGCCGCAATCGCCATGGCGGCAGAGCGAACCGACTCCATACCGCTGGCGCAGAAGTTGGACACCCGAGTCACCGGCCGCGGCGAGAAACGCAATGCCTCTGCAACAGCCGCGCCCGAGTCGCCGATGAGACCTGAGGTCAGCGGTTCGGCAGTCGCCAGCCACGCCGCCTCGATGTCATCGAGCGAGAGGCCGGCGTCGGCAACAGCTCCAGTTCCTGCCTCAGCCACCAGGTCGAGGTAGCTCGAGTCATGCAGCGCTCCGAAGTTGGTGACTGCGTTGCCCACGATCGCCACCTGTCCAGCAATCCCCATCAGCTCGACTCCTTCGGCTGGACCTTCCAGAAGTAGTTCGGCACGCCGCCCCCCTGGTGGAGCCGCCGCAGGACCAGCTCCACCGAGTCGCCGATCTCGACTTCCAGTCCGTCGACCACTTGGCCGTAGAACCGGCCCCCGCCATCCAGATCCACCACCGACATCGACAAAGGCGATCCCATCGGGAACACGTGGTCGCGGGCGAAGGTGACGACTGTGCCGGTCCGGTTCAGCCGCAGGACCTCGAGGCCCGAGGAAGAAGCTGCCGGGGGCGGTGGGAAGAAGATCTCATCGGTGTCAGGGTCCCTCGCCGCCTCGAGTCGATATGTCTGGGCCCGTTCCCGCCGGGCAATGGCGTCCGACCGGTAGGGATCGAAGGCCGATTCGTCGGGATCTTCGGGACGCTCACCATCGAGCCCACCGGCCATCTCGGTTTTGGCCCTCTCGGCGACACCGGCGAACCCGGGACCGGCGGTGAACTCGACCGCGCGACTGACGCCGCCCGCCGACGACACCAGATTCACTGACTCGCCTTCGTTGATCTCAGCGGCGAGAAGACCCACAAACGAAGCTGCCACTCCGGGAAAGCCAGTCCGCTCGGTAGTGGGACCCTCGGCATGAGAGAACAAGGTCCGCTCCACTGGCAGACCCTCGGCAAAGCCACGGCCTGGTGAGAAACGGTCGAGCGACCGATCACCAACGTGAACTCCAGGGTCGGCACGGTGCTGCCAGCGATCGAGGAACAACTCGGAGCCGTGCCCGATCGCAGCCAGCCCGCCGGCTTCGCCCGCCTCCGCGATGAGCAGTGCTACCGCACCAGCCCCGAGCGGCCGCCCCGTGACGTCTCGCCGATCATCGGCGGCAACCACCAGGACCGGTCCGCCCTGGTTCACCTTTGTCAGGCCCAGTGAGATCGCGGTCAACCCGGCCGACACCGTGCCGCCGAGTTCGAACACGTCGGCTCCGGGGCGATCGTCGGTGGCCTGCAGATCGAGGATCTCGCACAGAAAGGGGGCGATTCCAGGTTCAGGCAGAGGAGCCGAGAGGGTGGCTATCACCAATGCCGTCGGCCGAACGTCCGGATGCCGCTCCAGGACGCCGAGGCCGCATCGAGCTGCCAGTGTCACCGCGTCCTCGTCGAATGCAGCTTGGGCAATCGTTCCCCGACGTGTCTTGGTTCGCCAGCGGCCCAGGGCTAACTCGGCGTCGACCAAGGCACCGGTCGGCCGATTCGCCTCGCTACTCGCCACGGTTCGCCCGCTGCTCTGCGATCAGCATCAACAGTGCGTCCAGCTCCATGTCTGCCACTGAGTCGCCCGCTTCGCCGGCATCCAGGAGACGCTTGGCGGCGGCGAGGACATGTCTGTCGACCCCGGCGATCGCGCCAGCCACCTCATCGACACACGCCCTCAGGTCGACGCGAGGAACCGCCTTGTTCACCAGCCCGGCTGCCTCCGCGTCCGGTCCGCTGAGTCGCGACCCGAGATAGATGAGCTCGTAGGCCTTGGCTTTCCCGATCAGCCTGGGAAGGCGACGGGTTGCTCCGCCGGCCGGCACGAGACCGTGGGTCAGCTCGGGTAGCCCCATTTCTGCTTCGTCCGCCACATATCGGAGGTCGCAGGCCAGGGCCATCTCCAGGCCCCCGCCCAGCGCAGTGCCGTTGATGGCTGCAATCGTCGGAATTGGCAGCTGGGCGAGTACTTCGATGTCGCGAGCCGATCCCAACCGCTCGCGGCTAGCCATGATCGACTCGTCTTGGGCAGACTCCTTGAGATCCATCCCCGCGCAGAAATGGCGATCTCCGGCACCGGTCAACACCAGGCAGTGCACGGCCGTGTTGCGGGCCAGCTCTGTATAGGCATCGAGCAGCGCCTGCCGCATCGCTTGGTTCCGGGAGTTGGCCGCCTCAGGCCGGTTGAGGGTCAGCCACGCAACTCCGTTCGGACGGATGTCAACGAGAATCGGGTGGGAATCAGTGCCCGCCATCAGCCGCCAGCTCTCTCGATCCGGCCGCCGTCATCGTTGTATTCGTAGTAACCGTGCTGCGACTTCCGTCCCAGGTGCCCAGCCTCGACCTTCTCCCGCAATCCGTCAGTCGGAGTGAACCGAGAGCCGTGAGCCACCTCGAGCGACTCCAAGGCCTTGAGATAGGTGTCGAGCCCGTTGAAGTCGCCCAACTCGATAGGCCCCATCGGGAAGTTGAGGCCAAGCCGGCATGCCTTGTCGATGTCCGAGGCAGTGGCGACACCTTCCTCCAGGATCCGCAGGCACTCGAGCCGAACGATGGCCGAGACCCGAGTCGTGATGAAGCCGGGCGAGTCCTTCTCGATCACCACTACTTCGCGTTCGAGCGCCTCCGCGAACTCCCTCGCTCGCATCACCGTGGCGTCGGACGTGTGATCGCCTCGCACGATTTCCACCAGCCTCATGAGCACCGGCGGGTTGAAGAAGTGAGTACCAATCAACCGGCTGGCCTCGGAGCCAAGCTCTGATCCGATGGCGGTGATGCTGAGCTGAGAGGTATTGGTTCCCAAGAGAGCGGTTGCGGGCGCCGACGCAATCACCTGGGCAAAGACCTGCTGCTTGAGATCGAGGTCTTCCGGGACGGCCTCGACGACGATGTCTGCCGACGACACCGCGTCATGGAGGTCGGTCGTGGCGTGAATCGCCTCGCCAACCGCTGATGCGGCAGCAGCGCTGAGCACGTCCTTGGCGACAAACCGCTCGAGGCTGTGATCTATCGATCGGCGAGCCCGATCCAGGGCTGGAGCGTCGAGGTCGAACATCGACACCTCAAAGCCATGCATCGCTGCCAGCTGGGCGATTCCGGAGCCCATGGTTCCTGCACCAAGCACCGCTACGTTCATCGAGCCCTCCATTTGGCGTCAATCTGAGCCCGCCGCCAGGGGCGACGGATGGATCCGCCCGCGGGTGCCAAACGCCGGGGACGCCAAGAGCCCCTTACTATAGTAACTATAACCATCAATAGGCGAAGAGCCTCAGAAATAGGGCCTCTTCAGGCGGCTCGTGTCGGCTTGAAGCGTCGAGATCGGCCAATCGATAGCGTGGGAACCTCTCAGGAGAAGGTGAGGCATGTCATTCGAGCTCCCCGATGAATATCGGGAGTTGCAGGAGGAGGCCGCGGCCCTGGCTGCAACGGTCGATCCGTACGCCGCCGAGGCAGACGCCTGCAACGACGTGCATCCCCAGACATTGGCCGCCCTTCGTGCGAGCCGTCTCAGCGAGCTGACGGTTCCCGCCGAGTACGGCGGCCGATTCGACCACGTCGACCCCCTGGCGGTTGCCGTGGTCCGCGAGGTGCTGATGGCTACCTCGTCCCACCTCGACTCGCTGTTCGCACTGCAAGGCATCGGCAGCAACGCACTCGCCAAGGCGGGACAACCTGCGTTGAAGGAGACGTGGCTGCCGCCGGTCGCGAAGACTGAGGCATTGGCCGCACTGGCCATCACAGAGCCCCACGCTGGATCAGACGTGCGGGGCATCACCACCACGGTCAGGTCCGAGGGAGACAGCCTCGTCGTTACCGGCGAGAAGTCGTACATCTCCAATGCCGGGGCAGCTGCCTTCTACACGGTCCTCGCCAAAGAGGGTGACGGGTTCTCGACTGTCCTGGTACCCGGAGACCTGCCTGGCATCACCGTCACCCCCGCCCCGGAGCTGATCGCACCCCACGTACTGGGCGACGTCAGGTTCGACGATGTCGCGATCAGCCCGGATCACCGGATCGGCGATCCAGGCGATGGCATGAACCTGGTGTTGGGAACGTTGGCCGTCTTCCGCGTGTCCGTAGCCGGTGCGGCGGTGGGACTCGCCCAGGCCGCCCTCGCTGAGGCAGTTCGTCACACTCGTTCCCGAGAGCAGTTCGGCCGACCATTGCTACGGCACGGTCCGGTGGCGGTGATGCTGGCCGACTCGTGGACCGAGATCGAAGCGGCCCGACTGCTGACCTACCGGGCAGCCTCGCGCGCCAAGCAGGATGCGTTGGGCAGTCTTCATCACTCGTCGATGGCCAAGCTGGCCGCCACCGAGATGGCGGCCCGGGTTGTCGACCGCTGCGTGCAAGTGATGGGGCGGTGGGGTCTCGTCCACGACTCCAAGATCGAACGCCTCTACCGGCAGGCACGTCCGATGCGGATCTACGAAGGCGCCTCCGATGTGCTCCGCCTCGGCATCGCCAAGGCCCTGAGCCTCGAGGAGAACTGAGCAATGGACCTCGGCCTCACCGACCACGTCGCCATCGTCACGGGGGCTAGTCGCGGCCTGGGACGAGCCGCGGCAGCCTCACTAGTGGAGCAAGGCGCCCGGGTTGTGGCGGTGGCCCGGTCAGCCGACCAACTCGACTCACTCCACTCCGAGATCGGCGACTCGATCGTGCCGCATGTCTGCGACATGCAAGACCTCGACGCGGTTCGAGGCATCCCGAGTCAGGCGCTCGAGCGCTTCGGCCGGATCGATGTCGTGGTCAACAACGCCGGCATCGCCCCCGCCTCCCCTTTCATCGACCAGAGCCTCGAAGAATGGCAACGAATACTCGCCGTGAACCTCACCGGCCCGGCAATGCTCACCCAGGCCGCCGGCAAAGCGATGATCGAAGCCGGATCAGGCAAGGTGATCAACATCGCCTCGACGTCGGGCCTGAAGGGCAAGCCGATCCTCGCCGGGTATTCGGCTTCGAAGGGCGGGCTGATCCGCTGGACCGAGGCTCTGGCCGCAGAGTGGGCTCGGTACGGAATCCAGGTCAACGCCATTGCTCCCGGCGCGTTCGAGACCGAGGCGCAGAGCGTCGTCCTCGAGTCAGAGGAACTACTTGCCCGACGACTGAAGAAGATCCCCGCCCGCCGCATGGGAGCCCCATCGGAGATCGGTCCCCTCGTCAGCTACTTGGCGTCGCCCCTGTCCGACTTCGTGACCGGCGCCGTGTTCGTCATCGACGGCGGCGAAGTCTCGAAGCTCTGAATCGTGCGGATCGACGTTCACACCCATGTCTGGCCCGACAAGATCGCCGCGAGAGCACTCAGCGGAGCCGGGCTCGACATTCCGGTTCGAGGGGATGGGACGGTGGCCGGCCTCGAGCGGATGATGGCCGAGGCCGGGATCGACCGAGCCGTGTGCTTGGGCGTCGCCAACCGACCCGAACAGGTGGACGGCGCCAACCGATTCGCCGGGAGCCTCAACAGCCGACCGGGCCTCATCGGATTCGGCTCGGTCCACGCCGGGCTCACCCCCGAGGAGAACGTCGACAGTCTCCGGCGGCACGGGCTGGCCGGTGCCAAGGTCCATCCTCTGTTCCAGGACTACCGGCTCGATGATCCTTCGCTCCTTGCGACCCTCGACGCCATGCGGGACGAGTTTGTCGTCATCGCGCATGTCGGCTCTGGCAAGGACCCTTCGGCCGGCGCTCGCTGCACCCCGCCGATGCTGCGTGACCTCATCCGTCAATTGCCGGGACTTCGTCTTGTCGCGTGCCACTTCGGCGGGTTTCGTGAGCTCGAGCAGGCAGAGGAACTGATCGTTGGACAAGACGTGTACCTGGACACCTCCTGGCCCCCCAGCCTGGCGGACCTCGATCCCGACCGGATCAGGCGGCTGATCGAACGGCACGGGCCGGATCGAGTCGTGTTCGCTTCGGATTGGCCGATGGCGGAACCCGTCCGAGAGATCGAAGCGATCGAGAACCTCGGCCTCAGCCCGGAAGCCACAAACGACATCCTCGGCGATAACTTCGCGGCGCTCCTGGCCGGATGAACGATCCTTGGTCACGCCCTCAGTACGTGAAGTCCTCCCACGTGAGCTTCCGGTCGAGGAGGCCCGAGAACTCCTTCTCGAAGTAGAGGTGGGTGTTGTCCATGTGGGACTTCATGGCCTTGTGAGCTTCTGTTTCGTCGCGGGCCGCAATCGCATCGTTGATCCGCTCGTGAGCACGCAACACGATCTTCCGGAACTCCGGCGGGTAGGTCGTGCCCAGGACCGCTCCGTCGGTGATCCAGTGCAGCGAGTTGATGAGGTATGCCAGGAGCGGGTTACCCGACGCCCATGCCACGAGGTGGTGGAAGCGGCGATTCTCGGCGAGGAACCGATTCTCGTTGTCGAGGCTGGCTCGCATGGTGTCAATCGAGTCCTGGAGCTCGGCGATCTCCTCATCGCTGGCGTTGGCGGCTGCCAAGCGGGCGGCGACAGGCTCTTGGAACTGTCGGATCTCGATGATGGCCCGGAAGGGCGTGTCGGCGAACTGCATGAGCAGCGCCAGGGTGCTGGCCAGATGGCGTGAGTCTGGCGCGGCCACCACGGGACCGCCTTTGGGCCCGGGCTTCAGCCGAATCACACCCTGGAGCTCCAGGTATCGGAGGGCCTCACGCAGCGTGCCCCGGCCGATGCCATAGCGCTCGACCATCTCGTGCTCGGGCGCCAGCTGTTCGCCGGATGACTTGCCCTCCTCGAAGATCTCTCTGACGATCCGGTGGGCGATGAGAACCGCCTTCTTCCGAGGCTGATCGGAGTACACGCTCCGAGGCCTGACGTCGCTGTTGATCTTCATGTACGCGCTTTCGGCCGTAATGGACGAATCACCACACCACGGCACAGCTCCGGGAGGCGCGGGAGCAACCGCCACGAGGACAATTCCTGTCAATCAATCATAAGGTCCTCATCGAACGGTTCCGACGCTCCTCGGCGACCACATCAACCCGCGGTCGGATCGTCCATGTCGCGTCCTCCGATGAACGTCGGCGTCACGGTGATCACCACTCGGTCAGCGGCGTCCGGCACCGGGTCGGGGTCCATCCCGTATCGCACCCGCAGATCTCGGTGGAACTGGGCATCCTGGTCCACCTCGACGCCGGTCACCCGGCCACGGACTTCCACGTATCGGAAGGTGTTGTCCGGGTCGGCGATGCTCAGACTCATCGATGGGTTGAACTCCAAGTTGCGAAACTTCTGCCGGGCTCTCGTGTGGCTGAGTTGAAGGCGTTCCCCGTCAAACGAGTACCACATGGGGTTGTTCTGCAGCGAGCCATCGGGACGTTGGGTCGCCAAGTAGCCAATGAGGGGCCGTTCGAGCAGGTCCACCAGCTCAGGCGGAGCGGAGGCGACCCCCTCAACGACCTCTCCCGTGACAAACCTCATTGCCCACTCCCTGTCGAGTCCTCAGCGTCGTCGGATTGAGACTCTGAAGGCCGCGATCCCACTTCGAGCAAGCTGGTGACGCTCGCACCCGACAGCTTGGTACCCAAGTCGTGGAGATGACAGGCCACATGACCGCCGCCCTGGGCCGCGCTCATCGGTGGCGGGGAGGTGCTGCACGGCTCGAAGGCATAGGGACAGCGGGTGTGGAACCGGCAACCGGGGGGAGGATCCCCAGGCGTCGGGAGGTCCCCACTGAGAATGATCCGCTTGCCGCGCTTGTCGCGATCGGCGGTGACCCGAGGGATCGCACTCAACAGAGCCAAGGTATAGGGATGAGTGGGTCGCTCGAACACCCGCTCGGTCGGACCTTCCTCGACGATCTGGCCCGCATACATGACGGCGATGCGATCTGCGATCTGCCGAACGACTGAGAGGTCATGGCTGATGAAGAGGTAGGACACATCGCGTTCGCTTCGCAGGCGATCGAGCAGGCTGATCACTTGATTCTGGGTCGAGAGATCGAGCGCCGAGACCGGCTCATCACACACGATGAGGCTCGGGTCAGGAGCTAGGGCCCGGGCAATGGCGATCCGTTGACGCTGTCCCCCCGAGAACTCATGTGGGTAGCGATCGCTCACGTCAAAGCTCATGCCCACGCTGTCGAGCGTGTCCCGCACCACCGGCAGCCGGTCAGCGCGAGCGGTGCCCGTCGCCCGCAGCGACTCTTCGATGATCTCGGCTGCGGTCATCGCCGGGTCGAGCGACGAGTACGGATCTTGGAACACCATCTGGGCGTTTCGGCGCAGAGGGCGGAGGGCCCGCTCGGAAAGGCGCGAAACGTCGACGCCGTTGAGGACGATCTGTCCCTCTTCGATCGGCACCAATCGGAGGATGGCGCGAGCAACTGTCGACTTGCCAGACCCAGACTCACCAACCAGGGCAAGCACCTCCCCGCGCTCGATGGAGAACGAGACCCCCTCGACCACACGAATTCGTTTGGGTCGACGCAGCCCACCGCCTGCCCCCGATCGGAAGGAGACCGAGAGGTTGGAGACTTCGAGGACCGTGGCCATGTCAGTCGCTCCCCGACAGTGTCAGCTCGTCAGCGCGAACGCACCGGGAAAGCCGCCCGATCCCGACCTCGACCGATGCGATCGGATCGACGAGGCATTGGCTTTCGGCGTACACACAGCGCGGATGAAAACGGCACCCGGCCGGCATCTGGTGAGGCAGTGGCGGAGAGCCCTCTATCCACCACAGGGGCGCTTCCCTGGTGCTGGGGACAGACTGCAGCAGCCCCTCGGTGTAGGGATGGCGGGGGGTGCCAATGACTTCCGGAACTGAGCCGGTTTCGACCACTTGCCCGGCATACAGGACCGTTACCCGGTCACAGAGTTCGGCCACCACGGCCAGGTCGTGGGTGATGAAGATCACCGCCATCCCATGATGTTCGACCAGCGAACTGATCAGCTCGAGGACTTGAGCCTGCACAGTGACGTCGAGCGCTGTGGTCGGTTCGTCGGCGATGAGCAGCCTCGGTTCACATGCCAACGCCAGGGCCAGCATGACGCGCTGACGCATACCGCCCGAGAACTGGTGGGGGTAGTCGCCGGCCCGGCCTCGGGCGTCCGCAATGCCCACCTCGTCGAGCAGCTCGACGGCCCGGTTCATGGCTGCCTTGCGACTTGACCCCAGGTGGTATCGCATTGACTCGGCAATCTGCTCTCCGACCGTGAAGGCAGGGTTGAGGCTGGTCATGGGCTCCTGGAACACCATTGCGACGTCCACGCCCTGCCGTTTACGTAGCTCGCGGTTGGTGAGCGTCAAAAGGTCTGTTCCGCCCATGTGGATGCTCCCGCCGGCCACGCGGACGTGGGAGTCGTATCGGAGGAGGCCCATGGTCGCCATGGCAGTGAGCGACTTGCCGCTGCCCGACTCGCCTACCAGCCCGTGGATCTCACCTGCTGCCACGCTCAGGTCTACGTCGTCGACGACACGAGCCCAGCCGGCTCGGGTGGCGACGTCAATACGCAGCCCATCGACCAGCAAGTCAGCGTCTACGACCTTCTCGACCGTCATGTCGGCCGCGCTTCGCGACCGAGGGCATCTCGGATGCCGTCACCGAGCAGATTGGTGGCGAGCACCGTGATGGCCACCGCCAGACCTGGCCACAGGATGAGAGTCGGCGCGACGGCGATGAATCGATAAGCAGTCGCCAAGCTGCTCCCCCAGCTCGCTTGCGGAACCTGGACCCCCAGGCCGATGAAACTCAGGCCGGCCTCGATGATCATGGCCATCCCGGCCAGCACAGTGCCGGTGACAATGAGGGGTGACAGGACGTGGGGAAGGATGTGCCGCCAGAGGATCCTCAATCGACTCAGACCCATGCTCCTGGCGGCTTCGACGAATGTCTGTTCACGGACGCTCAGGACAGCCCCTCGAGTGATGCGGGCGAACCGTGGCGCAAAGATGATCCCAACCGCGATCATCGCGTTGGACAACCCCGGTCCGAGTATCCCGATGACCGCGATCGCCAGGATCAGCGGCGGGAACGCCAGCAGTGAGTCGGCGATACGCATGATCAGCCAATCGAGCCAGCCGCCCGCCGACCCAGCCAGGAGGGCGGGAGGTATGCCGAGCACCGCCCCCACGAGCACAGCCTGGAGAGCGGCCAGGAGCGACACCCTGCCCGCGAATAGAAGCCGGCTCAGCACGTCCCGGCCGAGGTGGTCGGTCCCCAGCACATGGCCCTCTTCTCCCGGCTCGAGGAGCGTGCCAAGGAGGTTGGTCTCGTTCGGATCGCCTGGTGCAAGCACCGGTGCCAGGATCGCCGCGAGGACGATGAGCACCAGCAGCACGGCCGACGCCACCGCGACCGGCTGCGAGCGGAAACGCCGAACGAATCGCCGGCTGGGCGACTCGTGGCCCGCCCAGGGCTCCGGCTCGCCGAGGCCCAGCGTCTCGATGTCGGGGGGCGTGCTCATGAGATCGCGACTCGGGGATCGAGGTAGGCGGTAGCGAGATCGACGAGAAGGCTGGCCCCCACGGCGACCACCGTGGTGACCAGGACGATCCCTTGGATGACCGGGATGTCGCGAGCAAAGACGGCAGTGATGGCTAGCTCTCCCAAGCCGGCCATGCCGAAGATCTGCTCGATGATCACCGAGCCTCCCAACGCGATGGTGAGCTGGAGTCCGAGGGCCGTGACAACCGGAATCGCGGCGTTCTTGAGCGCATGCTTGCCGATGACCTTGTACCGGGGCAGACCCTTCATCCGAGCGGTCCGGACGTAATCGAGCCTCAGCGTCTCCGAAAGCGTGCCGCGTGTCTGCCTGGTCACCTCCGCGGCCGCGATGGCGCCCAGCGAGAACGCCGGAAGCACCAGGTGGAAGAGCCATTGCCCCGGGTCCTCGGCGATTCGCACATATCCGGCGACCGGGAACCACCGCAGTTTCACCGCTAGGTATGTGACGAGAATCGCGGCCAGCCAGTAATTGGGGATCGCAACGCCCAGGGAGGCTCCCAACACAGCTCCGCGGTCGCGCCATCCACCGATACGCGTCGCCGCCAGAATTCCGAGCGGCACCCCGATGACGGCCGCAAAGATGGTGCTGAGGAAGGCGAGCGACAGCGTCACCTCCATTCGCTCGGCGACCATGGTCCGGACCTCCCGACCCACGATGTACGACTCGCCGAAGTCGAGGCTGGCGGCGTCCGAAAGCCACTCGAAGTACTGCCCGAGGAACGGGTCATTGAACCCGAGATCGTCGCGGATCCTCTCGATGTCTTCGTTGGTGGCACTCGGTCCGGCGATCGTGAAGGCCGGATCACCGGGAATGAAGTACGGGATCGAGAAAACGACCAGCGTCACGAGGACGAGGAGGGGAATTGCCGCCAGCAGGCGGGCCAACGCCACGCGGATCAACGACATCGCTCAGCCATCCCGTTTGGTCCGGCGCTCACCACCATCGCCGAGGCGGACCTCGGAAGGGATCGGTGCCGTCCCAATTGTCGGAGGCCTTCTTGAGAACCTTGTGCTTTGCCTTGACGTCTTCAGGTAGGAATTGGAGCTCGATCGGCTGTGGAGGAGATCCGATTCCCTCGAAGTACACGAACCGCGCGTCGCCCGAATGGCCCGTCACGATCGGCTTCTTCCCGGATCGTCGTAGCTCTTCGATGGCACCGTCATAGTCCCTCGGGTAGAACGCACCGTGATGCAGCCCCTCGCTACCGGCATCGAGGAATTCCCGATATGGCGAGGGGAGATCATCGAGTGGCTGGATGACCTCGTGCATGACGTCGCCCGACCAAGTGAGGCCCCAGGTGAACCGGGTATCGCTTTGCTTCCCTTTGTAGACGAACGCCTCAGGGGCCTGGTCCACGCTGATCCACCATGGTCCGATTCCAACGCTCACCATCTCGTCGAGCCACGGCTTCAGTTTGTGCACGGCGTATTTGAGAACCCGAACAGGGCCAAACGTGGCGCTCGGCGGTGCGCCGATTGCCTGGCTGGATCGAAACGCGATCCCGCCCGACACGACGTCGGAGGCCGGCGACCCGCCCTTTCGCTGTGTGGTCGACCGGAACGCTCCGCCACCCGAGGTTCGTACCCGTGTCATTCCTACTCCACTTCAACCATGAGGCCGAGCCTCGACCAAGTCTGGGCGCCGGGACTCGTCTGTCGCCGATTCATTGGCGGCATCTCAATCGAGCAGACGCGGTTTGACCTCATCCGGCCGAACGATCGCGACGATCACTGCGTCGAGCGGGGCAGATTCGGGACTATCCGGTCGCAGAACCGCACCGGCGGCTCGACCTTCTGCAATGAGCACGTGATCGCCAACCGCCGCTTGCAAGGGATCGGCGGCAGCCGACAGTGCGTCCGACTCGTCGCCAACGATCGACACCAGCACGATCCGAGTGCCTTCGATGCCGTCGATCTTCTGGCCGGGCCAGGCAACCCCTTCGACGCGTGCCAGCCTCATGGCGACGTCTTCGTCGTTCGTGCAGCCATCATTCGGTCGGGAACTGCAGTGGTCCCGGCTGGGTGAGGACGTCGCCGACTTCAACGTCCGGGTGGACCAGAACCTTGGTGGCGACGTCGGCGTCTGCCTTCCTGGCAGCCTCTGCTCCGGCTTCGAGCGCGTACTCGACCGCGGAGATCTCGCCCTCGATGACAGCCGTCATCGCCACTCCGCCGGATCGCTGATGGCCCACGAACCTGGCATCGGATGCCTTGACCATGGCCTCTACGGCCGCAGCCATGGCCACATAGCCGTCGACTTCGATGATTCCTACTGCGATCGTGTTGCCGAACACTCGTCTTCCCTATCTCTCGGTCCGAACTTCCAAATCTGGATCTGTCACGCGCTGAAATCCGCCGTCTGCCCGAGCAGTTCCCAAACCTCTGGGGTCGGGTGGGGGAACGCGGCAGTACGCAGCTGAGTCTCACCAGAGGGAGAGCCGGCGTCGGCGGTCTCGATGGCAACCCGGACTGCGCCGAGATCGCCACTGATGAGCCCTACGAGAATGCCGCCGCCGAGGGGGCGGACGACATGGACGGTCACATCGGCCGCCTTCTTCATCGCATTGGCGGCTTCGATGAGCGGAAGCAAGTTCCTGGACTCGATGATTCCTAGTGCTTTGCCGTGACCCGCCACATCTACCTCTCGTCTTCGTACAACACGGTTCCGCTCACGCGCTCACCGGCGAGTCCATGAAACGACGGATGGCCTCGCTCGGCAGCGTGAAGATGCACGAACGAGCATCCCGGTCGTCGCCCAAGGCCAGATAGGCAGCGTCGGTGGCTGTGTTCACCGGGTCGAGATCGCCGCCATACCAAGCAGCGATCCACCCCGACCCAACCCGCAGAGAACGCAACAACTCGACGTTGGCCGCCTTGAAGATTGCATCCACCACCGTGGCAGCATCGACGAGGCCACGCACCTCGATGACACCAATTGCCGGGAAGTCTCGATCCTCAGCCATTCCTTCGTCGCTCCTTCCGGACGTTCACAAGCGATCCCTGGTTCTCTGGCCCGGGACACTACAGATCTCAGCTAGCCGAGATAGAGCGAGCGGACACCCTCCCCGGAGCGCTGCTCCGAGGAGGGACGCCTGCTCTCAGTCGGTGTACCTGATACCGCGGAGGTTGAAGCCTCCAAACAGTCGCAGCCGGTTCTCATCGATTGCCACATTCGGTGCCGTCACGATCGGCTGCACCGGGTGAACCAGCGACGCAACGACAGCCTGGTCGTCGACTGCCGCAGCCAGCTGGCTGAACAGGTCGATCCGGGCGACCGGATCGGTCTCCGCAAACGAATCGGCGATCAGCTGATCGATCCCACCGGGTGCGGCTCCGGCCGGGTTGATGGCTGAGTCGGCACCAAGCAGGTTGTCGTAGGAGATCGCCAGGTCAGGATTCCCCGTGAAGTAGATGAGCGACAGGTCGTAGTTACCCGTGGAGAACTCCGCGAACAGCTGACCAAACTCGACGAGCGTGATCTCCACGGTCGCACCGAGTTGTTCGATCATCGGCTGAACCGCAGTGGCATAGGCCTCGAGGTTCGGAACCCCGGCGGTCAGCAGTTGCACGGTCTGTCCCTCCAACCCAGAGCTCTGGGCCAGTGAGGTGGCCGTCGCAACGTCTGGGCTTGGGCTCACTGCCGTGTTGTAGGAGGGATCACCGGCCGTCTGGATCTGGCCGCCGGCCTCACTGACACCGGCATGGATTCCTTGCAGAATCGCATCACGGTCGAGGGCCGTCTCGATCGCACGACGCTGATCGACATCCGACAGTCGATCCCAGTTGAACTGCATGACGAACGCGTCGTCACCAACCCGGAAGTGCGTCGTGTACCCGGCCTCTTCGACGATCTCGATCTGGAACGTGTCGATGTTGGTCGCTTGTACGTCATCGGCCAGCAGGAGATTCAGACGCTGGGCACTGTCGACGTTCGTCACGATCTCGAGATTGGTGACTTGAGCGTCCTCAGGAGCCCAGGTGTCCTCGAATCTCTCATAGATCACATTCACGCCGGGGTCGACAGACACCACCCGGTAGGGACCGGTTCCGTCTGCGGCCACGGAGAGATCAGTGTCGAACGCGTCGGGATTGATGATCATCCCACCCATGCTGGACAACGCTCCGAGGATCACGCCTGCACCGTCGCCGAGAGTGAACCTCACGGTCAGGTCATCGACGACCTCTACCGCGGAAATCGCCGCCGCCAACGCGTCGCCTCGAGATGAGCCTTCAAGAGTGGTGACCCGCTCGAAGTTGAGCCGTACCGCCTCGGCATCGAATGCCCGGCCTCCATGGAACGTCACACCCTCGCGCAAGTTGAGCTCCAAGAACCCGTCCCCGAACTCCCAATCGGTGGCCAGCATCGGTGAGAACGTCCCGTCGAACTCCCGAACAATCAGCGTGTCATATGCCAGGCCGATGTAGATGGGATCGAAGTTCGATGGGGTCGCGTGGGGATCGAGGCTGCGCAACGGAATCGACCACGCATAGGTGATCTTTCTGTCGTCCGGGGGAGCCGGCGGCTCAGCCTCGCCTTGTGTGGTCGTGGTCGCCGGTGCTGCCGTCGTTGTTGTGGCTCCGGTGTCACCAGTGTCGCCATCGTCTCCAGTGTCACCGGCGTCGCTTGTGCCGCAAGCTGATGCGATGAGGCTGAAGGCCAGCACCATCAACAGCAACCGATAGCGGCGTGTGTTCCTCGGACTCATAGTGCGCTCACTCTCGCTCACGAACGAGTGCTGATCCGGGACGCTTACTTGGACCCCTTGCCTTGTGTGCCGTTGTGCGGCAGACCCGGGTCCGTTGAGCCGGACAACTCGTTCCCAGCCGGACCTTGGCTAGCTTAGGGTAATCATGCTCATGATTCGTCGGAATCTCGTGTTTTTCGGAATCTCGGGTTCCAGGCAGCCCCTGGGGCCGGATTCCGGCATGGTTGAAGCTGAGCAATGAGGGTCATCAGCAACAGGACGCGCAACCGAAAGGTGGTCAGGCAATGAAGTGGCGAGTGCACCATGTGAACCTCTCGGCCCCGAACTTCCATGACACGATCGGCTTCTACCAAGAGGTCTTCGACATGGAAAACGTCGGGATGCCAATCAAGCAACAGGATCGAGGCGTCTTCAAATACGACACGGACAACCTGGCCTGGTTCGAGGACGGCAATGTCCAGATCCACGTGAGCAAGCCAAACCCGGCCATGGCTCGAGACAACAACTTCTTCCTCAATCCGAGCCTCAACGGACACATCGCTATCGAGGTCGACGACATCGAGACAGTCAAGAAGCGGTTCGAAGCCAGAGACCTCTACTACGCGGACCCTGGCCATTGGGCCGTCCAAGGTCTCTATCAGATCTACGCCCTCGACCCCTCGATGAACATGGTGGAGATCAACCAGATCGTGGACTAGGCCCGCGACGAGAACTGTTCCGAGAGAAGTCGGCGCTGGACCTTCCCCAGGGCTGACCGCGGCAACTCGGGCACGATGTGAATCGCCTTGGGAACCTTGTACCGATCGAGCCGTTCTCGCAGGTGGTGGCGTACCGACTCGGGGTCGACGCGCGCCCCAGGCAAAGCAACCACTGCAAGCTGGATCTCTTGGCCCCACTTGGGGCTGGCAACGGGGAATGCCGCACACGCAGCCACGCCGTCGAGAAGCGCTACCTCGTTCTCGATCTCCATGGGCTGAACGTTCAGGCCACCGGTGACGATCATGTCGTCGAGCCGGCCCGTCAGCACCACGTTCTGCCCATCGACGAACCTGCCCTCGTCTCCGCTCCGGAGCCAACCCTCCGGTAGGTACCTCGCCTTGGCTTCTCCAGGATTGTCCAGATACCCCGGAGTCACCTTGGGTCCCCGCAGTGTGACCTCGCCATGGTCCCCCGCTGGGACTGGTCGACGCTGCTCATCCAGGATCGCCACCTCTACCCCTGGAACGGCGCGGCCAACCGAGCTCAGGAGGTCGCGATCGTTCTCGGCGACCGCCCGTCGATGGCCTTCCGCGTCGAGGGCCGTGACGAGTCCAGTCGATTCGGTGAGTCCGTAGCCATTGATGAGATCGCAATCCATCCGCTCGAACAGTTCAGCGGCTAGCGCCATCGGCATCGGGGCTGTCCCGTATATCAACGTTTCGAGCGAGTCCAGGTTGAAGCGCTCAGGACCCGCCAACATCAAGTCGGGCACCATCGACGGTGTGACGGTCAGATGCGTTGCCTGCCAACGCTGCACCGCCCCGAACACGAGGGTTGCATCGAACTCCGGAAGGATCACATGGGTTCCGGCATGCACGGCCGAGAGAATGACCCGGCTGGCTCCCGCGAAATGGGCCAAGGGAAACGGATTCACCTGACTGCTTCCAGAGCCCATGCGGAACACCAAGGCCGACGTGAAGCCATTCGCGATGAGATTGCCATGGGTGACGATGACGCCCTTGGGCTTGCCGGTAGTGCCGCTCGTGAACGCGACCATCGCCGTGTGCTCGGGCAGTGTCGAGACCGAGTCGGGCAGCGCACCCTCTAAGGCATCGGCCGGATGGGTGACCCATCGCGTCGCCTGGATCGTCTCGGCGAGATCGACCTGGCGAGGAGCCGCGGATGGCGCCAACAGGCCAAGGCGAGCCCCAGCCATCGCGGCGATCTGGGCGATGACAGCGGCCGGCAGTCGGGCGCTGACAGGAACGACTGCGTGCCCGGCCATCAGGACCCCGAAATAGAGCTCAGGGGTCGCGGCGTCGTGCTCGGTCACGACGAGAATCGGTTCGGGCCCCGACGCGGCAGGCGGCAACAGGCCGGCAACGTGGCTGGCTCGCTCCAGCAGCTGGCGGTATGAGAGGTCGCCGTCGACGTGAGCCACTGCCACCGAGGTCGGTGCCACCTGCGCCGACCGCCGGAGGAACACCGAAACGTTCGACCCAGGCAATGTGCCGGCTGCTGCTGGTCGATCCAATGTCGGCATCGTCAGGCCAGAGGAGAGAACGCTGTGGGTTTCAGCAACTGGCTGGAGGTTGACTCGAGCAGGCTCAAGTGTGCCGTTCGGAACGCGTCATTGCGCGGGTCGGACCGGGCCCCCTCGAGCGAGGCCTGACGATGGGCGAGGTCTCTCCATCGCAACAGCCAGAGAAGGTCAGCGCTGCCTCCCTCCCCGATCTCGACAGTCCATGCCCCCACCAAATCGAAGCCGTGATCCTCGAGGATGGGAAGGAGTTCGGTCTGGAAGGCGTGCTGGAACTCGGCGGCGGCCGATACGGCGGTGGTGTAGCGGCGCAATTCAAAGTACATAGTCGTACTCCACTCTTCGGGACCGACCTACCCGGTAGCCCAGCCGTCGCCGAGCTCTCCCATGTGCCGGATGTCGATAGCGATACGAGCGAACGATGCTCCGCCATCGCTGATCTTCACTTCGTCCGAGTACGTCCCCCATCCGATGATGGAACGCTCGACCTCACCGGCCGTCCACAGGAAATAGCAATCGACGGCCACTCGTCCTTCTCCCAGCCAGGCCGTCCTCACATTCGTCACGAAGTGCGACTTGCGTGCCGGATCGTCTGCGAACGCCGCCTTGAAGAAGTCAGTGACAGCTGGACGGCCGGAGAAGGTGTTGCCTCCCACGGACAGCTGCACGTCGCGATCCAGCACGGAGGTCAAGAGACTCAGGTCCTGGGCGTCGACTGCATCCGCGTAACGGGCCAGCAAACCGCGAGCAGCCTCGGCGGCCTCCAAGATCTCCAACCGCGCTTCCAGGCTCGACGGTCGAGGTGCATCTCGGCCGCCTGAGCGGTTTCTGATGATGGTCATCCGTGTGCCAAGCCCGATCGGGGGTCGGACCGACGAAGCTCACCGGACAACGTAGCCACCGTCAATCGGGAGGGTGTGCCCGGTGATCCACTTGGCATCGTCGGATGCAAGGAATGCGACCACTGCGGCGATGTCCTCGGCATACGGCCACCCGGGGATCGGATTCCAGTTCTCCCGCTCGGCCCGAAACGCCTCAGGATCATCGGAGGACTCGATGAACGCTTCGACCATCGGAGTGAGTACTGCAGTCGGGGCTATGGCATTGACCCGAATTCCCTGCTTGGCGTATTCGATTGCGGCCGACCGTGTGATCCCCATCACTCCGGCCTTCGAGAACGAATATGCCGAGATGTTCTGCTGCGCCGTCAGTGCGGCGGTCGACGCAGTGTTGATGATGCTGCCTCCACCAGACTCGAGCATCGCCTGGATTCCGAATTTGAGGACATAGAAGACGCCGTCGGCATTGAGCGAATTCACACCGCGCCAGTTGTCGAGGTCGTACTCGTGCAGCGGCTGCTGTTCACCGGCAATCCCCGCGTTGTTGAAGATGATGTCGACCGAGCCGTAGTGGTCCATCGTTTGCGCAAACGCCGCCTCGACAGCGTCCGGGTCGGTGACATCGACTGCCATCGCGATCGCGTCGGGAAGGGACGCCGCAACCACCTCGGCGGCTTCGGCATCGATGTCGACGACGACCACCTTGGCGCCCTCCTCAGCGAGACGCCGGGCAGTCCCCTCGCCTAGGCCGGCTCCCCCGCCTGTGATGAATGCGACCCTGCCTTCGAGCCGGTAGCACGCCGGCGCGTCCCTGGTCGAGTCACTCGTGCTGCGCATGCGGATCGATGAGGTCACCGAGCCGGCTCCACCAGCGGGAGGCATTCTCTCTCCTTCACTCTCTCACTGACCCTGTTCGGTCGTGGCCAGCTTCGTCTGATCACATCGCCGGCCCACTGGGTGGCGTGGTCCAACGGCCAAACCACAACGCGAGCCAGACCGGAAGTCCCATCGAGTCGAGCGGAGGCTACCAATCCTGCGCATGATTACGACGGGCGCGCCAGGATGGTCCCGAAGGAGGATGCAATGGACTCTGGGCTGACCGAAGAACAGGTAGCGGTTCGCGACATGGCATCTCGGCTGGCCAGCGACGTCTACCGGCCGAAGGCAATCGAGTGGGACCAATCCCATGCCCCGTTCCCGAAGGAAGAGCGGAGACGGCTCGCCGATCTGGGATTGCTGGGGTTGTGCCTCCCCGAGGAGTACGGAGGCAGTGGTGCCGATCTCATCGACGCGCTGATCGTGATCGAGGAGCTCGCCAAGGAGTGCCAGCTCGCCGCCTTCTACGTGTTCGAGGCCAACACCGGCCCGGCCCGAGTGATCGACCTGTTCGGGACCGATGAGCAGAAGGCCCGGATCCTCCCACCAATCATTTCGGGCGAGAAGGTCATGGCCGTCGCAATCTCCGAACCCGATGCGGGCTCCGCAGCCACAGACATGGCCACCAGCGCCGAGTTGGACGGCGACGAGTTCGTCATCAACGGATCGAAGCGCTGGTGCTCGGGCGGAGGGGTAGCCGAGCAATACCTTGTGTACGTCCGCCTGTCGGATGACCTGGGCGCCAGAGGCATCGGAGCGATCGTCGTCGACGACGGGACACCTGGTCTCACCTTCGGCAAGCAAGAGCGATTCATGGGGTTCCACGGCATCCCGTCCGCTGACATGTTCTTCGACGACTGCCGGGTCCCGGCGGACAACCTCATTATGGGAGCCGGCGGCTTCAGCAAGCTCTTCAGTGCGTTCTCGATCGAACGCCTGGGCAACGCCACCATGAGCTTGGCCATAGGGCAGGCCTGCCTTGATCGAACAAGCCAGTACGTCCAAGACCGCCAACAGTTCGGCAAGGACTTGGTCGAATTCCAGGCGGTCCAATTGGACATCGCAGACATGCTCCTCCAGGTTGAGGCCGCCCGGCTTCTGATCTGGCGTGCCGCCAGAGGCGCTGGTCGCGGGACCCCGGTGACCCTGGAAGCGTCCTTGGCCAAGTGTTTCGCAAACGAAATGGCGAAGAAAGTCTCGGAGGCTGCGATCAGGCTCCACGGCGCCAACGGCTATTCAGAGGAGTACGGCATCGAGCGCTATCACCGGGACGCTCACGGCTGGGCGTTGGGTGGAGGAACCCCGGATCTGCAGCGCATCCGAATCGTCTCGGAGTATCTCGGTCGGAGCTTCAACCAGCGCCGCTGACCAAGTCACCAAGCGCATGAGCGATTGACAAACCTCTATTGCCGAGCGTTTGCATCTCCCAGAGTGCGTAGGACCATTGAGGCGCAGCCTCCGCGACCGACCGAAAACCGACCCCGCCATCGACGTCTTCGAGCTGCTCCCCGTCCCGTTCGAAGCCGACTGAACGGCAAACGGCCAGCCACTCAGATGGCAAGAACGGCGCAGCCCGTGCGACCCGATAGGGCCATTGAACTGAATGCCAAGCATCGGCGCCCGTCAGCGGTCGTCCATGCGGGCGATTGCCAGCTGGACTTCAGCCCTAGCCGGGTTCTCCAGGTTGGTGCTGCTCCTCGCCCGAACACCTCGTGTAGGCGGTGGACAGACGACATAAGCTCCGAGTTCGTGGACATCAGGACTACAGCGACCGGCCGGATGTGGATCGACGACGAGGGCATCGTCCGGTTCGTCGCGACGGGAGACAGGAGCACGGCGGAGACCGCCTCCGAGAACCTTGCCCACCTGCGTGATCTCACAGGAGCCGGTCCCGCTCACATCCTGTTCGACGTGAGACGCTGGCCGCCCGCCCATCCCTCCTTCTGGCGCCAATTCGTAGGTGCGCTCGAATCGATTTGTGCGGCGGGCGCGGTGATCGTTGGCAACGAAGACGCCGACAGGCTCGGCGCGTTTCCGGCTCTCATCTCAACCATGATCGTGCCGTTCCTCGTGACCTCGGATGAGGAAGAAGCGTTGGCCTTCCTTCGCCAACACCTACCTGCGTGAGCAGGACCCGCCGACCTATGGACGACCGACCACCTGAGGTTGGCTGAGGATCGCCAGCGCAGCCGCTGGATCTTGGACAACCAGTGAGTGCTGCAGCGGCACCTCCACCATTTCCGCGTTGAACCAACGCGCCGACGCTCGCTGATGGTCCGGCGACAGCACGCCATCGTCAGCGGTCACCACCCACGTGGTCGGAGGCATCTCGAGGTCATCCCACGTGCGAGCATCAAAGCGACGCAGCTCGGCGGCGGTCTCCTGCAGCAGCCGCCGTACTGGCCGCCGGGTGTAGGCCCATGCAATGTGATGAGCCATCTCGGGAGCCTTGCGCAGCTCGGCCCGTTGGCGGTGAACGAACACCGGTGAGTACTGCGCCATGACGAAGGGCGCCATCGCCATCATGACTCGGAGCCGGGGACGCACCCAATACGCCGAGGTCGCCAGGGCGACGACACCCGAGAACGCTGCGGCACCAGCCCTACGTACCGAGGTGAGCACTACCGGGCCGCCCATCGAGTGACCAACGAGCACGGGCCGATACACACCGGAGTCCTCGACGACCCGCTCCAATGCTTCGGCGGCAAGTTCGAATGTGAAGGGTTCCTCGAGCTCGGACTGGCCGTGGCCCGGCAGGTCCAGGACGACCATCGTCCGGCTGCAATCAGCCACCACTGGCCACCAAGCCGAGTCGGCGGTTTTGCCCCAGCCATGCACCAGCACGAGCGGCGGTTGAGTGGGATCACCCGGCACCCACCGGTAAGCGACGGATCCCCACGGGGCCGCAAGGTGGCGTCGCTCTCCGGGAAGGTCGGGTGCAACGGCAGGGTGCGCATCGATCTCGCGGGCAGCCTGCCGGTACCGATGCCAGGCCAAGCCAGCCGCGGCCGGCAGTGAAGCGAACGCCATTGCTCGCGAGCCGTTCATACCTATAGATCGGCAGGATCCAGTGGGGAGGTTGACTCGTGGGCCGCGTCATCGTCGGATCCGCGGAATGACTAGACCGATAGGAGCTCACTCGGATTGTTAGCGTTTTCGCTATACTAGCGATCATGATCTATGAGCAGATCCGACGAGCCCGCCTCGACCAAGGGCTGACACTGGTCGAACTCTCGAGCCAGACAGGAATCGCCCAGCCGAATCTGTCGCGCCTCGA
>CAJHYJ010000231.1_pt1 | contig 24610 bp, 22 predicted proteins | sample 9198711 | NCBI WGS metagenome assembly CAJHYJ01 (sample SAMEA7708361, study PRJEB35096) | sediment metagenome | biome: marine neritic benthic zone biome [ENVO:01000025]; feature: sediment [ENVO:00002007]; material: shallow marine sediment [ENVO:03000034] sea grass bed [ENVO_01000059] ...
CGGGTGTTGATCGATTCCTGGGTGGCCACCTCGCGGCTGGTGCCGGCTTGGTGGACGCCACCCGCACCCACGTACAGGCCCTCGGTGTTCTCGCGGACGACAACCAGATCGCAGTCGTCGGGCATGAGGCCGGCAACAGGAGAAGGCACGCCCGGATACAGCTTGACGGGCCGTAAGTTGACGAACTGATCGAACGCGAAGCGGATCCTGAGCAGCAGCCCGCGCTCGAGCACCCCGGGGGGCACGTCGGGTGTGCCAACGGCACCCAGCAGAATCGCGTCGAAGGCGCGCAACGCCGCAAGCGTCTCGTCCGTCAGCACCTCCCCGGTTGCGGCCCAATGGGCTCCGCCAAGGTCGAACTCGGTTGTGTCGACGTCCAACCCGAAGCGATTGACCGCCGCGTCGAGCACCTTGAGGGCTTCGGCGGTTACTTCGATGCCGACGCCATCTCCCGGGATGACTGCGATGCGGTGCGTCATGGCCGAGGATGGTAGGCCGTCGGCATGCTCGGATCAGCCTGACGCCTGCCAGTTGGGCTGCCTACTCAACGGCTTCTTCGTCAGCGCTTCGAAGCGACAGCCACCACCGGCGCAGGCCTCCTTTGGGGAGCAGCGACCTCGAGAACACGTCGATGTCACCCAGCAGGTTGAAGCCCTTGATCGTGATAGTCGGTCCGGATGCCGAGGCAGGGGCGAGCCGTTCCTGGCGGTCTCCAAGCAGGTGAAACCCGGTGACTCGAACCCGAGCACCGTCGGGGACGATCACTTTGATGTCACCGAGCAAGGTGACGGCGGTGATGGTCAAACCCTCGGGAGGGATGTCAGCCGACGAGAGATCGATGTAGACGTTGCCCAGCAGCGTGACTCCGGTCATTTGCTCCTCCGGAGCGATCCAGCCGCCCCGCTTCACGTCCCCCAGGAGTGCGACGTGCCAGGAGCCGACAGGTTGGGCAACGACGTCGCGCTGAGGTTGGACCGGGACAGGCAAGTCATTGGTGAGGCGGTCCAGCTCGTCCCACGTGCTGGCGCGATAGGCCTGGCCCATTCGATCTTCCATCTCGTCGATAGACAGGCGGCCTTCGACCATTGCTTGCTCGAGTTGCCGGACTGTGGACTGCCGGTCGTCGTCACCTGCGCGGATGTCTGTCATGTGGCGCGAGCCTACGGATCGGAGCGCAGGTTCTGCCTGACGTCAGCTATCGTCCCGTCATCATCGTTTTTGATGATGATCGAGTTCGTGGTCCTTGTTGGTGAGGTGCGAGTTCGAAAGCACCAGATCCGGCCGCTGCGGTGGCCGGCCGACAAGGAGACACAATGAGGATCTTCGTAGGAAACCTTCCCTTCCGCACGGGCTCGAACGAGCTCGCCGACATGTTTGGCCGCTTTGGCGAAGTGCAGAGTGCCGACGTCGTGCTCGACCGTGACACCGGCCGCTCGCGCGGCTTCGGGTTCGTCGAGATGGCTGACGATGTGGGACGCGCTGCGATCGAGGAGCTGGACGGCTCCGACATGGACGGCCGCCGCCTGACTGTCAACGAGGCGCGGCCCCGCCGCTAGGGAACAGGCCTGAGGCCTCGGGCTTCAGGCATCAGATACCGAGAGGGCCCCGCATCTGCGGGGTCTTCTCTTTGGACCGGTCAGCCTCGGCTTCGCATGACGTCGATTGCCTTGTAGAGGTCTTCGGCGATGCGATCGAGGCGGCTCCCAACGAGGGGCGCCATCCCAACGTGGGCTCGGTGGCCGGCCCCGTCCTCGAGGTAGAGAACGCGAGACGTCCGATCGATCTTGCCTCCCGAATCCCCGAGCAACGGTGACTGATCTCGCTCGTCGATGATCTTCACTTCATCGAGAGGGAAGCTGTGCTTGCCGATGTAGTTGGTGACAACCACACCTGCCGGAGTCACGACGACGCCGAGGCGGGCGACTCGCACGACGAGGACAACGGCAACAGCCAGGAAGACATACCTCCACGCGCCTGGGGAGAACAGGATCGCCGGGCCGATGATCACCGCGGCCGCGATGGCGGCGACCACCATCATGGAGGTGTCGGGTCGTGCGACCACGATGTGCTCAGTCGCCATTGGTCGGCCCGTCCTGGCTCGGGCTCACCACTGTATGAGAACAGCGGAGTTATACCCGCTTGCGCGGGACGTCAGCCGCCTTCAGCATCTTGCCTTCGGCATCCAGGATGCCTGCTTTGCTGCCGATCGACAGGGCGTTGGCGGCGAACAGATCCTCACGGTTGATGATGATCCAGCGGTACCCGTTGACTTTCTTGAGCCGCTTGAAAGCTGCCTTGAAGTCAGCCGGATCGGCGGAGACAACGATGCTGCCCTTTTCGCTCACGAGATCGGCAGCGCCCGACTCATCCGGCGTCGCCGAAAACAGCTCGATGGCGGCGGCTTTCAGTCCTTCAGTGTCCAAACGGCTCATGCATGCTCCTCGGTCGATGTCATGATCGTCTCGAGATCGTCGAGAACTTCGTCGGCGCCGTCCCCGTCGGCAGTCAACGTGACGGTGTTGCCGGTCACCGCGCCCAAGGCCAGAACGCTCATGATGCTCTTGGCGTTGGCTGACTTGTTCGCCTTGTAGATGTTCACGTCGCCGTCGAACTGTGCCGCCCGCTCGACAATGAGCGCGGCGGGCCGAGCATGAAGACCAGCTGGGTTGAGGATCGTCACCTCACGAGTTGTTTCGTCGGACTCCTCCTCGTCGTTGCCCGAACCCTGCAGTGACTCGTAGAGGAACTGCACGTCGTCGGTGACCCACAGCTGCTGGCAAGTTTCCTCGTCCTGGAGGATTTCAGCCAGATGTGACAACACGTGCACATGGTCCTCGCCAACGGCGGCCAAGCCGATCACGAGATGAGCGGTGTTGCCGCCACCCCAGTCGACGCCCTCTGGATACTGAGCTACGACCAGCGCGGTGCCGGTGACTTCGTCCTTGGTTTCGAATGTCCCGTGGGGGAGCGCAATGCCATTCCCGAGATACGTCGAGACGCTGGTCTCGCGATCCTTCATTCCTTGGATGTATGCCTCGCCGACCACGCCCCGTTCCACCAGTTGGCCGCCCACGAACTCGATGGCTTCGTGCATCGAATCGCCGGCTCGACCCAGATAGATGGCGTCGGCCGCCAAGACCTCGGTGTTGGAGGCCATGACCATGCCTACAACTCCGAGACGATCGGCTGGCCGTCCTGGAGCTTGGCAACCAGGCCCTTCACGGCAGGATCGTTGATGAACAACATGAACGGAACGATGGCGGCGTGCGGCGCCTTGTTGAAGGCGGACTTGGCCATGCCCTGATGGGTGACGACGATGTCGGCCGAGTCCGGGATCTGCTGCACCGGGGCGTGAATGACCTTGATGTCGAGCTTTGCCTTCTTGACCATCTTCTTGAGCTGGTTGGCGCCCATGAGGCTGCTTCCCATGCCCGCTTCACAGGCGAAGACGATGAGCTTCACCTCGTCAGCCTGTTTGGTGACTTTGTCGGTCACGTCCCCTCCTCGTGTCGTGGGGTTTCAGTAAACCAGTTGGAAAGAGGTGAGGGGGACGCCGGTGTCGCGGCGCCCCCCTCGGTCTTGCGATCCCCTCTTATTCGTCTGTGGCCGGCGTCATCAGACCAGGGATGTGGTCGACGGCGTCGCCGATTTCGGCATCGGCGTCCGTGTCCTTCATGTCCCTGACCGGGAACAAGCGCAACAGCACCACCCCGGTGACGAACGATGCGACTGCACCGACCGCTACCCCGAGTAGTACTCCAGCTGCCGCGCCTCCGTCAGGCGGTAGGAACGACAAGTAGGCGAATATCGATCCAGGCGATGGCGTACTGACCAGACCTGCATCGAAGGCCACGAACACGATGTCGGCCAGGATGCCTCCGGCCCACATGGCGCCGATCATCACTGGGTGCATGAGGACGTACGGGAAGTACACCTCGTGGATTCCACCGAAGAAGTGGATGATGATCATGCCCGGAGCAGACAGCTTGGCCAGACCCTTGCCTGCGAGCCAGTAGGCCCCCAGAAGACCGAGGCCCGGACCCGGGTTCGTCTCCAGCAGGAAGTAGATCGACCGGCCGGTCTCGGCGACATCGGCCGCACCCAGCGGTGTCAAGACACCGTGGTTGATTGCGTTGTTCAGGAACAACACCTTCGCCACTTCGATCGGAATGTCGGCCAGCGGAAGCAGGCCTGCATCGGCAATGCCTTCGACCATGCCGCCGAATGCCCGTGCAATCGATGCAAAGATCGGGCCAACTGCGACGTAGCCGATCATTGCCAGGAACAGACCAGCGATTCCCTGCGAGAAGTTGTTGTACAACATCTCGAATCCGGCCGGCGTGCGGTCTTCCAGGTAGTCGTCGATCTTCATCATGATCCAGCCGGCCAGTGGGCCGATGACCATGGCGCCCAGGAACTGGGGCGGGTTGCCCGACGTCAGACCTTGGGCGGTCTCGACTTCGAACGCCGCACCACCAATGACGCCCATGGCTGCGATAGCGCCCAGGACACCACCACGGTGGCCGTGGATCATCTTGCCGCCGGTGTACGCAATGAGCAGCGGCAGCAAGTAATAGATCATCGGTCCAACAGTGGCGTCGGTGATCGCGCCCCAATCCCAGTCGAGATTGGTCTTCGCCAACCATCCTGTTGGAATGAACAGCGCGGTGATGAATCCCCACGCGATAAATGCGCCGACATTGGGTATGACCATGCCGGCCAAGAATCCACCAAATCGTTGGATTCTCTCTCTCATATTGAGCTCCTCCTCGTCCTAACCGTGTCCTACTGTCGTAGAACATCCCTTGGACCGCAACGGGCAATCCGGCGTTACCCCGATGTGACAAAAAGGTGATGAGCGCGCAAACGGAAGGCGAGCACCGATCAGGTGAAGGTGGCGAGCCGCTTGATGTCACTGGCCGTGAGCAGCGGGCTGACAACGATCACTGGGAGTGAGCCCTCTTCTATCTCAACGGTCGAGATGACCAAATCCACCTCGCTGTCGGACATCTCCTCGTAGGAACCGGTGGACTGGACGCTGACCAGCTCGATTTGCGGGAATTCGGCTTGCAGGCGCGACACGAGGACCCACACGGTGGCCATGCCGCTTGGGCAGACGACGACGGCGCGCCGGCTGGGTTTGAGCCGAGACCGTTCCATGGCCCCGCTCAGATACATGGTCACGAATCCCACCTCATCGGCCGGCATGGGAGCACTGAAATGCTCGGAGATGAGCGATCCGAGCTCGTGAGCTACCGCATGGACGTCCGGATAGCGCTCTGCGACTTCCGCCAAGAGCGGGTTGTGGACTGGCAGCCGGTATCGAAGCCGCACCCCCAGTCTCTCGATGTGCTGGGACAAACTCCTGCGCAGCTCGGCGTCGCCTCCCAGCGTTGGGTGGAGTCGCTCGGCTGCAATAGCCATGAGTTGATCGAGGAGGTCGGCGCGATCCTCGTGATCGGTGCCGGCCGCCAGGCCCAATGTGGTGAGCCCCAGGAGGTATTCGGTGATGCCGGCGATCTCGAGCTCAGGAAGGTCGAGCCCGAACGCTGCCGCAAACTGCGACGCGATGCTCTCCGCTGTGGCTGAAACCGGGTGGTCGGCCAGGGAACGGTGCTGGCCGGTGTCCATGATGATCGTCTTGCCGTCGGCCAGGCGAGCCGCCGTGACGGCCAGATACAGGCAGAACACGAGCTCGTTGTTGGCTTGTTCCAGCAGCCCCTGGAATGAGGAGCCGGTGATGAGGTTGGCGGTCCGCTGTAGCGGCAGCCCCTTGAGGTGCTCCCGCAGTCCAGCAGGGACACGGACGTGGACCAGCTTGGCTTCGTCGAATGATCGGACGCACAGCTCTGCCAGCACTTCGTGTGGGACCGCCTCGACGGTGAGTTGGACGAGGGCCTGGCGAATTCGGATCTCTGGCCCGGCCACACCGACGCCAACGCCTGGCCGACGCACGACGACGAGTCCCCGCCGTTCCAGCCATTCCTCGTTGCGACGCAGGTCCCGGCGAGCCGAGGCCTTTGACACTTCGAGGATCTCGTGCAGCTGATCAAGCGAAGTTGCCTCGGGGGCGGTCCACAACAGGTCGGCAATGAGAACGTGGTCCCGTTCATCGCGGGCGTAGACCTTGGGGGCTTCCGACACCTCCGAGAGTTCCTGTCGGAGCTCGGAGATGGCTTCGTTGGCGCCTTCGATCCACAGCCCGGCGCCCCGCTGTCTGTGCAGCTCCAGTCCGCGAGTCCGCAGGTGGGACTCGACCGCTCCCAGACGGTACCGAACGACCCGCTGGCTCAGCCCGAGATCCTGGGCCAGTGCCTCGGTGCTACGGGTGGTGTTCTGGTCGAGCAGCCAGCGGAGGATGCGTACGACCCGGGTGTCGAGGTTGGTCACCCAGACAGATTGGCAGCCAGAGCCCGAACTGTCTCCTTGTCCGGGGCGGCCAGCGCGGCCTGAAGTGCTTCGGCCGCCGCCTCTTCGGTCGTCTCGGCGATGGTCGCCTTGATGAGATCGACCGAGGGCGACGACACCGAGAGCTTGCGAATGCCCATCGCTGCGAACAGGACTGCCAGCAGTGGATCCGCCGCCGCCTCTCCGCAGACCGACGTCGAGATGCCTGCCTCTCGAGCGGCGGATGCTGTCATGGCGCACAATCCCAACACTGCGGGATGGGCGGCGTCGCCGTACCCGGCGACCTCGCTGTTCATGCGGTCGGCGGCCATTGTGTACTGCGTCAGATCGTTGGTCCCGATCGAGAAGAAGTCGACGTGCTCGGCCAGCCGCGAGGCGGTCAGTGCGGCTGACGGCACTTCGATCATGATGCCCAGCTTGGGCGATCCGATCTCGACCCCCTCGCCGGTCAGCTGTTCGGCAGCGGCGTCATAGGCCCGGCGGACACCGAGGAAGTCTTCCACGGTGGCAACCATCGGAACCATGATCCACAGGTCGCCGTGGGCAGACGCCCTCAGGAGAGCTCGCAGTTGCGACTCGAACAGGTCCGAGAACTCCTCGTAGATCCGAACGCCCCGCGCTCCGAGAAACGGGTTCTCTTCAGGAGGCGTGTCGAGGTACTCAGCCGGCTTGTCGCCGCCGATGTCGAACGTGCGAATGACGACCGGATCGGCGAACGCCTGGACAGCGGCCGTATAGGCCTCGTATTGCTCTTCCTCGGTCGGTGGGGTACCGCGATCCAGGAACAAGAATTCGGTCCGATAGAGCCCAACACCGTCTGCCTGAGCCTCGACGGCCCGCTCGATGTCATCGGGCGACCCGACGTTGGCGCACACCGAGAACTGTTCACCGGCGTGTGCGACGCGAGCGCCCCGGTAGGCAGCGGCCGCCTCCTTCTTGGCGGCCTCCTCATCGGCGCGCTTGTCGAATTCGCTCAGCGTCGCCTCGTCAGGCGAGAGGACAACTTCGCCGGTTGACCCATCCATGGCCAGCTGCGAGTGATCGGTGGCGAGCTCCAGGGCATCGGCAGCGCCAACGACCGCAGGAATGCCCAACGAACGGGCGATCACTGCGACGTGGCTAGTGGCGCCCCCCTCCTCGGTGACGAAGCCGAGGACCAGGTCCGGTTGCAGGCCGGCAGTCTCGGCAGCGGTCAGAGTGGCTGCCACGAGAATGCTCGGCTCGGTGAGCGCACCGAGCGGATCGGCATCGACACCAGCCAGACGCATCAGGATCCGATCCGACACCTCGAGCACATCTGCGGAACGGGCGGCCATGTACTCATCGGGCAGCGAGGCCAGCATGTCGCTGAGTGTCTTGGCTGAGGTTTCGATGGCTGCTTGCAAGCCGGACCCCTGGCCGAGCGCCTCCTTGACCGAGTCGCTGAGCATCGGGTCGGCAGCCATGAGCGCTTGAGCCTCGAGCACCGCACCTGCTTCTTCTCGGCCGGAGCTCTTCGCCTGAGCGGCGAGATCCCGCAGATCGGCCTGCACGTTTCCGACAGCATCAGCAAAGGACTGGGCGGGATCCTCGGTGTCCTCGATCTCGATGTGGGCTCGTGCGATCGGATAGATGGGTCCGACCACCGCGCCTGCGGAGGCACCAATGCCAGTGAGCTGATACATCAGAACTTCATCCCTTCCGACAAGGCTCGATAGATACGAGCGCCACCGACCAGCGTGATCGACGAGGTGATCAGCACGCCGACGAAGGTCAGCACCTGGAAGACCAGTGTCTGACCGAACCCGATGGCGATAGCGCCGAACAGGTTGAAAACGAAGAGCAGAGCCGCAATCGCAAAGAGGCCGACTCGCTTCTTCTCGCCAACCCGAACGCTGTGGCCGAGCACTTTGAGACCGCTGTCGTCGACACCGTCGGCTACCAGGTATCCATAGAACGCGTAGAAGAGGGCGATCACGATCGAGGGCAGGCCAAACAGGTACCGGAGCCCCAACAAGACACCCGCCCAGAACCAGAACGATGCAACGGCCTGTGTGTAGAAGCGATATGGATGCCGGAACGGCTCCCGCAGATCGACGGTCTCGCCGGCTTCCGCTGCCAGGGCGTACGTGTACCACGGATAGGCGATGATGCTGGCCAGGATCAAGCCGACGAGGTCTACGGCAATGGACGTCCAGATTTGTCCGTCTTCGAAGAGTCCCTGAGCCGGGGACCGGAACAGCCAGTAGGTACCGAGCGTGGCGGCGCCGGCGAGCGACAAGGGCAGAACGTTCTTGAAGTAGCCACGGAAGCCCGTGGAGAAGACCTCGCCGACTCGGACACCGAAGGTGGGTGGCTGGTCGCTCACGCCGTCCCTATCAGGTCGGCTGGGTTGATTTCACGCATCCCGCCACCATACGAAGTTGTTCGGCGGCCGGTCGGGCATGGAGTCATGACAACTGCAGACTCTCGTCAACGGCGTCGAACAACCGCACCGAGGCTCGGTCTGTGTCGCCGATGGCGCCGATGGCGGTGCCGGGCGATCGAACGGCAGCACTCCCGAATGCCAAGGCGTTGGCGAGCGCCACCGCCGCGTCGGTGCCGCCGGCCAGGTAGCCGGCCAGAAGTGCGTCTCCCGCCCCGACCGTGTTGGCAACTGAGTCGACGGCCGAGATCCCATGGGTTGCGCCGTCGCTGCGCACGAGCACTGCTCCATCCGGCCCCAAGGAAACCAACACTTCGTCGATGCCGCGTTCGATGAGCGATCGCGCCGCGCGGATGACATCGCCGAGCGTGGGAAGCGGGGCTCCGACCAACTCGGCCAGCTCCTCGTGATTGGGCTTGATGAGGGTCGGGCAATGCACCAAACACGCTTCCAGTGATGCGCCACTCGTGTCGACGGCAACTCGGACACCGGTTGCCTGCGCTTCCCGGGTGATTGTGCCGTACACCTCGACCGGAACTCCCCGAGGTAGGCTTCCACAGGCGACCAGCCAGCCATCGGGCGTCGTCACGGTGAGGGCTGCCTGCGTCAGGTTCGACAGCTCGCCGTCGGACAGGGTCGGGCCAGGTTCGTTCAGCTTCGTCACGGTGCCGTCGGCTTCGACCACCGAGACATTGGCTCGAATCGGCTCGCTGATCGGCACAGGCACAAACGGGATGTGGGCTGCCTCGAGCAGCCCCGCCAACGCCTGGCCGTTGGCTCCGCCGACGGGTGTGACCGCGATCGAATCCACCCCATTGGCTACGAGAGCCCTGGTGACATTCACGCCTTTCCCGGCAGCCTCATCCCAGGTGTCGGTCATACGATTGACCTCGCCATGGTCGAGCCGGTCAGTGACGAACGTGCGGTCGAGGCTCGGGTTGAGCGTGAGGGTGACGATCACGGGCGGCGACTACTGGGCCGGGGCCGGCCAGAACTGCTCGATCAGCTCGGCCTCGGCGTCCGCCGTCCAGATACCGCCTGGTTCGAGCTTGGCAGCGACCTCTGGCGAGACCTCGCTGAGATCGTCGAGCCCGGTGAGCGGCAGTCCGCTCAATTGCGGGAAGATCATGATCTTCCCGGCATAGCGGCCATCCAGCATGGCTTGGACCCCGTCCCGTGCCGCCTCGATGCCTCCCAGTGCAGCCAGCGATCGCTGGGGTGACAACTGACCGGCGATCGCCTTGTTCAGGACCAGGGCTTGGTCCGAGATCTTGGAGCCGCTGGTTCCGGTGAGCTGCGCGTTGTGGAGGTACACGTTCGACACCTCGAGTGGAGCAAATGACCCGTTGGGAACACCGGCGAACAGGACCAGCATGCCGTCGGTGTTCATGAGCGTCGCCGCGTGGCCCATGACCCCGGGAACGGGCACGGTGACGATGACATCGTCGGCACCGGCACCGTCGGTTGCTTCGGCCACTGCCAGTTCGAGCAGGTTCTCACCTCGAGTCGGGTTGATCACTACCAGCTGCTTGCCGGCTGACTCGGCCATGGGGACGAGCCGTTCCCGGACGACCTCCAGCCGGTCGTCGTCGAGGTCCGACGCGATGATCGTGCGGGGGCCTGCTTCCAACTCGATGGCACGCTGAATGTGCATCTGTCCCATGGGACCGCCTGCGCCAACCACCACGGCAACGCCGCCGGGAGCCAGCTCCGCTCGGTTGCGAGCTTCGCCATACGAAGCAGCGATGTCCGGGCCCGTGTTTCCGTAGTACGCGGTGTAGTGGTAGTGGATTCGGCCGACGTCGATCTGCGGTTGACCGTCGAGAGGTTCCGAGCCGACGAGGTTGAGTGTCCCGCGGAAGCCGATGATCTTGGACGCTTCCTCGACCTGCTGGGCGCTCGTGGGATTGAGCAGGATGATGTCGTCGAAACCGGCGCCGCCCGTCAGCTCTTCGCTGAGGCCGGCGTAGTGAGCGGGCGCGAGGCCGTCCCGTTCGAGAACCTCGGCGGCAGGGTTGTGCGAGGTGACCAGGTTCCGGACGAGGTCGGACACGTCCGTCAGCACGATGCGGGAGGGCGCCTCGAGCCCATTCGAGAACTCATAGGCGGTCGGGTCACCGTTGCCGATGAACCACATGGTTCCACCGTCGAGTGGGCTCAGCCTCCGGCGCTGCGTGTACGACGCTTCGACGCAGGCCCACGGCTCGGATAGCGCTGCGGACGCGTATCCAATCTCGTCGTCGACTGGGATGACGTAGGCGCCATCGTCGGCGTCAAGGACCTCAGGCCCCATCAGGTGGTACTGGATGAGACCTCCGGGGACCGTGTACCCGTATGCGGTGGCGCGGCCGTCGACATAGATGTCGGGTTGGATGGCCAGTCGTTGGCCTGGGTAGTACTGCGATGCCAGGTCCTCGCCCACTTTGGCGACAGTGACGGTCGCCTCATGCCCGAGGCGAGTCGGTTCCACGGCCAGATCCCGGCCGTACAGCTTGGGATGGTCGCCGCCCTGCTTGATGAGCTTCACGTCAGAGAAGCACAGACCGACTGCATCTACCCGTACCAGCAGCTGGTCGGCGCCTGGCTCAGCGTTGACGTCGATGTGTTCGGGCTTCCCGTCGGCACCGATCGACTCGACGCCCGTCCCGTAGGTGTTCCAGCCGAGGTTGGGCTGGGGCGGGGGACCAGGGATCTCCCGATACCGATCAATTGCGCTGTCACTCATTCCGGTCAGCCTCCTCCCAAAGTGCGGGGATCTGCGCCGAGTGGTTGGAATCCAATTTGGGAGGAAGCCGAGCTCGGACGCAGTCCCGCGTCTTCGATGATCAAACCGGGCGGTGACCCGGACAACTCACAATATGACCGAGAGCGACTGTGACATTCCTGACGTGGATGCGCAACCTGTCGGAAGTTCGAGTTCCGCGGTCCGCGATCCGAGTTCCGCGTTCCGCCATGACGGGGTCGCACCCTGCTGCGTGCTGCGTGCCGCGTGCCGCGTGCTGCCTGCTGCCTGCTACCCGACCGCCTTGTTGAGGGCCTCCACGAACGCGCGAGCTGAGCCTTCCACGACGTCGGTGTCGACGGCAATGCCCGCGAAGGTCTCCGCCCCGACCTGCACGACCACGTTGATCTCGGCCATGGCGTCAGCACCGCTGGTCACGGGAACGACTCGATAGTCCAGCAGTCTTGCTTCGGTTCCGAACGCGGCCCGCAGCGCCGCAAACGCTGCGTGCACCATGCCGTCGCCCCGGCCCGAGAAGTCTCGCTGCTCACCGCCGATATCGACCGTCACGGTGGCCTCGGGAGTGACGTCCGAGCCACCGCTCACGTGCAGCCCGACGAGCGAAACGGAGCTGCCGGTGGCCGGTCGGTCGGCAACGATCGCTCGCAGCTCGGCCTCGCCGATTTCGATCTTGCGATCGGCGAGATCCTTGAATCGGTCGAACGCTGCCTGGAAGTCAGTGTCCTCCAGTGTCAGACCCAGCTTGTCGAGGGCGTCCGCGAACCCGGCCCGGCCGGAATGCTTTCCCAGGATGATCTGGGATCCAGACTGGCCAACGGCCTCGGGATCCATGATCTCGTAGGTCTCCCGGTCGCGCAGCACGCCGTGCTGGTGGATGCCCGATTCATGGGCGAAGGCGTTCCTACCGACCACTGCCTTGTTGTACTGAACGGGATAGCCGGTCAGGCGAGACACCAGTCGTGATGTCTCGAAGATCTGCGTCGTGTCTGCCTTGATGTCGACGCCGAAGTGATCAGCCCTCGTTTTCACGGCCATGATCACTTCTTCGGTCGACGTGTTGCCGGCCCGTTCGCCGATGCCGTTGATGGCCCCTTCGATCTGTCGGGCACCGGCATGGATCGCCGAGAGCGAGTTGGCCACCGCCAGTCCCAGGTCGTTGTGGCAGTGGGTGGAAATGATCACGTCTTCGTTCTTGCCGCGGACCTCGGCATAGATCTCGTCCAACAACGCGACGTAGTCGGTCGGTGTGGCGTAGCCGACCGTGTCTGGGATGTTGATCGTGGTGGCCCCTTGCTCGACAGCTGCCTTGCAGATCGCCAGCAGGAAGTCCTTGTCTGACCGGGTGGCGTCCTGTGGGGAAAACTCGACGTCGTCGCAGTACTCCCGCGCCCGCTTGACGCCCTCAATCACCGACTGCATGACCTCGTCCGGCGTCATGCGGAGCATGCGCTCCATGTGAATGGGGGAGGTCGATTGGAACACGTGGATCCGATGGCGGTCGGCGTGGCGGACCGCATCCCAGGCTTTGTCGATGTCGTCCGGGTGAGCCCGGGCCAAGGATGCGATGACCGAGCCTTTCACCTCTTTGGCGATCTGAGAGACGGCTTCGAAGTCGCCGGGCGAGGCAGCGGCGAAGCCGGCCTCGATCACATCGACCTTGAGCTTGGCGAGCTGGCGGGCGATGACGAGTTTCTCGTCGGGGGTCAGCGCGATGCCGGGAGCTTGCTCCCCATCGCGCAGGGTGGTGTCGAAGATGATGAGTTGGTCAGACATGTGAAGAGACTCCTCGGAATGGCAGGGATGTAGCTGGGTGCCGAACGGACCGCAGTCGTCCGGCTAGCTAAGCGCCAGCAACCCTCCGCACCCGGTGAGCCTCGTCGCTACGCCAGATGTCATGCGGGTTCCTTCGGGTCGAGGAACGGCATCATTCCCCGCAACTCCTTGCCGACTGTCTCGATGGCATGACCTCGATTGGCCTCGCGCTGCTCGGTCAGGAACGGCGCTCCCTCTCGAGCCTGGGCGAGCCACTCGTGGGCGAACGATCCGGACTGGATCTCGCTGAGAATGTCGCGCATGGCCTGCTTGGTCTCGTCCGTCACGATCCGTGGTCCTCTTGTGTAATCGCCATATTCGGCGGTGTCCGAGATCGAGTGGCGCATCCACGACAAGCCGCCCTCATAGAGCAGATCGACGATGAGCTTCAGCTCGTGAAGCGTCTCGAAGTAGGCCGACTCCGGCTGGTATCCAGCCTCGACCAGGGTCTCGAACGACGCCTTGATGAGCTCGGCCACGCCGCCGCACAGGATGACCTGCTCGCCGAAGAGGTCGGTCTCGGTCTCTTCCTGGAACGTCGTCTCCAGCACCCCGGCCCGTGCTCCGCCGATGCCCCAGGAGTACGACAAGCCAAGCTCGTGGGCGCGGCCGGTGTGGTCCTGATGCACGGCGATGAGGCACGGCACGCCTGAGCCTTCTGTGTAGGTGCGCCGGACGAGGTGCCCGGGTCCCTTGGGGGCGACCATGACGACATCGACATGCTCGGGCGGCGTGATGGCGTCGAAATGGATGTTGAAACCGTGAGCGAAGAACAGGGCATCGCCCTCATCGAGATGAGGGGCCACGCTGGTCTCGTAGATCTCGGCCATGTGCTGATCGGGCACGAGCATCATCACGACGTTGGCCCAGGCGGCCGCCTCGGCCGGCGAACCGACCCGCAGGCCGGCTTCCTTGGCTTCGGTGACCCGTGCCGAGCCCTCCCGGAGCCCGACCATGACATCGACGCCGGACTCGTGGAGATTCAGCGCATGGGCATGCCCTTGGCTACCGAACCCGATGATGGCGACCTTGCGGCCGCTGACCACCGATGGGTTCGTGTCGGACTCGTAATAGACGGTTGCCATGGGACTCCTCGTTAGGACACAGATCGCAGCTTGCGCTGCTTGTTCTCTCGTTGCAGGGCGATACGGCCCGATTTGACCAGGTCGATGATGCCGTACGGCCGCATCAGATCCAGGAAGTCGTTGATCTTCTGCGGCGCTCCGGTCACCTGGAACATGATCGAGTTGGCCCCGACATCAACGGCCTGAGCCTTGAACACGGTGGCGATCTCCAGCGGTTCGCTCCGACGCCCGGTTGGCGCGGATACCCGTACCAGCATGATCTCGCGCTCGACCGATCGATCCGGCTCGAGCTCGGTGATCTTCACGACGTTCACGAGTTTGTGTAGCTGCTTCTTCACCTGCTCGAGCTCAGGAGCGTTCACGACGATCGTCATCCGCGACATGCCGGCCTCTGCAGTTGGGCCGACCGCCAGCGAGTGGATGTTGAATCCGCGTCGGGCCAGCAGCGAGGCGACCCGGGCAAGGACGCCGGCCTTGTCTTCGACCAGGACCGACAGGGTGTGCAGCGACATCAGAGGTCCTCCGGTCCCATGAGCACGACGTCGTTGGATCCGCCGGCCGGAACCATCGGGAAGACCATCTCGTCGCGGTCCACGACGAAGTCGATGACGACGGGCCGATCGTTGATGGACAGCGACTTCTCGATCGTGGGGCCGACCTCATCAGGCGTCACGGCCCGGAGCCCTGCGCAACCCATGGCCTCGGCGAGCATGACGTAGTCAACTGCGTCCACGCCGAGCTCGGAAGCGCTGAAGCGGTGGTCATAGAAGAGCTTCTGCCATTGCCTGACCATGCCGTGGGCACCGTTGTTGAACACGGCAACCTTGATCGGCAGCCCATCCTGCGCAGCAGTGATGAGCTCCTGGGACGTCATCTGGAAGCACCCGTCGCCATCGATGGCGTAGACGAGCTCTTCGGGCATGCCGGCCTTGGCGCCGACAGCGGCAGGGACGGCAAAGCCCATGGTTCCCAAGCCGCCAGAGTTGATCCAGCGGTTCGGCCGGTCGAACTTCCAGTATTGGCTTCCCCACATCTGATGTTGTCCGACTCCGGACACGAGAATGGCGTCGCCACCGGTGACCCGATACAGCTCTTCGACGACGAACTGAGGCTTGATGGGACCGTCAGGCTGCTGGTCGTAGCTGAGCGGGAACTCAGTCTGCCAACGCCGAAGCTGATCCATCCAGGTGGTTCGCTGGGGTGCAGTTCGGCCATCCCATGCTCGGATCATGGCCTCGATCACGGCCTTGGCATCGCCGACGATTGGCACATCCGGTGTTCGGACCTTGCCGATCTCGGCAGGGTCGACATCGGCGTGGATCACCTTGGCATCCGGCGCGAAGTACGCCGGATCACCTGTGACACGGTCGTCGAACCTCACCCCCAGCGCAATGAGCAGGTCTGACTTCTGAATCGCGGTCGTTGCCGTGTACACGCCGTGCATGCCGGGCATGCCCAGTGCCAATGGATGGGTGTCGGGAATCGCGCCACGTCCCATGAGGGTCGTGATCACCGGCAGGTTCATCACCTCGGCAAGCTGCCGCAGTTCCTCATGAGCACCGGCTTTGATGATCCCACCACCGACATACAGCACCGGTCGGTCGGCGGCCTCGATGAGCCGGACCGCCTCGGCGATGCGACGGTGGTGCGGCTCCGTCGTGGGCTTGTAGCCGGGGAGGGCGAACTCCTGAGGAGCGTGCCATGTCATCTCTGCGTTGAGGACGTCCTTGGGGAGGTCCACCAACACCGGACCCGGACGTCCGGATGAGGCGATGTGGAACGCCTCGTGGATGACATCGGGAATGTCGTTCACATCTGTGACGAAGTAATTGTGTTTCGTTGCCGGCATCGTGATGCCAGTCGTATATGCCTCCTGGAAAGCATCGTTGCCGACCGACGACGTTGGTACCTGTCCGGTGATTGCGACCATCGGCACCGAGTCCATCAGGGCATCAGCGAGAGGCGTGACCAGATTGGTCGCACCCGGTCCTGAAGTGGCAATGCAGACACCGACGCGGCCTGTGGCCCAGGCATAGCCCTCTGCCATGTGGCCGGCTCCTTGCTCGTGCCGGGCCAGCACATGACGAATCGGGCTGTCGTACAGCGGGTCGTATGCCGGCAGGATGGCGCCACCGGGCACTCCAAATACGACGTCGACGCCCTCGTATTCGAGCGAGCGAATGGTGGCGGCTGCGCCGGATATGCGTTCGTTGGAGTCGTCACTCATGGTGGGTCCTTGCAGGGTTGTCAGGAGCTGGTTGCGAGAGGGTACGAAAAAGCCTCCCCGAAGGGAGGCATTGGCAACGCACACGTCGGGTTGTGACGTATGCGGTCTACCTAAGTACGAGCTGCGTGTGCATGCGGGACCGAGTATGCGCACACGGCTTGTCATTGTCAACGTGTCATGATCTGCGGATGCAGCGAGATTGGCCGATCGACGTGCTCGGCGACGCGGTGGAAGCCGGGCGCAGAGCGCTCGAGGAGCGGGACGAGCGAGACGTTCCCGCCAAGCTGCGGCAGATCGCCAACTCGTCGAGCCGACGGCTGCCGCCGCCGCTTGCTCGCCGCTTGCTCGTTGAGATCGACAGCGACGAGGCGCTCAGATCCGAGAGCGCGGATCAACTGTCGGCTAACGCTTCAGAGGCGGCCGTCCTCTTTCTCCGTCGCCCAGAGTCGTGGGAAGGCGACCTCACCAGCCTGGCTGAGACCGCGGACGACACCAAGGGTGCACAGGCCGTCGCCAAGCTCCAGAAACAGATGGCCGGCCTCGAGCGTGAGCTCAAGGCAACGAAAGCGAAGCTCCGAGAGGCGTTGCGACGTGCCGATGACGCCGAGAAGTCAGCAGCGGATCGGGTCAGTGAGGCGCGGGCCGATGTCAGATCGGCCGGCCGCGCTGCGACGCGCCGTGCCGAGGAAGCCACGGAGAAGCTGGCCACGCTCGAGGCAGAACGCGCCGAAGCAGAACGGCGCACCAAGGAGCTGGAGGCAGAGTTGGGAGCGCTGAAGGGCAGGCGTGACCGCAAGTCGCAGCTTGCGACCGAAAGCACTCGTCCTCAGGGCACTGACCTCACATCGCGAGCTCGCCAGCTGGACGATCTCGTTGTGCAAGCACAGCAACACCACAAATCGGCGTTCGGCGATGCAGCTGAGGTGCCGCCGTTCGCGCTTCCTGCTGGAGTTGCTCCCGACAGCACCGACGCAGTCGAGTGGCTGCTGGGTTCGGGCCATCCACAGACGTGGTTGGTTGACGGCCACAACCTGGCCCATCGATTGGATCCGTCTCGGTTCCTCGATCCGGACATGCGAGCCGAGTTGGCCACCCACGCCGGCAGGCTGCGGCGGTTGGCCCTGGGCCCGTTCCGAGCCGTGATCGTTTTCGACACCAGAGCCAGCGTCGGTGACGCCGTGACTGTCGGGCCGGGTGTCGACCTCCGCTTCGCCCAAGACGCAGACGCCGAGCTCATAGATCTGGCCAGAGAACTCGGGTCGGGCACGGTGGTGATCTCGTCCGACCGCGAGGTTCGGGAAGCGTCCGAGGGCAACGGAGTCATCGTGCTGTGGAGCGAGGCCCTCGTCGAGTTCATTCGTGCCTGAGGAACCTTCCACAGAATCCTGAGCGTCCAACTCGCAACTCACCTCCGGTGAGGGAAAGCGAGTCAAGCTCATGAAACGAACACTCATCACGTTGCTGGCACTGGGCATGCTCCTGGCGGCATGCACGTCTGGAGCGAGTTCTTTCGACCAAGCCGTCATCGCCGGGGAGGAATCTCGGCCGACCACGGAGCAGTCGGGCGAATCTCCATCGGACGCGGGCGGGTCCCGGGATGACCTGGGAGTTGGTCAAGACACTGACGCTTTGGCTGGACGCAAGATCATCCGACAAGGATCAATGGTCGTCGAGGCCGCTGACACCAACACGGTGTTTGATCGAATCGTCAATCTGGTCGAGTCGTCCGGAGGCTTCGTTGCCAGTAGCGACCTCGAGCGCACCGACGGGGACACGCCTCCGCGCATCGAAGTCACGCTGCGGCTCCCGTCAGGGAGCCTGTCCAGCACCATCCTCGCCATTGGCGGGATGGTCGACGAGGTCCTGTCTCGGCAGCTCGGCTCGTCGGATGTGACAGCCCAGTACGTGGACATCGAAGCTCGACTGCGGAATCTCCGGACGCTCGAGGCGGAGCTCCTGTTGCTGCTGACCGACGTTCGCGACGTGTCCGATCCGGAGGCTTCCGACCTGCTGCTCGTCTTCGATCGTCTCCAGAACGTTCGGCTGCAGATCGAACAGCTCCAGGGGCAGCTCCAGGTCTTCGACGATCAGGTTGAGCTCTCGACTCTGCGGGTCTCCATCGTGCCGCCTCCACCGGTCATCGAGATCACCGATGAGTCATGGAGTGCCTCCGATCAGGTCCGTTCGTCGCTGGCCTCGCTCGTCAGAGTCTTGGAGAACCTGGCCAACCTGGCGATCTGGGCCGGGGTGTTCCTGGTTCCGGTGCTCGCGATCGTGATCATCCCGATCGGCTTGATCTACGGATTCACTCGACGTCGGTCCCACGAACGCGACCCTGTTGCCGAGCAACTGGACCATGGCGAGTCGAGACCAACCGATGGGCCGGACGATGACCCCACCGATTCGATCGCTGGTACGTCGAACCCGAGCGCCGAAACCGGAGATACGGGGTCTGCCTGATCGCCGCGCCGGCCTCGCGGATTGACAAGACGGAGCCGGCGCTTCCCCGCCGGCTCCGTCTCATCGAACCGACTCTCTCTGGGGTGAGAGTCAGCTCCCGACCGCCCGTTCGGGAGGGAGCTCATCCCGACGTGACACGAGCCGCAGCTGCGGAACCAGGCCCTCGGAGGCCAAGTTCTGCAGTGCCGTCGACTCGGACTCGTCAACTTCGAGGGGGCCCGGCTGGGCTCCCAGGATGAACGTGACGACGCAGTCGTCGCAGGCCGAGCTGTGCTGCATCGCACAGTCGTCACAGTCGATCAACACATTGGCCTCCTCTCGGACTCGTCTTGATGAGAACGGTACGAGGGGGGTGTGACAGATTCTGTTCGACCAGACTCCGCGCATGCTCGCATCGTTCGATCTGGCGACCATTGACCCCGAAGCGCTCGGGCTCGACGCGCTGGGAGCCTGCTCGGCGGAACCGTTCACCGAGGTGCGTCGATCACTCGAAGAGCGGGTCGCATCCGGCAGGCACGGAGGTCTCCGGTTCACGTTTGGAGATCCGGCGACCGCTACCGACGTGTCGATCGAGCGTCCGTGGGCGACATCGTTGGTGGTGGCCGGCCGGTCCTACGTTCCGGACAGTGGCCGTCCCCAGTCCGGTCCGGGGAGAGGACGAATTGCCCGCTTTGCCACCGCTGATCACTACGTACCACTGCGCCAGGCGTTGGGAGCCATCGCCGACGACATTCGCGCCGACGGCTGGCAGGCGGAGGTGCTGTGTGACGACAACGGTCTCGTCGATCGGGCAGCGGCCGTCCGCGCAGGGCTTGGCTGGTGGGGCAAGAGCACGATGGTCATTGCACCGCGAGTTGGCCCATGGATGCTCTTCGGATCGGTCGTCACCGATGCCCCAGTGGGCGCAACTTCCGCAATGGTCCGGGACTGCGGGACGTGCGAAGCCTGCATCCCTGCGTGCCCGACCGGGGCGCTCGACACGCCAGGAGTGTTGGACGCTCGCCGCTGTTTGGCTGCGGTCCTACAGCAACCAGGCACCATCCCTGCCGAGCTCCGAGGCGCTGTGGGAGATCGCGTCTATGGCTGCGATGAGTGTCTCGTCTCGTGTCCTCCGGGCCAGCGCCTCGACGCAAGCGCGGCGCCGCAACCGGGCGTCGTGCTGACTGAACTCCTGGGACTCAATGACGATGAGCTGCTCGCCAGATTCGAGCACTTCTACATCCCGCGCCGTGACGCTCGATATCTGCGCAGGAACGCTCTCGTGGCTCTGGGCAACGCAGGCACGGCCGATGACCTCGAGGTGATGGTCCCGTACTTGCATCACCGGTCGGGCTTGCTGCGAGCACATGCCGCGTGGGCGTTGGGTCAGATCGGGGGAGTGGCAGCCACCTCGGCGTTGCAGGAGCGACTGGCGATCGAGACTGTGGCGAACGTGAAGCGCGAGATCTGGGCGGGGCTGGAGGCCGCTGGCTGATGCCTGGTTGAAATCATGCCCCCCTACCTCCGCCCTATCTTCGTTCGGGCGCAAGGACGTCCGACCTCTTCGACCTTTGCCCCGCCAATCCGAGGGTTCAAGATGAGCTTGCTCGAAGAAGGCCTAATCCCCCCTACGGGCGACCGACAATGACGCCTGATGTCTGATGTCTGATGTCTGATGTCTGATGTCTGATGTCTGATGTCTGATGCAGGCCTGACGCCCCACGTAGCCTCGCCGGCATGGTCCACCCCGTTGCCGCCGAAGGGTTCTCCGACGCTCAGCGCTACGAGCGTGGCCGACCCGGCTACCCAGACGAGGCCGTGGATTGGCTCGTGCAAGGGCTGGCGCCAGCGAGTGGTCCCGTACTGGACGTGGCTGCCGGTACCGGCAAACTGACCCGGCCGCTGCTCTCACGGGCGTTCTCGGTGATTGCCGTCGAGCCCCTGAAGGCGATGTATCAACCGCTTCGCACCCGGGTACCAGTCGTCGAGGCGGTGGCCGAGCGCCTTCCGTTTCGGGCTGGAACAGCACAGGCGATCACGGTGGGACAAGCAGCGCATTGGTTCGATCGGGACGTTGCTGCCGCGGAGTTCCTGCGGGTCTTGGCCCCAGGTGGAACTGTCGGGTTGATCTGGAACGCACGGGATCGTTCGGTGGATTACATGAACGAGCTGTGGCAGATCATGGACGCTGTCGAGAAGCGGGCACCGTGGCGGGATCATGCGGCACCGAGAGCTCACCTCATGCCCGGTTTTGCCGCTCCGGATGCGATGTCGTTCGAGGCGGTCGAACACAAGTTGGACAGGCAGGGGGTCCACGATCGGTTCTTGTCAGTCAGTCACGTGGCTGCCTTGCCCGCTGATCGGCGGGCCGAGGTGGTCGGCGGAATCGACAGGGTGCTGGATCGTCATTTTGGTCGGGGCTCCGATTCGTTCTCGATGCCGTACCGCGTCGACGCGTATCGGCTGACGCCGGACGCCTGACGCCACATCCGCCGTACAGTGATCGGCCATGGGATTCGGTCGCAGGTCTCTCGCATGGGCAGCGGTTGCCGCGCTTGTCTTCACGGCGTGCACTCGTTCCACCGATACGACCGCCACGACGTCGGAATCGCCGACCACCACGACGACGGAGAGCCTTGCGGACGGAGGCGGGGATGATGGGGCGGCACCGGGGGATCTGGTCGATCCACGGCTGCTCGAGCCGATTCCGGTTGATCCTGAAGTCAGACAGGGGACGTTGGACAACGGCCTTCGCTACTTCGTCCGATACAACGACTCGCCTGGCGGACGGGCGGAGCTACGACTCGCCGTGCAGGCCGGGTCGGTCCTCGAAGACACGGACCAGCTCGGGGGAGCGCACTTCCTCGAGCACATGATGTTCAACGGGACAGAGCGGTTCCCGAGCAATGAGCTGACAGCCGTCTTGGAGTCATTCGGCCCCCGTTTCGGTCCTGACATCAACGCCTACACGAACTACGACGAGACGGTCTACTCCTTGGGTCTTCCCACGGACGATGAGGATCTCATCGAACTGGGGATCGACGTGTTGGTGGAGTGGGCCGCCAGAGCCACGATCGATGCTGCTGAGGTCGAGGCAGAGATCGGTGTGGTGTTGGACGAGTGGCGGCTTCGTGATCTCGGTGTCGATGGTCGGATCTCCAACGCCTTCAACGAGTTGATCGTCCAAGGAACCCCCTACGAGGACCGGCTCCCGATTGGCTCTGCCGAGTCGATTCAGGGCACGACCAAGGAAGCCCTGGAGCGCTTCTACGAGGACTGGTATCGACCCGACCTCATGGCAGTCGTCGCAGTCGGAGACTTCGACGTGGAACAGATCGAGGACTGGATCGTCGAACGGTTCGGGGGGCTCGAAGGCCCAGCTGACCCGCCCGACCGGCCGACCTATCCCTTCGAAGCGCCTGTCGAGGCCCGAGCTGCAGCGTTGGCAGATCCGGAGAGTCCGACCGCATTCACGCAAGTCATGTGGCTCACGGGCAGCCAGCGCCCAGAGACGATTGGCGATCTTCGCCAGGCACTGTTGCGAGAACTGGCCGTGTTGATGTTCGCAACCCGATTCGATGAGGATGTGGCACGAGGGGTCGCGCCGTTCTTCGATGCGACCGGCGTCGACTTCGGATACGTGGCCTCGTTCGGTGTCACCGGTATCGCAGTCGACGCCCGCCCTGGAGACCTTGCCGCCTCGGTTGAGTCCATCGCTCGGGAGGTTCAGCGAGTTCTGCGATTCGGGTTCTCCGAAGGCGAGCTCGACCGGGCTCTGGCTGAGTTCGAGACGCTGGCAGAGCAGGCCCGCTTGTCCCAGAGCACCGCCCAGGACCAGGCGTTCGCTGACGACCTGGTCGAGTATTTCCTGTCCGGTGCGCCGATTCCTTCAGCAAACGATCGCTACTCACTGTTCATCGAGCTGATCGAGGGGATTGGTCTCGCCGATGTCGACAACGCGTTCCGACGGATCACCGACTCCAGCCCGCTCGTGCTGGTGGTTGGGCCGGATGGATCGGACGTTCCCGATGAAGCGACGCTGCTGGAGTCGCTCGAGCAGGGCCTGACAGCGGAGGTCACGCCTCGGGATGCGGGCAGCGGCGAGCTCGAAACCCTGATGGCAAGACCTGATCCCGCCGGCCTCGTGGCTCAAGACATCGATCCTCGCTTCGGGTTCGCAACGCTCCGATTCGAGAACGGAGTCACCGTGCTGCTGTGGCAGACGAACATCGCCGACAACTCCTTGGTGCTGCGAGGTCAGAGCTTTGGAGGAACCTCCGTGATCGATGTCGAAGACCTGCCCGAACTGTTCCTCATCACGGACATCGTGAGCCGCAGCGGGGTGGGAGTGGCCGATCAGGTGCAGCTGGAGCGGTTCCTCACGGATCGGTTCGCCGGCGTGTCGCCCTACATCGACGAGATCACCGAAGGTGTCGTCGGAGGCGCCTCTACAGAGGATGCCGAGACGCTTCTACAGCTGGTGCACCTGTACATGACGGCCCCGAGGGCGGATCAAGCTGCCGTGACGGCTGTCATCGAAGAGCGGCGACCGACGGCCGAGTCGCCGGAAGACGTTCCAGATCTCGTCGTCACCCAGGAGCTCATCGACGCCTACTACGGCGACAACCCCCGCTACTTCGCAGTGCCCACGCCGGGGCAGCTGGACGATTTCGATCGAGATCGCGCCCTACAGCTGTACCAAGAACGGTTCGCCGACGCCGCCGACTTCACGTTCGCCATCGTCGGCGACTTCGAGATCGCGGCGATGATCGACCTGGCCGCCAGCTATCTGGGGACGTTGCCGAGCACCGGGACGCAAGAGACGTTCGTAGACAATCAGCCTCTCCCTCCCCGAGAGGTGCAGGTCAGGACCGTGGTGGCGGGGCAAGATCCCCAAGGCAGCGTGTTGATGGCGTTCACGAATCCGCTCGAATCGACCGCTCGGGACCGCGTCGTGGCCGACCTCCTCAACCAGATCCTCGACGCACGGCTGCGAGACCGGATCCGGGAAGAGCTGTCAGCCACCTACACGCCGTTCGCCAATGTCGACCTGCAGCTCGAGCCGGATCCCTTCGTCGAGTCAGTCATTCAGGTGACGGGTGATCCGGATCGGCTCGCGGAGATCTCCGAAGCGGTGCTGGCCGAGCTGGCGGACCTCCGATCGCAGGGGCCAACCGAGCAGCAGCTCACCACGGCCCAGGAGCAGGTCCGGCGCTCCTACGAGCTCTTCAGCAATCCGCAGCTGGCCGAGGCGCTGCTGTTCGTCGTATTCCACCCTGACGAGGAGATCACCGAGCTCACAGACCGCTTCGATGTGGTTGACACAGTCTCGATCGAGGAAGTCCGCACCTTGGCTCAGACCGCATTCCCTGCCAATGCCCGTATCGAGATTCGGCTCATACCCGAGGGCTGATCGGACCTACAGTGCCGCCATGACCGAGGGACTGAACCGAACCAGCCGCCGAATCACCCAGCCGGCATCCCAAGGGGCC
>CAJHYJ010000024.1_pt1 | contig 23988 bp, 17 predicted proteins | sample 9198711 | NCBI WGS metagenome assembly CAJHYJ01 (sample SAMEA7708361, study PRJEB35096) | sediment metagenome | biome: marine neritic benthic zone biome [ENVO:01000025]; feature: sediment [ENVO:00002007]; material: shallow marine sediment [ENVO:03000034] sea grass bed [ENVO_01000059] ...
GAACCATGTATCAGGTGGTCGATCCTTCCGGGAACCTCGTCGACGGAGCGACCGAGGTGGACGAATCGATCCTCAAGGACATCCACCGGCTGATGTACCTGTCACGAACGTTCGATCGGCGCGCCATGGCCATGCAACGGCAGGGCCGCCTCGGAACCTTCCCGCCACTGGAAGGGCAGGAGGCTGTCCAGATCGGCTCGGCCCTGGCGCTGGGGACTGACGACTGGGTGTACCCGTCGTACCGAGAACACGGTGTCCAACTGGCCCGTGGCATGCCGGCCGAGGTGATTCTCGGTTACTGGCGCGGCGTCCCCAACCCAGCATGGAATCCGTCCCGATATCGCATGGGTCTGATCGCCGTGCCCATTGCCAGCCAGCTGCCTCATGCCGTTGGCCACGCCTATCAACATCGGCTGGCCGGACAGGACACGGTCGTCGCCACGTACTTCGGAGACGGAGCAACATCGGAGACCGACTTCCACGCAGGCATGAACTTCGCCGGAGTTTGGAAGACCCCGAACGTGTTCATCTGTTCGAACAACCTCTATGCGATCTCGGTTCCGATCAGCAAGCAAACAGCAGCTGAGACGCTCGCCGACAAAGCCCTCGGATATGGCATTCCCGCCGAACGTGTCGACGGGATGGATCCGATCGCCGTCTACCTCGCAACAAGTCGGGCCGTCGACCGAGCCCGCAACGGCGGGGGACCAACTTTCATCGAGGCTATGACCTATCGCTATGGCCCTCACGCCACCGCCGACGATCCCACGCTCTACAGATCCGAGGACGAGGTCGACGAGTGGCGCCGCCGGGACCCGCTCGTCCGAAGCCGACTCCTGCTGGAACAGCGGGGCGTCGACGTGGACTCTCTGGAAGTCGACGCCTCGGAGAGCGTCGACAAGGCCGTCGAGTTGCTCGAAAGCGCCCCCCTGCCCGGCCGCCAGGAAGCGATCGACCACACGTACCTCCACCCGCCGCGCACCCTCGTGGCGCAGCTCAACCAGCGACTCGAGGCCCATGGAGAGAGCCAGATCGCTCCGAGCCGGTCGTTGGAGGACCACCCGGTGGTCGAGCCTGCTGGGGCAACGGAACGCATGACGATGGCCCAGGCCTTGACGTCTGCCATGGTCCAGGCGCTCGAGCGTCACGACGAGGCCGTCCTGCTCGGCGAAGATGTGGCTCAGTCGGGTGGGGTGTTCCGAATCAGCAGCGGGATGTTGGACCGGTTCGGCGAGGATCGCGTCATCGATACCCCGCTCAACGAGTCCGGCATCGTCGGAACGGCGATCGGGATGGCATTGGGCGGCGGCCGCCCCATCGCCGAGATCCAATTCGACGGGTTCGCCTATCCAGCGTTCGACCAGATGATCAGCCACCTCGGCCGTCTTCGCTACCGAGGCCGGGGCACGGTGTCCGTCCCCGTCGTCGTGCGGATGCCGAATGGCGCCGGTATTCGAGCTCACGAACATCATTGCGACAGCCCCGAGGCCTTCTTTGCGCACGCTCCGGGTCTGGTCGTGGTCGTTCCTTCGAACCCCTATGACGCCAAGGGTCTGCTGGCGGCGGCCATAGAGCTCGATGACCCCGTGATATTCCTCGAACCCAAGGTCCTGTACCGGGCCGAGCGTCAGGAAGTTCCGATCGATCACTACACCGAGCCGATCGGCAAGGCCGCTACTCGAAGAACCGGCGACGACGTCACGCTCGTCACCTACGGCGGAATGGTCCCCGTCTCGGTGGGGGCGGCCGATCGAGCTGCCAGCGAAGGCATCTCGGTCGAGATACTCGATCTCCGAACGATCTACCCGTGGGACGAAGACGCTGTGTTGGCTTCAGTCAGACGAACCGGTCGACTCGTCATCGTTCAAGAGCCACCCCGAACAGCCGGGATGGCCGCCGAGATAGCAGCAACGGTCGCAGAGCAGGCAGCCTACGACCTGGCGGCTCCGATCATTCGTGTCTGCGGTTTCGACGCTCCGATGCCCCACTTCGCCATCGAAGAACAGGGACTGGTGGACCAGGACGACGTGCTGGCCGCCTTGAGGACCGTCGTCAGCTGACACAGCGCCTGTCGGCCTGTCAGCCAGGTTGGTCGCCGGCCCCTCGCTGTCGCAGCCCGCCGATGCCTCCCAACAGCAGCAGGTCGCGCCGATCCGACAGTTCGGCCTTCTTCAAGATGTTGCGGATGTGTGTGGCGGCAGTCGCCTTGGATATGAAGAGCTCCTCGGCGATCTCCTGGTCCCGGTATCGACCGCGGATGACCACGCTCAACACGTCCATCTCCCGATCGGTCAGACCAAGCTCACGGAGGTCACGATCCGGAACGCGGCTGCTCAGTAGGGACATCATGCGCTCGGCCTTCCGGATGGGCTCGCCAATCTGACGCATGGCCAAGAGGGCGTTGACGCCTGAGAGGAGCGAGCCCGCACCCACGAGCAGCGCCAGCCACATCACGGCACCGCCGACATCCGTCCAACCGATGACGACAACCGTCAGCCCGGCAACGATGTGAGCAGTTCCGTCGAGCATGATCCCGCGGAGCAAGGTTCGGTATCGAGAGGGTTTCAGGCGCCGGTTGGCGAGGGCCATCAGGACCAAGGTCCCGAGGTGGAACAGCGCTGCAGCTGCCCCAATCGCGATGACAACGAACCTCACAACACCTGTCCCCTCGTGCCGCGCATCCCAATCTAGGCCGAGACACCAGGCCTACCATCGATGCGTGGCGACTGTTTCCGTGTTTGGCAGCTCTGCAACTCAGCCGGGCACCCAGGCGTGGGACGACGCATTCGCCCTGGGCCGAAGCCTGGCAGTGGCCGGCCTGGCCGTCGCCACCGGCGGGTACGCCGGGACCATGGAGGCCGTGTCAGCGGGCGCTGCCAGCGTGAGCGGCACAGTCATCGGAGTCACCGCCGCGTCGTTGTTCCCGGACCGGTCCGGCCCCAACCCCCATGTGACCCGGCTCCACGATGAGCCGACGGTTGCAGCGCGCATTGCGACGCTGGTCGACGACTCCGATGCCTGCATTGCCCTTCCCGGCAGCATCGGCACTGCAGCTGAGCTGCTCGTGGCGTGGAACACTCTGTACCTCGACTCATTTCGCTCGATTCCGAAGTGGCCACTCATCGCGGTTGGGCAACCGTGGAGAGTGCTGATTCCGACGCTGGAACAGGGGCTCGGCACCACGACCGGGATTGTGACTCTCGTGGATTCCACCGAAGAGGCAGCCCGCCATGTCATCGAGAATCTGACGTGACCGGTCTATCGTGACGAGCGTTCTCATGCGGACGGGTCGCCATAGACGCTTCACGAGATTCTCGCTCGCACTGGGTGCTCAGCGCCGACGATGCCGACGAGGCATCCACGTACTGGGCGACACCCAAGAAGTCGGAGCCGGGATCCAACGCACTCTGTGCAGTGTGTGCGGAGCTGTGGCATCCCTCGACCTCCGGAATGCCGAACGTGAGGCTGTAGATCAGGTCGAGATCCCTGAACGCAGGTTGCTATGGCGGTGAGTCGGATCGAAGCCGCCGGCGGGGTTGTCTGGCGCCGCGGAAGCTCCAACATGGAGTTTCTCGTCGTGCACCGCCCGCAATATCGCGACTGGAGTCTTCCCAAAGGGAAGATGGACGACGGTGAGGTGCTGCTCCAGGCGGCGTATCGAGAGGTCATCGAAGAGACGGGCTATCGATGTCGCATCGGTCCCAAACTCGCACCGACTGAATACGAGACTCCGAACGGCAATCGCAAGATCGTCTACTACTGGGCGATGGAAGCCATGAAAGGCGACTTCGTTCCCAACGACGAGGTCGACAAGGCCGAGTGGTTGAGCGCCGGCGATGCGGTTGTGCGACTGACCTACGAGCACGATCGCCGACTGGTAGCAGATCTCCCAAAGGGTCTGAAGAAGCCGACCGATCGGATCTGGGTCGTGCGCCACGCCGACGCAGGAAGCCGGTCGGATTGGGACAACGACGACATGCTCCGGCCCCTTTCTTCCAAGGGAGAGTCACAAGCCAAGGCGCTCGGATCCTTCTTGCGGTGGCAGGCGACTGGAAAGCTCTACACGAGTCCGTTTGTCCGCTGCCGGGACACACTTCAGCCGTTGAGCAAGAAGACCGGTATCGACATCCAAGACACAGACAGTTTGGCGGAAGGCGCCTCGGCCAAAGAGACCTTGGCGCTCGTACAGGCAGCTCCAGCTGGCTCGATCTTCTCATCGCACGGCGATGTGATACCGGCGATGCTCGACCGAGCCGCCAAGAGGGGCCTCGAGCTGCAGTCAGCGTTCGAGTGCAAGAAGGGATCGATCTGGATGATCGATCGCGACGATGGTGAGCTGACTACCGCCAGCTACTTGGCTCCCCCCATCATCTGATCGCTCCGCCAAGACGTTCCAAGTCGATCAGAGAGCGAGCGCTGCTGCTACCAGCTCCTGCTGCTCGACGATGTGGCGCTTGTGCGACCCGGTCGCGGGGCTCGCTGATTCCTTACGCGAGAAGACTGGGATCGACGCGTCGACGGTGTTGGCCAGCCGGGCGCGCAGGAACGGCCACGGGCCCATGTTGGCCGGTTCCTCCTGCGCCCAAGTGACCTGTGCGGCCGGGTATCGGGCGAGCACTTCTTGGATGTGTCGCTCCGGGTACGGATACAGCTGTTCCATGCGGACAATCGCGACATTGGCACCGCCACGCTCCTCGCGTTCCTTGAGGAGGTCGTATGCGATCTTGCCCGAGCAGACGACGACGCGCTCGATGGTGCTCGGAGGAGTCGGATCGTCGATCAGCTTCCGGAACGTCCCCGCTGTCAGGTTGTCAATCGACCCGAACGACGGCCGGTAGCGCAGGAGGGACTTAGGCGAGAAGAGCACCATCGGCTTGCGAGGCTGCTTGAGCGCCTGCCGCCTGAGAAGATGGAAGTAGTTGTCGGACGTGGAGGGCACGACCACCCGTATGTTGTCCTCAGCGCACAGCTGCAAGAAGCGCTCGATCCGGGCAGATGAGTGCTCAGGGCCCTGACCCTCGAAACCGTGCGGCAGCAACATGATGAGACCGGATGGCTGGTTCCACTTGTCCTCGCCGGCCACGATGAACTGGTCGATGATCACCTGGGCACCGTTGACGAAGTCTCCGAACTGGGCTTCCCAGGCCACCAATGACTCGGGCCATTCAATGGAGTATCCGTACTCGAACCCGACTGCGGCGAACTCCGAAAGCAACGAATCGACAAAACGCACCCGAGTAGACCCTTCGGTCCTTTCTTGCAGCGCAGTCCATTGCGCTCCGGAGACGTTGTCGACCAGCGAGGCGTGGCGGTGGGAAAAGGTGCCTCGGCGCGTGTCTTCGCCGGCGAAACGTATCGGGACCCCGCCGTCGGCGAGCGACCCGATGGCCAGTGCCTCGGCCAGGGCCCAGTCGGCATAGTTGGCATCGAATGCCTCTTGGCGACCGACCACGTTCTTCACGAGCTTCGGGTGCAGTGTGAAACCGTCAGGCGGAGTGGAGATATCCCGCGTGATCCCTGCCAGGAGTGCCCGGTCGACGCCCGTCTCGGGATCGTTTTCCGGTTCGGGCTCGAACGCCGGCACCCCCACCAATGGAGCGGCCCGGCGGGTCTCAGCGAAAGCATCAGAGAGCAAACTCTCGAACTCCTTCAGCATCTCAGTGCCCTCTTCGACCGTCAGCTCCTCCGTGTTCACGAGCCGATCGAGGTAGATGGACCGCACGGACGGATGGGCATCGATGAGGCGATACATAAGTGGCTGCGTGAAAGACGGTTCATCGCCTTCGTTGTGCCCCCGGCGCCGATAACAGATGAGATCGATGACGACGTCTCGGTTGAACGCCTGCCGGTAGGCGAACGCAAACTCTGCAGCCCGAACCACCGCCTCGGGGTCGTCTCCATTGACGTGAACGATCGGCGCCTGCACCGTCTTCGCCACATCGGTTGCGTAGTGAGACGACCGAGCTTCGAGGGCCGACGTCGTGAAGCCGACCTGGTTGTTGACGACGATGTGCACCGTTCCGCCAGTTCGGTATCCGCGCAGCTGGCTGAGGTGGAAGGTCTCGACCACGACGCCTTGCCCGGCGAAGGCCGCATCGCCATGCACGAGCACCGGCAGGACCGCCTGGTGGCCGAGCTTGCCGAGCTTCTCCTGCCGCGCTCGCACAACCCCTTCCAGTACGGGGTCGACGGCCTCGAGGTGGCTGGGGTTGGCGACGACCGCCACGTCGACTTCGCTCCCGGAGAAAGAAACGTGCGAGCCGGATGCGCCGACGTGATACTTGACGTCGCCGGAGCCCTGGACTGTCTCCGGGTCGAGATCTCCTTCGAACTCCTGGAAGATCGAGGTGTAGTTCTTGCCGACGATGTTGGCCAAGACGTTCAGGCGGCCGCGGTGTGCCATGCCGATGACCACCTCGTGCATCTGATCGTCTGCCGCCGAGTTGAGCACAGCATCGAGCAGCGGGATCAATGCCTCGCTGCCTTCTAGCCCGAACCTCTTCTGGCCGGTGTACTTCTTGTGCAGAAACTGCTCGAAGGCCTCGGCGTGGTTGAGCTTGTGCAAGATCCGAAGCCGTCGGCCACGGGAAAGGCCGCGGGGGTTCTCCTCGATGCGGCTCTGGATCCACTGCTTCTGATCGGGCTCCTGGATGTGCATGTACTCGAGGCCGATCGTCCGGCAATAGGCATTGCGTAGGAGGCCAAGAATGTCGCCAAGCTTCATCGTGGATTTGTTGAGCAGTCCGCCCGTTGCGAATTCCCGTTCGAGATCCCAGATAGACAGTCCATAGGTGAGCGGATCGAGCTCTGGATGAAGCGCCGGCTTGGTCTGGCGCAGCGGATCCAGGTCGGCGATGAGGTGGCCGCGCACGCGATACATGTTGATCAACTGCAGCACGCGGGCCCGCTTCTCGGTCCACGCCGGCGAGCCGACCGATGGATTGTCGTCTTGTGCCCACGCTGCCGGTGTGTACGGGATGTCCATCGACTCGAAGACACGCTCATAGAACCCGTGCTGGCCCAGCAGCATCTCGTGAATCCGGCCCAGGAACAAGCCGGATTGGGCTCCCTGGATCACGCGGTGGTCGTAGGTCGAGCTCAAGGTCACGATGCGCCCGATGCCTTGGCGAGCGAGGTACTCGGCATCGGCGGCGTGATATTCGGGTGGAAAAGCGATAGCCCCGACCCCCACGATGATGCCGTGGTCGGGCATCAGCCTCGGCACGGACTGCATGGTGCCGAGGGTGCCGGGGTTGGTCAGCGACACCGTCGTCCCAAAGAAGTCCTCGGGGGTGATCGCGTTCTCCCGTACTCGGCGGACAACATCCTCGTACTCCTCCCAGAAATGCCGGAAGTTCATCGAGTCGGACGCCTTGATGTTCGGAACGAGCAGCGATCGACTGCCGTCCTTGCGCGGAACGTCGATGGCAATCCCGAGGTTCACCTGACCATGGCGAATGACGTGCGGGTGGCCGTCGATCTCCTGATAGGCGACGTTCAGGTCCGGCATGGACGCCATCGCTTCGACTACGGCCCAGCCGATGAGGTGCGTGAACGAGACCTTGCCGGCGTGAGTCAGACGCCGGAGCTGGTTGTTGATGATCCGCCGGTTGACCTCCAGCAGCTTCGCCGGGACGGTTCGGAACGACGTGGCAGTTGGCACTTGCAGGGACTCGTCCATGCGCTCTGCAATCCGAGCCGAAACACCCTTGAGCCGCTGGGCGCCACCTGGGGCGTCCCCATCTTCAGCGGGGCCGGCCGGCACGTTCGGCCCAGTTCCCGTTGTCGGCCCAGTGCCCTGTGCCGGCCCAGTGCCCGGTTTCGGCCCAGTGCCCGTTGTCGGCTGGGCAGCGACGGTCGGACCGGCTGCTGCCACGGGCGGAGCGCCGTTGCTCCCGAAGAAGTCGCGCCATTCGTGACTCACCGACTGCGGATCGGCCTCGTAGCGTCGGCGCATGTCCTCAACGAGCCAGGCGTTGGGTCCAAACGTGGATTCGAGCTGTGGATCGGCCATTGACACCGGGAGCTTCGGGAAGAGGGATGCTACCCCCAGCCGAGAATCCCGGACTGGCGGCCTCTCGCAGGCACCTGATCGGACATGAACGTCGGCTGCTGCGTCGATAGCGTGGGGACGTGGAATCCATCCCCCGCCGCATGTGGCAGCTGCTCGAGCCGATCCACGCGTTCATCTACTTCGTGCCGGAGGCGACGGCTCGGTATGACGCGCTCGGCCTCGAACCCGTCGCCCACTATTTCGCGTCCAGGTCCGCAGCCATGGGGGCCGTTGCACACGGCGTAGTGACGGCCAGCTTCTACAACTTTTCGCCTGGCCTGGTGCGGCGAGCCATGCGTGACGCCTGGACAGAGGCGAGCCCGACGCAAGTACTGGCGGCGAGGCTGGCGGCCGTGGACGAAGTAGTGAACCGGGCCTGGACAGACGCCACCGACATTGCCGAAGCGGCGGACCTCGCGTCGGAGGCGGCAACCGCATGCGAAGCACCTGGCCGCCCGCTCTACGCAGGCCATGCCAGCCAGCCCGAACCTGACGGCGATCGACTGCGGCTGTGGTGGGCCCTGACGCTGCTGCGTGAGCACCGGGGAGACGGCCACGTCATTGCCCTGCAGGCGGAAGACTTCTCTCCGCTGGATGCGCTGCTCACGTCTTCGGACTTCTCGGTTCTGTCGATCAGTCAGTTGGAGAAGCTGCGCGGATGGCGCGAGCACGAATGGCAGGCGGCTCGCGCGGACCTGTTCGAGCGCGGCTGGCTCGACGAGAAGAATCAGCGAACAGACCGGGGTTCCGAGCGTCGACAGGCGGTCGAGGCGCTCACCGACTCGCTGGCTGCGGCTCCGTGGGCTCATCTGGGCGTCGAACGGACGGAGCGGTTGGCCCAATTGCTCGCTCCGCTTCGAGCCGCCATCCTCTCGGCAACGAACCTGCCTGGTACCTACGACGAGGAGCATTGATGGTGGACATCGCACGAGGCGAGATGTACTTGGGAGGCATCATCGATCCCGCCAGCGGCGAGAAGACCGATGAGACGCTGATCTACGAATCTCATCACCTCACCACCCACGGTGTGATCGTTGGCATGACCGGTTCTGGCAAGACCGGCCTTGGAGTCATAGCGCTCGAGGAGGCCCTGCTGTCGGGCATTCCGACGCTGGTCATCGATCCCAAGGGCGACATGGGAAACCTGCTTCTCAACTTCCCGAACTTCCAGCCGTCCGACTTCCGCCCGTGGATCGACGAGGGTGAGGCTCGACGGAAAGAACAGACTCCTGACGAACTGGCGGCAGCCACGGCCGACTTGTGGAAGAACGGCCTGGCCGGTTGGGAGATCGGTGCAGACCGCATGATGCAGCTCGGCACCGTTGCCGACTTCCAGATCTACACCCCAGGATCGAACGCCGGGGTACCGGTCAACATCGTCGGATCGCTCCAAGCGCCGGGCCTGGACTGGAGCACTGAAGCAGAGACCATCCGAGCCGAGATTGACGGCTTCGTCAGCTCGCTCCTCGTGTTGGCCGGAATCGACGCCGACCCCATCTCCAGCCCCGAGCACATTCTTCTGAGCACGATCATCGAGAAGTCGTGGCGAGCCGGCAAGGACCTCGACCTCGCGCAGCTGATCTCACAGGTGCAAACGCCTCCTATCCGCAAACTGGGCGTATTCGAGCTCGACACCTTCTTCCCGCCGAAGGACAGGACCAAGCTGGCAATGAAGCTGAACGGTCTGGTGGCGTCCCCGGCGTTCTCGTCGTGGATGGAAGGTCCACCGCTGGACGTGGAGAGCCTCTTCTTCACCGGCGATGGCCAGCCGCGTGCCTCCGTGATCTACCTCTCACATCTCGGCGACTCGGAGCGGCAGTTCATCGTGACACTGCTGCTGTCGAAGGTCGTCACCTGGATGAGGCAACAACAAGGCACGTCCGATCTCCGGGCCATGATCTACATGGACGAGGTGTTCGGGTTTGCGCCACCGACGGCGGAACCGCCCTCCAAGAAGCCGATCTTGACGTTGCTCAAGCAAGCACGAGCGTTCGGAGTGGGCCTCCTGCTGAGCACCCAGAACCCCGTCGACCTCGACTACAAGGCGATGAGCAACGCCGGCACCTGGATGATCGGAAGGCTGCAGACCGAGCGCGACAAGGCGCGCATCCTCGAAGGCCTCAAGTCGGCTTCCGGTTCCGTCGACGTCGGACTCTTCGACAACCTCATCTCGGATCTCGGTAAGCGACAGTTCGTCCTCCAGTCGACGCGCTCAAAGGAACCACAGGTGTTCTCCACGCGGTGGGCCATGTCGTACCTGGCTGGGCCGTTGAGTCGAGAGCAGGTGGCCAACCTCACGGCGGACAGTCCCGAGCGTGAAACGCCCACGACCTCACCAAAATCGATCGCCGTGGATGAGGCAGCGGACCAAACCCCAGCAGCCACACTGGCCGACGATGAAACACCCGTTGCACCCGCAGTTCCCGACACGGTGCGGGTCTATTACCTGGACCCGGCAGCTCCGTGGGCACAGGAGTTCGTGGAGCCCGGCTCAAATCGGATGCGGGCCGCGATCGCAGCACGCGTGGATCTCGTGTACGACGACCAGTACGCCAAGGTCAACCACAAGGAGGAGTGGGAGGCCGTGTTCTTCCCACTCGAGCACGACTTCGATCCGGATCGAGCCACGGCGGTCGACTACGACGACCGAGACCTCAAGACCGCTGCCCCGGATGAGGCCGTGTACGTGCTGCCATCAGCACCAATCGACACCAAGACCTTCTGGAACGGGATCAGCCCGTCGCTCAAGTCTTGGCTCCACGGAAACCTGACGGTCGAGGTGTTCAAGAACCCGGACCTGAAGCTCTACAGCCGAGTCGGCGAGTCTGAACAGGAGTTCGCCGCCCGATGCTTGGAAGCCGCCGAAGACGCCGCCGACGCTGATATCGCCAAGCTGAAGGACAAATACGAGTCTCGGATCAAGACAGTGGCTGATCAACTGCGCGCTGCCGAGCGGCGGGTGAGCGAGCTCGAAGTCGACGTTCAATCCAGACGACAGCAGGAACTGGTCTCTGGAGCCGGTGACCTCCTGTCGGTGTTTCTCGGAGGGCGGCGCAGATCGAGGAGTCTGTCGGGAGCAGCTTCGCGCCGATCACAGACCCGTCGCACCCAAGAGCGGCTCGCCACCGCGTCCGAGAAAGTGACCGACAAGGTGGCTGACCTGGAGGATCTGGAGGATCGGCTGGCCGAGGACGTCCAGGACATCATGGCGAAGTGGGATCGAGCTGCTACCACCGTCGAGGTGGTCGAAATCGGCCTGGAGAAGACCGACATCCGAATCGACGACATTGCGTTGGTCTGGGTGCCGGTCGCCTGACGGCTGGGCGACTATTCAGAGTCCTCGGCGTCGTCCTCGAGCACAGCAACCATGAGGTCCCGGATGCTGACGATGCCGGCCAAGTCATCCCCCACAACAGGAAGGTGCCGGTAGCCGGTTTCGACCATCCACTCGGCCGCCGTGCGGGCATCGACGTCTGGCGCCGCCACGTCCGGCGCCGGAGTCATTGCATTGCCAACGACGTGGGTTGACAGGTCGAGCCCATCCGCGACGCCCGCCAGAACATCCCGCTCCGTGAGAATGCCGATGAGTTGGCCGCCTTGCATGACTGCCAGCGAACCGACACCCGCTTCGACCATACGAACGGCGGCGTCTCTCACGGTCGCCGTGGGGTCGATCGTGTGGGCTTCGTTCACCAAGTCCGCGAGTTGCACCCGTCAACGGTACCGCGAACAGCGGTGGGCATCATCCGCGCAGTCGCATCGGCGCAGGCAATCCCAGCAAGACCACCCCTAACGAGAAGGGCGGGCCCGGAGGCCCGCCCTTCAGTCACTCCGCCAGTGCGGCGGGTCAGATCAGATCCTGCTCGCGGATGCCGAACGAGGGGTGGCGCAGGCGGCACAGCGCCAGCTTTTCGAGTTGGCGGATCCGCTCACGGGTGAGATTGAACTCCTCGCCGATCTCCTCGAGTGTGCGAGGCACACCGTCGTAGAAGCCGTAGCGCAAGGCCAGAATGCGTCCTTCCCGGTCGGGCAGACGCTCGATGGAAACCCGCAGGCTGTTGGCCACGTCGAGCTCTTCGGTGATCTGAACCGGGTCAGCGGCATCTTCGTCTTCGATGAAGTCGCCCAGTTGGGCACCGTCTTCACCGACCGGCTGCTCGAGCGAAACCGTATCGGCGACGCTCAAGGCCAGCTCGACCTTGTCGACGGTCACGCCGGCTTCCTCGGCGATCTCTTCCGGCTTCGGGTCACGACCGAGCTCGGCCTTGAGGCTCGACTGAGCGGCCCGAACGGCGGCAAGCGTGTCGTGGAGGTGAACCGGGATGCGAACCGTCCGCGATTTGTCGGCGATTGCCCTGGTGATGGCCTGGCGAATCCACCAGGTCGCATACGTCGAGAACTTGAAACCCTTCCGCCAGTCGAACTTCTCGACTGCTCGGATCAGGCCGAGGTTCCCCTCCTGGATGAGATCCAGGAAGTCGATCCCCGAGGTGTTGGCGTAACGGCGGGCGTTGGCGACCACCAGGCGCAGGTTGGCCGTGAGGAACGCATCCTTGGCCACCTTGCCCTTGCGGTACTTGCGGCGGAGCTCGAGCTCCTCCTTCTTGCCCTTGTAGTCACCCTCCTCGAGGCGGACGCTGGCCTCTTCGCCATTCTCGATCGCCTGGGCGAGTTCGACTTCCTGCTCAGCGGTGAGCAAGTCGTACTCACCGATCGCCGTGAGGTATTGGCTGACGAGATCGGTGGTGAGGCGGCCGCGCTCGTCCGTGAGCTTGTTCGCGGGAGTCCGGCGTGCAGTCTTGGCGCGCGTGGCGTCAGCAGTTGCCATGAATCAGAAATCCTTCGTTGAGAGACTCAACAACGACGAGTGGTCCACACGGTCGTCAGCTCCGCTGTGGAATCGCTTCCAGTCGTTGTCTCGTGTCACTATGTCATACATCCGTCGTCCTGTGAACCCCCCATTTGGAGGCTTTTGGTTCACCCACAGGACATCTGGGTTATCCCCATAGTCAACGTCATTTGTCCCCAGAATCATCCACAGATTCGCCAATCCCGGTGACATTCGGCTCGTACCATCCAACCGGTGAGACGTCCCAGCCAGATCATCGTCCTGATTGCTGGCGCCATCGCGTTGGCCCCCCTGCTCGCCGGGATCCCCTCAGGGGATGACTGGCCCATTGAGCTGGTGCGAGTTCAGGAGTATCAACAGGCGTGGGCCGGTGGTGATGTCCTGCCGACCTGGGCACCGGAGGTCCTCAACGGGTTTGGAGCGAGAGACTTCATGTTCTTCCCGCCCATGTTTCCTGCAATGGCTGCAGGTTTCGCGACTCTCACCGGCAGCGTCGGAGCGGGGGTTGTTCTGGCTCTGGTCGCAGCAGCCGTCTTCTCCATGTGGGCCATGCATCGCGCATCGGCCAGCGCCGCGTCTCTTCTGGGCCTCGACAACCCGCTCGTAGCGGCTGACGTTGCCGCAGCCGCGTATGGGTTGGCACCGTTCATTCTGTTCGACCGGATTGTCCGAAACTCGTTTGCTGAGATCACCGCCTTGGCAATCGTGCCTCTCGGCATTTGGGCCTTCTGTTGTTCGAAGGACCGACCGCTCGCAGCGGGCGTTCTGGCGGCACTCACCGCAGCCGGCCTGACGCTCTCGCATGTGTTGTCTGTGTTCATAGGCGGCGCAACGCTGCTCATCGTTGCCCTCATCCTCGGCCTGAGGCGGGTGAGCTGGACTCCGTTGTTCATCGGGCTCATGGCCGGACTCTCGATGTCTGCTTGGTTCTGGCTGCCCATGTGGTCGAACCTGGGTTCAGTACGGCGGGAGGAACTGATCGACTACGGGCTGGCTGCCGCCTCGAACATGATGCCGATCGGGGATCAGTTGTGGCCAGGGAGTCTGGCGATCGGACCGGGTCCGTGGATCATTGCCCTGACAACGCTCGTCTTGGTCATCCGGCCTACCTCTGGTGTCGTGCGGCGCCTGGCCCTCGCCTCGCTGGCATTGGCCCTGGTCACCACAGTGTTGGTTGACCCGCTGAGTCGCGGGATCTGGGAAATCGACCCGCTGCCGATTGTTCAGTTCCCATGGCGCCTCTGGGCGATGCATGCCGTCATCGGCTCTTTGGCAATCGGTTTGGCCACATCCAACCTGGGCGAGCTCGCGCCCGTTGTTCGCATTGCCTTGATAGCGGTGATGTTGGCAGCTGCAGCCGTGCCCCTGTCGAGAGTCGCCAGCGTTCCCGGTTCATGGACAGAGGACGTGACGGACCTCATCGCGACAGCCGACTTTCCGTACCAATCGACGATCGGGTTCGAGTATGTGCCTCCCGATGCTGGCCTCGGAGTCTGGTTGTCGCATGATTCTGATAACGGTCCAGTCATCGAAGCGATCGGGGGTCGGGTGACCGTTGTCGCCGACGAGCCATTCCGGATCGAACTCGCGATCGACTCGAACGAGCCCGTCGGTGTGTTCCTGGCGGTCTGGGACATTCCCGAGTGGCAGGTACGAGGAGATGCCACCCGGTTCACGGCCGATGGCCAGACGCTGGGCCTCGGCATACCGGCCGAGACCTCTTCTGTGGTCATCGAGTACGAGGCACCGGCCTTACGACGCACACTCGAGCGAGCCACGCCAGCCATCGCAGCAGCATGGATGCTCCTCGCGTTCGTGATCGCCCGTCGCAGGAAGATCCCGTCGTGAGCATGGAAGTGTGGCAGGTGGCCGCCTCGCTGAGCCTCATCGCGGTCGCCGTCGGCCTCAGCCTGTGGCGTGGGCTCGGCGTAGAGCGCCCCATTCTCTGGGCATCGCTTCGTGCGGCGGTTCAGCTACTGGCGGTAGGAGTCCTGTTTCGGATCATCTTCGAGTCTGCGCAGGCGCCGCTTTGGGCTTGGTTGTGGGTCACCGGCATGGTGGGGATTGCCGGCTTCGTCGTTCGGCGACGGACAGCCGACGTCCCCGACATGATGGGCGTCGGGTTGGTGTCGGTTGCCCTGTCTGTCTCGATCAGCCTGGCGCTCGTCTTCGGTCTGGGTGTATTCGAGCTGGATCCCGTCACCGTTGTCGTCATCGCCGGCATCACGATCGGCAACACTCTTCCGTCGACAGTTCTCGGCGCAACGAGCATGAGCAACTACCTCCGGGAGCAGACTGGACAGGTCGAAGGGTTGCTCGCACTGGGGCTGGACGCCCGCCAGGTGTCGCGGTTTGTCGTGCCACGTGTCGCCCGGACAGCACTCATTCCGCAGATCGAACGCACCAAAGTGGTCGGGTTGGTGGCCTTGCCCGGGGCCATGACCGGGCTGCTGCTGGCGGGAGTGTCCCCATTCGATGCCGTGCTCGTCCAACTCGTCATCATGTATCTGATCCTTGGAGCAGTTGCCGTTTCGGTGCTGATCGTGGTTCTGGCGCTGACCTCGCGGTCGTTGACCGAGGACCTGAGGCTCGCTGATTGGACGAGACCGTCGTGAGCGACGGCAAGAAGGTCGTCCCCTTCCCGAAGAGCAGGCGAGTCATCGTCGACATCGGCAAGGTGACCGCTCGTCGGCCGACGATGTACGGCCTCCTCGAAGCGGACCTGTCAGGCGTGCAGCCGGTCCTGCGGTCCCAAGATCTCTCCATGACTGCTTACCTGGCCGCGACGCTGGGGCGAGCGATCGCGGCCCACCCTCAGGTGCATGCACTCCGAGATTGGCGAGGGAGACTGGTCATGTTCGACAACGTCGACATTGCGGTGTCGATCGAGATCAATCTGGAGGGCAAGTCCTTCCCGCTCACTCATGTGGTCCGGGCGGCCGAGTCGACATCGGTCGCAGCAATAACGGAACAGATCAGGGCCGTCCAGCAGCAGCCGACCGAGTCGCCATCACTGCAGCACGAGGGACAGGCACGGCTGTTCATCGCGCTACCGGGACCGGTCCGACGCCTGCTCTTGCGCAGCCTCTATCGAATCCCAACCTGGCACCGCCGCATCATGGGCACAGCCGGCGTCTCATCGGTTGGCATGGTCGGCGAGGGGGGCGGCTGGGCGATTGGGCTGCCAGTTCACCCCGTGAACGTTCTGGTTGGCGGCATGGGTGGCGAGGGGCGAGCGCAGCTGGCCCTGACCCTTGGATTCGACCACGACGTCGTCGACGGCGCCCCCGCAACCAGATTCGCATCCGAGTTCCGCCGCATGCTCGAACAGGGCGACGCCTTGGGCGACTAGCCCGGACTCGGCCCTAGGTTCACATTCATGCCCAATCGCCTGGTCGACGAGACGTCCCCCTACCTGCTGCAGCACGCCGACAACCCGGTTGATTGGTACCCCTGGGGAGAAGAAGCCTTCGAACAGGCGCGTCGCCTCGACAAGCCGGTCCTTCTCTCCGTCGGCTACTCGTCCTGCCATTGGTGCCACGTGATGGCCCACGAGTCGTTCGAAGACCCTGAGACCGCAGCAGTCATGAACGAACTCTATGTCAATGTGAAGGTCGACCGCGAAGAACGACCTGACGTCGATTCCATCTACATGAATGCCGTGCAGGCAATGACTGGCCGAGGTGGCTGGCCCATGACCGTGTGGCTGACTCCGGAAGCCAAGCCCTTCTACGCCGGAACGTATTTCCCCAAGGACGACCGCCATGGCATGCCGTCATTCCGGCGTGTGATGGAAGGCCTGCATCAGTCGTGGCTCACCCGGCGGGGCGACCTGTCGGAGCAGGCCGATCGAGTGGCCGCCTCGATCGACCGCACCCTGCCGATCGTGGAGGCGCTACCTGGGCGTGACACGTTGGAGGCCGCCTATCGATCGATTGCCGCTCGGGCCGATGAGCTCCACGGAGGCATCGGCGGCGCCCCCAAATTCCCACAGGAACCGGTCTTGGAGTTCCTGCTGAGGTCATCCGACTTCGAGTTCGCCGAGGACGCGCGCCAAGTGGCCTTCCACGCTCTCGAAGCGATGGCAGCCGGCGGTATCTACGACCACATCGGGGGCGGGTTCTATCGGTACGCGGTCGACAAGACCTGGACAATCCCTCATTTCGAGAAGATGTTGTACACCAATGCTCAACTAGCTCGCCTCTATCTGCGTGCCTGGCAACAAGGGGGTCCCGAGCGCTTCAAGCGGGTGGCCGTCGACACGCTCGAGTATCTGCTTCGTGACCTGCGTGTGGAACATGGCTTCGGTTCCGCCGAAGACGCTGACTCCGAGGGCGTGGAGGGCAAGTTCTACGTCTTCAGCCAGGACGAACTCCGGCAGGTCACTGGTGCGGACGCTGACGTGGCTGAACGCTTCTTCGGTGTGCGGGCCGTCGGCAACTTCGAGGGGAGCAACCACCTTCGACAGACGTCGACGGTCAGCGATGTTGCCTTGGGGCTTGGGATGGGTGAGGCAGCGGTTGTATCAGCCCTGGACCGAGCCCGAGCCGCCCTGCTCGAACACCGCGCCCCGCGGGTCCGGCCCGGTTTGGACGACAAGGTCATCACCGCATGGAACGCACTGGCGATCCGCGCCTTCGCCGAGGCAGGGGCGGTGCTTCGAGAACCCCGCTACATCGACGTGGCACGGGAGACGGCGCGCTTCATCGGCGACAAGCTGGTAGTCAACGGTCGGCTCCAGCGCAGCTATGCGAAGGGCCGAACGTCCGGAGCGGCGTTTCTGGATGACCATGCCGGGCTGGCGGTGGCGCTCTACACGCTGTTCCAGGCCACCGGGGAGCTCGAGTGGTATCAGTGGGCTGACGACCTGGTCGCCGTCATCGAATCAGACTTCCTACAAGACGGGGAACTGTTCAGCACGTCAGCCGACTCCGAACAACTGATCACGCGACCCAAGGATCAGATGGACAACCCGTTGCCGTCCGGTTCGTCATTGGCCGCTGAGGCATTCCTTGTTCGGTCACTCTTCACCGGCAAGGGCCAAGCACGATTCGAAAGAGCCGTTCGCGAGGCAGGCGCGCTGTTCGAGCAGTACCCCACTGCGGCCGCCCACATGCTCAGCCTTCTTGCGTCCCGCGAGTTGGGTTTGGTCGAGGTCGCCGTCACCGGACCGGACGCAGAGACATGGGCAGATTCGTTTTGGAAGGGGTTCCGACACAACGCGGTGGCCGCAGTCGATGACGCAGGGGGCCTGGCGGATCACATACCTCTCCTCTCAGGACGTTGGTCGGCCACGGAGACTCGCGCATTCCTCTGCCGTGATTTCGTGTGCGACCTGCCCGCCGAGACTCGAGAGGATTTCGAGGCGCAGCTCGCTCAGTTGGCCGGTTGAGGCACTGGGCTCCGCACTTCGCCCACTTCGGCGGACCACCAGATCCAAGCGATCCACAGCGCATCGGCAGCAGCCAAGTGCACCAACTGCATCCATACCGGCGTCAGCAGCAGGACGTTGACGATGCCGAGCGCGAATTGTGCAGCGACGAGCCCGACCACCCAGCGGCCGGCTCGTGCATTCGGAGCTGACGTGCGGGCTACCCATGCCACCACCACCCCAACGGCAATGGCCACAACCGGATGCAGGACGCGCAACCGGGTGAGGAACTCGGCTGAGGAGGAGAAGTCCTCGCGCAGGCCCTGTGCCAGCGACTCGGACGGGAACAGGGTGTCGGCTAGCGCTGCGATGCCGCCTGTCGCCGCGATGAGAACCATCCCAACCAACCCCAACACGACCATGCGCGACAGAGAATGGCCGCGAGCCTTGGTCAGGCCTCGGCCGGTGCCGTGCCACAAGATCAGCGTCAGGGCCGCCAGCAGAACCAGCGTGTTCACCAGGTGCAACGGCACGGCAATGATCCGCGCCACGGAGTCGTCAGCCTCGACCCACTCGAAGAGAACGATGGCTGCTCCGATTGCGGCTTCAGAGAGAATCGCCGCCCCAGCCCAACCGGCGGCGGTCCTGAGCTGCCGATTGGTGGCATGGTGACGCCAGACCACGATGACCAGGCCGAGGGTCACCACGAGAGCAATCCCTGACACTGCCCGATGCGTGAACTCGATGGCAGTCGCCCCTGACAGCGACGTCGGGATCAGCTCTCCTTCGCAGGTCGGCCACGAGGCGCCACACCCGGCGCCGGAGCCGGTTGCTCGAACCAGGGCGCCCAGCAAGATGGTGACGATGTTGATTGCCAGGGTGGTCAACGCGAGCCGCTTCAGCATCGGGCGAAATGGTACTGCGCCGTTCGGTGCGTCAGGCATGAGGCCTCGGGGGTCAAGTATCAGGACTCCGTCGGTCGTCGTCGGCTACCAGCAACTACGACACCCGACTCGGGGTGGGCCTTTACGCTCCCCGAGCCGTGTCCCGCCTCATCACCCGCACATTCGTCGTGTTGTTCTTCGCCAACACGTTCCAGTCACTGTCGTTCTTCCTCTTCGTGCATTTCCCTCGGTTCGTTCAGGATCTGGGCGGAGGCGAGGTGATCATCGGCTTTCTCGTGGGGGCGACCGCTGTCTCCAGCATCCTGGCTCGCCCAGTGATCGGCCAAGCTGCCGATCGCCGCGGGCGCCGGCCGCTGATCATCGCTGGGTTCGTGATCAACATCGTCGCCATCTCGGCCTACTTCACGGTCGACGGCCTCGGCGTATGGATCACGGCGATTCGGATCCTGCACGGCATCGGTGAGGCAACCCTGTTCACGACACTCTTCACGCTCGCCGCTGACATCGTCCCCGACGACAGGCGAACGCAGGCCCTGACGCTCTTCGGTGTCAGTGGCGTCGGCCAGATTGCGTTCGGCGGAATCATCGGGGACTGGGCACTCGCCACCGGCGGCTTCGACCGCCTCTTCGGGCTGGCACTGCTGTTCGCGACTCTGGGTCTGGTGCTCATGCTCACGATCGGAGACGAGCCGCATCGGTTCACCGAAGGGAGCGTCGGGTTCTTCGCCGCATCGAGGAACCCCCGGCTGATTCCGATATGGGTGGCGACACTCGTCTTCTCGCTCGGTGTGACGCCGTACTTCGCCTTCCTCGCAACGTTTGTGGAGGAGGTGAGGATCGGAACAGTGGGAGGGTTCTTCGCGGCCTACGCAGCCGTCGCCGTTGGTCTGCGTCTGTTGCTCAGTTGGCTACCGGAACGCATCGGTCCCAAGCGAGTGTTGTATGCATCGTTCGGCTCACTGGCGGCGGGCTTGTTCGTGCTCGGTGATGTCACAACCGCCACAGGCGTGCTGATCGCGGGCGCTCTCTGCGGCATGGGCCACGGATTCATCTTCCCGATCCTCTATGCAATGACCATCGATCGAGCCAAGCCGGAAAACCGGGGCTCGGCGATGGCGCTCTATACCGGGCTGTTCGACGTGGCTGCCTTTGTTGGGGCTCCGGCACTCGGCGCGGTGATCCAGGCAGCCGGATACGACGTCATGTGGCCGACAGCCGCAGCGGTTGTCGCCTTGGGAGTAGTCGTGTTCGCACGAATGGACAGACGTATGGCCGTAGCCACTGCCTGATCGACAGTCCAACCTGTCAACTCATCCGGCGCCGGCCCCAACTCAACCCTCCAAGCCGTCCAGGAGCTCTGCCGTGAACTCGATCTGGCCTGCCAACACGATGTCGGCTTCGGCGAAATCTTCGAGAGGGATCGACGCATCGACGTCGAAGGAATAGGTCGTGACCGCCTCCTGGCGCATGACCAGCCCCCGGCCGAGGTCGAAGGTGATCACGCCGCTCGCTGTGCCCGGCGCCGCCGCGATCACGAGGCCGGCGTCATCGTCCGAGCCCCGCCCGAGGAAGTCGAGCAAGGCGCGCACGGTCTCGCCGAAATCAACGGTGAAGCCTGAGGTCTCGGACTCGTAGTCGATCGTCGCGATGCCGTCGCTGACATCCGTCACCGTGAAGCGATGGGTCCGTGTCACCTCCTGATCGGTGATGAAGCTCGAGTCGGTGACAGTCCATGCCTCACCGACGACGACCGGCTCGTCCCCGAACAGCGGCCCCAAAGGGTCTTCGAGCGGATCGAACGCCGGGAAACGAGGGTTCAGCAGCCAAAGCGGATTCAGACCGGCCGGGCCGTCCTCCTCGCGCCATGGCCGCCCCTGCTCATCCAGGGTCCACGACGCTCGCGGGGCTTCGACCTCGGGAGCGAACTGAGTGATGTCTTTGGGAGTCTCGATGGCACGGCCGTTGAATGTCCCTTCCGTCGCCATCGTGTCGAAGTCGCCACGAATCGAGAGTTCAACGAGCCCGTCCTCGGGCCCGTCGTCGATCTCGTAGCTGATGGTTCCGGTCGCAGTGGTCGTGACATCGGCCTCATCATCAGCCTCACTGGTGAGGCTCGAGGTGCCGGTGGCTGTGAGTCGCTGGCTCAGCTCAACGGAGTACTCGGTCCGGTCTCCCGGGACGAAGCCGAACGCGAGCACGCCCAGTGTGCCGTCGTCATTCGGACCACCAGCTCCATCATCGGAGGCCTGCCCATCACCACCGCCTCCGCACGCGGCCAGCACGACGAGGAATGCGAGTAGTGCCAAGCGCATGCCTACGAGAGTAGGCGGAACCCCGAATTCTCACGGCCGGAGCCATCCCTAGGATCTCGCCGATGCAGATACACGACTCGGCTGTCGATGCCATCGGGGGGACGCCATTGGTTCGGCTCGGGCGGTTGCATCCCCCTGGCAATCTCGTGGCCAAGGTCGAGTACACCAACCCGGGCGGGAACGTGAAGGAACGCATCGCGGTGTCGATGATCGACGCGGCGGAGGCCGATGGGTCACTCCAGCCCGGCGGCACGATCGTCGAACCCACGTCGGGCAATACCGGCGTGGGACTCGCGCTGGTTGGCGCGGTCCGCGGATACCGCGTCATCTGCACAGTCCCGGACAAGGTCTCGGCCGAGAAGATCGATCTGCTCAGGGCATACGGGGTTGAGGTTCACGTGACACCAACGGAGCTACTTCCCGAGCACCCTGACTCGTACTACGGAGTGGCCCGGCGTCTCACCGAGGAGATCCCCGGAGCAATCAATCCCAATCAGTACGCCAACCAAGCGAATCCACAAGCTCACTACGACACGACCGGACCGGAGTTATGGGAGCAAACCGACGGTCGAATCGGAGCGTTCGTAGCCGGCGTCGGGACCGGCGGCACCATCACCGGGGCCGGCCGTTTCCTCAAGGAGCAGAACCCGGACGTGTTGGTGATTGGAGCCGACCCCGAAGGTTCGATTTACACCGCCCAGAGCGAAGCGGACATCCATCAATACAAGGTCGAAGGCGTTGGCGAAGACTTCTGGCCGGAAACCGTCGATCCAGACGTGGTCGACGAATTCATCATGGTGACGGATACCGAGTCGTTCATCACGACCCGCCGCCTGGCTCGAGAAGAGGGGTTGCTGGTCGGTGGCTCATGCGGCATGGCAGCGCATGCGGCATTGCAGGTGGCTGAGCGGTACGACGACCGCCTCGTCGTGGTGCTGCTCCCCGACTCGGGGCGGGGATACCTCTCGAAGGTCTTCAACGATGACTGGCTTCGTGCCAACGGTTTCGAGGCAGTGCTCGAGGCTGAGGACCGCTGAACAGCTCCTCCACTGTGGGGCCGCTGAACAGCTCCTCCCCTGTGGGGGAGGTGTCGACGCCGCCAGGCGGAGACGGAGGGGGTCCCGCCGGCCAACACAGCCTGCTCAATTGCTGCTCCCAGCCCGGCAGCCCGCACGTGAGACGGGGACGAGGACGGTCGAGCTGATGCCCCTAGATCGACTCCAAGGCCTGCTCGATATCTGCGATCAGATCCTCGACATCCTCCATCCCGACGGACAGGCGAACCAGTCCGTCGGTGATGCCGCCGGCAGCCCTTTCCTCGGGGCTCATGTCGGCGTGGGTCATCGTCGTTGGATGCGTGATGAGCGACTCGACAGATCCGAGATTCTCGGCCAGCGTCCACAGCTCGACCGACTTCATGAGTTGCTTGCCAGCCTCAATGCCGCCAAACACCTCGAACCATGCCATGGCGCCGAACCCGGTCGCCTGACGGTTCGCCAGCTCGTGCTGCGGGAAGGACGCCAAACCGGGATAGGCAACGCGCTCGACCTTGGGATGAGCCTCGAGGTACTCGGCAATCGCCATCGCGTTGGCCGATTGGGCGTCCATCCGAGCTGACAATGTCTTCGTGCCTTGCAACGTCAGCCATGCGACCTGCGGGGACATGATCGTGCCGGCGGCCTTCTGCATGAATCGGAGCTTCTCGTCGAGCTCCTCCGATGCGGCCACTACGGCTCCCCCCACCGTGGCGTTGTGGCCGTCGAGATACTTGGTCGTGGAGTGGAGGGAGAGGTCGGCACCCAGCTCGAGGGGTTGCTGGTAGTACGGAGTGAGGAACGTGTTGTCGACACAATGGGGAATGCCGATGTCCCTGGCGATCTGCGACACCGCCGCAATGTCCGTGAGCTTGAGCGTTGGATTGGCCGGAGTCTCGGTGAAGATCAGCCTGGTGTTCGGACGAGCAGCGTTGGCCACGATCGTTGGATTCGACGTGTCGACAAACGAGAACTCCACGCCGAAGCGCGCCATGACCTGGCTGGCGAACCGGTGCGTTCCGCCGTACACGACGTCGGAGACGATCGCGTGGTCGCCGGCATTGAGGAGACTCAGCATCACCGACACGGTCGCGGCCATCCCGGTGCCGAAGGCGGTGGCGGCTACACCGTTTTCGAGCTCGGTGATACGACGTTCGAACGCGCTGACGGTCGGGTTGCCCGCCCGGGAGTACGAATAGCCGCGAGCGCCCACCGACTCGACCGACTCCTGAGCGAAGGTCGTTGACTGATGGATCGGGGTGAGGACGGCGCCGGTGGTCGGATCTGGCTCGACGCCGGCATGAATCTGCTTGGTCTTGAAACCCATGGGGCATTGTGGCACGGGGTCACGCCGAGCTACAGACGAAGCTCTCCCCCTACCCCTCGGCTCGTTCCTCCCCGAGCGGTACCTTCCCCCTCAACGAGGGGGACTATTCCGTCGTCCGATGTCCGATGTCCGATGTC
>CAJHYJ010000113.1_pt1 | contig 23698 bp, 19 predicted proteins | sample 9198711 | NCBI WGS metagenome assembly CAJHYJ01 (sample SAMEA7708361, study PRJEB35096) | sediment metagenome | biome: marine neritic benthic zone biome [ENVO:01000025]; feature: sediment [ENVO:00002007]; material: shallow marine sediment [ENVO:03000034] sea grass bed [ENVO_01000059] ...
GGTGTCGCGGTCGAACTGACCATCGCGGTAGTAGATCTCGTCGTGAGCAGCCGAGCCACGCCGTCCCGCCGACTCGAACCCATCACCGATCGACACGCCTTTCATGGCATGGATCGACATCAGCGCGCCGGCCAGCAAGCCATCCAGCCGACGGTCCCAGTGAACGTGCGAGCCAATGCCGGCTGGGACGCCGTGCGCCACGACTTCAATCACTCCGCCGAGCGTGTCGCGGTCGGCCTTGGCCTGTTCGATCTCGGACACCATTCGCTCGGCAGCACCGGCTTCCATGGCACGAACCGGGCTCTCATCGATCGCCACGAGGTCGGCTGGTCCGGGAATCCCCACGTCGGTCGTGACGGTGCCTATCTGGACCGTGTGTGACAGCACCGAGATGCCGATCTGAGCGAGTAGCTGCTTCGCGAGATACCCAGTGACCGTCCGGGCGGCAGTCTCACGAGCCGATGACCGCTCGATGATGTCGCGGGCATCTTTGGTGTCGTACTTCTGCATGCCGGCGAGGTCGGCGTGACCGGGCCGAGGCTTGGTGAGAGTCCGAGACGGTTTGCCCGCATCCGGTGACATGTCGTCCTGCCATCGGGCCCATTCGGTGTTGCGAATCAGCACCGCAACCGGGCTTCCGAGCAGCCGGCCGTGACGAACGCCTCCCAGAATCTCGAGCTCGTCCTTCTCGAGCTTCATGCGATTCGACCGCCCGAACCCGAGGCGGCGCCGCGCCAATTCTCCGGCGAGGTCGTCACGATGGAAGTCGAGACCTTTCGGGAGGCCCTCCACGATCGTCACGAGCCCCGGCCCGTGCGACTCGCCCGCTGTCAGGTACCGCAACATGGCCGGGATCGTACCGTCGCTCGACGGGGACGCTCGGTCCCTTCCGGGGCGGCGCGAGGCGAGGAGGTGGCTGGGGCTACTTCAGGATGGTTTGCCCGGCGTCGATCTCGAAGGAGTTGTCGCCGAACAGGAACACGCCAGACGGGGTGCACTCGGTGTCGTCAGTGGGACAGGGGAAGAGAGCAATCACCTGGAACGATCCGGCGAAGATGTCGCCCTCGATCAATCCGGTGTATTCGACACCGTTCACTCGGACAGTGGCAACCGGAATGTTGCTGATGATGTCGATCGTGACGAGGGCCACTTCGAGTCCCTGGCGTTGTCCACCGCCCGGACCTCCGATGATCTGGCTGTCTTCGGTGATGAGTGGTCGGAACGGGTCTCTCGGCTGAGAGATCTGACCCGACGTGGTGATCCTCATTCCCTGGAGTAGTGGTGCCGATTCGGCTTCCACGATCTGCACATCGCTCGTGAGAGGACGGTCGAAGGTGACACCGTCACCGGCGAGGAACTGCGGGGCCACGGCCAGCCACCCGGCTGCCAAGCCGACGGCCAGCAACAGGATCGAAAAGGCGGTTGCGGTGCCCGTGCCTCGACGTTTGTGCCGGTGCATTACTCCTCCGCCTCAGTTGTGGTCGTGGTGTCTGCGACGGTGGTGGTCGTCGTCGTGTCGTCCTCGGTGCCTTCACTCGGGTCGATCAGTTCATCAGGAGTCGGGATGACTACTTGCCCGGTCGTGAACGCTGTGGCGTTGATCGTCGTGGACAGCACGGTGAAACCGTCGGCGCTCTGCGAGCTCGACACGTTGAGTCCGTCGACACGAACGAGCCGGTCGAGATCAGCAATGCCATAGAGGTATCCGAGAATCTGGAAGTACTGGCCCTCCACTGAGATGTTCACCCCAATCTCGCGCACGCCTTCGTCGGACTCTTCACCCGGATTGGTGTAGGACGCGTTGCGCCAGACCACCCCAGACGCCTCAGCGAGGATCTCGAGCTGGTCGATCAGCGAGCCCAGTTCGGGGGTAGGTGGGATCGCCGTGTTGAGCTCGCTGACTGCTGTCGTGTATTGCAGCTCGGCGTCCTTGATCCGGCGGAGACGGTTGAGCTCGGTTTGCAGGAGCAGCTCCTGTTGCTGCGCAGTCTCCAGCTGATCCTGGTTGTCACTGATCTCCGCCTGAATCGGCGAGATCAGCAGGAAGTACCAGCCAACCGCCAACAGAATCCCGATCAGAACACCGAAGAGAAGCACCCGCCTCATTGCGGCACCTCCGGGGTCCGATCTTCAGCTCTGTTCGACAGGGCTCCCGCAGTGATCGAGGCGGCCGAGGAGAACGTCACGACCTCGGACTGGCCTATCTGGCCGGCGGCGGTGTTGTTGACCCAAGCTCCGCCCAAGGCCGGCCACTCCGCTGCGTCGACGGTGAGCAGCCAGGTAGCGGCGTCCGGGTAGTCGAACGCCACGCCCGACATGACAACCGATCCGTAGCGAGGGTCGTCCTCTTCCTGAGTCGTCGAGATGGTCGCCGTGAAGCTGTTCAACCAGACGGTGTCAGGGATCAGTCGGCCGATGTCGTTGAGGAGGCGACCCCACTCAACGTCGACTGCCAGTGCCTCGTTGAGCTGGCCCACCCGGTCATCGAACGTCCGAGCCAACTGGCGGGCATCGTCGAGCTGATTGATCTCTCGCTGAATCGCCTCGTTGATGGTCTGCTGATCCATCAGATCCTGTTCCACCGCCATGGCCCGCTGGTTGAACAACCACCAGCCTGCGGCCAGGAGGGCCAAATACGCGATGAGGACGAAGCCGAGGAAGGCACGCCGTCGAGCAGCCCGAGACCGTTCGGCTTGCTCGGGCGGGAGGAGGTTGATGGCCCGCATCTAGACCTCACCCCACAACGCCAACCCGACCGGCACCGGCAGGACCGGCTCGGTCTGTTTCAGCTCTTCTTCGGAGAGGCCGATGCGACCTCCCACCTCGAGGCGCGAAGTTCCGAGCATGCGAATCGGTTCAATGCTCAGACTGAGACTGCGGCCCATGCGGCTTGCCAAGTGCGGCAATCGGGCAGCATTGCCTGAGATCAAGAGGCGTTCCACACGCCCGTCGGTCGACTGGCTGATGTGGTAGTCGATCGATCCCCGGACTTCCTCGATCAGAACGTCGGCCTGTCGGGTGAGGGCCTCCCGCACCTTGCCGTCGGTCCGATTCGGATCGGCCGGGCCTTCCGGCTGCACGCCGACCCGCCGCTTGACTTGCTCGGCGTCTCCTTGCTGGCCATCGACCAGGTCGCGGAGCACCGATGTGAACGAGTTGCCGCCGATGGGCACGATGCGCAACAGTCGGACCGCGCCGCCTTGAACCACCGCAATCTGGGTGAGGCCGGCTCCGATGTTGACGATGGCGTCTGCACCACGATCGAGGTTGAGGGTGCCGCCATAGACAGCTCGCACCAGTGAGAAGGCCTGTAAATCCACAGCCAGGACCTTGATCCCGGTAGAGGTCAGCACCGACAGGAAGTCATTGGCCATGTCCCGCTGAGCCGCAATCGCAAGGATCGACATCATCGGCTCGCCTTCAGGGGTTGCGAACTCCTCCAGCGGAACAAAGTCGAGAATCGCGTCCTCGGTGGGAATCGGAATGTAATCCTGGACCTGAAAGGCCAGGGACTCTTCGAGCTCTGACTCCGGCATGGCGGGCAGATCGATGCGGCGAACGATGACTCGTTGGTTCGCCAAGCCGACAACAACGCGTGTCTTCGGAAGCTTCGCTTGCTTCCAGAGACGCCTGATCGCCTCACCTACGGCAACGTCGTCGACGATTTCTCCGTTGGAGACCGCACCGGTTGGCAGCGCGACCTCGCCATAACGGATGAGTTGAGGGGTCCCTTTGCCGGTACGGACCACCGCAGCACGAATTGCACTTGTTCCGATGTCCAGACCGACATTGACGGCCATGTGTTACCGCTCCTAGCGGCTGGTGTCCCAGCCGCGCCCTCATGGATGGAGGCCAGCACGCCTCCTCACAACCCCGTCGTCACACTCGTGTAATTACAGGCTTGTGATTCGGGGCGGAGCGTAACCACGGTGGCTAGCGCGTTCAAGCAATGCCGAGCCAGCGCGTCAGGAGCTCGGCGCCGTACGGAACTGCCAGCCAAGCGCCCACGATCATCGGCGGGCCGAATGCGATCTCGGCCTTGCGGTCCCGGCGCCTCGCGATCAGCAGGGCCATCGCAACCAAACCACCGATGAAGATCCCGAGGAAGAACGCAATGAGTGCAGAGCCCAGACCGACGTAGCCGGTGAACAAGCCGAGCAGGGCAGCGAGCTTCACATCGCCGAATCCGAACCCACCCCTGGTTGCCAGCGCCACCAGGAACAACACCAGGAAATAACCGGCTGCGCCGATCAGCGCCGGCACCATGCGCGAGAGATCGTCGTCCAGCCACGATCCGACGGCCAGCAAGGCGAGGCCTGCGACAAAACCCGGATACAGGATTCGGTTGGGGATCCGATGATGGTCCAGGTCCGTCAGGATCAGGGCGACGGTGACGGACAAGAACCAGAGGAATGCGGGGAGTACCCAGTGGAGTCCGACGACCAGATACGTGAGGACCCACAGTGCGGCATGGCCCGCTTCGACGATGGGATAACGGACTGAGATCGGCTCGCCGCAGTGTCGGCAGCGACCTCGCAGCAGCAGCCAACTGACGACTGGGATGTTGTCACGAGGGGCAATTGGCGTCTCACAGCGCGGGCATGCGCTCGGTGGATGGGCGACCGACTTGCCGAGCGGGATGCGATAGGCAACGACATTGAGGAATGATCCGACCACGAGGCCGAAGAGCACCAGGAAGATCGGTACCAAGACGGGGAGCATCTCTTCGAGTGTCACTGCGAGTCACTCCGTGCGGCTGCGGCGAAGCCGCAACATAGCGAGGGCGGGCCTGCAGGCCCGCCCTCTACTCGATTGGTCAGAACGTGGATCACCACGTCGTGGTTGTGAAACCACCTGGTGCTACCGCCGGGCATCCGCCGGTGAGATCAGCCGTCCCATAGAACGTTCCGGCCGCCGCCGACTCCCAGAGCGAGAACATGTTCCCTGCATCCGAGACTCTCGTGCCACACACGATCGACGTGTCCACCAGGTTGAGGCTGACTGCTGTCCCGATTGACGGATCCGCATTGATGCGAACCGATGGATCGAGTGCCTGCAGGTCTGCCACATTGGTGGTGTACGCCGTGTTGTCCACGTAGTACGAACGCTCAGCGAGGAGGAAATTCCGAAGGTCGATCTGCGCCGCCCGATCCTGTGCGCCTCGGCGGGCGCCCAGAAAGGTCGGAATGGCGACGGCGATCAGGATGGCAATGATCAGAACGACCACCATCAGCTCGACCAGCGTGAACCCCTCCTCAGAGCGGTTCTGCCACTTGCTCACGTTGTACCCCTTTCAGACATGAGGGCGGACCGGTTTCCCGGACCGCCCTCAGATCAAGCTCTAGTGAGCGAGCGGACTACCAGCCAGTGGCCTGGTCGGTGCTCCAGCCGGCGGGAACTCCGCCACCAGCGGGATCATCCGGGCAGGCTGCCAAGGCAGCTGCGCCACTGTTGTAAGCGGTACCGTTGGCGGCCGACTCCCACAGCTGGAAGAAGGTCGTGGTCTCGCTCTGGAACTCGATGCACACCACGTCAGCGTTCGCAGCCGGCTGGCTCAGCGTGACCGCTGCCAGGTTCGGCTCGAGGGCCTGGATGTTGGCCAGGACGCCGGTGTAATCGTTGTTGTCCACGTAGAACGCCTTCTCAGCGACCAGAGCATTCCGGACCTGAGCCTGAGCGGCACGGTCCTGAGCGCCACGACGGGCACCGAGGAAGGTGGGGATAGCGATGGCAATCAGAATGGCAATGATCAGGACGACCACCATCAGCTCGACGAGGGTAAAGCCCTCATCCTTGTTAAGACGCTCGCGCATCCACTGCATATTGAGACTCCTTAGTACTCCCTGCGCACCGTCGTTCGGTGCACATGTCATGTATCGACCTCTTCCCGGGGTTCCTTAAGCACGGAGGGTGAGAAACGAGGCATCGAATCGATACATCGCGAAGGGACTAGTCCGGAACGAGCCGGTTTCGGGATACGAGTTACGAGTTACGAGGCCGACGTAACCAGGAACCCGCAACTCGCAAGCACAGCTCAACCCAGGTCGACTGCAGACTCTGGACTCTGGACTCTGGACTCCAGCCGGCAGCCAGCGTCCAGGGTTCTTGAACAGACGAAGGGCCCGGCATTGCCGGGCCCTCCTACGGCCTAGATCCTTCGGCCTACGGCCTATTGCAGCAGGTTCACGATCTGGAACATCGGCATGTACAAGGCGATCAGCATGCCACCGACCGTCACACCGAGGACCACGATGAGCAGGGGCTCGATCAAGCTGGTGAGACCTTCCACGAGTGCTTCCACTTCCTGGTCGTAGAAGCTGCCGATCTTCTCGAGCATCGTGTCGAGCTGACCAGTCTCCTCCCCCACTGCGATCATCTGGACCACCATTGGTGGGAACACCGGATGAGTCGCCAGCGGGTCAGCGATCGACTCACCTTCTGAGACCGACGACTTCACGTCCATCATGGCCCTGGCTACGACTTCGTTGCCGGAGGTGTCGGCGACGATGTCCATGGCCTGGAGAATCGGCACGCCGGTCCTGGTGAGCGATGCCAGCGTGTGGCTGAACCGGGCGATGGCGGTCTTGTGGATGAGGTTGCCGAAGATCGGCAGCTTGAGCTTGATGGCATCGAACGTCGCTCGCCCCGACTCAGTGCGAACCCACGCACGAAATGCGAAGAACAGGCCGAGTGAGACGGCGGCAACCAGCCACCAATAGGAGGTCATCACGGCCGAAACCGCCACGAGAATTCGAGTTGGCAATGGCAGCGTGCCTCCGAGATCCGCGTACAGGCTCTCGAACATCGGTACGACGAATATGAGCATGCCGGTGACGATGAGGATCACCAGCGAGAAGACTGCAATCGGGTACATCATCGCTGACTTGACCTTCTGCCGGAGCGCCACAGCGGCCTCGAGGGTGTCTGCCAAGCGGATCAGCGTCTCGTCGAGAACACCGCCGACCTCGCCGGCTTTCACCATCGACGTGTAGAGCTTGCTGAAGACCTTGGGATGGTTCTCCATCGCCTGGCTGAGGCTGGTGCCTTTCTCGACGTCCTTCTTGACCTCGAGAATCACCTTCGACAGGGTCGAGTTGTCGGACTGCTCGGCCAAGATGCTCAGGCTCCGAAGCAGCGACAGACCGGCGTTGATCATCGTCGAGAACTGGCGAGAGAAGATCGCAATGTCCTTGGAACCGACCCGATCGGTGAGACCGGGGATGGTGATCTCCATGTTGAGAGCAGAGTCTTGCTTCTCCTCGATGGCGATCGGCTGGAAGCCGCGCTGACGCAGGGCGCTGGCGACCTTGGCCTGGCTCGATGCTTCCATCTCGCCGGAATGGACGTTGCCTTCTTTGTCGCGGACCTTGTATGCGAATGTCGCGGCCATGACGCCTCCCTATGCCACGCGGCCCACGAGCCGCTGGAGATCTTCGAGGTTCTTGCACCGCTCTGCCGCCATCTCGTAGGTGATGATGTGCTTGCGAACGAGCTCGGCAAGCGACTGGTCCATCGTGACCATGCCGTGCTTGCCACCTGACTGCATCGCAGTGGTGATCTGGTGAATCTTCCCTTCACGAATGAGGTTGCGAATCGCCGGCGTTGCGATCATCACTTCAACGGCGGGAACTCGTCCGGCCCGATCTCGGGTGGGCACGAGCTGCTGGGTCACGACCGCCTGGACAGTGGCCGCCAACTGCACGCGGACCTGTTCCTGCTGATGAGCCGGGAACACATCGATGATGCGGTCAATCGTCTGCGGTGCGTCCTGGGTGTGGAGCGTGGCAAACACCAAGTGACCCGTCTCAGCGGCAGTGAGAGCCGTCGAGATCGTCTCGAGATCACGAAGCTCACCGACCAGGATCACGTCAGGGTCTTGGCGCAGAGCGTGACGGAGCGCTTCGTTGAACCCCAGGGTGTCGCCCCCCACCTCACGCTGGTTGACGATGGCCTTCTTGTGGTGGTGGAGGAACTCGATGGGATCCTCGACAGTCAGGATGTGGACAGGACGAGTCGAGTTGATCACATCGATGACCGACGCCAGCGTGGTGGACTTGCCCGAGCCGGTCGGACCCGTCACCAGCACCAGACCTCTGGGCATCTCCGCGAATTCGCTCACGACGTTGGGGATGCCAAGGCCCGACAGCGGCTTGATCTCATCGGGAATCGCCCGGAAGACGGCGCCAACAGCATCACGTTGATAGAAGACATTGAGACGGAATCGGCCGCGCCCCGGCAAGGGGTGGCTGGCGTCGAGCTCGAGGGTTTCTTCGAGCTTCTCACGTTGTGCTTGGGTGAGGATCGCGTAGACCATCCGGCGCAGGTCGGCCGGAGTCATCACTCCATACTCCTCGAGCTTGCGGAGTTCACCGTTGACGCGAAGCTGCGGCGGTGATCCGGCGGTCAAATGCAAGTCTGACCCGTCGGCGTCCATGAGCTCAATGAGCAGCGTGTTGATGTGGAGCTCAGGGCCCTCGTCGATGCTCGCAGGCATGTGCATGCCTGCGACGCTGTCACCACCCTCCACAACCGACAGAGCCGGCGTCGCCGGGCCATGGACGAAGTCGATGGCCCGGGTAATGGCATCCTTCGGCGCGAGTGCGAGCTGCACTCGCATTTTGGTGAGCTGTTCGAGGTCTCGGTGCCGTTCGGTGTCGAACGGGTCGGGAACGGCGACAATGAGAGCGTCGTCCTCGATCGAGACTGGAATGGACAGCAATCGGCGGGCGTCGTCGACGGCAAGGCGGGCAACCGCGTCCGGATCGAGCAGCGCATCGTCGAGATCGACGAAGGGCAGCTTCAGCCGAATGGCCACGGTTTGCAGGAGGTCTTCCTCACGAACCAGGCCCTCTTCGGTCAGAATCCGGGCCATTGGGATACCGTCCGACGCTTCTTTGGCGAGGGCTGCCTCCAGGTCGTCCTTAGACAGCAGTCGCTGGTCGACGAGCAGCTCCCCCAGTTTGCGTGATGCGGTACTCATGGTGTTTTCAAGTCCTCAGTGGGTATTCACTGGGTGTTTCGGCAGGAACCATGGGGGGCTTGATGGATTCGGCGACCAACCGACCCGAACGCGAGAGGACTAGTCCGACCAGACCCCAGGCACAGGCCTCAGGCCTGAGGTCAGACGGTGACCCGCAAGACCTCTTCGATCGACGTCAGACCACGCTTGGCCTTGATGAGGCCGTCCTGCCGCATGGTTCGCATGCCCTGCTCGACGGCCATCTTGAAGATCTGATCGGTCGGCGCATGCTGCACGACCAAGCGCTCGATCTCTTCGGAGACCAGCATGACCTCGTGCATGGCCAGACGGCCTCGGTAGCCGGTGTTCGAGCACTGGTTGCAGCCTTCCGGCCGGAAGAGCTCGGGGATGTCTGGGCCCATCTCGTCCCAGTTCCAGCCTGCGAACGTGAGTTCTTCATGCGTTGCGTCGTACGAGATCCTGCAGTTGGAACAGAGCCGACGAGCAAGTCGCTGACCGAGCACCGAATCGACTGCAGAGCCCACGAGGAAGGGCTCGATACCCATCTCAGTCAGCCGGCTGACTGTGGCGGGAGCGTCGTTGGTGTGAAGAGTCGACAAGACCAAGTGACCGGTGAGAGCAGACTCGATGGCGATGTTGCCGGTCTCCTTGTCACGAATCTCACCCACGAGCATGATGTCGGGGTCCTGCCGGAGAAACGAACGCAGGGCGTTCGCGAAGTTGAGGCCGGCCTTCTTGTTGACCTGGACCTGTGAGATTCCGGCCAGCCGGTACTCGACCGGGTCCTCCACGGTCACGATGTTGACATCGGGCTCGTTCAACACGTTGAGCGTCGAATACAGCGTCGTGGACTTGCCCGAACCGGTCGGGCCGGTCACGAGGATGCAGCCATATGGCTTGGAATAGGAGCTGGCGTACCGCTCGAGGTTGTCAGGCTCGAATCCGAGATCGGTCAATTCGAGCATCGCGGTCGAGTTGTCCAGGATACGCATGACGACCTTCTCGCCGTAGATCGTCGGCAGAGCCGATACACGCAGGTCGATCGACCGGGTTCCCACTCGAACACTGATACGGCCGTCTTGCGGACGGCGACGCTCCGCGATGTCCATGTCGGCCATGATCTTGAGTCGGGAGACGACTGCCGCGGCAACCGTCCGCGGCGTCCGCATGATCTCGTGCAACACACCATCGATTCGGAACCGGACCCGCAAGTCCTTGTCGTTGGGCTCGACATGGATGTCCGAAGCGCGGTCAGCAGTGGCCTTCGTGATGAGCATGTTCACGAGCTTGACGATTGGGGCTTCTTCGGTCGACGCCTCGACGGCGGAGAGATCCTGAGTCGAGACCTCCTCGGTCTCGACGAGATCGGCGAGATCACTGACTGAATCGTCGAGCCCGGCAATGCTCTGCAGGGCATTCTCAACGTCGGTCTTGGCAGCAACTCGAGGAATGATGTCGCGACCGGAAATGGCTCGGATGTCATCGATGGCCAGCACGTTGGCCGGATCGGACAGGGCCACCACGAGCTTCTCGCCTTCGAAGGCGTACGGGATGGCGACGTATCGGCGTGCCAGCGACTCGGGAATCATGCTGGCCGCAGCTGGATCGATGGTCAGATCAGCCAGATCGACGTACTCGACGCCGATGTGCTTGGCGAGAGCTCGAACGAGGTCACGCTCATCGACGAGGCCCTCTTCGACCAGGACTCGACCAAGCGGCCGTTCTGTTTCTGCCGAGAGCTGCAGCCCCTCGTTGAGTAGGGCTTCACTGATGAGGCCCTCCTCCAAAAGGAGGGTCCCCAGCGCCCCTGTGTCCCGCGTCACGAGTGCTCCTTACTCGTCCCCAGAGAGTTCGCTCAGCTCTTTGGTGAGCGAGCCCATGCTCCGGCGCTTCATGAGTGCCTGCGCTCGCTCGGCGAGCGAACCGTCGACATCTTCTTCGGGGTCATAGTCACCGGACAGGATTTGAAGGGCTTCCTCGTCGAGTTCTTCCTCGTCGAAGCCCTCATCTTTTCCCAGATCACCGTCGCCTTCCGTGCTCAGCACGTCTGACAGGACTGATTCGAAGAGCTCGGTGTCGTCGATCAACTCAACGCCCGGGTCTTCTTCGACTGGCGTTGCTTCGTCCGTCTCAGCCTCGTCGTCTCCTGAACCGAAGGAAATGGCAGGCTCGACACGGGAGCCCTTCTCGACCTGGACAAGACCTTGGCGGACCAGCTGGGCCATCGCCTGAGCCACGTTGAACTCGGAGGCACCGACCTTCTCGGAAATGGCGGCAATCGAGCCGCGGTCACCGACCGACGCCAGCAGACGCCAGGTGTCGCCGGTGATCGTGACGTCCTTGGCACCCTCGGGTAGCTCCGACACGAGCGACAGACGGTGATCGACAGACGGGACGACTTCTTCGATCTTCTCCCACGCCACGATGCGAGCTTCGGCCTCGTCGATGCATTCTTCGACGTCGACCGTCTGGCCCATCTCGTAGCGGGGCCGAACGTCTTCGCCGAAGTCGAACTGACCGCGGCCGACACGAGCGACCTTGAAGATGACATCAGTGCCGTGCTCTCGGATGAAGTCGATCAGATCACGAGTGGAGTAGGGCTCGACGATTGCATCGTGAGCGCTGCCCTTGCGCCGCTCGACGAGGTCCCAGGACTCGTTGGTGACGAGGCCGGCGTTCAGGAGCTCGACGCGCAGGAGGGCATCGGATTTGGTGGTTGCGAACGAGAGACGGCCCTCGTCCAGATAGATCTTGGCTTCATTGCCAGCTACTTCAATGCGCAAAGCACCGGTCTGCTTAGACCGGGCCAACAGGCGCAGGACTTCGACGAGGGGGATTGACTCCAACCGTCCATTCAACGACATGGCTCGACTCCACTGGATCGTGACTCCTGATTCTTCGGCGGGGTTGCCGCACTGCTTGAGAGATTCACCGCCTGCAACATCACGTCTGATGGCATGTCAACGCCGGTCCACAGCCGGAATGACGCCAACGCTTGACCGACCAGCATGGGAAGCCCATCACAGGTCGGAATGTCCCTTCTCTTCGCTGCGGCCACTGCCGGGGTCATCTTCTCCCGATACACCATGTCCAACAAGGCACCCGCCGCGCCGACGATACCGTCCGGAAGGCGGGCGCCGTGCATGCCGATGGGGGTTGCATTGATGACCAACGCTCCCGGGATCGCTGTACCCCATTCGACGATGTCCACCTCGACACCCAATCGATCGGCCAGCGCTTCGGCGGCACCTCGACGCCGGGCGCTGATGCTGACGTCGTAGGAATCCAAGACCCCCAGAGCGGCCGAGGCCGCTCCCCCAGCTCCGAGCATGAGGACCCGACCAGTCGTGGGTAGGCCGGCGTGTTGGATTGCAAACTCGACACCGGCGCCGTCCGTCGAATACCCCACAATTGTCGACCCTTCCCGTACCCAGGTGTTGACCGAACCCGACCGAGCCGCAGTTGCGTCAGTCCGGTCAGCCAGGTCTCGGGCTGCTGTCTTGTGGGGCATGGTGATGTTGGCCCCGGCCAGGACACCGCTCCGAACTTCGTCGGCCGCTGATGCCAAGCCCTCGGCATCGACCGTCCGTGCTTCATAGGTCCCCTCGATTCCAGCGGCGGCCAGCGCCGCGGTGTGGAGAGTTGGAGATAGGGAGTGCTCGACCGGGTCGCCCAGGACGACCAGACGCATCACGGGATCACACCGTCTGCGCGCGCCTGGTTCTTCCAATTGATGAACTGGTCGTAGTTGCCGGTGAAACTGTGAGTGCCATCAAGACTCGTCAGAACGTAATAGAGGAAGTCTGTCTCTTCGGGAGCAGCGGCGGCCTGGAGAGAAGCCAAGCCGGGTGCGCCGATCGGCCGTGGCGGTAGCCCCAGCTGGGTGCGGCTGTTGAATGGATCGTCGTCCGCAACCGAAGACGGATCGGGCGATCCTCGCTCCCCCAGCGCGTAGACGAGAGTCGCGTCGATGCCCAAGGGCATCCCCAAGGACAGGCGATTGGCGATCACCGAGCTGACCAGGGGTCGTTCTTCCTCGACGCGGGTCTCGGCCTCTATCAGTGACGCAACGATGATGCCCTCATATTGCGTCAGTCCTCCTGGCAGTCCGTCAGGCCACGCTTCGCCGACGCGTACCTCCATGGTGGACGCGAGGCGCTGCAGGATCTCCGTTGCCGTCGCATCATCGAAGAACTCGTATGTGGCCGGGAAGAGCAGGCCTTCCCAGGACTCCAGGCCGGTCACTGGGCCGGGAATCAGCTCGGAACCGACACTGCCGTCGAGCAGCGCCGCCTGGAACTCCGACTTCGCAATGCCCGAGCCCTCGGTGAGCGCATCGAGGATCTCATCGATCCACAGGCCCTCGCGCACGACCAGCCGATACGTGTCGTCCTCTGGTCCGGCGATCAAGACATTGAGAACATCGTCGAGGTCCATCGCCGTGACCATCTCGTATTCGCCGGCCTTCAGCTCGGCAGCCGCGTCGCGGGACCGAACCGCCAGTTCGAATTCGTTCGAAGACCGTACGACGCCGGCCTCAGCGAGAGTCTCACCGATGCCCCGAGCCGTGGCCCCGGCGGGGATGACCACATCTACGGGAGTCCCTGGATCGGCGTTGGATTGCACATCGTCTGGCAGAGGATCGCCAAGACCGGATGCCCAATCTCCGAGGGCTTGCGCTCCATAGAAGACCCCGCCGCCGATGACGACGACGGCTGCGATGACTCCTAGAGCGCGAACGGGTCCATTCATTGGTTTCGGGTGTCGAGGTAGTTCTGCAACATGACTGCAGCCGCCATGGCGTCGACCACGGTCCGCCGCTTCCTCCGTTTCACGTTAGAGGAAACGAGAAGTTGCTCCGCGGATCGTGTCGTGAACCGCTCGTCGGCGTACTCGACCGGGAGCCCGGTCTCGGCGGCGAGATGGTCTCCAAGCCGCCTTGCAGCTTTGGCCGATTCGCCCTCCGATCCCGACAACCCAACGGGAAGTCCCACCACGAGAAGAGTGGCACTTCGCTCGGCAGCTGCTTCGGCGATAGAAGCAATGACCGTGTCCGAGACCTCGATCACACCAACAGGGAACGCAGTCCGTCTGGCCGGATCCGAAGCTGCCAGTCCGATTCGTTTGGTTCCGTAGTCGATCCCCACGGCGACGCCCGGCTCGCTCACGCCGTTGACAGCACCCGTGCTGCAGCTTCTCGAGCAACCTCGATGGCTCGACCCAGGCCGCCTCCGTTGGGCCCGCCCGCCAGGCACATCTCGGGGTCGCGGCTCCCGCCGCCACCCAATTCTGTGGCAGCGGGTAGGACAACATCGGCCGCGGAGAGCCCAGCGTCGAGGAGGTTCTTGGTGAGTGTCCCGACCAGCGCCCCCTTGGGTCCGTTGGTCGAGCCCAAGACAACCATGCCGGAACTCAGCCGGTCGCGCACTTGGATCGCGAGTGTTCGCAGATCGGCCGGATTGGCTTCTCCGACCGCCGCCACAACGAGCTTCGACCCGCCGATGGTCTCGGCTCGAGCGGCCAGGTCGGTGGACAGATCACTGCGAGCTGCCTGGGCGGCGGATGCGGCCGCCGTCTCGAGCTCTTTGGCTCGCTCCACCATTCGGCGGACTCGCTCCGGGATCTCTTCGTGAGGAACCCGCAATTCGCCACCGACCTCGTCCAAGGTCGCCCTCATCCGGGCTATGGCTCGATACGCATCGACCCCTGTCAAGGCTTCGACTCGGCGAAGGTTGGATCCGATCGACGACTCGCCGAGCACGATGACCGGACCGACCTGTCCGGCACTCGGAGTGTGGGTACCTCCACAGAACTCCACGGAGTAGTCGCCAACGCGAACGACTCGGACCTGCTCGCCGTACTTGTCACCGAAGAAGGCCAATGCGCCCATCTTCTCGGCTTCGTCCTTGGACGTCTCCACAGTCTCGACCTCTTGGTTGTCGATCACCCGCTCGTTCGTGAGTTGCTCGACTGCGGCGAACTCGTCCGGCTCCAGGCCCGAGAAATGACTGAAGTCGAACCGAAGTCGCCCCGCCTCGACGAGCGAACCAGCCTGCTGCACATGGTCACCGACGATCTCCCGCAACGTGGCATGGAGGAGGTGGGTGGCGGTGTGTGACTTGCGGATGCGCTCTCGTCTCGGTGAATCGATGGCGGCTGTGATCGGCTCTCCAACTCGCACCGTTCCGTTGACGACCCGGCCCCGATGGCCGCTCAGTCCTTGGACGACAGGTTGTGTGTCGTCGACGTGGAACGTCCCGCCCGGCCCTGTGATGGTCCCGACATCTCCAACCTGGCCGCCGGCCTCTGCATAGAACGGCGAGACGTCCAAGAAGAGCTCGGCCGGCATGCCTTCTTCGGCCGACTGGACCTGCTCACCGTCGACCAGGATCGCCAAGACATTGCCCTGACCGGCTTCCTGGTCATACCCGATGAAGCGAGTGCCACCGATGTCGTCCAGGAGGGCCCGGTACGCCCCTTCCAATGCGGCAGTTTCCCCGCCCTTCCACTGACCGCGGGCACGCTCTCGCTGTTCTTCCATGGCGGCTTCGAAGCCGCTCATGTCGACTCCCACACCGCGCTCGGAGGCGACCTCCTGCGTGAGTTCGATGGGGAAGCCGTATGTGTCGTGGAGTTTGAAGGCAACCGTTCCAGACAGCTCGGATCGTTCTGCGAGCTCGGCGAGCTCGGAATCGAGCAACGAGTGCCCGGACTCCAAGGTCTGTCGGAACCGGGCTTCTTCTCGTTCGACGATCTCCAGAATGAAATCGCTCCGCTCTACGAGGTTCGGATAAGGCTCGCCCATGAGCTCGATCGTCTTCGTGGACAGGGCCGGCATGACCATCGGCTGACCGCCGAGCTGCCAAGCGTGTCGCACGGCCCGGCGCAGGACGCGACGAAGAACGTATCCGCGCCCCTCGTTGGAGGGAACGACACCATCAGCTATCAGCATCGTCACCGTCTTGCCGTGATCGGCGAGAATCCGCAGGCTGACATCGGACATGGGGTCGGCCCCGTACTCGACGCCGGTCAAGCCGACCGAGGTGTCCAGCATCGGCTTGAGGGAGTCACTCAGGAAGAAGTTCGGTGCGCCCTGCAAGATCATGGCGACCCGCTCGAGACCCATGCCGGTATCGATGTTCTTCGCCGGCAGATTGCCGATCACGTTGTACGGCTCGTCCTGGATGTTCTGCATGAAGACGAGGTTCCAGAACTCAACGAACCGATCCTCGTCGCCACCGACCGGCCCCCCGTCCTCGCCGTGCTCGGGTCCACGGTCATAGAACAACTCCGAGGACGGGCCACAAGGTCCGGGAACGCCCATCTGCCAGAAGTTGTCGCGGCCACCCTGTTGAACTCGGTCCGCCGGTACCCCGACCTCATCGATCCAAATGGACGCGGCTTCATCGTCGTCGTCGTACACCGTGTACCAGAGCCGCTCGGGATCCATACGCAAGACTTCTGTCGAGAACTCGTAGGCGTATGGGATCGCCTTCTCTTTGAAGTAGTCGCCAAATGAGAAATTCCCGAGCATCTCGAAGAAGGACAGATGCCGGTCCGTGGTTCCGATGATGTCGATGTCGATCGTGCGGACAACCTTCTGAGACGTGGTGGCGCGTGGCCAGGGCGCCTCTTCCTCGCCCAAGAAATAGGGCTTGAACGGAACCATCCCAGCGTTGGTGAGCAGCAGGGTCGGATCGACCGGTATCAACGACGCCGATGGACGCAGGGCGTGATCCCGTGCAACAAAGAACTCGAGAAAGGCTGAGCGGATCTCATGCGAATTCATGGGGAACCGGAGGATAGGAGCATGACCGGCATTCAGCCTGCTGCTTTGCCGCCCCCGGATCGGTTCGATCGACCCATGGTGTCGTCGATCTCGTGAAGACGGTCCCGGACCGCCGCCTCGTCGCCCTCGGCAGTCGGTTGATAGATGGGTGGCACATCAACACCATCCGGCAGGTATTGCTGAGCGACAACGTGACCCGGAAAGTCATGCGGGTACCGGTACCCGACCCCGTGGCCCATCTCGCTTGCTCCTTGATACGACGCAGATCGAAGGTGAGGTGGCACCGAGGCACCTGACGAGTCCTGCACTGCCTGTCGGGCGCGGCCCATCGCATTCTTCACGGCGTTGGACTTCGGGGCAGCAGCCAGGGCGATTGCAGCGTGCGACAGCGCGTATGCGGCCTCAGGGAGGCCAACGACTTGCAGGGCCTCGAAAGCGCTCACGGCGATCGGGAGGGCGGTCGCATCGGCGAGACCGACATCTTCGGACGCAAAGACCACCATGCGGCGGGCGATGAACTCGGGATCCTCACCGGCTTCGAGCATCGTGTGCAACCAATAGAGAGCCGCATCCGGGTCGGATCCCCGCATCGATTTGATGAACGCCGAAATGACGTCGTAGTGACGGTCGCCACCCTTGTCGTATCGAATGATCCGACGCTGCAGGGCTTCCTCGATGTCAGCTTCCGTGATGGCCGCTCCCCCGCGGCCGGCGACCACGATTGCCGCAGTCTCGAGGGCGTTGAGAGCAAGCCGAGCGTCACCGCCGGTCCTCTCGGACAGTGCTTCCGCCGCTTCGGGGTCGATTGCCAACTTCCCGCCCAAGCCCCGCACGTCTTCAATTGCTCGCTTGATCAAGACATTGACGTCTGCCGGTTCGAGGGCCTCAACGCGAAACAGCGTGCTCCGAGACATGAGGGGCGAGTTGACCTCGAAGAAGGGATTCTCGGTGGTTGCACCGACCAGGACGACCGTCCCGTTCTCGACTCCGGGCAACAGCGCGTCTTGTTGGTTCTTCGTGAAGCGATGGATCTCGTCGAGAAACAGAACTGTTCGGCGTTCGTCGACCTCGAGCCGCTGACGAGCGGCGGCCAGAACCTCCCGGACATCTTTCACCGTCGCTGACGTTGCCGAGAGCTTCTCGAAGGCTGCATCAGAGTGCATGGCCACCAAGCTGGCGAGCGTCGTCTTGCCCGTCCCGGGAGGTCCCCACAGAATCATCGACACCGGGCGGCCCTGTTCCACCATCGTTCGGAACGCAGCCCCGGGCGCTAGCAGATGGCGCTGTCCGACGACCTCATCCAACGTCGCGGGCCGGATGCGAGCCGGCAGAGGCGCAACCGCCTGGCGCCGTTCTGCTCGCTGCTCGGCGAACAGATCAGACTGACCGCTCACACCGCGGCCCTCACGATTCGTCCTCGCCTTCGAGCTCGGCCCGAACCTCCGGTCGTAGGTCGATGCCCAGGTCAAACAACTGGTGTGACTCGACCCCGGTCGGCGAGCCAGTGAGCGGATCGAACCCGGTCTGAGTCTTGGGGAACGGAATGACCTCGCGGATGGATTCGGCTCCGACCAGGATCGCCACCATCCGATCGATGCCAACGGCGAACCCGGCATGGGGTGGGGTGCCGTACTGCAAGGCCTCGAGAAACCACCCGAAACGCCGCTCAGCGTCATCGGAGCTGATGCCGAGGACATCGAACACTCGGCGTTGCACCGAGGGATCGTGGATCCTGACCGAGCCCGAACCGAGCTCGCTCCCGTTCAACACGAGGTCATACGCCCTGCTGATGGCCGTTTCCGGGGACTGTTCCATGTCTTCCACGGACACGGGCGATGTGAACGGGTGATGAGCAGGAACCAAGTCGCCCCCATCGGTCACCTCGAACACGGGAAAGTCGGTGACCCAGAGATAAGCGAGCTCGTCGTGGCCTTCAGGCTGGCCATGGTCGAGGCGGAGTTGCCCGAGTACCGAACTCACGACCTTCTCTTTGTCAGCCATGATGAGCAGCGTGTCGCCTTCGTTGGCGGACAACGTCGTAGCGATGCCAGTCAGCTCGTCCTCGCTGAAGAACTTGGCGACGGGACTCCGCAGCGATCCATCAGATTCTCGGACCATCCACACCAGTCCGGCTGCGCCGAGCTCCTTGGCCCGCTCGACCTGGCCGTCGAGTCCGGAACGAGACAAGCCGAGGGCCCCCGCGTTGACGCCGCGCACGACGCCACCTTGTTCGACGGCACTCCCGAATCCCTTGAACTCGGTTCCGGCAAAGACGTCGGTGAGGTCGGTGATCTCCATGCCGAACCGAATGTCCGGCTTGTCCGTGCCGTATCTGGCCAGGGCCTCGGCATAGGTCATTCTCGGGAACGGCTCGCCGGCCGCCTCAGCCCCTCGCACTGCCTGGGTTGCCGCTCGCACGGCAGTCTCAATGGCCTCGAGAACATCGTCCTGACCCCAGAAGGCCCCTTCGACATCGAGCTGCGTGAACTCGACCTGGCGGTCAGACCGGAAGTCCTCATCGCGGTAGCAGCGGGCGATCTGGTAATACCTGTCGACGCCACCGACCATCAACAATTGCTTGAACAACTGAGGCGACTGGGGCAACGCATAGAAGCTTCCCTTCCGCAGCCGGCTCGGCACGAGCATGTCTCGAGCTCCTTCGGGCGTCGACGCCACGAGTGTTGGCGTCTCGACTTCGAGGAAGTCGCGATCGGTGAGGGATCGGCGCAGCGCTTGGATTGCCTGCGACCGGGCAACGAGATTGCGGCGCATGCCGGGCCGGCGGAGGTCCAAGTAGCGGTACTTCAGCCGGGTCTGTTCGTCGACCTCCACCCGGTCCGTGATCATGAACGGGAGCGTCTCAGCAGGGCTCAAGATTTGCAGCTCCGTGGCAGCGATCTCGATCGTGCCTGTTGCCAGCTCGGGGTTCTGGGTTCCTTCGGGACGTGCCTGCACCGTGCCCGTCACCTGGACGCAGTACTCCATCTTCAGGTCGTGAGCGGAGTCGATGGCCGACGGGTCGGCGACGACCTGCACGAGCCCGCCCGCATCGCGCAGGTCGAAGAACACGATGCCACCCATGTCACGTCGGCGGTTGACCCAGCCGGCGACGGTCACGCTCCTGCCGGCATCTTGGGAAGAGAGGGCGCCGCCCAGCGCATCTCTCAACGGTTGATCCATGCTGCGACGTCCTCTCTGGCCACGACTTCTTGTGTCCCGGTATCCAAGTCTTTGACTGTGACAGATCCGTCACGCCACTCGGCGCCAACCACGGCCGCGTACCGCGACTGCCTGCGATCTGCGGCCCGGAACTGTGCCTTCACCGAGCGACGCCCAAGATCCCAGTCCGCCGCCACGCCGTCTGCACGCAAGCGTCGAACCAGCCCGTCTGCTTCCTGCCAGAGCTCGAGGTCGGCGACGATGACGAAGATGTCGAGACCGGCCGTCGTCTCCGTGTCACCTGCCGCCAGCAGAGCACGATCGAGCCCGAGCGCCAGGCCAACGCCGGGAGTTGGACGTCCGCCGATCAGCTCGGCGAGACCGTCATACCGGCCGCCCCCGCCTACCGAGGACTGGGCTGCCTCGTAGCTCTTGGGGACGTATTCGAAGACTGTGCGGCTGTAGTAGTCAAGGCCGCGAACGAGCCGAGCGTCGGTTTCGTAGGCGATACCCGCTGCGTCAAGACCGGACCGCACGACTCCGATTGCTTCGGCCGCGTCGGAGCCCAGATGTTCCATGGTCGACGGGGCGTCGGCCAGCAGTGGCGCGTCGATCTTGGAGTCCAGAACCCGAAGGGGGTTGGTGGTGATGCGACGTTGGGAGTCTTCGGACAGCTCGCCACGCCGCTCTTCCAGATACTCAACCAGGACGTCTCGATACCGTTGTCTGTCGGCCGGGTCTCCCAGACTGTTGAGCATGACGACCAGGTCGTCGACACCGACAACTTCGGTGAGAAACCGGTAGCCGAGCTCGATGATCTCGACGTCCGCGAGGGGCGACGATTCTCCGAGGTATTCGAGACCGAGCTGATAGAACTGACGCCGCCGGCCCGCCTGCGGCTGTTCGTAACGGAACATCGGCCCTGAGTAGGCGACTTTGAGAATGCCACCGGAACCATCGTTCAGGTAGGCCCTGACGACAGAAGCGGTTGCTTCGGGGCGCAGCGTCAACGACCGACTACCGCGGTCCTCGAAGGTGTACATCTGCTTCTGGACGACTTCGGTGTCCTCGCCGACACCGCGCGCGAAGAGGTCCGTGGGCTCGATGATCGGCGTCAGGGCCAAGTCGTATCCATAGTCCGCGGCCATCTGCTCCCACGCCACCAACGCCGTCCGCCATGGACGAGCTGCTGCTCCGAAGATGTCGTCGGTGCCCTTGGGGGCGCGAGGAATGGTCATTGCTCCACGAGGAAGGGATTCGAGGCTCGCTCGCGGCCGATCGTAGTGCTGGGACCGTGACCCGGATGGACGATTACCTCATCGTCCAAGACCAAGACCTGGGTCGCCATCGACTCCATGAGCTGAGGAAAGCTGCCGCCTGGCAGGTCGGTGCGCCCGATCGATCCGGCGAACAGCTGGTCGCCGCTGAACAGCAGTCCTTCGTCTTCCACATAGAAGCAGCAGTGGCCGGGCGAATGCCCGGGTGTGTGGCGAACCGCGAGCGAGAATCCCGCCAGGTCGAGTTGTTGACCGTGGTGGAGGGGCTCATAGAGGTCGGGCGGCTCGTAATCGCCCGGGATCATTCCGCCGAACAGGCGTCGCAGCTGCTCGCCGGGATTGAGCGTCAGGAAGTCGTCATCCGGATGGACATACGCGCTGACGCCGTTGGTCCTGGTGACTGAGCCCGCCCCGCCGCAATGATCGATGTGCCCATGAGTGACCAGCAGCGCTGCTGCGTAGAGATCGTGTCTCGCGAGCAGGGCTGCCAATCCGTCGTCGTTGGGCGGTGCATCCACGATCAGCGCCGGCCCACCGGACTCCCGCGCCAGCACGAACGTGTTGGTGGCCGCCAGCCAGATCGATGCACGTTCGAGAATCACGGGCCGGACGCTAGCGACGGACCCGTCAGCCGCCGTGCGGCATGATACGGAAGGCGTCGTAGACGCCATCGACCGCCGACAGCGCCGCGACGAGCTTCGGCACCTGGGACGGGTCTGCGAGCTCGACCTCGTAGCGGAGGACCGCCACTCGATCGCGGCCAGTTGCCGTGGAACTGGCCAGGATGTTGGCGCCGGTCTCACTCACCGCCGCAGATGCATCGCGAAGCAAGCCGGCCCGATCCAGTGCTTCCACCTGGAGCCACACCGCAAACGTACCGGCCCTGTCAGGCGCCCAGTTGACCTCGATCATGCGGTTCTGGGGCAGGCTGGTGACGTTCACACAGTCGCTTCGATGGGCACTGACCCCGCGTCCCACCGTCACGAAGCCAACGATGTCATCGCCAGGAACCGGCGCGCAACACTGTGCGATCCGAACCCAGACATCGTCGAGACCCTCGACAACGATGCCGGTCTCGTCAGAACGAAACTTCCTGGAGGCGGGCGGGGTGAGAAGGTCGACGTCTTCTGCCGGCACCTCCTCCTCGGACTGAACCAATCGCTCCAGGCGGGTAACGACATTGGCGGCAGACAAGGTGCCCTCACCCACGGCGATGTACATCGCGTCCAGGCTTCGGTAACCCAGACGGTCCGCTGCCTCACCCAACAGCTTGTCGCGCTCCTTGCCCAGGCTGAGCGAAGCCTTCCGGATCCGTTCGAGAACGCGATCCTTGCCGGTGCCGAGAGCCTCCTCGCGTCGCTGACGCGAGAAGAACTGTTTGATCTTGGCTCGAGCCCTGTGCGAGGAGACGAACCGCAACCAGTCTCGAGACGGTCGGCTCGCCTTGGACGTCATGATCTCGACGATGTCACCGCTCTTGAGTGTCGTGTCCAGCGGCACGAGACGGCCGTTGACGCGGGAACCCGAGCAGTGATCTCCGACCTCAGTGTGGATGTTGTAGGCAAAGTCGACGGGGGTCGATCCTTGCGGCAGCGTCACGACGTCACCGCGCGGTGTCACGACGAAGACCTCGTCTTGGTAGAGATCCAGCTTGAGGTTGGCCAGGAATTCGTCCGGATCTGCGTACTCGTCCTGTAGGAATCGAAGGTCGGATATCCACGGCAGATCCCCGCCCGCATCTTCCTTGTATCGCCAGTGAGCAGCGACCCCGAACTCCGATCGATGGTGCATGTCGCGGGTCCGGATCTGCACCTCGAGCGGCTTGCCGTCGGGTCCGATCACCGTGGTGTGCAGCGACTGGTACAGATTGAACTTCGGACGGGCGATGTAGTCCTTGAAGCGGCCATCCAAGGGGGGCCACAGCGTGTGGATGAGGCCCAACGCGGCGTAACAGTCTCGAACGGTCTCGACGAGAATGCGGATTCCGATCAGGTCATAGATCTGATCGAACGCCTGACCGGTCGAGATCATCTTTCGATAGATCGAATAGTTGTGCTTCGGTCGACCCGTCACGTCCGCATCGATGCCAGAGTCCCCAAGGACGCCAGTCACCTCTCCAATTGACTTCTCGATGATGGCTTGGCGTTGAGGAGCCCGGAAGCTGATCAGTTCGTCGATCTCGGCATTTCGCTTGGGGTAGAGAATCGAGAAGCACCGGTTCTCCAGTTCATGTTTGATCTCCTGCACACCAAGCCGATGGGCCAGAGGCGCGTAGACCTCGAGAGTCTCTCCGGCAATTCGCTGTTGCTTGGGAGGAGGCAGAGGATCGATTGTCCGGAGGTTGTGGAGCCGGTCCGCCAGCTTGATCAGCAGTACCCGGATGTCCTGGGCCATCGCAACGACCATCTTCCGGATCGAAGCGGCCTGGGCGGTTTCTCGAGTGTCGAAGTGGATCTTGTCCAGCTTCGTGACACCGTCGATGAGGAATCGCAC
>CAJHYJ010000266.1_pt1 | contig 22618 bp, 20 predicted proteins | sample 9198711 | NCBI WGS metagenome assembly CAJHYJ01 (sample SAMEA7708361, study PRJEB35096) | sediment metagenome | biome: marine neritic benthic zone biome [ENVO:01000025]; feature: sediment [ENVO:00002007]; material: shallow marine sediment [ENVO:03000034] sea grass bed [ENVO_01000059] ...
CGACCTTGACGGCTTTCATGGCGGGTCAGAGTACTGGTGGCATGGATTCAGTCCATGTCGCCGGCGACAGATTGTCGGACCTCCGACAGCCGCCTTCAGCGGTCGTTCCAGGATGGGTCGCGCTTCTCGACGAATGCCATGACACCCTCTTTGGCGTCGTCGGTCATCGTGGTCAGAGTGAGCCCCGCCTGAAGGTGGTCGAGAGCATCCTCGAGCGACATGTCGGACACTGCGTAGAACGAGTCCTTGCCGAACTGCAGTACGGCCTTGCTCTTGCCGGCAAGCGCAGCCACGGTCTCATCGACGGCGGTATCCAGATCCTCGGCCGCCACAACCCGACTCACGACACCGAGGCGGTGCGCCTCGTCGGCACTGATCCTCCGCCCGGTCAGCATGAGCTCGAGAGCAGCCTTCTCTGGCAAAGCTCGTTGCAGGATCGTGCTGATCATCATCGGCCACAGCCCCACGTTCACCTCCGGTGTTCCGAAGGTGGCGTTGTCAACGGCAATGACGAGATCGCACGCAGCGGCCAAACCGAATCCCCCAGCCAGAGCGTGCCCGTTGATCCGTCCCACGATCGGCAATCCACAAGATCGGAAGAGTCGGAAGAGCTCGGCTAGCGATCCCCTCGACCGGTGCAGCGCGATTGGCTCATCGAAGAACCCTCCTGCGAGATCTCCGCCGGCGCAGAACGCCCGATCCCCCGCCCCGGTGACGACAACGACCCGGACCTCGTCCGGACACTCCTGGATGGCGTCGATCATCCCGTCGATCACACTCGCGGTGAGCGGATTGCGCCGCTCTGGATCGTCGATCGTGAGGGTCAACCGAGGCCCGTCAACTGTGGTCTGCAGCATCGCGGACACGGTAGTTGGGGCCGCTGTTACCGTCCTGTGAATGGTGCTCATCGCCGTGGTGCTTGTGGTCGCGACGCTGTTAGCGCTCATCCGCGGCGGCAAGCTACGAAACATCATCGACGTCGAGCTGAACCTGTGGTGGTTGCTGCCGGTCGGATTCCTACTTCAAGCGGCAACCGCCTGGCTCCCGGAGGATGCAGCCTGGGCCGCGGGGTTCGGGCTCGGAATGATCCTTTTCTCGTTTTTCCTCTTGATCGTCGTCGTGCTGGCCAATCGGGTGCGCGCTGGAATGTGGCTGGCAGGCATCGGCATCCTGATGAACTTCACGGTCATCGCTCTCAACGGAGGCATGCCGGTGCTCGCCGAGGCTGCGTTCGTGGCGAGTGGGTTCGAGCAGGCCGACCTCGTGATCGCCGACTACAAGCACGTGGAACTGGTCTCGGGAACCGTCCTGTCAGTTCTCGCTGACGTGATCCCGCTCCGCCTCCTTGGCATCGGGCAGGTGATCTCGCTCGGTGATGTCCTGCTGGCCGTCGGCCTCGGGCAGTTCCTCGAGAGCGAACTGCGCCGCCCCATTCGTTGGTTCAAGCACGGTCCCCAGTCAGCGGCCGGATCAGCGGCAAGCTGAGCACCACCTCGCCGCAGTTGCCCCGTAACGGGTAACTCGCAAGCCGTAACTCGCTTGGCTCCGCTAGGCCAAGACCACTCGCCTGATCGAATTCACGACGTCGGGGTCATAGTCGTACGCAGCCCCTCGGTGCAGCACTTCCAGCGCCTCCAGCGTGCCGAAGCCCAACTCATGAACCGCGTGGTCGTATGCGCTGGCGGTCTTGATGATCTTCGACGCTGTGGAGAGAGCCATGTCCCTGCCTTGGCCAGGCTGTCGATAGGGCTGGTGCTGATTGCGCACGTGGCTTGCAACGCCGGCCAGGTACTCGGCTTCGGCGATGACCTCCGAGCCCCACCGGGCCAAGTCTGCTTCGGTGTATCCCATCTTGATGATGCTCGGTTCGTTGAGCGTGATTCGACCGATGTCATGCAGCATTGCGGCGAACTCGACTTCCTCGACTTCGTCGGGAGCCATTCCCAGGTCAGTGGCGATGTCGACCGCCAATGCGGCCACTCGATCGCTATGGCCGACGGGCGATAGACCGGCGACTTCAGGGATCCGCGCCAGTGCTCGAATCGTCTGGCCATAGGTGCGCCGCACCTCGCGATAGCGATGGAATGCGAAGTAGGCGGTGAGGAAGGGTCCTCCCACCGCCAGCAATGCGATGAACCAGCCTGCATCGAGCTCCGCAACGATGAGACCAACCATCGCGGCCGACGCTGCCAGGAGCACGGCTGCCTGCCAATCACGCGTAGCGATGCGGGCGAGGTAATGCAGCGTGAGGTGACGAAGATCGCGACCGAGCACAGACCAACGTCGACGAAATACCAAAGCAGCGCCGCGATCGCCACGGCCAAGACGATGTAGTCGTCACCGACCGCGAGACCAACCAGTACGAGGGTTATGGCGTAGAACAGAACCGCCACGACTCGGCGCACGTGAGACGCCAACGTTGGTCCCGGCGGTGCCTTCAGGGCCAACGCAACCGCGAACGAAGCCAGATAGCCGGCCCCGATGGTGGCGAACGCCGCGCTGGGATCGTTGATGGTGAACACGAGTGGCGCCGACAACGCCAACCCATCTGCCATGTACCGGTTGTGACCGGACGGCGCCACGATTGGCACCCTCGACAACAACGTCATCACGCCGGCCAGCAAGAAGATCTGCCAGACATCTGCGTCCGCCTGGCTGGAAGTGATCGCCACCAGGACGACCATGCCCAGAACGAACACCGAGAACCCAGGAAGGTCGTGACGCTCAGCCACGGGCGGTCTCCCTTCCTTCAGCCAACGCTCGGGCAGCATCGTTTTCGATCCGATGAATTGAGCCGTAGCGCTCGCCGGTCGACGCGAGCGCGTTGATCAACCCGTTCACGACGTCTGGATCGAATTGACCTCCGGCGTTCTTGCGGAGTTCCTCGAAAGCGACCTCTTGCGACAGCGCCACCCGATAGCTCCTGGTCGACGTCATCGCGTCGAAGGCATCGGCCACTGCGAGGATGCGGGATTCCATTGAGGGTCGCTTGCCGGATTGGTGCCCAGTCCCGCCATACCCGCCACCGTCGTACCGGGAATGATGACCTGAGGCGATCTCCACCATCGGCTTCAAGAAGTCCACCTCGGCCATGAGGTCCTCGACCATGTGGGCATGCGATTGGAGCTCTTCATACTCCTCGTCGTCGAGCCGTCCCCTCTTCTGTATCAGCTCGCGGGGAACGGCCAGCTTGCCGACGTCGTGAATCAGCGCCGCCCATTTGATGCGCTCCAGGGCGGCGCCCCGGAAGCGGAGTTGACGACCGATCAACTCTGCGAAGTAGGCGACGCGTTCCGTATGCCCGCGGGTGTAGAGATCCTTGGCTTCGAGGGCCTTGACGAACCCGCGCAACGTCGCCTCATGGGCAGTCCGCAACTGCGAGAACGAGTTGACCACCAGGTCGTCGACGAGGAACAACAAGAAGATGAGCGGGAGGATCGGCTTGACCTGCAGATAGGTGATACCGAGCAATCCGCCCAAGGCCACGACAAACATGTAGGACGGGCCGGCTGTCATGATCCATCGCCAAGCCGATGTATCGCGACGCCGGTGGATGATCTGCACGGCAATCACGATGAGAGCCACCTGGAGCGTGGTCGATACGAGGGCCGCCAAAGCCGCCGAGCCGGCCACGCCCAAGGTGTCCCCGATCGAGTACGGCATCGCTATGCCTTCTGTCAGCCGATCGATCATGTAGCCGGCCACAGCGGTGGCGATGATCAGCTGCCCGAAGTTCATGACAGGAACCGCCACCCTGCGTTCCCTGACATCTCGGCGTTGCAGGAATCCGAACGCTGCCATGGCGGTCATGCCCGCGGTGGCCGAGCCTTCCGGGCTCAGAGCAAAAATCACACCGGCAGCGAATTGAGCCATCATGCCGCCGGACATCACAACTTCGCCCTCGCCCTGCGAGCGATATTCGAGAAGCGCGTACGCGGCGGTGAAAACGGCCCAGAGCCACGGCGTTGGGAACTCGAACCAAACGACAGCGCCAACGAGCGTGGCGACGCCCGCTGTGAAGAACAGAGCCGCGGCGAGATTGGTTCTAGTGAAGGTGGTGCGGCTCATGGTTGGGGAAGAAGGTTGGGGTGAGGACCGAGCTGCCTAACCGATCTTGAGTGAGGCACTGCCTGCCGCCAAAAGGGCAGCGAGCGATGCCGCAAGAGCAGTGATACGAACGACCAGACGACGCATGGTGTTATCACCAACCTGCGATCAAGAGTTGCCGGCTCGCTGATTGCCGACCCTAGATCCGCTTCGCTGTGTCGTAGTTGTGTCACGGCGCGGGCCCTCACCCCGTATTCCTGCCTCGGCAGGAAACTTGATGAATTTGAGTTGTCCGTGAAGGCTCCCAGTAGCCCGCTCCACACAGTTGAAACCGGTTTGCGGCAGCGTCCGCTCCCCAGCTGCACCTCTCTCGAGGCATGGCCGAGGTTACTGGTCATCACTCCAAGCGGCAACCAAACACTCGGAGTCGCTCACTAAGGTCGAGCCATGGATCTTGGCACCTTCGAAGAGACTCTCTGCAAACTCCCCAACGTCGACGCGGTACGGGTCGTAGACGACAACAAGGGGAACATCACCGAAGTGCACGTGCTGGCTGCTCCCGGGAAGCCGGCCAAGCAGGTCGTACGCGATGTGCAGTCCCTGGCCATGGCCTCATTCGGCATCAACGTCGATCGACGCCGCGTGTCAGTCGTGCAGATCGAGAACGAGGACATCGGCACGGGAAACCGCCCGTCGGTCGTCGATGTGATCGAGCGCCCCGTTGGTGCCAAGACGGAGGTCGTTGTGAGCCTCGCCTGGCAGTCCGAGCTCTACACGGGCCGCGCGTCAGGACCCTCTGGTCCCACAACTCGGCTTCGCACCGTTGGTGAGGCAACGCTCGACGCGTTGGAAGAGGCCACCGGCGTCGACGCTGCGATGGCCCTTGCCTCTTTGGACATCGTTGCGGCCGGCGGCCGGCAGGTGATCCTGGCGACCGTCGTCTTGGTTACTGGCGGCGAGGAACGGGTTCTCATCGGATCCGCCATGGCCGGCACCGATCAGTCGCGCGCATCGGTCCGCGCCGTCCTGGACGCAGTCAATCGCGTGGTGCCCACACTGCGGCGCTGAGTGCAAGCTTCCACCTTTGGCGACATCGTCGTCACGCCCCACCATCTCTCCACGACCGCCGCTATGACGGTTCTCGCCGACGGTGGCAACGCTGTCGATGCGGCGATCGCAGCCAATGCCGTGCAAGGGGTCGTCGCCCCTGAGACGTGTGGCATCGGAGGCGACCTCTTCGCTCTCGTGTGGACGGGCGACTCGACTGAGCCGGCCGCGCTCAACGCGAGTGGCCGAGCCGGCACGGGTGCAGAACCGAAAGCTCTCGAAGACTTCCCGTCGATCCCATTCGACCATCCCCAGGCCGTCACGATTCCTGGGTGTGTCGATGGATGGCACGCCCTTGCCAGACGTTTCGGTACCAAGACAGTCTCGGAGCTCGTCGAGACGGCCATCCAGTTCGCCGATGCCGGCTTCCCGGCCTCCACCGAACACGTTCGAGCGTTCGGTGCACGCCAACGCGACCTCGCTCACCAGCCTGCGGGCGAAGGCATCTACCGCGACGAGCAACCACCGGGGCTGGGCGATCGCATCCAGAGACCCTCGCTTGCACGGTCGCTCGAGCTCGCCGGCGCGGGCCGAGACGAGTTCTACCTCGGCGACCCAGGGCAACAGATCAGCACAGCTGTCGGCGGCATCATCGACGAGTCAGACCTGGCCCAATCGCAGGCGGATTGGGTCGAACCCCTTGCGCTGGAGGTCTTCGGCCACACGGCTTGGACGATCCCGCCCAACTCGCAGGGGTACCTCCTCTTGGCGGCCGCCCGGATTCTCGAACTGAGCGGAGGCGCCATTGACAGCATCCACCATCAGATCGAGGCCCACTTCGCTGCTGCCGCTTCGCGTCGCCAGCTTCTGGCGGAGGAGCCGCCGATCCCGCTCGACGACATCCTCAGAGAGGAACGCCTCGCATCACTGGCTGCGGCGATCTCGGCCGACCGGGCAGCCAGGTGGGAGGCATGGCAGCCGCTCCCCGGTGGGACGGAATACCACTGCGTCGTGGACCGGAATGGCATGGCAGTGTCCTTCATTCAGTCCAACTATCACGGCATCGGCTCGGGAATCGGAGCCGGGACCGCCGGATTCTTTCTCCAAGACCGAGGCGCCGGATTCACGCTGGAAGACGGACATCCCAATCAGCTGGCCCCGGGACGGCGACCGGCCCACACCCTCAGCCCAACGATCTGGAGTCGACGGGGTCAACTCTCAGGGGTGTTGGGCACCCGAGGCGGCGACGCGCAGCCGCAACTGCTCCTTCGGATCGCGGTCGCGGCGTTCGGACACGATGTCAGCCCGGCAGAGGCCCAGGCGTTGGGTCGATGGATCGCTCGTGGATTCGACCCGGGCGAGGAAGCCGACATTCGCCTCGAACCGCAACTCTCCGGTTCAGTCGCCGATGGTCTCACCGCTCGAGGACACAGGGTCACGGTGATGGACGACGAGCAGCCTGGCTGGGGCCCCGCATCGCTGATCAAGGTCGACAGGGAGGGGCTCCGCATCGGGGCAACGGACCCCAGAGTCGACACCACCTCGGTAGCGGTCTTGTGAGACTGCTCACACTGGTACGCCACGGCGAAGCGGAGGGCAACCAGGAACATCGCTTCATCGGGCAATCCGACGTACCGCTCTCTGCAACTGGTCACGACCAGGCGGAGCTGGTGGCGCACCGGCTGGCCGCCACCGGGGTGAAGACCATCGTCTCGTCAGATCTGCGCCGGGCAGTTGACACGGCCCGGCCACTCGCCGACCGGCTCGGCATCGAGATCAGGACTGACCAACGGCTTCGCGAGATCGCCAACGGCGAGTGGACCAATCTGCTGGCCACGGAGATCGAAGAACGATGGCCCGACGCCTGGGCCAGATATCAGGATGGCGAAGACGTCAATCGGCCCGGCGGAGAGCGGTGGTCCGAAGTCCAGACACGGGTTGTCGAAGCGTTGTTGGAGCTCGATGTCTCCGAGAAGACAGTGGTCTTTAGCCACGGCGGGCCGACGCTCGCCGCCGCTCTCTGGGCTGCCTCCGCACCGGCTCCTGGCAACATCTTCCGCGGCCCCCTGGCACCGGTTGCCAACTGCAGCATCACGACCCTGTCCATGCAGCCGCCAAGGCTCGTTGCTCTCAACGACATCGGACACCTGAGCCACGACGGACCGTCAGGCGACCTGCCCATTTGGGACCGCCCGAAGGCTCTCGACGAGTGATCCCCACTCGTCAACCGTGAGGGCACCGAACGCGTTGCCCAGCGTGTAGAAGCCGACTCGATCGAGCCGCGATCCGTACCGAGTTCGCAGTGCCTCGCCCAATGATTCGATCGGTGCGACGACAGCAATCTCCTCGACGACTTCATCACTGATGACATCAGCCATTTCATCCCATCGGCCCGTCCTCGACATCGACCGCAGCTCTTGGCCGAAGTCCCAGCCATGCAGCTCGAGAACACCGGCGTAGGCAGGCGTCGACGCGTAGAAGGCGATCTGTTGTTTCACCTCCGCTGCCATCGCGGCCATCTCCTGCTCGTCTCGACCGGTCACGCACATGACGGTGGAGGCGATGGATACATCAGCCGCGATCCGATCGGCTGCTGTTGCCCCTTCCTCGATGGCAGGGAACACCACCTCGTCGAGGTATCGGATCGTGTGGAACGGGTGGGCATGGAATCCGTCGGCGACCTCTCCTGTCAGCCTCGCCATGCCTTTGCCGACGCCGGCCAGGTAGATAGGGATCTCCACGCCGGGGAGTGGGCCCGGGTCGAAGAACGGCGTCATGAGCGACAGCGTGTAGTGGTCCCCACGAAATCTGAGCCGTTCCCCCGTTTGCCAGGTGTGCCAGATGGCCCGAAGGGCGCCGATGTACTCACGCATCCTGGGAACGGGCGCCGACCACTCCATGGAGAAGCGGTGGACGATGTGGGGACGGATCTGGGAACCCAAGCCGAGCAAGAACCGGCCGTCAGATGCGGCTGCCAAGTCATAGGCGGTTTGGGCCAACGTCATGGGTGAACGGGCGAATGCCACCGCGATTGCCGTACCGATGGTCATCTGCGGCGCCAGCTGCGTGGCGCGCTGCAGAGGCAGGAACGGGCCGTGGCTCACATCAGCCGAGAACACCCCGTCGAACCCGGCATCGCGAGCCACCTCGATGGCGCCGTCGACCCGGTGCGGGAAATCAGTCGGCAGGTAGTAGTCAACGAGCATGGCGGCGAGTCTGGCACTCGCCAGGTCGCCAGGTCGGTCTAGCTCGCAGCCGGGGAATCCCATTCCGCTTCGGCGGCTTGGTTGATACCAAATCCTGCCAGGAACCAGCTTGCCGCTGTTATCCACAGATCGTTAGGGTCGCGGGTGCTGGATCTCTCTTGCGCTGAGAGTCAATGAGGCGGAAAAGACTTCTTCTAACACCCCGTGTGCTGGCCCTTGGAATGTGGCTGGTCGTGGTCAGCCTTGCGGTTGGCGGTTTCGCCGCGTTTTCTCCACAAGAGACCGGATCTCGCGTCGTCGGCGGCACCGTGAGCGTCGACATCGAGCGCGGACTCCAGGCCGGTCTCGTGGCCGGAACCAATTTCTTCCGGCCGGCACCCACGCTTGCCATCTCGGCGCCGGAAGCACCAGGCACGACCCACTTCTTCACCATGTCCGAGATCGACGCTCTCCGCCCGGCGATTCTCGTGGCCGCTGCTGAAAGTCGAGTCGCGGCGACAACCACAACCACGGCACCTCGCCCGACGACAACGACAACTGCACCCGCCACGACCACCACGACGGTGGCGACAACGACAACTACGGGTGCGCCGACCACAACGACCACTACCCCAGCAAATGGCACCTATGACGTTCCCGCCGATGTCCTGCCCTGGGTCGGACTGGTCGAAGCCTTCTTCGCTCCGACGGAAGTCGAGCAGGCCCTCTGGGTGATCCACTGTGAATCGAACGGCAACCCGAACGCCGTCAACCCGTACTCGTCGGCATCGGGCCTCTTCCAGCACTTGCCTCGCTTCTGGCAGGACAGGTCTGTGGCTGCCGGCTTCGCGGGAGCCGACATCTTCGACCCGACCGCCAACGTTGGTGTGGCCGCATGGCTCGTGTACCAAGGGGGCGGCTGGCAGCATTGGAACCCCTCGGCCTACTGCTGGACCAACAGATAGACAACGTTGGCTAGCCTGCGACTCGTGAAGCGATTCGCGCGCATCCTGGGAATCCTCGGCGGAATCGGCGCTGTGCTGTGGGCGATGCGGGACAGGTTCATCTCACTCACGGTGCCTCGTGAGCCCGAGCCGCCTGCGTTCCGAGATCCGCCCGAACCTTCGTCGGCTTCCCCGTCCACCGATGTGCCAGCTAGCGCCGGCGAGCCGGCCCCAGCGGATGCAGACGAGGCCGCCGAGCCAGACGACCTAACCGCTGTCAATGGAGTGGGCCCCGTCTACGCCGAGCGCCTGGCCAGCGCGGGAATCACGACGTTCGCGATGCTGGCCGCCATGACGAGCGACCAGCTCGGAGAGGTCCTCGGTTCCCGCATCAGCAAGGTCGACACGATCCTGGAAGACGCCAAGCGCCTCGCGTCGGGTTGATCAGAAGCGGATTTCGGCTACGTACTCCTGTTCGCGGACGAGGAACCGTCCGGCCAGCGCATAGACCGCCGCCGCAACACCCATCGCGGCGAGGGTGGTTGGAGCATCGACGAAGTTCGAGTTCCATCCGATCGACAGGAAGACCACGGGGTCGAGCCACTCGGCCATCGCCAACCCGGCCAGCCAGGCGAGAACACCCACGAGATTGACAACCGGGTACTCACCACGCACCCGGAACAGGTCGTCGGTCTCGTAGCGGGAGTGCCGCACGGCGAAGTAGTCCGCAACCATGATCGCTACCACCGGAGCGAGCAGCCGCACGCCCCAATCCATCACGGTTGCCAGCGTGGAGGTGTCCACGAACCACGCCGCGGCTCCGGCGCCCAACAACAGCCCAGCCACACTCGCGAGCTGTGGGATGGTGCCGCTGAGACCTGCGATTTCCAGCTCTGCACTGAACGTGGCCGAGAACGCCTGGTCGATCTCTGCAAACAAGACCCACGCAACAGCAAGGATCGAGACGATCAAAGCGCCCGAGCTGAAGATGGCGGCGATGCCCGCTGCTCCCGACAATCCAGTTGCCGCCGCAAGCGAGGCGCCGCCCACCACGATCAAAACCGTCGGAACGGAGAAGCCGAACGCCACAGCCGTCGGCGCGGCACCATCGTTGTCCACGAGCCGGGCCGTGTCGACGATGAGCGGGGCGAGCAGCACAACGAGCCATACGAAGTCATCGACTCCCTGCCAGAACCCGACCCCGGGATTGGAAGCAAAGCCAAGCTCGAATGAGCTCACCCTCCACAGCAATCCGAAAGCAACGAAGATGCCGCCCCAGAACGCCGGCCATCGAATCCAGTATCGAATGGCGTTGTCGGTTCCGATCACGAACAAGACGGCCGCCAGCACAACAAGCACAACGAGGGCGTAGAGACCCCAGGATTCGCCGAACGCGGGACCGGCAACATCGATCAGCAGGCTCATCTGCCACGCCATGAGTGCGAGATACAGCAGCGCTCGTAGCAATCCCACCGCAGACCCCAGTCCGACGCCCAGAGCAGGCCGGATCAAGAGTCCGAAGGGCACTCCAACTGCTGCACTCGGGATCGAGATGAGAGCGGCCAGCGCCCCAGCAATGAGTGCTCCGATCGGCACCAACAGGATGATCTGACCGAGTGACAGTCCGAGCCCGTCCGGGTGCGCCAGGTTGGAACCAATCAACAGCCCGGGCAGACCAATCGAGATGGCCGCCCACCATGCGGTGAGCAATGGGCCATCCACATTGCGCTGGTCATCGCCGAGGGGTTCGACGCGTTCACTACTGGGCACGGACGAGCGAGTCTAGGTGTGAGGCGTGACGCCTGATGCGGGAGGCCTCCGGAAGTTCGCTGACGCTCAGGATGTGCCGGACGCCCCGCGCCGATGTGGTTGATGCCTGACGCCTGATGCCTGATGCCTGACCACGGGAGGCAGCGGTACGCTCGCTCCGTGCCCTACCTCACCGCCCCCGAGGACCTCGCTGCATTCATTGGCGACGAACCAACGTATCGAGCTGACCAGTTCCGCCACTGGCTGTACAAGACGCCCGTGCGCTCAATCGACTCGATGACGAACCTCCCGCCCGCCATGAGGGACGCTCTCCGTGACCGACTGTGGCCATTCGAGATCGAACAAGATCTCACCGGGGACGGCGGCCGAACCAAGAAGTGGCTCTTCCGCCTTCCTGACGGTCCGGCCATCGAGGCCGTCCTCATGGGCTATTCGAAACGAACCACCTTGTGTATCTCATCTCAGGCCGGATGTGCGCTCGGATGCACGTTCTGCGCAACGGGCCAGTTCGGCTTCGATCGCCATCTGGCACCAGGCGAGATCGTGGCTCAGGTCGCTTACGCCAACGCATTCCTCCGTGAGGAAGGAATCGAGGGCAGCCCCGGCCGAGTGACGAACGTCGTCTTCATGGGCATGGGCGAACCTCTCGCCAACTACGACCGGGTACGTGAGTCGTTGCGCCGTCTCATAGAAGTCATGGGCATGGGAGCACGATCGATCACGGTCTCGACGGTCGGGGTCGTTCCTGGCATTGACCGACTGGCGGCTGAGCCGTGGCAGGTCGGCCTGGCGATATCTCTCCATGCTGCCGACGACGAGCTGCGGTCCTCGCTCGTGCCCCTCAACCGTCGCTATCCGATCAGTGAGTTGATTCGGGCCGCAGTCGACTTCCGAGAGAAGACCGGCCGCCGTGTATCCATCGAGTGGACGTTGATGGACGGCGTGAACGACTCAGTGGATCAGGCACGCAAGCTGGCCAACATTGCTCGCCGCATGCGAGCCCACATCAACGTGATCGCCATGAACCCGACGCCCCTGTCTGCAGAGCAGCCGAGCCGGGAAGGGGCGATTTCGGCGTTCATGGACGAGCTCGAGTCCGCCGGGATCTCGGCCACCCGCCGCCACATGCGGGGCCTCGACATCGATGCTGCCTGTGGTCAGCTGCGGGCACGATCGGAGCCGGGACCGGGGATGCGACCCGCGCCGGCCGGCGCCTGACATGCAGATTGGCAGCCCCTCTGGAGCTGTCATCGTTCTGGTGGGCACGCTGGTCCTCGTCGCGTGCGGATCGCCGAGCAGCGACGCGACCGACACGACGACCTCGAGCTCCGAATCTGTCACCACGACGTCGAACCTGTCCACGACGACGACGCGAGGCGCAACCGCCACCACGACGAGCTCGACGTCGACATCCACGACCAGTACGACCCAACTCGACGTTCTGCTCAGCTCCGAAGCCGAGTTCGATGGCGAAGGCCTGACAATCACCCTCTTCGCTGACGGACGGCTCGTCGCCGGATCTGCCGAAGGACTGGCAACCCTCACCGGAGCAGGTGACTTCTGGATGGACCTCCAGGCCCGCCTGCACGCGGTCCGTCTCGGCGCGGCCGGATACTCCGATGCCATCGTGCTGGAACTACCAGTCGCAGAGGAAGAGGATCCGCCGAATCTCGTCCAGGTCTTCGTCATCGAAGGCGACACGCTCCGCAGGGTGCTCAATGCCGAGTACGGGGTCTATGGAGTCACGGAGCTGGAGTTCTCTGGCGACGGAACCATCGTCTACCAAGAGGACGGGTGGACGGCTTGTCAACGGATTGATTTCGGAGAAGAAGCCAACCGTCAGCTCGTGACGCTGGGCTTCGTGGAAGACATCATCGAGGAGATCAGCCGACGCGACTCTTCCGACACGCAGCAGTGCGATCAGCTGGCCGGCTGACGCTTCGGCGTGGCTCAGCCGTCTAGGAAGTCGAGAATCGATGCCGCGAAGTGGCCGAAGACAGCCCCGGTTGGTACTGCGACCAGCACGAGAACGACCGACCACCATCCGAGCTGTTGGCTGACCGCCGCCACGATTGCCAACAGCACGCATGCCACGCCCCCAACGAAGGATCCCAGCCGCTGTTCACGCGTGCGCGTGGGAACAGAAGCCGGCCTATGGGTCACGAGGCTCCCACAGCTCGACCTTGTTGCCCTCGGGATCCATGACCCATGCGAAGAGACCGTTGAACTCCTCGAGGGGACCTTCGATCGGTTCGATGCCTGACTCGCCGAGCTGGCTCAGGAGTCCATTGAGATCATCAACTCGGTAGTTGATGATCAGCCCTGACCGGCTGGGAGCGAACCATTCGTCGTCGTTGGACGCTCGCCAGACCGTGACGCCCGCCGATGATTGAGTGGCCTCGTCGTCCTTCCAGAAGAACAGCGCTCCACCCCACTCCTGCAGTTCAACGCCGAGATGCTCGACGTACCAAGCCGTCAGCCCTTCCGGATCTTCGGCCCGAAAGAAGACACCGCCAATGCCTGTGACTCGTGCCATGTCCGGAACCTACTCGGCACGAGGGCCCTCACACCTGGGGGCGGTCCATCGAGAAGATCTCACGGGTTCTCGTGTATTGCGGCCCACCCAGGCGGCCAATCGCCCGGAGCTCGGCCTGGTCGACACGGGTGCCGTCGAGTAGTGCCTCCTGCACGTGGAATCTCAGCACCTCACCGATGACCACGTTGCCCGGCATCGGCATCTCCCCGACCGGCACGATGTCCACCACGCGGCACTCGAAGCTCGCCTTGGCTTCGCTGACGAGCGGTGCCCCGATCACCTCACCGGCGACTGGGGTCATCCCGGCGACTTCGAACTCGTTGACGTCCGGCGGGTAGTTGCCGCTGGTCAGGTTCATGGCCTCGGCTACTTCCTCCGTGACGAGGTTCACCGAGAACTCACCAGTTGCCCGCACATTCAGCAGGGTGTCTTTGCCGGCCGAGGCGCCGCTGCCAATGGTCGAGAACATCACATGCGGGGGCGTCGCGGCCACGCCGTTGAAGAAGGAGTATGGCGCCAGGTTGGGCCGACCGTCATCATCACGTGATCCGACCCAGGCGATGGGTCGAGGAACGACCAGGCCGATGAGCAGCTTGTACCCGTCCACGGGTTCCAGCGCGGATGGATCGAGCACGACCTTCTCGTCAGAACCGCTCATGGCGCACCACCTCTTCCATGGGCTTGCGACCGCCCATGCCGCTGACGGAGCGAGCCGACGTTTCCGCGCTCTCGGCCGGGTAGCCCAGGGCGACGGCGTACCGGCACCTGTGGTCCGAGGGCAGGCCTAGAACCTCGGCCGCCTTCTCCTGCTTGTGGAGGGTGATCGGACAGGAGCCAACACCGACGGATGCTGCGGCCAGCATGATGTTCTGGGCAGCCCGACCAACGTCGAACGAGTCCCCGTACCCGTCTGGTCCTTCAACGAGGGCGATGACCCAAGCCGCATTGCGGATGGGCCTCGTGAAGCTGCCTGCTTCAGCCAGGGCATCGCGCTGTTCGGCCGTCTCGATCGAGACGAAGACCCAGTTCTGCCGGTTCTTCGACGAGCCAGTCCAGCGGGCAGCTTCGAGGATCTCCTGCCGGTGCTCCGAACTGATTGGGTCGTCCCGATAGTTGCGAACCACTCGCAGGCCGACCACGTCTCGGTAGGTGTTCTCGTTGGGTGTGAGCATGTGGCGAGGCTAGGCGCCCCAGACGTTGGGCCTCAGGCCTCGGGCGTCAGGCCGCGCCCAGGGGCTCGCTGAGGCCGGGAACCCCTTCCCCCGCAAGCCGGGGGACAGACAGGAGATGTCAGCCCGTAGGGTTGGCGCATGGAGCCGATCGATCGTGTCCTCCGTGACCTCGATGACCCGAGCCTCGCTGACAAGCTGGCAGCGGTACCCGGCGCGGACCTGACGACGCTGTTGCTCGATGTCATGCGGCGTCGAGCTCATGACATCAGCCCGGCTGACGTGATGCGCCAGCGCAGCAACGACCGCTTCGTCTCGCCCAGCCCAGTAGAGCTTGCAGCCCTCCACGAGACCGAAGCGCAGATGCTGACCGCAGTGCCCGAGAACTTCGCAACCGTCGTCTTGTCTCCGGTCACTCCACTCGGCCTGCATGCAAAGGTTGCCGACGTGGACCAGAACCGGCTGATCTCCACGATTCGACGTACCGATGTCGCAGGCGATCCCACGGCCGGCCTCGCCCTCGAGGCCGGGCTCCGGCGCCGCGAGCTGCTGGCCGGTGACAGCAAGTCGTCCCAGCAAGTGGACCTGGCCACGATCCAGCGGGTGGTGCGGGCCCAGACCTTCGAAGGATCGATGAGCTGGGCCCATTTCACGATTCTGGGGTTGGTATCGGCGGCGCGAGCTCGCGCAGGCCTCGACTTCGAAGTGGAGTGCCTCGCCGACCATGCCGCCGTGCTGGCGGGCTGCCTACTGGCGGCGGGGGCAGATCACGTCACAGTCACGGTGGCAGATTGGACCGACGGCCGACTCGATGCCGCACCCGGGCTCATCGCCGCCGAGCTGGCCGGCATGCCGGTCACGATCCTGGAGGACCCGGATCGAGAACGAGCCCGGGATTACTACCTGGAGGGTGCGTTCGAGATCGACGCTCGGTTCGGGGGGACGACGTTCAGCGCCGCCGACGGCGGATTGGTGGACTGGACCCAACAACTGGTTGGCAGTCGCAAGGAGCGATTGATGATCAGTGGCATCGGCGTCGACCGTGTTGCGATGGCACGCGAAGAGCGGGACTCACCCCAGCCTGACCTCCACAGCGGTCCCTCAGGCCTGAAGCCTGAAGCCTGAAGCCTGGCGCCGTTGCCTACGGCAACGGCGCCACGAATGTCTGCAGCGCTTGCATGTAGTTGGCACGTTCGAAGGCCGCCGGCCGATGGACGTTTTCCTGGCTCATCGAGCCCTTGAGCTGTCGAACTGACGAGTAGCCCTGCTCCCCCATCCAGGCGCGCAGCCCATCAAGCACGTCGGTGACAACGCTGCCGCCGGACCGGAGGAGCGCAGCCGCCATCATCGTTGCGTCGGCACCAGCCAGCAGGCACTTGGCGACGTCTTGCCACGTGTGCACTCCGCTGGTGACACCGATCTCGATGTCGACCCGTCCGCGCAAGATCGCCGTCCACCGCAGTGGAAGTCGCACGTCCTCGGACGTCGACAGCTGGATGTTGGGTACGACCTCGAGCTCTTCGAGATCGAGATCCGGCTGATAGAAGCGATTGAAGATCGAGATTCCATTGGCCCCTGCCTCGGCCACTTGCTTCACCACATTGGGAATCGAGGAGAAGAACGGACCGATCTTGACGGCAAGCGGAATGTCGATCGCAGCGCGCACCTCTTGGACAAGCGCCAGATACCGCTCCTCTACCTGCGCACCGGTTTCGTGCGGATTCGCAGCGATGAAATAGACGTTCAGCTCCAGCGCGTCGGCGCCGGCCTCTTCGATGCGTTTGGCGTACCGCGTCCAGCCACCGTCGCTGACGCCGTTGAGGCTGGCGATGATGGGGATGTTGACGGCGGCCTTGGCCTCCTCGACCAAGCTGAGGTAGCGGCTGCCGGTGTCCTCGATCGGCGGAGGTGGCAAGTACCCAGAGGGTGCCTCGCCGAAGCTCTCCGCTCCGAAGTCAACGAGCGCAACCAGCTGCTCAGCCTCGTGTTCGAGCTGCTCCTCGAACAGCGACGGCAACGTTGCCGCCGCCACGCCTGCATCCTCCAGGCGGCGCAGCGAATCAGGAGTGCCGGTGAGAGGGCTGGATGAGGCCATGACCGGATGCGCCAGAGGCAGTCCCAGCCAGGTCGTCGACAGGTCGATCATGGCGCAACCTCCTCTTCCTCGTCGTCGTAGCGGTGATCCTCGTCCGGGATGGTCCTCTCGATGTCTGCCATCTGGCTGTACAGCTCCCAACGAGCGTCGATGTCTTCTTGGGCGAGCTGGAACAACTCGGCGGCGGCATCAGGATCCCGCCGCTGCAGCATGGCGTACCGGGCTTCCTTGGCCGCGAAGTCCTTGAACGTCAGCTTCGGCGCCCTCGAATCGAGACGGAAGGCATGCTTGCCATCGGTCGTGAGCCGCGGGTCGAAGCGGTACAGCGGCCAATAGCCCGAGTCCACTGCGTCCTTCTGATGGGTCATGCCCGTTTCCATGTCGATGCCGTGCGCAATGCACTGGCTGTAGGCGATCACCAGTGACGGGCCTGGGAAGGACTCCGCTTCGCGCAGAGCCTTCACGGTCTGGGTGTTGTTGGCGCCGACAGCGATCTGGGCAACGTACACGTTGCCGTAGGCCGCCGCGATCATCCCCAGGTCCTTCTTGCCAATCGGCTTTCCGCCGGCGGCGAACTTGGCCACCGCGGCCCGAGGAGTCGCCTTGGACGCCTGGCCACCGGTGTTGGAATACACCTCGGTGTCCAACACGAGGATGTTGACATCGCGGCCGGAAGCCATGACGTGATCAAGCCCGCCAAACCCGATGTCGTAGGCCCAGCCATCACCTCCGACGATCCATACCGACTTGCGGGCCAGCGCTCCGGAGATCGAGGCAAGCCGAGCAGCCCGGGGATCATCGATCCCGGCCAGGGCTTCGGTGAGGGTGTCGATGCGAGACCGCTGGTCGGCCAGACCCGACTCGTCGCCTTGTTCGGCGTGCAGGAGTCCCTCGGTCAGACCATCGGGTAGCCGATCAGCCAACTCCAGGACCAACCGCTCCGCTTCGGCGATCTGCTGATCGAGCGCCAGTCGCATGCCCAATCCGAATTCGGCATTGTCCTCGAAGAGCGAGTTCGCCCAGGTCGGACCGCGCCCGGCCGCGTCGGTGGTCCACGGCGTAGTGGGAAGGTTGCCGCCGAAGATCGACGAGCACCCGGTGGCATTGGCGATCATCACCCGATCGCCGAACAGCTGCGTCATGAGCTTGAGGTACGGCGTCTCACCACACCCGGAGCATGCTCCCGAGAACTCGAACAGCGGCTGCAGCATCTGGCTGCCCTTGACGGAACCGAGGTTGACCTTGGTGCGATCGATCTCCGGGAGATCGAGGAAGAACTCGAAGTTCTTCTTCTCCACCTCGAGGTGATCGTCCTTCGGCTTCATCATGATCGCCTTGCGCTTGACCTCCTCCTTGGATTTGGCCGGACAGACGTCGACGCACACGCCACAACCCGTGCAGTCCTCCGGAGCAACCTGAATCGTCATCAGGTGACCCGGGAAGTCCTTGCCGCTCCATTCCATCGCCTGGAAGTGCTTCGGGTAGTGGTCGCCAGTGTGGGGCTCGAACACCTTCATCTGGATGGCCGTGTGCGGGCACACGATCGTGCACTTGGCACATTCGATGCAGAGCTCCGGGTCCCAGATCGGGATCTCCAGTGCAATGGACCGCTTCTCGTATTTGGTCGTGCCGGTTGGGAAGGTGCCATCGATCGGCAGGGCCGACACTGGCAGCAGGTCTCCCTCACCAGCGAGGATCCGGGCCGTGACCCGTTCAACGAAATCGGGCACACCCTCGGGAACTGCCGGCCGACGCCGCAGCGTCGAGGTCACGCCAGGCACGTCGAGTTGGACGAGCCCGGCTATGGCGGCATCAACCGCTCGCTCGTTCCTCTCGACCACGACCTCACCAAACCGGCCATAGCTCTTGGTGATGGCCGCCTTGATGTGTCCGATCGCCTCGTCCGAAGGAATCACTCCTGAGAGATGGAAGAAGCACGTCTGGAGGACCGTGTTGACCCGCCTCCCGAGGCCGGCCGCCTCGGCGACGTCGTACGCGTTGATCGCCCACACAGTCAGCTGCTTGTCGACGATCTGCTGCTGGGCCTCGACAGGGATGTGGTCCCAGGTCTCGTCGGGCGCATACGGCGTGTTGAGCAGGAGGGTTCCCCCCGGCATGGCCCGATCCAGAACATCGAGCTTTCGGAGGAACTCGAAATCATGGACGCCCACGAACTGCGCCTCTCCGATCAGATACGTCGAGGTGATGGGGCGCGGCGAGAACCGCAGATGAGAGATCGTCATGGCGCCCGACTTCTTCGAGTCGTAGACGAAGTAGCCCTGGGCGAACATGTCGGTGTTCTCGCCCACGATCTTCACGGTGTTCTTGTTGGCTCCGACCGTGCCGTCAGCACCGAGGCCATAGAACAGACACCTGGTCACGTCATCCGGCTCGGTCCAAGCGGTGTCGTCCCACGGCAGCGAACTGTGCGATACGTCGTCGTGGATCCCGACTGTGAAGCCTGTCTTGGGCTCAGGCTGTCCGAGATTCTCGAAGACGCTCTTGACCATCGCGGGCGTGAACTCCTTCGACGAGAGTCCGTAGCGGCCGCCGATGATCCGCGGCATGGCATCCCACGCAGCTCGACCGGTCGCGGTCTCCTCGGCCAGCGCGGCAACAACGTCTTGGTAGAGAGGCTCGCCGATGGCTCCCGGTTCCTTGGTCCTGTCCAACACCGCCACGCTGATCGTGGTCGGCGGAAGCGCCGCGGCCAGCGCTGCGCCACTGAACGGCCGATACAAACGCACCTTGACCATCCCAACCCGCTCGCCGGACTCGACCATTTGGGCAACGGCTTCCTCGGCGGCTCCGATGCCGGACCCCATCATCACGATGACACGCTGCGCCTCCGGATGGCCGACGTAGTCGAAGAGGTGGTATCGGCGCCCGGTCAGCTGGTGGAAGCGATCCATGCCCACCTGGACGAGGTCGGCGAGGCCCTCGTAGTACGGACTGGCCGCTTCGCGGGCTTGGAAGAAGACGTCGGGGTTCTGCGCAGTGCCCCGCAGAACGGGAGCGTCCGGGTTCAGTCGCCGGCTCCGATGGGCCAGAACCCAGGCATCGTCGATCAGCTCGTGCAACTGATCGTCACTCAGCTCCTCGACTCCCGAGACTTCGTGGGAGGTGCGAAAGCCGTCGAAGAAATGGATGAACGGGATTCGCGATTCGTATCCAGCAGCAGTGGCGATGGCAGCGAAGTCGTGAGCCTCCTGGACGGAGGCAGCCGACAGCATGCCCATACCGGTCGCCCGGCACGCCATGACGTCCGAGTGGTCGGCAAAGATCGACAGAGCGTGGGTGGCCACCGTACGAGCAGCCACGTGGATGGCGCACGGCAGGAGCTCACCGGCGATCTTGTAGAGGTTGGGGATCATCAGCAGCAATCCCTGGCTGGCAGTGAAGGTGGTCGCCAAGGCTCCGCCCTGAAGCGTGCCGTGCAAGGTCCCAGCCGCACCTGCTTCAGACTGCATCTCGATCACGCGCGGGACCGTGCCCCAGATGTTGGGCCGCCCTTCGGCGGACCAAGCGTCTGCCAATTCCCCCATGGGTGACGACGGGGTGATCGGATAGATCGACATCACCTCGTTGAGGCGATATGCAACCGAGGCCGCCGCCTCATTGCCGTCAATGGTCTTCACGTGTCGCTCCTGACTGCCTTCCTCGATGCTGTCTGAGGTGGCCCAGAGCACCTAGGGCCGACTGACCCGCACTGGGGGGCCTCTTGGAGCCGACCACGCTCCGTAGCCAGCCGACTCCGGTACTCTCATCCCAAGGGGAACCAGATGCGTCGTCTCGTTGTACTGCTTGCGCTCATCGCCGCTGCCTGCACGGCGGCTGCCTCTGACACGGTCCCCGACGGGACCTCAGGGGATTCGTCGAGCAGCACGGCCGCTGGAGCCATCAACTCAACGACCAGTACGAGCGCCGACACCGACAGCTCCGACGAGGGTTCGTCATCAACACCTTCCCCGGCTCCGCGGAGCTCGGCCGATTCGTCGTGTGAGGTCAGCGGCGAGGCCCAACCTTGGACAACCCAGATGGTGAGCACAGCCGAGTTGGTCCTGGAAGACAATGGCGTCGAGGTCGAGGCGGTTGTCTACCCGAGGCCCGACTACCGCGGCAAGCCCTGGTCGCAATGGGGCCAGGGAATCGTCACCGGAGATGGGCGCTTCATCTCAGCCATCGGCGATCACCATGGCGTGGATGGGAACTCGTTCCTCTACGAGTACGACCTCGACTCGCGCAACCTCACCATGTTTGCCGACCTCGGCGAGGTGATCGGGCACGTACCCGGCTCATGGGGCTACGGCAAGGTTCACGCCCAGATGGTTGAAGGGCCATGCGGGATATACGTCTCGACGTACTGGGGTACCCGCCGGAACCTCGTTCTCGACGACAACTACCGGGGAGATCACCTCCTGCTTGTCGATCCCTGGGCGAAGACGATCACAGACATGTCGCTCGTTCTCGACGGCTTCGGGGTTGCCTCGATGGCCTCGTCACCAGCAGATGGGCTGATCTATGCAGAGCCGGTCGACGCGACTGTCCAACCCAAGGAGGGTCCGTTCCTGGTGCTCGATCAGGCCGGAAACGAGATCTTCCGGTCCGAAGGCGACCATGAGGGATTCCGAGCGGTCGCTGTCGATAGCACCGGCCGGGCCTACTACTCAACTGGCTCAGGACGGCTGGCCCGGTACGACCCAGCGACCAACAGTGCTGAGGAGCTCGATGTCGAGTTGCCCGGAGATCTTCTTCGGGCCGCCACCGTTCCAGCACCAGACGGGACGATCTTCGGTGTCACGAGGAGCCCTGCAACGTTCTTCTCGCTTTCGCCGACCGGCGACATCGATGTGCTGGCTGAAGCGCGCGGCTACACGACATCTATGGCATTGGCACCAGATGGCGAGTCGTTCTTCTACGTTCCCCACGCCCACGGCGGCTCGGCACGCGAAGGAACTCCCCTGCTGTCGGTTGACACGGCCACCGGCCAAGAGGAGGTCGTGGTCCTCCTGAACGAGGCCATCGAGCAACGCTTCGGACTCACACTCGGCGGCACATACAACATCGTCATGTCGGAAGACGGTTCGACGGTGTTCCTCGGGATGAACGCCGGCGAAGCCGGCAGCGATTCGACCTTCGGCGAGGTCGTGTTGCTCATCATCCACCTCCAGCCGTGAGAAGAGCCCTTCTGGCGGCTGCGCTGCTTGTGGCCGCATGTACGACCACCCAGGCAGAAACGACCACCTCTATGGCCAATCAGGATGGCCAATCGCCGACTACCAGGACGGAGTCGACTACTGCGACTACGGCAGCCAGGACTGCCACTCCAAGCTCGCTCGTCTGTTGGTCAGCGTCGCCCAACGAAGGCAGCGGCGACATCGCGTTCGTCGACGTCACGGCGTCGGCTGGTCTGGTTGATCCCCTCACCGGCATGCACGGACACGCCGCAGGGTGGGGAGACGTCAACGGGGACGCCATCCCAGACCTCGTTGTCGGCACGTTCGCCAACCGACCGATTGCCAACTACCAACTGCGCGGGGCGGACGGACCGAGGGCCGACACCCTGCTCATTGGCGGCGGCGACGGCACGTTCAGCGTTGCCGAAGGTTTCCCGGAGGTCTTTGGGAGAACGAGCGGTGCCGCCCTGGCCGACCTCGACAACGACGGCGACAACGACATCGTGTTGTCGCGCAACATGCGCGATCGTGAACGCGGGGATGCCCCAACCCAGGTGTATCGCAACGACGGAGACTCGTTCAGCCTGGTCGACCTCGATCTGGGCCGATTCGTGGGGGGTCGCTCCATCGGCGTGCTCGACCACAACC